>ENA-OWNT01004569-OWNT01004569.1-seawater-metagenome-genome-assembly--contig:-NODE-4569-length-12027-cov-3.682008_pt1 | contig 12027 bp, 12 predicted proteins | sample MGYA00238136_ERZ651165 | MGnify/ENA primary metagenome ERZ651165 (study PRJEB26861, sample SAMN08777766) | seawater metagenome | isolation source: coastal seawater | place: USA: Florida | collected... | reverse complement strand
GGTCGCCTCGAGCGCATCCGCCCAGTCCTCGCGGTACTGGCGGCACGACGAGTAGGACGAGTAGGCCGAGGTGGGGATGGCGATCAGGCGCGTCGCGCCCGCATCGGCGGCCTGCTGCAGCGCCTCGTCGAGGTAGGGCGCCCAGTTGCGGTTGCCCCAGTAGACGGGCAGGTCGACGCCGGCGGCCGCGAGCGCGCCCTCGAGCGCCGCCTTGAGCTCGCGGTTCTGCTCGTTGATGGGGCTCACGCCGCCGAAGTGGCGGTAGTGGCCCGCGACCTCCTCGAGGCGCTCGTCCGGGATGCCGCGGCCGCGCGTGACGTTGCGGAGGAAGGGGATGACGTCGTCCTGCCCCTCCGGGCCGCCGAAGCCCGACAGCAGGATGCCGTCATAGGCGACCGGCTCCTCGACGTGCTCGGGGCCCGCCTGCGCGGCCGGGCTCGCGCTCGGCACGGCGGCACCCGGCTCGAGGTGCACGGAGGTCGCTGCCGGTGCCTTCGTCTCGCGCCGCTGCGGTGCCTGCTGCTCCGCCTGCTGCTGCTCGCCCTGCTGCTGCTCTGCCTGCTGCTGCGCGGCATTCGATGCGGACGTGCCGCAGCACCCACCGCCGCAGCAGCCGCCGGTCGTCGTCGTGTCGCTCATGCGAGCACCTCCTGGACATGCACGCCCGCCCCGACGGCTGCGAGCGCGGTCTCGACGGCATCGGCCTCGCCTCGCACCGCGATGGTCAGCAGTCCGTAGACGCGGCCCTGGATGTCGTCGACGCCGCCGTGCACGAGCTGGAAGTCGACGCCCGCACGCGCGAGCGCGGCGAACACCCGCGCGTCGGATGCGCCGGTGTCGGTGAACGAGATGGTGAAGAGCCGGCCCTCGTGCCGAGCCCGCAGCGCTCGCAGGGCATCGCCGTCGGGCAGCGCGCGCACGACCGTCTTCACGAAGCGCTTCGCAGTGTCCGTCTGCGGGCGAGTGAAGACGTCATAGGTGTCGCCGCTCTCGACGACGCGGCCGCGGTCCATGACGGCGACCTTGGCGGCGATGCGGGCGATCACATCCATCTCGTGCGTGATGACGACGATCGTGACGCCGAGCTCGCGGTTGACGCGCGCGAGCAGGTCCAGCACCTCGTCGGTGGTCTCCGGGTCGAGCGCGCTGGTGGCCTCGTCGGCGAGCAGGATGGAAGGCGATGCGGCCAGCGCGCGAGCGATCCCGACGCGCTGCTGCTGGCCGCCGGAGAGCTGCTCGGGGTACGCATCGGCCTTCTCCTCGAGCCCGACGAAGCGCAGCAGCTCGTCGACCCGGGCCGCGCGCTCAGCCCGCGGCATGCCGACCACCTCGAGCGGATACGCGACGTTGCCGCGGATCGAGCGTGAGCGCAGCAGGTTGAACCGCTGGAAGATCATGCCGATGCCTTGGCGCACGCGGCGCAGCTCACCGGCCGGCAGCGCTGTGATGTCGACGCCGTCGATCTCGATCGAGCCGGCAGTGACGGGCTCCAGCCCGTTGATGAGGCGCACCAGCGTGGACTTGCCGGCGCCGGAGTAGCCGATGACGCCATGCACCTCGCCGCGCTCGATCGAGACGGACACCCCGTCGACGGCGGCGACCGGGGTGCCGCCACGCCTGGAGGGCGGGTACGACTTGCTGACGTCGGTGAGCTGGATGTGTGGCATGGCGCTCTCTGGCTCGTGGCGATCGGGGGTCGTGCGGCGCGGGCGCCCGGCGGTTCGCCGTCGCCCGCGCCGGTGGGTCAGCCCTGCGCCTGGAGCGACTCCTCGACCTCGACGAGCGAGGCCTGCAGATCGGCGGCGGGGGTGGTGGCGAACACGGCGGTGCCGCCGGCGACCTCCTGCAGGCCGTCCAGCACCTCCTGGTTCGACTGGAAGATCTCGACGAGCTGCAGCAGCACCTCGTTGTCTGCGTCGTCTGCGCGCGCCGCGAAGATGTTGACGTAGGGCAGTGCCGCCTCGTCGCTCGGGTCGTCGGCCACGGCCTGGTAGGCGGCGATGGTGAGCGCCGGCCGCACCCGCTTGCCCCCGCCGAACAGGGGGTAGCGCACGGGCTCCACGAAGCTCGCCGGCCAGCTGTCGGCGAAGAGGGGCTCCATGAAGCGGTCGAGGCTCTGGCGGCACTCGGCCAGCCAGGAGAACAAGGCGGGGGCGTCCAAGGGACCTCCAGGGGAAGGGCGGTCCCTAACCAACCTGCCCGCTGACAGCCGTGCAGCGAGCACAGGAATCAGCCCGGGCTGAGCACCAGGGGGTACTGCACGATGGCGGTCTGGTCGTCGACGGGCAGGGGCGGGAACTGGAAGGTCGAGAGGACCTCCTCGATGCAGGCGTTCCCGACCTCGCTCGTGAGGTCCGAGGTGGTGATGCCGTACTCCATGAGGCCGCCGTCGGGCAGCACGATGAGGCGCACGATCACGCGGCCGCCCTCGCCGGGCTTCTCGGCCAGGCTCTGCTTGTAGCAGCCCGTGAGCTTGCCCAGGTGCTTGTTGAGTACCTGGTCGGCCTTGGTCTCCTTCATGGGACCGACCACGCTGGGGTTGCCCGGGTACACGCCGAAGGGCTTGGTGCCCGACGCGAAGCTGACCACGCTGGCGGGGCCCTCGTCCTTCAGGCGGGCCAGGCCCACCTTCGCGGCGCCGGCCTCGCGGGCCATGTCCATGAGGTCGACCACCTTGCCGTAGTTGGCCTCGGGGTGCGCATCGATGAAGACGTTCTTCTTCTCCATGTTGCGCAGGCGCCGGGTGAGCTCGAAGAACAGGTCCTCCTGCCCCATGCCCTTGCGGTTGAGGGCCGTCTCGCCGTCGGCGTAGAGGGCGACGACGAGCTGCTCCATCTTGGGCTGCTCGATGGGCTCCGTTGGCTTGTCTGGCCCCGGCAGCTTGACCCCCATCTCGTTCACCTGGATGGGGATGTTCACCATCATGATGATGAGGACCACGAGGACGATGTCGATCAGCGGGGTCAGCTCGACGACGCCCTGAAGGTGCAGTCCGAGAGCCTCACTCTGGCCGAGGAACTCGACGCCGCCGACCTCCCGGACATCCGCGCCCGCCACGAGGCCATCCTGAAGGCCCTGGGCAGCCCCTAGCCTCAGCCCCTAGCGCCGGGCCCGCGCGACGAGCCACACGGGGACCCCCAGCATCAGGTAGGCCATCGTGAGGCCCAGCAGGGCGCCCGGGTAGGCGAGGTGGGCCAGGTAGGCGCTCTGGAGGGCGCCAGCGGCGGTCTGGGTGTCCATGGCCGTGCCCCCTGCGAGGAGCACGTCGACCCAGGGCGCGCTGATCAGGCCGATGAGCAGGCCCGCCGACGAGCCGTGCAGCGCCAACAGCACCACCATCAGGGTGGACGCGGTGATGGCCTCGCCGAGGAGGTCACCGAAGGTGCGCGGGGTGGTCTCCGGCGCGGCGCTGGACAGGCGCCCACCCACGAGCCCCGCCAGGAGGCTCCCCACCAGCAGCAAGATGGCGAGCCAGCCGGCGGGGGTGAGGAGCACCTGCCAGTACACGGGAATCGCGACCAGGGCCTGCACGCCGAGCAGGGCGAAACAGGCGAAGAGCCACAGGAGGGCCCGGCCGCGCTGGCCCGCCCGCCGCACGAGAATGGCGTCGCGGGCGATGACGTAGAGGCACCCGCCCATGATGGCCGCCCCCATGACCAACGGGGACGTGAGCTGGGCCTGACCGATCCAGGTGGAGGAGCCGCCCAGCTGGTCGAACACCAGGTGCTCCACGGCCACGATCCCGGCCAGGAGTGCCGGCACCGCCAGCAACCCCGTGGTCAGGCCGAGCCAGGGCACCGGGCTGGGTCGGATGACCGGCGTGAAGCGGTTCGGGGTGCCGAGGGCGAGGTCCTGGATGATGCCGCCGAGCCAGCCGAGCACCACGCCAGCGATGAGCAGGAGCAGGGCCATCACGGTCTGGTAGAAGGGCACCAGCACGGCGCTGATGGCGATGCCGCGCTTGAGCTCCAGGGCGGTGGCGCGGCCCGCCTCGAGGGAGCTGATGAGGTCGCCATGGGCCATGACCCCGGCGGCGGGAAGGCCGACCGTGAGGAGCGCGATGGCCCCCGCGATGAGGCCCGCGAGGGCGCCGGAGTGGGCCGGGCGGTCGGGGGTGCGGAACCCGGCGAGGGCGCCGGCGAGACCGATGACGACAGCGGCCCCGAGGGTCGCGCCCAGCCCCATCTCGTGGGACATCAGCGACCAGTCGGAGATGAACGTGCGCGGCACGTCGAGGTAGAGCAGCGGAGCCAGGAGGGCGGCGGCGAGGCTGCCGCCGAGCAGGCCGGTGAGGGTGGTGCTCGCGTTCATCGGGGGGATGGTACACCGGGCCCATCCCCTGCGCCGAGCCCTGATAGCTACGCGGAAATGGTGGCCAGCGCGTCCCGCGCCTCCTTCGCCCAGGAGAGCGCTTCGTTGTACGCCTGCTGGAGGTGCTGCGGGTCCAGACCGTCGAAGCCCGACTTGTCGAACTCGCCGCGCTCGTGGGCGATGACACAGGCCAGGGCGTCACCGATGGCGCCCGGCCGACCCAGCAGGGCGTCGTGGACTTCGCGGGTGAGGGGCAGATCGGTCACCACCTCGCCCAGGGGCTTCTGCACGATGGCGTCGAGCATGCTGAACAGGCCGGAGATGTAGAAGGGGTCGGTGTCCTGCCGCCCCGTGATCTCCGCCAGCCGCTCGCACATCCGGGCCCGGATGCAGGCGCCGGTGATCACCTCGGCCGGAGCGTCCCCCAGGTCGGCCAGGGCGATGAGGGAGACCCACATCCGCGTGAAGCGGAGCCCCAGAAGGGACACGGCCTGGCGGATGGACGTGACCTCTCGGGGCATGTGGTAGTAGGCCGAGTTGATGATCCGCAGGATGCGGTAGGACAAGCCCACGTCGGACGCGATGATCTTCTCGATCTCGGGCAGCCCCACCTCCGGGTCGTACACCCGGGCCACCAGCTTCAGGATGGAGTGGCGGGACGCCGGCATGGACGTGCTGTCCATCGTCTCAGGACGCTGCAGGAAGTACCCCTGGAACAGGTGGAAGCCCATGGCCTCGCAGGCCTTCTGCTCCTGCTGCGTCTCGACCTTCTCGGCGATGAGCGTGCCGCGCCAGCCGTCGAGGTGGGTGATCTGCTCACGCACACCGTCGAGCCCCAGCGCCATCACGTCGAGCTTGATGTAGTCGACCAGCTTCAGCAGCCGCTCGGCGCCATCACGCCACACGAAGTCGTCGAGGGCGAAGCGGTAGCCCTGGTCGTGGAGCCGCTCCATGGAGCGCACCAGCTCGTCGTCGAGCTGCACGTCCTCCAGCACCTCCAGCACCACCCGACCCGGGGGGAGGCTGGCGAGCACATCGGAGGAGAGCAGGCTGTGGGTGCAGTTGATGAACGCCGGCGCTGCCCCCGTCACCTTGTCCAGACCGACGTCGACGAAGGCGCCGATCACCACCCGGGCGGTGGCGTGGTCGCCGTCGATGAAGTTGGCCCGGTCCTCGCGCGGCCGGCGGTAGAGCAGCTCGTAGGCCTCCACCTCCATGTCGACATCGAAGATGGGCTGGCGAGCAAAGACGACGGCTTCCATGGCAGACCCCACAGGACGCTCATCGGACCCAGACCGCGCCGGTTGAGCGGATCCCTGCATCGTCGGCAGTACCGGGGGTCGCTCAGGCGGCGCCCACGACCTGTGCCAGCTGGGCGACGGCGTCTTCGGGGGCCACGAACTCGTGGCTCCCCTGCTGGGACCAGGCCGAGACCAGCGGGTAGCGCTCCAGGGCCTCGTCGACGGCGGGGCTCGCCCCCTTGCGGTAGGCCCCCAGACGCACCAGCTCTTCGTTGTCGAGCCACACCGCCAGCAGCCGCCGCATGCGCATGGCCAGGTCGAGGTGCTCGGGGGGGGCCACCACCGGCGCCACCCGGGACAGGGACTGCATCAGATCGATGGCCGGGTAGTGCACCATGCTGGCCAGCCGACGGGACAGCACGATGTGCCCGTCGACGATGCCGCGCACGGCGTCCGCCACCGGGTCGTTGTGGTCGTCCCCCTCGACCAGCACGGTGTAGATGGCCGAGATGGAGCCCCCGTTGGTGCCGGGGCCGGCGCGCTCGAGCAGCGGCGCCAGGTTGGCGAACACCGAGGGCGTGTAGCCGCGGGTGGTGGGCGGCTCGCCCGCCGCCAGGCCGATCTGCCGCTGGGCGAGGGCCAGGCGCGTGAGGGAGTCGACCAGCAGCAGCACGTTCATGCCCCGGTCGCGGAAGGACTCGGCGATGGCCGTGGCGGTGAGGGGGGCCTTCACCTGGACGGCGGGGGACTGGTCCGACGTGGCCACCACCATGACTGCACGCTTCAGGCCGTCCGGGCCCAGGTTGTGCTCGACGAACTCGCGCACTTCTCGGCCACGCTCGCCGACCAGGCAGGTCACGACGACGTCGCACTCGACGAACCGCGCCAGCATGCCCAGGAGCGTGGACTTCCCCACCCCGGAGCCCGCCGCGATCATCACGCGCTGGCCCCGGGCCAGGGGCAGAGCGCCGTCGATGAGCCGCACGCCGGTGTGGAGCGGCTCGGACAGCAGGTCGCGCTGAAGCGCGGGGGCCGCGGTGCCCAGGATGGGCCGACGGCGCGCGGTCACCAGGGGGCGACCGTCCATCGGGTGGCCCAGCGCGTCGACCACCCGGCCGAGCAGCTCGTCGCCCACCGGCGTGAGCAACGCCTCGTCGCTCACCTCGACCCGCTCCCCATGAGAGATGCCCTGCACCGAGCCCAGGGGGGTGAGCAGAGCCTTGCCGCCCTTGAAGCCCACCACCTCGCACGGACGGTTGCCCGCCACCGTGCACAGGGCCCCCAGGCGTGCCCCCGGCAGCTCCGCCTCCAGCAGCGGCCCCACGATCTGGGTCACCCGCCCCTGGACGCGGGACAGCGAGATGGTCGCCAGCGCGTCCTTGAGCCGATCGGTGCGGATCATCCCTCGGGCTCCAGGTCGAAGTCGTTCACCGCCCACCACTGCTCGTCGAGCCAGGTCTTCACAGCCTTCTCGAGGCCCTCGGTGGCGTGAGCCAGGGTGGCCTCGATGCGCACGAAGCGGGTGCGGACGATGGCGCCGTTGCCGATCTCGATGTCGGCCACCACCCGGTCACGGAGCTCGGTGGGCAGGCTCCGCGCGAGGGTCTCCGCCAGGTGCGGGGCCACCGCGATGGTCACCTCGTCGCGGTCGGGGAGCTGCCCGACGGCATCGAGCACGAGGGAGGGCAGGGCGTCGGGGTGGAGGGCCAGGGAGCGGTCGACCACCCGGCCGGCGAAGAGCAGCACCAGCTCGGCCACGTCGCTCGCCGCTTGCTCCAGGGCCTGGCGCCGGGCCAGCGCGACCTCTTCCAGGGCCGGAGCGAGCACCTCCAGGAGCAGCTCGGACCGCTCCTTCAGCTCGTTCAGCTCGGCCTGGGCCTCGGCCCGTCCCTCCTCGCGCCCTCGGCGCTCCGCCTCGGCCACGAGCTCCGCGACCTCTTCCTGGGAGAGCCGCTCGGTGGGCGCGGGCTGTGTCGCCGAAAACTCCACCTCGTCGGTGTCGACCCGGCCGCCTTCCATGACGGACAGGGCCGGCCCCCCCCCCCAGCGGCGGAACGCCGAGACCCCGGGATGGGTGGGCTTGAAGCTCACAGCATCTCCCCACCGCCGCCGATGGCCAGCGTGACGACGCCCTCTTCCTTGAGCTTGAGCACCGTCTGGAGGATCTCGTCGCGGGCGCCCTCGACCACGTCCTTGGGCTTGGGCCCGAGCACGTCGATCTCGTCGGCGAGGTCGGCCGCCGCGCGGGAGGACATGTTCCGGAGCACGAGGTCGAGCAGCTCGGCGGGCGCACCGCGCAGGGCGATGACCAGCTTGTCGCGCTCGATGCTCTTGAGCACCGCCTGCATGCTGCGGTCGTCCATCGCGACCAGGTCGTCGAAGACCACCATGCGCTTGCGCAGGGTCTCGGACAGCTCCGGCTGCTCGGCGGCGATCTCCTCGAGCAGCAGGGCCTGGTCGTCGGGGTCGAGGCGGCCGAGGATCTTGGCCGTCTTGTCGACGCCGGGGACCTTCCAGCCCACTGCGTCACGGTCGCGCAGGGCCATCACCAGCGTCTCCTCCACCTCGTCGACCAGGTCGGAGGGGAGGCGCTCGATCTGGGCCATCCGCAGGGCGAGGTCGTTGCGCTCCTCGTCGTCGAACTGCTGCAGGACCTCGGCGGCCACGTCCTCGTCGAGGAGGAGCAGGGCCACGGCCCGGGCCTGGGGATGCTCGTCGCGGAGCAGCGCCGCCACCGTGCGGGGGGCGTGGCGGGAGACCTCGTCGGACAGGCTCGTCGAGAGCTGACGCCGAAGGCCGCTGACCAGGCGAGGCCGGCGGGTGGCGTCGACCAGCTCGGGGAGGACGCCCATGGCGTAGTCCACCCCGGAGGAGGGCACGAGGCAGGCCTCGTGGAGGTCGTGAACGAAGGTCTGCACCACGTCCTGGATCATCTCCGCCGGCACGCGATCGAGGGTCGCCATCGCCTCACCGATGGTCTGCAGCTCGTCGTCCTTGAAGTGACGCAGCACTTCCTTGGCCGTCTCCTGCTGCAGGTACATCACCAGCACCGCCGACCGCTGGGCGCCGGTGAGCTCTTCGAGGGATGGGACTTCGATGGCTGCAAGGGACATGGTGAGCTCCTACGATGCGTCGCGCGACCACATCCGCAGCACCTTGGCGGCGGCGGCGGGCTGCTCGGAGACGAGCTCGGACAGGGTCCCAGACTCGATCGGCTCCGGGCCGTCCAACAGGTCTTCGAGGCGGTTGGTCAGGGGGCGCTCGAGGGGCACGACGTTGTCGTCGCCCTCTTCGCCTTCCTCGCCCTCACCGGCAGCCGCCAGGGCCGCAGGCGGGGTCAGTACGCTGCCCATGAGCGGGCGAACGATGAACATGAACACCAGCACCAGCGCCAGGGCGGCGACGGCATAGGGCAGCGCCGCCAGCAGCTCGGCCGGGACGGCGGAGCTGGCCACCGTGCCTTCCTCCCACTCGCGCTCGGCGAAGGGCAGGACGTGCACGCTGACCAGGTCGCCACGCTCGGCGTCGAAGCCGATGGCGGCCTTCACGGCGTCGTTGATGCGGCTCTGCAGCTCCTCCGCCGTGGTCTCTCCCGCGGCGGCGAGGGCCGTGACCCGCGCGGCGTCGACCTGGACCGCCACGCTGACGCGGTCCAGCCCCCCGGCGGGCTTCCGGACCACCTGGTCGATGGTCGGGTAGGTGTAGTTGGCCGTCGCGCTGCTGCGCTCTTCCTGGTTCGACGGCCCGCCCTGGCCAGCCCCATCGGCGGGCCGCTCGGGCAGGTTCGCGTCGACCCCGGGCACCCCACCGGGCTCGGTGCGGGTGGACTGAGACTCGTCGAGCTGCTCGGAGAGCAGCGCCTGGCCCTCGGCGTCGACCCGCTTGGACACCGTCTCGGAGGACGTGGTGTCGAGGTCGACCGAGGCGGTGACGGAGAAGCCGCCGTCCCAGCCGAGCACGGGGAGGAGCGCCTTGGTGACCGCCTGGTCGTAGCGCTGCTCCAGCTTGGCGCGGTAGGTCAGCAGCTGCTCCTGCTGGGTGTCGATGCCACTGATCGCGGCGCCACCCTCGGCGAGCAGGGTGCCGCGGTCGTCCACGATGGTGACGCCCTCGGACTCCAGGCCGTCCACCGCGTTGGCGACCAGGTTGGCCACCGCGCGCACCTGAGCGGGCTGCAGGGCCGCCCCCGGACGCAGCTTGAGGAACACCGAGGCCGTGGCATCCCGGGCCTCGTCGAGGAACAGCGCCTCCTTGCGCGGCACGATGTTCACCCGGCTGGCGGACACACCGTCGATGCCGTTGATCATCCGCGCCAGGTCGCCCTCGCGCGCCCGCAGGAACGCCCAGGACTGAGCGGCGGGCGTGAGGCCCAGCTGCAGCTCGCTCACGTCGGCCAGGCCGGGGAGCGACTGGGAGGCCGACAGCGCCTGGCGTGCTTTGCCCAGCTGGGTGGTCGGAACGGTCAGGGTGCCGTTGTCGATCTCGTAGTTCACGTCGGCTTCGTCGAGGGCCGCGGCGGCATCGAGGAGCTCGTCGTAGGTGCGGTCCTCCAGCAGGGGGCTGGTGGGGGTCTGGGCGGACCAGAGGCCCACCGCCACCACCGCCACCAGGGCGGCCCCGATGGCGATGACCAGGTTCCGGCGCCGCTCGGGCTCGAGCTCGCTCCAGAAGGACTTCAGCTGTTGAAGGTAGCGATTCATGAGGTCACACGCCCATGTTCATCACCTGCTCGTAGGCAGCGATGACCTTGTCTCGGACCGAGACCATGGTGCGCAGGGCGATGTCGGCCTTCTCGAGCTCGATCATCGTGCCGTGCAGGTCGACGACTTCCCCGGTGGCGAGCAGCTCCAGCGCCGACTCGCCCGATTGCTGTGCGTCTTCGACCCCCTCGAGCCCGGCCTTCATGGTGTCGCCGAAGCTCGCGCCCTCCGCCTGCTCCGTCGAGGGAACCGACGGCGCCGGGGCGGGAGCCGCCATGGCCTGGTACGCACGCATTCCGGCAACACCGCGAATCATCTCAGCGTCCAATTTCCAGCGCGCGTTGCGCCATGTCTCGGGTGACCTCGACCGCGTTGGCGTTGGCCTCGTACGACCGGCTGGCCGTCATGAGGTCGACCATCTCGGCGAGAATGTCGATGTCGGGGTAGGCGACCATGCCCTCGTCGTCCGCGTCGGGGTGGTCGGGGTCGTGGACCCAGCGAACGTCGTTGTCTTCTTCGATGCGCGAGACGCTCACCTCGGCCAGCTCTCGGTCGAGGGCATCGCCGAAGTGGTCGATGGCGTTGGCCTCGAACACGGGCACCTGACGACGGTAGGGGCCGCCCTCGGCGGTGCGGGTGGTCTGGGCATTGGCCAGGTTCGACGAGACCGTCTGCATGCGCACGCGCTGCGCTGCGAGGCCGGACCCGGCGATGTTGAGCGTGTCGAGCAGGTCCATCATCCCCTCCCGTCGCTGGCGGCATACCGGAGCATGGCCAGGCGCTTGCTGATGCCCTTGCTGACCGCGCGGTACATCAGGGCGTTCTCTTGCAGACGGGCGGTCTCGCGCTCGGGGAGCACCGAGTTTCCGTCCTGCGACCACGGCGTGGGCTCCTCCGTGATGACCTCGGCGTCGAAGCCGCCGCTGCCTTCCAGGTGGGCATCGTGGGTGCGCTGCATCTCCAGCCCGCCCTCGGCTCCCTCGTCGAAGGCCTCGACCAGCGCCGTCTCGAAGTCGAGATACTGCGCCTTGAACCCGGGGGTGTCCGCGTTCGCGAGGTTCGTTGCCGTCATCGCGTGCTGCTGCGAGCGGAGGTCGAGGACCTGCTGCAATCCGGTGAGCGACTGGCTGAAGAGGAAGGTGGTCATGCCTGGCCAATCGGTCAAGCATCTCCATTGTTTAGTCGATCACCCGAGATTCCTCGATCCATGGCCTTGGACGGGGATCGGGACGTCGACGAACCTGCCGCCGAGCCCGCCCCGAAGCCCCCTCAGGGTGACGCTGGGTCAGGGCCCAGAGCGTCGCCAGCGGCCCCGAAGTCCTCGCGTCGGCGCCCCACCAGCTCGCTCAGGGCCTCGGCCCGCTCCGAGCGGTCGTCCCGACGGGCGCGCTGCTGCTCCACCCGCAGGAGATCGACGGCATCCTGGGCCCGCTCCGCAGCGACGTAGGCATCCACGAGGCGGGCCAGGTGAGGCACCGCCAGCGGGGGCACCAGGGTGCCGCCCATCAGCGGCAGCAGCTCGTCGCGCTCCCGCTCCTCGGTGGCACGGTCTCCGGTGGCGATGGCGTGCTCGAGGAGGTGGACCCGGGCGTCGATCCGCGCCGGGGCCAGGCGACGGGCCTCGGCCAGGTGCGCCCCGGGAGACCTCCCCTTGCGCCGGTCCTCCTCGGCCCGCTCCAGGGCCAACAGGGCGCCGCCGCGGTGCCGCTCGTCCCACGCGGCCCGGAGGGCGTCGGCCTCGTCCTGGTCGCCGCGGAGCTCGAGCCGGCGGGCCC
>ENA-OWNT01004568-OWNT01004568.1-seawater-metagenome-genome-assembly--contig:-NODE-4568-length-12029-cov-4.363286_pt1 | contig 12029 bp, 11 predicted proteins | sample MGYA00238136_ERZ651165 | MGnify/ENA primary metagenome ERZ651165 (study PRJEB26861, sample SAMN08777766) | seawater metagenome | isolation source: coastal seawater | place: USA: Florida | collected... | reverse complement strand
TCGTCACTGTCATCTTCGTCGTCGTCGTCGTCGTCACTGTCGTCATCATCATCGTCGTCGTCGTCGTCACTGTCATCGTCGTCGTCGTCGTCGTCGTCGTCGTCGTCATTCGTCGTCATCTGCGAGCGGCGTGTTGTCGTCGTTCGTCGTTTCGCGGGTCGCCTCCGCCGCCGGGTTAGGTCCACCCACCCACCCACCGCCTGACAGTGGGAGGCTTTGGCTGAAGGCTGAATCTGGGGGGGCCTGAAGCTGAAGTGGACACCGTGAATGTGGAATGTGTAATTTTCGAAGTTGTCTGTGTAAATACACGAAATTAGATGAATTTTATGTGTAATTTTGGAAGTAATACGTGTAATTACATATTCTGTGGAAACGGCGTTGCGTTGTCGTAGGAATGGATCCGTGCTCTGGAAATATGGATTTACTATCACTGCACAAAGGCTGTATGGAAGTTGGATATCAGTACTGTATAGTTCTTTTAGAAATTATGGATTCCAGGTCACAACAAACACCGTAAACTTTGGCAAGAAGTGTCGCTATCCTCGAAATCGTGTTTTCGACGCTCCAACGACTCCGCGTGATTTCACTTAACCTCCACCTAACTAAATTCAGTATTTCCAGTTACAAAGATCAAAATCTCAGTCCACCGCAACTTTGTGACTCTGTCCACACAGCCCCACATTGTCCCCACAGCTGCTGCTGGCGGTGAGTGACTGACTGACTGGCTGTGAGTGACTGTGACTGTGAGTGACGACAGTGAGTGAGTGACTGTGAGTGAGTGACTGTGAGTGACTGTGTGTGAGTGAGTGAGCGAATGACTGATGAAGGGTGGTAACGTCGTTCGTTGGCCCTCACTCACACTCAGTGACAGTGAGTGAGTGAGTGAGTGAGTGAGTGTGAGTGAGTGAGTGTGAGTGAGGCGGAGCGGTGAGTGAGCCACGTTACAAGCAAATCACTCACTCACTCACTCACAGTCACTCACAGTCACTCACTCACTCACTCACTCACTGAAGGAGAGAGTCAACGACCACCGACGACGCAGCGAACGAACGAACGAACGAACGAACGAACAGCAAACAGCGTTGACTGTGTTGACTCTTTGTCCTTTCTTTGTTCACTTCGCTGACGTTCGTTCGTTCGTTGGTTCGACTTTCTTTCTTTCAGTCTTTCTTTCGTCCGCTTTGCTGTGTGCGTGCGTTCGTGAGTCCGTCTGCGTTGCTTGCGGTCGGTGTTGTTCTGTTGTTCTGTTGTTCTGTTGTTCTGTTGTTCTGTTGTTCTGTTGTTCTGTGTGTGGTTGTTGTATTGTGTGCTCTTGTTGTTTCGTTGTTCACTTGTTCCCCCGTTCACACGCGTTCATTGAGTCGTCGTTTGCTGTTGCTTTCGTTCTTGTGCACCGCACGCACTGCGTTGCGTTGTGTTGCCGTCTGCTGCGTTTCTGCATTGCTTATGTGCATTGCGTTGCGTTGGATTCGTTGGTTTGATCGCTCGAAGTCTTCAAGTCAAAGCTTCAGTGTTGAGTGCAGAAGTGGCTGGAAGGGCGGCACGCAAGTTCTGGCTGCTTGCAGTGGCGAATGATTGATAGTGTTGAGGTCAGAGCAGATACCGCACAGCAGAACGGCGAACGACGTGTAAACACACCAGTGCAATTGTAGCTCATCAGTTTTCTGTCGCACCTTTTTTTATTGAATGTAACGAGAAAAGTGTCTCGCTCTTTTGTGCACCTGTGTATCTTTACTCTGCTGGGGCTTGGCGAACGCCACAAAACAGCGCACCATGACGTCTGTCATGGCGAAATTCGGGGCAACCCTCATCGGGGGATCCTCGCGTACCGCGGCTGACATGTCTGTTGACGATATCCTCAAAGATCTGCGACGGCAAGTTGTTGATCGCAAGCTGCGCATCAAAGATTTTCTGAGAGAGCATGACAAGCTCAACTCCGGTCGCATGTCCAAGGACAACTTCAAGCGGGCGCTGACGGCTGCTGGTATTATTATCAGTGAAAGCAATGCAAAGCGTCTCGGCGACGCCTTTCAGTCAGAGTTTGCAGCAGACGTTGTGAATTACGCGAAATTCCACGACAAACTCGATGAAGCCTTCACAGCCAAGGGTCTCGACCGCGACCCAACTCGAACCGTCACCACGGCAAATATCACAGGCCGTTTCTCTTACGGCTCGTCCGCAGAACCTGCGGTGGAGTCCGTCTCCGAAGCCATCGTCCAAGAAGCACGCCGCATCGCCGATCATCGACACTTTGTTGTGTCAGATCCTTTCCGTATTTTTGACAAACTCAACCGCGGTCAAGTCACTGCGCAACAATTCTTGCGGGTCCTCAGCATGGACTTCCACATCACGCTGGACGACGCTCAAGCCGCTGCGGTGGAGGCACGTTTTGGTGCGAACGGTATGATCAACTATCGCCGTTTTTGCGACGCGGCTGGATACAGTGACGTGACTTCGCCGACACATATCGCATCCGCTGGCCCAACAGGACATGCCGTCAACCGTCAGGAGACTGGCGTTTCGCGTTCGTTGGACGAGAATCTCGAGCTGTTGTACCGAACGATTCTCGACCGCAATGTTGATGTGAAGGACAAGCTCCAAGACTATGACAAGCTCCGCCGTGGGTATGTCACGGTTCCGCAGTTTACTGCCGTGCTCGCAGCCGTAGGTCTTGGCGCTTCGTTCAAAGCTGCTGACCTCAATGCGATCGCTGGATCGTTCGTTGAGCCCTCGAATGGCAATGTGCGGTACCAATCATTTTTGGACGCGACGGAGCGAAACCGCCTCTCTGGTGGGAAACGTGAAGCGCATCCCCTGCCAGCGAACGAGACGTTGTATCTCCGGTCCATTTTGTCCAAGATCAACGGCACTTCCGGTGCTTCACGTCACACCATGATCGATACTTTCAAGGACTTCGACAACCACCACAATCTCCACGTATCAGCTGCTCAGTTTGATCGCGTCTTGCATCGAAACCGGGTACTCACACGCATCTCAAGCAAGGATCTCGAGTACTTGCACCGCCACTTTGCCGACAGCCTGCGCGGCGGAATGATCAACTATCAAAGTTTCGTCAACGAATTAGGCAAGCTCGTTGACCAGCCGGAAGAACCGGTTGGCGGACCGGCCCAAATTCGCGCCCGAACTCCACCGTCAAAAGTGGACGTTCAGTATTTGATTGCCTCCATCAAGGACCGAGTGAAGAAGCTCCGGATTCGTGTTGCAGACTTCCTGCAGGATTACGACCCACTGCACTCCGGATTTGTGTCTGCCAACCTCTTCACCACTGCCCTGGAAACGGCTCGGCTGCAACTTACCGGCACGCAACTCGACCAGCTGTCCAAGTACTACGAAAATGCCGACGGTGGCCGCGATGCTAGTGGCCAACCGTTCGTGCAGTACAGTCGCTTCGTTGATGACCTCGATTCCGTGTTCACGCAGAAGGGTCTTGAGCGCGATCCGGTTGCTGACGTTGAAACTTTCACCCGAACGGCTGCGGCCGTGGGCAGCCCAAATGACGACGTCTTGGATCCTCAACAGCGACTGACAACTGCTGAAGAAGGTCAGCTGCGGGAAGTCGTGACTCGTGTCGACGCCTACGTGAAACGTGTTCAACAAGACATTGTGACACCATTCACTGATTTCGATCGTGCGCGCCGGGGCATCGTGACGAGTGAACAGTTCAAGAGAGCACTGAAAAAATGCCTCGATTTCCTCACGGAAGCCGACGTTGCAATCCTTGTGAAAGCGTTCCAAGCCCCCGATGCGTCTGGGTACATGGGTTCGCTCAATGTTAACGTCAACCAGGCGCGGTACGTCGGCTACCGATGGTTCGTTGCTGCTGTCGACAACGTCGACGGTGTTCTGGGAAATTTGCCCAGCCCGGGCGATTTGCGAATGGAGTCCATCCCCAATAAAGGTAGTGCTGCTGGTTCCCAGTCCCGCGCCCGCCCCAATCGACGGTCTGCGATGGACAATGTGGACTCCAACGTGTCCGCGACGGATGCCCTGAAGCACATTGCGAAACTACAAGTGGCACAGCGGAAACAAGTGCGGGAATTTTTGGAGCAGTACGATGTCATGCGAAAGGGTTTCTTGACTCAAGCCAAGTTTGAATGTGCGTTGGACAACGCTGGATTCAATCTCAGCCGTTCAGAGCAGAGCGCATTGGAGCGCGAATACGCTCACTACGATTCTACGAAGCAGGATATGGTTGTATACAGAAATTTGCTGCGCGACCTATCCGAGGTTGCTGCGCAACTGCGGGGACACAGTTCCTCCGGGGACCTCTCAACAGCAGTTCGCTCCAGTGTGGCAAAACTGGCCCACATTATCCAACAGCGCCGTATCCAGTGCAAACATGACTTTAGAGCCCGCGACAAACTCAATGAAGGGACCCTAACTCCGTCGCAGTTCAGAGGGGTCTTAACGAGTCTTGGTTTGAAGAATCATATCACTGACTCAGCGTTAGAAGCATTAGCGAAAGCTTTCCGAAGCGAAAAAGATGCCTCGCGGGTCAACTACAAACGGTTTTTGGCGTTGGTTGCCCCGGACGAATAAGCGTCGCAAACGAGTTGCTCATGTTTCTCAAGTAAGTTAGTTGATAAAATAAGTACAGTTATTACACGTTGTGTTTCAATCGCCCGCCTGGTCGTTGCGAATACCTCCGAACTGCACAACCGCTTTGTCTCGCGCAGTTACTATAGCACGGTGCACGGGTTGTACTAGTGCGACTAATTCTTGCTGTCATGCATGCGACAGAAACTTTTTGTTGGTCAACGTCACTTTCTAAATCTACACATCACGTAAATTGTGTTCTCTAAAACTTCATTTTGTAACAACACGCCATTTTATAAAAAAAAATTATATAAAAAAAGTTGGGAACTGGACGCCAACAACAATAAAAACAGCCGAACAGAACAATGTAGCACAATCATGGTCCTCACGTTTACAAAATGTTGCATCCCGAAGATTCGTTTTGTTCTTTGAATTCCTCCGACCGTTCCGGTTCTTGTGGAGTATGGAGAACAACATCATTAAGCGCATGTGACCGAGGGGTCAGACTTTCAATAACACGTGCTGTCTCCTCTTCCAAGTCAAACTTCTGCTTCACCAAATCAAAAAACTCGGATCGAAGACTTCGGTTCTCCATGTAGATGCTAAGTTTGTCCCAGTGTGCTAGCACCGCATCAACAGCGTCCTCGTCAAACTCGTGTTGACCTTGTGCGAAATGTTGCGCCGCAAGTTCACGCATTTTTTGCTGATAATCAGCTCGTTCAGTGTTGGGATCAAAGTGTCTTTCTACGACCTGTAGATACTCACGCACAAAATTACGCTCCAAATGGTCGTCCGGCCACCATTCTTCATGGTGTGCCACATGCTGAGCGTGGAGCACCAAGTCCAAAAAGAACTTCAGTGATTTCTGCACTTCACATATCGGCATACGAGCTCCCGCGATATGCGCCCAACGGTTCCTTTTGACACGGCATTCCGCAAGCAGCTCGCGAAGGACACGGAACTGTGGCTTCTGGTTTGCATTTAGTAGCCCAAAGCACCTCCCGTGAGAATTGCCGTCATGCCCGGAACTCAAAAGCAGCCACAGAATGAGTGTAAGATCGAATTTACTGACGTCGGCCTCCAGCAGGCGGGTTTTTTGCTTGTCGCCACGAAGCGGGTTACCCTTCATTTGACGATCATAGAAGGCGGGCGAACGCACGTACATGCTGAACGGCTGGCGTCGTTGATCGAAGACGGCAATGTTCAACGGCGCTCCTTCATTTAGATCAAGTCTAAAGGTGGTCTGTCCACCACCTTTCTTCGATGATTTGACATTCACAACTTTCCATGTTGAAGCATCTCCATTCGGACGCCAAGATTTGATCTGCACAAGTTGCCCTGCTTGAAGATTTCCTACCTTTCTGTTGAAATGACCAAACAACGTATTCGACGGACCCTCTTTGTATTTATCTTCTTTTGGGTCAAACGGTCCATTTCCAAGTGTGACCTCTCCAAGCTCCCTGTCAAATGGCCCATTTCCAAAAAGAAGGATGTTACCCCTCTCTGCAATTGCAGCGGGGGAATCGTCCCATTCCGGTCGGATCGGATACGCTTCGCTCCACAAAGGCGGAATTATGTGGCGTAGCTTGTCTGGCACAATGTCAAGAACAACCTTGGCGTAAATGAGAAAGGCGTTGTGTTCGTCACGCAAGTCACCCATTGTAAAAATATTGCGCTTCGCAATTCTACTAAACACACTCATGTCTGCGGACCCCTGAAAAGACGATGAGCTCTGGAAAAACTAAACGCCAGAAAACTGAAATCCAATATTGATTGATGATTTTTATTGAGAAAATGCCAGGAGATGTCTCACTCCAGACTAGCGCGAGATGAGGAGGGAGAGGTAGAGTGACAAAGACAGAACAAGAAACGGCAAGAAGTGTGCTGGCCGCCACCACCCACCACAACAGCAACAGCATCAACAACAGCAGTTCCGGTGAAAAGACAAAGACAGAAACCGATAGACAGAGAGACACATCGGCAGGTAGACTGCGATGGGCTACGTAGGGGCGCGGGCGGCTACGACGGGAGGAGTGCGGAGGGGGGGGCGGCCAAGAGAGAATTCCTTCCACCAGAGTGGAGAACCTGAGCACCGCAGCCCGCGTCACCGGACTGACAACACGACACCAAGAAAAATGGGCGGTAAGAGCTAAAACGGCCGGGAACTGCTTGCTGCGCCACTGGCGGGCTGCCACGGCAGCCCGCGCAACAGAATTGCATGAATTCCCAATTGAGGAATACATTCCACGATCCTTCTTTAGGTTCCACAACACTGTACACATGCACCGAGAATTGTTATCTATAATTAGGATTAATAGTGTGTGTGCAGGTGCGCTGGCGGGCTCTGTGAACTATAATGCGCGTCCGAACGACCACACGACATCCGTTCCCCTGCACCCCCAGCACTGCAGCACCCCCAGCACCTCAGCAGCCAGCCCCACGCGACCTACCCACCCTCCCTGACATAAATCGGCCGCCCGTCACTCACGAAGACTCGTACCCCACGACCCCACGTGTGATGGCTGACGACGCTCACAAGGCTCACGTCACTCACGAACGTCACGAGGCTCGCTTCGTTGGTTCACTCACTGCTGGTGCTGCTACGACGGCAACCACACATCGATGTGTTGTTGCAGCGCTCGATGCGTGGTTGCTGCATCACTTGAGGTGATGTGGTTCCTTTCTTCACTCGAGCGCTGCACGCAGGTCGCTGCTGGGAACGCTTTGGTCAACCAAAGCAGTGGCGACACACGGCTTTTTTATTCTGATTCTGGATCTGGAATTTATTTTGGTCGGTACTCACGCTCCTTCTCTCCTGTCGTGCTTGCCCTCCGGTTTGACAGCAGAATGTCACTAGCAACATGTGAAGCGATTGGACAATTCTTCACAGAAGACGCAACAACCCTAAAGGTTATCGTGGTGTGTGTCATCCTGTGGCTCGTCAAAGGCTTTTGCGGTACGAATTGGTGGCCCCCAGCAACGGTGATTGTTCGTTGTTGGTGTTTAGTCGTGTCGAGCATCTGGAAATGGCCTTTTGAATTCACCACACGCCTTAGATGGCTTTACTTGGTCGTAGAGATAGTAATCGGGTTGTGTTTGAAAGGAATTGTCCACGACAATAGTTCACCACAAGCAAGTTCACTACAAGCAAGAACATCACAAGATTGTCACAGTGTTGGACAGCGTGTTGATATCCTCGTGATACTTTTTGACCTGGTGGTAGTCTCCATGGAGATTTTCCGCTTGGTCGAGTGCTGGTGATATCTTCGCGTATGCTCGGGTGGCTTGATATCTCAAGCCGTTACATAATAGAAGTGGAAGTAACTTGATACTTGATGGTTAGTCCGATACATTATCGAAGAAAAGAGCGAATTTACATTGTACATGAGGACATCACGATTTGTGAACGCCGCAGAGCTCAATTCTACAACATTGCAACACTGCGAAGCATAATAAAGGAATGTGAAAAGTGGGGTAAAATAAGAACAGACAACTACTTGCCGGTTGTGATCATACAATGTATTTTTGCGATCCCAAAGCTCGGGTGTACTGTGTTTTACGAAGTTGCATGCCGGTGAAGCCCAAAGCTCGGGTACACTTCCGCCCACAACACAAGGTTCAAGTTCTTTTGGCGGAACGTTCAGGGTATTATATGTAGGACAACACGGAGGGGACAACATCCATGACCAATCGACGGAGCTCAACATACTTGCGCCTTGCACCTTGCACCTTGCACCTTGCACCTTGCACCTTGCACCTTGCACCTTGGTTTGCAGCCTGCACACCTACCCAGGTACGCAGTCGGTGTGTCCAGTGCGTTCTTTTGTGCTGAGCAAAACTTGGGAACGTGCAAAAAGTGGTGAGGTCCGCGTTCCGCGCTGCACGCCCGAGCGTATGTCGTGTCCCCCAGCGTCGTGTCATCATCGCGGATAGTTTTGGTGACCACAGGTGACTTTGCTTCTTCTTTTGTTGCAGAATCGAAAGTATCAGGGTGTGTTGTATCAGTGTGTGTTGTCGTCGAAGCGTCGGGAGACAGCCACCACTTGTGAGGGAACGGCAGTGTTGGAGACGACGTGAAAAAGCGTCTGGGTCTGCGCGAAGTTTTGTGTTGCCAACGCGGAAAGTCGCTGCTACTCATTCCTTGGCGGTAGGCCGCAGCGATGTTCACAAGCGCAAGTTGAGCCTGGACGGACAAAAGAGCGAGGCTCGAGACCAGTAAGTTCTGCGTTTGTGTTATCACGGTTTCTTGTCATTATCCTGATCATCGCAACAGAAAAAAAATATCCTTTTTCGCAGAAGAAGACTCTGTGACTGTTGTGAACGTTGGTGTACGCGGTATTCACAGCTTTATCACCATGAAAATATTCATCTCTGCTTTGCTCGCCGCATCTGGTGTTGATGCGCTTCGACCTGGCGCAAACATCCGCCGAACCGCAGTTCAAATGCAAGACGCCCCTTCTTATCAAGAGCTTTGGTTCAACCAAACCCTGGATCATTTTCGCTTCATCGGCAGCCCTCGAGCAAAGTTCCAGCAACGATACCTCCTGAACGATGACCATTGGGGTTCTAAAATTTCCACGGACGAACAAGATCCGTCAGGCGCTTCTGGATGCAAGGGACCCATTCTGTTCTACACAGGTAGCTGAGAACTTGTCTCTCCGTCTTAGCGCGAATTTATATTTGCTCATTTTTGTTCTATCGTTGGCTGGGTGGCGTTGTTGTAGGGAACGAAGGGCCGATTGACGCTTTCTGGGCCGGAGATGGCTTTGTTAACGACTACCTTGCCAAGGAGCTTGGTGCGCTGGTCATCTACGCTGAAGAGAGATACTACGGAAAATCGCTGCCATTTGGAGAAGAATCACTGACAAAGCCTGAGAATGCCGTGTACCTGAACACCGAGCAAGTTCTGGCCGACTATGCAGTGATGCTTCATTCATGGAAGAAAACCATTCCTGGAGCTGCAAATTGTCCAGTTGTAGCATTCGGCGGTAGTTATGGTGCCACACTCAGCACTATGTTTAGAATCAAATATCCAGGTGTGGATCTTGTTGTTCGAATTATCGCGGAGTGTTAGGTGATGCGCTTGCTCACTTTCTTTGTGGATTCCTGATTAGACGCCACTGTTGGTGCACTCGCCGCGTCGGCCCCAATTGGCTATTACGCCCCAAGTGGCTGGGATACGCACAACGTCGACGAGTTCACGTGGACTGGCATTGTCAACAAGGTTCGTCCCGCCACGACTCATATTTCTCCCGCTGACGTGATTAGACTGACGGCCGGCGTCGTCAATGTATTGCAGGTTTTCTCAGAAGTGCCCATGCCAAAGTCGGGAGCCAATTGCCTGGAGCGCTTGTCTGCCGCCGTCGAGACCGTAGCGCTAGTTGCGGGTTCCAGCTCAGGCACAAAAACGCTTGTCGATTCCTTCCATTTATGTGATGAAACAGTATTGGGACTCCCTGGTTCGTCTTCCAGTTCTGCCACTGGTCTTGATGTGCTCCTCGATAACTTCGGAGTTGTTCGTGCAGGGCACCCAACCGACTTTTTCACCGATGTGCTGGAGACACTTCCGCAGGTGCGCATTGTCGTCGTCGTGTTTTTTGAGTTTTCTTGTGCAAATCGCATCACAACGGTTATTACCTTGCAGGAAAATTACCCGTATGCCATTGGAACACTTCCAGCATGGCCCGTCAATGCCACATGTGCCATTTTTGATGCCGTGGCAAGTAGCATCTTCGGACTGCCGGTGGCCGTACTGAGGCTCCTCTCATAACAATGATTGAATTGGCGCTTGTAGACTGACATGACCAATGAAACAGCGGTTCTTGCGGCTGCATCTGAGATCACTGACACGTACTACGGCTACGAGCAAGGCAGTACGTGCATCAATGTTCAAGGGCAAGGTGGCATTCCTGGAGGTGGTCCAGGTTGGTGGTTCTTCGATGTCTGGTTTTCTCGTTGTCCGTGCAGGTTGACTTTCTTCCTTATCATGTGAACACTTTGAATGAACAGGCCCTGCGTCCTGGGGTGCGTGGGGGTACCAAAGTTGCACGGAGACGTTACACCAGGTACATGGCCACAACACGAATTTTTCGAATACTTCTGTGGCTCATCGCGCAATTTCTGTCGTGTCTTGCTGCTCCAGTTTTCGTCACATGGATATCCTGATGGGTTAAGAAACTTCACATTCAATTTGGAAAATTCTGAGGCACAATGTCAGCAGTATTTCCAAACTACTCCGGATCCGGAGTGGGCAGAGCTGTCGTTCGGAGGATATTCGCTCACCGACTCCCCGTCGTCTCCGCTGTCGAACATCATTTTGTCTCATGGGTTCGTGACATGTGGTTACCGTTCCCATGGCACTGCAGGTTTTTATCCTGCTTTGTGTGTTGCTCAGACTATTGGATCCCTGGCACGGCGGTGGACTGTACAACGAAGAGCCGTGGATGGCGAGTCGCAATGTCACAATATTGTCCATGGCTAAGGGCGCCCATCATTTGGACCTCCGGGCTCCGAACGAGGTAAAATTGCGCATGCCAGAGCACGCGACGACCAAAGAAGATTTTCGTTGCATGATTGACTCTGGATTCTGTTGCATCAGGCCGATCCAGCAGAGGTGACTGAAGTGAGGGAGAAAGAAGAAGCAATTATCAAGGGATGGATCTCTAACCACTTCGCCAAATTCCAACATAGTTGAATGTAGAATCCTGGTTGAAAGAGCATTCTCTATCCAGCACAGTAATAGTTAGGCCCACGATTAATCGACCGGTGCTTCATCTTTGCCGCTGCACACTCCATGCATGGAGTGTTCTTCACCCTTTCTTGCTTATTAACCAAACCCTCGAAATTGTTGTGTGTGCTATTGTGGCAACGAAACATCATCTGTACTTGAATCGCAGCACAAGGTGGTCTGTTGTGGATCTGCAAGAAAGAAACTGGTTCATTATCAATGACAGAGTGGCGGCAATGTTGCTGTTGTGTGTGCCATTGTGCCGTGCCACACAAAATCTTCATCATCTGGACATCTCAATCGCGGCACACGGTGGTCGGCCATGGATCTGAAAGAAAGAAAGAAAGAAAGTGGTTCATTATCAGGAAGGCAGCGGCGGCAATGTTGAGCAGCGCCATGCACCACGTAGACCGACCACAACACCACCAACCAACCAGCCAGCCAGTAGAACGCAGCAGACAGACAGAACACAGAATGCGCGGCATTTCGCCTGCGACGCTGAACATTGATTCCTATTACACGATACATTTCTTTCACATTTCTCACTACTAGAAATCTATCTTGATTCAGGAATATGTAAATTTTTATGTGGAGAGAATAGTGAGTGAGTGAGTGTGCGAGTGAGTGAGTGAGTGAGTGAGTGTGACACTCAGTGATGTGGCTGGGAGCTGTGAGTGAGTGGCATGAGAGTGACTGACTGAGAGTGACTGACTGACTGAGAGTGAACCACTGTGAACGAAGGGGG
>ENA-OWNT01004567-OWNT01004567.1-seawater-metagenome-genome-assembly--contig:-NODE-4567-length-12032-cov-4.035717_pt1 | contig 12032 bp, 11 predicted proteins | sample MGYA00238136_ERZ651165 | MGnify/ENA primary metagenome ERZ651165 (study PRJEB26861, sample SAMN08777766) | seawater metagenome | isolation source: coastal seawater | place: USA: Florida | collected... | reverse complement strand
GAAGCGGGGCCTCTTCGGTCGGAAGAAGAAGAAGAAGAAGTAGGCACCGCCGCGGCGTATACCGCACCGGTCAGGCGCTGCCGGCGGCCGGCTATCGGAGCTCGCTCTCCATGTCGGTGAACCGCGTGGCGAGGGCCTTCACGAAGCGGCCCATCCACGAGTTGAGGCCGAGCCCCTCGGTCAGCACGTCGCGGCTCACCACCAACAGCTCCACGTCGTCGATGGCGGTGATGGTGGCCGTGCGGTCGCGCCCGGCGAGGATGGACAGCTCCCCGAACACATCGCCCGGACCCAGCTCACGGATCGGACCGGTGCGGGCCGTCGACACCATGCAGCGGCCCGACTGAATCACGAACGCCTCGTGGCCGGGGTCGCCCTCCACCACCACCGGCTGCCCAGCGGGCACCTGGCGGGTGGGCAAGGACCAGGCCCCACGCAAGAAGCTCTCCACGTCGCGGCGGAAGTCACGCACCGTGGGGTAGCGGTCTTCGGGATCGGTCGCGAGGGCTCGCTGACACACGCGGGAGAGCGCCATCGGAAGCCGCGGGTCGTCGACGAGGTCTTCCACCTTCCGGATCCGCCCGAACAGGGCCACCGTCATTCGCGCGATGGGGGCCTTGCCGTGGTGCGGCGACTCCCCGGTGAGGATGTAGTAGAGCAGCCCCCCGAGGGTGTAGACATCGGCGCGCTCGTCGACGCTGTCCGGCGCCTCGATCTGCTCGGGCGCCATGTAGGAGGGCGTGCCCACCGTGGTGCCCTCGAGCCGGTGCGGGTCGGGCGGGTCGGTGATGCGCCGCGCGATGCCCCAGTCGACGACGTAGACCTCGCCGAAGTCGCCCACCATGATGTTGGCCGGCTTGAGGTCGCGGTGGACGATGCCCTGGTGGTGGGCGTAGGCCACGGCGTCGCACACCCGGAGGAGCACATCGAGGGTCTCGGCCAGACGGTTCGGGTCGAGTCGCTCGTCGCCGTGGGCCTGAACGAGCTGATGCAGCGTGCGCCCCTGCACCAGCTTCATGGTCATGAAGTCCTGACCCGCCTCGGAGCCGTACTCGTAGACCGGCACGATGTTGGGGTGCTCCAGGTTGCCGGTGATGCGGGCTTCGTCGAGGAACCGCTCCCGGGCGGCGTCGTCGTCGAGGCCCCGAGGGGCCAGCCGCTTCAGAGCGGTCTCCCGCTGCAGGAGTGGGTCGAACGCACGCCGGACCACCGACATTCCACCGCGGCCCAGCTCGCCGCGGTCTTCGTGACGACTCACGAGGCCTCCGTTCCGCGGAGTCGCTGCGCCACGTCGTGGCCGGTCTGGAGGCGAGCCTCCGGATCCTTCTCGAGGAGCTGATCGACCACGGCCGTCAGCCAGTCGGGCGCGTCGCAGCGCTCGCCGAGGGGAGGGGGCACCGTGGTGAGGTGGTGGTGCATCAGCTGAAAGCCCTTGCCCTGGAACGGAAGGTCGCCGCAGGCGAGCTCGTAGAGCATCATGCCCAGCGCGTAGAGATCGGACCGGCGGTCGAGGGTGCCGGTGGTGATGTACTCGGGGGCCATGAAGGCGGGCGTGCCCAGACGCAGCCCCTGGGCCGTCATCCGGGCGCCGGCCGGGCTGTTGGGGTTGACGCCGATCGCCAGCCCGAAGTCCATCAGCTGCACGCGATCCTCGCCGGCGTCGGTGCGGCTGATCATGACGTTCTCGGGCTTCAGATCTCGGTGGACCAGCCCCGCCTCGTGCGCGGAGTGGAGCGCCTCGGCGATCTGGCGGCCGATGTCGGCCACCCGCGCGGGAGGCAGCGGGGCCTCTTGCGCAGCGACCTGACCGAGGGTTCGGCCGTGCACGAGGTCCATCACGAGAAACAAGGTGCGGCCGTCGTTCCCGTGGTCGAGCAGCGACACGATCCCCGGGTGACTCACCTGGGCCTGCGCCACGATCTCGCGCTCGAAGCGCGCACGCACCTCAGCATCGCGCACGAGGTCGTCGTGGACCAGCTTGATGGCGACCTCGGCGTCGTCGGTGAGGCGCCGGCCGCGGAAGACCACGCCCATGGACCCCTTGCCGATCTTTCGCTCGAGCACGTAGCGCCCGTCCAGCTCGCGGTTCTCCATGGGCCGACCTTACACCACCCGTCGGCGCAGGAGCGTGACGTCCTCTACGACAACGGCCCCGACGGCCCCCGAAGGAGCCGCCGGGGCCACGCACGGCGAGCAGCTGCTACGCCAGGGAGACCGCCGCAGGGGCGGAGGAGAGCTGGCCGAGCCAGCGCGATCCGCGCACCCGAACGCTCACGATGAGCGCGAGGACCACGAGCTCTCCCGCCAGGCCGAGCCAGGCGCCGACCACCCCGAGCTCTGCCCCAACGGCCAGGGCGTAGGCCAGCGGCACCTTGACGAACCAGGCCAGGCCCACGCTGACCACCAGCACGAAGCGGGTGTCGCCGGCGCCGGAGAGCGAGCCGAGGCCCACCACCGCCACCGCGTCGAGCACCTGCACCGCCGCGTAGAGCAGCAGCACCTGCCGCGCCAGGGCCTGGACCTCCGCCTCCGCACCGAACACGCCGGTCAGAGCGTCCGGGAGGGCCACGAAGACCACGCCCATCACGACCATGATCCCGACGGCCTGGATCGTGGCCAGCCGCACCGAGTCGCGGCAGCGCTCCGGTCGGCCGGCTCCCAGGGCCTGTCCGACCAGCACCCCCGAGGCCTGCCCGAGGGCGTGGCACGGCAGGAAGGTGACCAGGATGATGCGGACCACGACCACGTGGGCCGCCAGGTGCGCCTCCCCCGCCCAGGCGAGCATCGCGGCGAACACCGTGAAGCTCCCTACGTCGAGGGTGAACTGGGCCCCCTGGGGAGCCCCCACCCGCCACACCTCGGCCAGCACCGCGCGCGACGGTGCCTCGGGACGAAGCAGCAGCTCGCGCAGCGCGACCGATGCGAGGCAGACCACCATCACGCCCAGGCCAATGACCGTGGCGAGCGCGGCGCCCGCGACCCCCATCGCCGGGATGGGTCCCATGCCAAAGATCAACAACGGGTCGAGCACGATGTTCGCCACGTTGCCGAGGACGGTGGCCACCATGGGCACCCGGGTGTTCCCCCGCCCCTGGAACCACGCCGACAAGGCCGTGGAGAGCAGCAACACCGGCGCCCCCACCACACGGACGTACACGTACGCACCGCCCAGCTCGGCCACCTCCTCACCGACCCCCATCCAGCGGATGGCGGTGTCGGCCCACCACCCAGCGACGCTCGCCCCGACGACGCCGAAGGCCAGCGCCAGCCAGATCCCCTGCCACGCCGCCCGCCGTGCCGCCGTCGGAGCATCGGCCCCGGTGGCATGCGCCACCCGAACCCTCACCCCGCCCAGCAGACCCTGCGGAAAGGCCATCACCAGGTGGACCAAGCTCGCCGAGGCCCCGACCGCCGCCAGCGGCGCCGTGCCCAGCTGCCCCACGAACAGCGTGTCGACCACGCTCATCGCGGTGTAGCTCAGCATCGAGACCATGATGGGCCACGCCAGACTCCACACATCGCGGTGTCTCAAGGGCCCGCGCGACCCCACTCGTTCTTCTCGACGCGCCTCCATGGCGCACCCCCTCAGCGCCACGGCGCTGCCGGACTGCCGAAGCAGCCACATCAGAAAACTACTGGTTTGCATGCATCAGGCGACGAGGTCAGGCGGCGGAGAAGCACGCCCCCGGACGCTGCCTATCGACGGCCAGCTCACCCATGACGACATCGATGGTGCTGACATACGGGATGTTCTTCATCACTGTCCTCCGGATGTTTGTTTTCTGTTTCCCATGTAATTCAACACGCATATGTGTGAAACCAATTGTCCCCAATGGTGAGAATCCTCACAGGTCGCGCGAGCGAGGTAGGAGCCCCCATGCCCTCCCTCCCCCCGGTGATCGCGACCTTCCTCGGGTCGGCGGGTGTCGAGCCCCTCCCCCACGGCGGCCGCGCCTACCGGTGGCCTCGGCACCACCTGGTGGGCCTCCCCCCGTCCTCGGGCCGCCTCGACCCCTCCTGGCGCCACGTCGCCCCCGAGCCGCCCCTCGCGCTGCGCCAGGTCTGGTCAGTGCACGACGGACTCGGTCGCCCGGGGGACGCTCGGACCCCGGTGCTGAGCCCCTGTCTCCTGCCCGCCGCGAGGGTGCGTCCCCTCAGCGCCGAGGTGCGCTTCGGCGAGCACGACATCCTGTTCGCACCTGCCGCATGGCTGGGGGTCGTCGACCTGGGCACGACGCTGTGGTGCATGAATGCGTCCGGCCACGCGGCGCCCTTCGACCGAGGCACCCGTCAGCTGGGTGCTCCTCGGGAAGGCGAGGCAATGTGGCGGGCGCTGATCGTCTCGTGGACGCCGGCCTGAGGGCTCAGGCGTAGAGCGCGTTGCGGGCCCGGGTCGCCTTCAGGGAGCCCGGCACCGTGAAGGGGACCAGCATCGCCGAGACGCAGGCCAACAGCGCCGCCAGCAGGGTGAGGGGGGAGATGGCGAGGGAGAGCAGCATGTAGGCGGCCCAGGCGACCGTGACGACGGCGGTGAGCGCCGCGAGCGGCACGCCGAACACCGCGGCCCAGCTGCGGCCCTTGATGACGAACGCCGCCACCAGGATGCCGACCGTGCCGAGGGTCATCAGCGTGGCCGCCGTGGCGAGCCACATCCACTGCCAGTCTGCGAAGATCAGCAGCTGCAGCCCGCTTCCCGCGACGAAGAACCCGGTGGCGCCGAAGAAGTAGCCCCCCGCCTTCACGAGCACGTTCGGGACGGCGTCACGGAAGTCGATGGAGTCGCTGGCGTTGGCGGCCTCGAATGCGTTCATGCGTCACCTCGCTGATGGATGCAAGGTAGGGCGCCTCCCGCCGCCTGGCCTGTGACAGCTTGTGTCAGCCTGAGACAGCGCTCAGGCTCAGGACGCGAGCGCCTCACGAACCAGTCGGTTCGCCAGCTTTCCGTCGATCTCCCCCTTGTGCGCACCCATGAGCCGGCCCATCACCTTGCCCATGTCGCCGGGGCCGGAAGCGCCTGCGGCCGCCACCGCCTCGGCCACCCACTGCCGGGTGGTGGCCTCGTCGGCCAGGGAGGGGAGCCAGTGCTCGATGATCGCCAGCTCGGCCTGCTCGGCCTCGGCGAGCTCGGCGCGGCCGGCCTCCTCGTAGGCCGTGATGGACTCCCGCCGCTGCTTGGCGAGGCGGGTGAGCACCTGCACGGCTGCCGGGTCGGACAGCTCGTCGGCGCCATCCTTCTTCATGGCCTCGATGAACGACGCGCGGATGTTCCGCAGCGCCGTGGTGCGCGGCTTGTCCTTCGCGCGCATCGCATCCTTGATGGCTGCCGAGACCTCGTCGACGATCGCCATGGTCACCTCCTCGACCAGCGATACCCCTACGGCCGAGGGGACGCCAGCGCCCCGCGGGCCACCGGACGCACCACCAGCTGCTCACAGGCCACCCCCTCCCGAGCGAACGGCCGTGCCAGGGCCGCGGCGGCCATCGTGGCGACGTCGTCCGAGGTGCAGAAGGCTGCGAGGGTGCTGCCCGAGCCGCTGATGAACGACCCCAGGGCGCCGGCCTCCATCGCACCGGCGAAGGCGGCCTCCACGGGCCCGACCAGGGGCGCCCGCCAGGGCTGGTGCAGGCGGTCGTGCAGACCGTGGCGCACCCCCTCCTCGTGCTCCTGGAGCAGCCCCACGAGGAGGAAGCCCAGGCGCCGCAGGTTGAAGATGGCATCGCCCCGGGACACCTCCGCAGGGAGGATCCGCCGCGCCTCGTCGGTCCGGACCTCACGATCCGGGATGCACAGCGCCACCGACAGCTTCGGCGGCGGCAGGCGGAGGTGCTCGACCCGCCCCTCGTCTTCCTCCACGATCACCAGGCCCCCGACGAGGGCCGGCACGACGTTGTCGGGGTGCCCCTCCTCCCCACACAGAAAGGCCAGCTGCTCCGACAGCGGCACCTCGAGCCCGCACAACGTCAGCGCTGCCTGCAGCCCCGCCACCCGGGCCGTGGCCGACGAGCCGAGCCCTCGGGCCCGCGGAACCCGCTCCGTCTGCACCACGTGCAGCCCCCGCAGGTCGCCCCCGAAGTGGTGCGCCGCACGCTGGGCCGTGGCCAGGGTCAGCTGCTGGGCTGGGGCCACCACCTCGCCCCCCACGCGCCAGTCGTCCGCAAGGGTGAACTGGAATCGGTTCAGCAAGGACACCGCGAGGCCCAGGGTGTCGTAGCCGGGGCCGAGATTCGACAGGGTCGCGGGCACGGTGATGTCGAGCATGAGCCCTCCCGGCGCGCCGCTATCCCCGGCCGTCTACCGCAGCCCCTACACAAGTCCGACGTGAACAGTCGGGCCTCTACGCACACAGAGCAGGTGCGCCAGGGCCCGTGGCCAGCTACGGGGCGGCGCGGACCCTTGTCCCAAGGAAAGCCGTGGTCGGATAAACCCCGCTGCGCGACGGTCACACCAACGTTGCCATGACGGGCCGATCCTGCGAAGATGCGCTCCGGCGCGCCGGGACGTCCCCGGTATCCGAACCCCCGCATCCTGCCCGAGATTGGCCTCGGAGGCGCAAAAACATGAAGTCCCCTAGCCTGTTTGCCATGATCGCCCTCGCGGTCGGAGCATCCACCGCCCACGCCGCCGACGACGGCGGCCCCAGCTTCGGCGCCGCCGGCGGTGTGTTCTTCGCCGACGAGCTCCAGGCGATCGGCACCACCGCCTCGGTCCACGTTCGTGGCGGCTACTGGCTCACGCCCACGATCGGCTTCGAGGGCGACATCGGCGTCCTCCCTGCTGGCAAGACCCAGGTGGGAACCCCCGACCCGCTGCCCTACTTCGGCCTCATGCCGCGGGCGAACATGACGGGCCGCGTCTTCGAAGACAAGCCGCTGCAGCTGCTGCTCACCGCAGGGGCCGGCCTGATCTTCAAGGGCATCGACGACCCCGACGACACCCTCAACCTCCCCACCGAGGGCGTAGACGTCGATATTCTCGGCGCCATGGGCCCGGGCTTCTTCGTGCCCATCGGTCAGTCGGGTCTCGGCCTCCGCGCCGACTTCAACTGGCTGCTCAACGTGGGCACCGAGAACTGGGAGAACCGCGGCGACACCTTCCTCGACTTCGAGACCACGGTGGGCCTGCACTTCCTGCCCGGCGGCGCGAAGGACTCCGACAAGGACGGCGTGGTCGACGAGAACGATCGCTGCGTCGACGAGCCGGAAGACATCGACCAGTTCGAAGACGAAGACGGCTGCCCCGAGGCCGACAACGATCAGGACACCGTCCTCGACGATGTCGACTCCTGCCCCACGGATCCGGAGGACATGGACGGCTTCGAAGACGAAGACGGCTGCCCCGAGACCGACAACGACGCCGACGGCCTGGTCGACGCCGAAGACCAGTGCCCCGACGACGCGGGCCCGGTCGAGGGCTCCATGCCCGGCTGCCCCGACACCGATGGCGACGGCCTGGCCGACACCAGCGAGCTCGAGGAGTGCCCGGACGAAGCCGGCCCCGAGTCTTCCTTCGGCTGCCCCGACGCCGACGAGGATCGCGTCCCGGATCACCGCGACGACTGCCCCGACGAGAAGGCCAACGAGGGTGTGAACCCGAAGCGCTCCGACGGCTGCCCCTCCGTGGCCTACGTCGCCGACGGCGCGATCAAGATCACCGAGAAGGTGCAGTTCGCCACCGGCAAGGCCGAGATCAAGTCCGAGAGCTACGAGCTGCTCGACACCATCGTCAAGCTCCTCACCAAGTTCAAGGGCATCAAGCACATCGAGGTCGCTGGCCACACCGACAGCCAGGGCTCCGACGAGAACAACCTGAAGCTCTCGCAGTCCCGCGCCGAGGCCGTCGTCACCTACCTGGTGGGCCATGGCATCGCCGAAGACCGCCTGGGTGCCAAGGGCTACGGGGAAGAGAACCCCGTCGAGTCCAACGACACCCCCGAGGGTCGCGAGGCCAACCGCCGCGTCGAGTTCGTCATCGACGCCGACGACGTGGGCAAGGGTGCCAAGAAGCGCATGAAGAAGACCGGCAAGGTCGACGGCGCGGAGAAGGTCGAAGAGGCCGCCGAAGAGGCTGCCGAGGAAGCCGCCGAGTAGTCCTTCCCCTCCCAGGGATGAAAGGCGTCGCCCCGCTCGGGGCGGCGCCTTCGTGCTCAGCAGAGCCGGTTCAGCCCGTTGAGCGCCGCCACCCGGTAGGCCTCGGCCATGGTCGGGTAGTTGAACGTCGTGTTGACGAAGTACATCAGCGAGTTGCCCTCGCCGGGCTGGCTCATGATGGCCTGGCCGATGTGCACGATCTCCGACGCCTGGTAGCCGAAGCAGTGGATGCCCAGGATCTGCAGCGACTCACGATGGAAGAGGAGCTTCAGCATCCCCACCTGCTGTCCCGTGATCTGCGCCCGGGCCAGCGACCGGAACAGGGAGTGCCCCACCTCGTAGGGCACACCCTCAGCGGTGAGCTCCCGCTCGGTGCGGCCCAGGGAGCTGATCTCGGGGTCGGTGTAGATCCCGGTGGGGATGTCGGCCACCAGCTCCTCTTCGCCCCGCCCCGTGATGGACCCCGCCGCGAAGCGACCCTGGTCGTAGCTGGCCGAGGCGAGGCCCGGGGCCCCGACGACATCGCCCACGGCGTAGATGTGGGGCACCGAGGTCCGCATGCAGCGGTCGACCTCGAGCTGGCCGCGCTGGTTGGCGACGAGGCCGGCCCGATCGAGCTGAAGCCGGTCGGTGTTGCCGGTGCGCCCCTGGGCCCAGAGCAGACAATCCGAGCGGATGCGCTTGCCCGAGGCCAAGTGCAGCACCACATGGTCGTCGCTGACCTCCACGCGCTCGTACTGCTCGTTGTGGCGCACCACCACCCCCTGGTCTCGCAGGTGGTAGGCGAGGGCGTCGATGATCTCGTCGTCGAGGAAGGAGAGCAGCTTGGACCGACTGTTGATCAGCTGCACCTTCACGCCCATGTTGCGGAAGATGCTGGCGTACTCACAGCCGATCACCCCCGCACCGTAGATCGTGACCTCTCGGGGGGTCTCGTCGAGGTCGAGGATGGTGTCGGAGTCCCGCACGCGCGGATGGTCGAAGGGCAGGTCGGCCGGTCGATACGGCCGCGACCCGGTGGCCACCACGATGTGCTCCGCCTCGAGGAGGCGCACCGAACCATCGTGGCCTTCGACCTCGATCGTGTGGGTGCCGTCGAAGCGGCCCTCGCCGTGCACCATCTCCACGTAGTTCCGGAGGTAGAAGCCATGCCGCATCTGCACCTGGCGCGCGATGACGGAGCTCGCGGCGTCGAGGAGCCGAGGGAAGCTGACCTCGACGGTGTGCCCCATCGACGCGAAGAGCGGGTTGCGCCGGACCGCCAGCAGCTCGCCGACCGACTGGCGCAGGGCCTTGCTCGGAATGGTGCCGACATGGGTGCAGCTGCCGCCCACCTGGGCGCGACGCTCCACCACGGCGACCCGCTTGCCAGCCTTGGCGGCGCGCATGGCCGCCCCTTCGCCCCCGGGGCCCGTGCCGATGACGACGACGTCGAACGACTCGGGACGCACCGTGAGGGCCATCAGGACACCACCGCAGTGCTGGCCGCCACCGTGCCCTCGTCGGCCTGGGCACGCCCACCGAGGTGGTCGGCCAGGAAGCGCTCGGTGAGGGCCATGAAGGCCATCCGGTTCGCCTCGCGGGCGAAGCCGTGGCCCTCGTCCGGGAAGAGCACGTAGGTGACCGGGATGTCGCGCTCGTGCATGGCCGCCACGATCTGGTCGCTCTCGGACTGCTTCACCCGGGGGTCGTTGGCGCCCTGAGCGATGAGCAGCGGACGCTGGATCTCGTCGACCTTGGACAGCGGCGACCGCGCCCACAGCTCGGCGCGCCCTTCTTCGGTCGTGTGGGTGCCCACCCGCGAGGTGAACTGCGCAATGGCCGGGGCCCAGTAGGGCGGGATGGTCTCCAGCAGCGTGATGATGTTGCTGGGGCCGACGATGTCGACGCCGCAGGCGAACACGTCGGGGGTGAAGCTGAGCCCCACCAGCGTGGCGTAGCCGCCGTAGGACCCGCCCATGATGGCGACCTTGTCGGCCTGCGCGATGCCCTGCTCGACGGCCCAGCCCACCGCGTCGAGCAGATCGTCGTGCATCTTGCCTGCCCACTCGTAGTTCCCGGCATTCAGGAAGCGCTTGCCGAAGCCCGTGGAGCCGCGGAAGTTCACGCTCAGCACCGCGTAGCCACGGTTGGCCAGGAGCTGGTGGTTGGACTCGAAGCCCGAGTGATCCCGGGCCCAAGGGCCGCCGTGGACCAGCAGGACCATGGGGAGAGGCTCCGTGGGGCGCCCCCCCTGATCCGCCCAGCGCGGCAGCGACAGGTAGGACACCAGGGCCATGCCGTCACGGGAGGGAATCACCACGGGGTGACGCTTGGTGAGGGGCACACCAGCGAGGGCGGGCCGGTGGTCCCACAGGTGGGTGATGGTGCCGTCGGCGCGCCGGTAGATGCCGTAGCGCACCGGGCCATCGTCCGGGCTCCACGCGGCGATCCATACCTGGTCGTCGGCGCTGCGCGACACGAGCTGGAGCTCTCCGTGGTGCCAGCCCTTCAGCCGCTCCACGTCGGGCTGGATGGCGTCGTCGAGCACGGCGAGCTCGGGGCTGAGGTAGTCGGTCACGACCGCCTGGATAGCGCCCGTCTCGGGATGGACCCAGGCATCTGCCAGGTCGGCCCGCTCGTCCTCGAAGAGGACCCGGCTCACACCGGTGGCCAGCTCGAGGGCCACCAAGGCGCCGGTGTCGCGCCCGCGGCTGTCGAGCAGGTAGAGGGTGCCGCCGTCGGCGGTCATGCCCACGGGGCTGGTGGTGGCGCTGTCCTCGGGGCCGATCTCCATGAAGGGCGCTGGCTCGTCGCCGTCGAGGGACAGGGCGACGATGCCGCCGTCGGGCTGCATCGCCAGGCCCAGTCGGGCCTCGAGGTCGTGGTCGAACACCCCCGCGATGAAGCCGGGGTTCTCCAACACCAGGGTGCGCTCCCCGGTCTCGACGTGGATGCGATGCCAGTCGTGGAGCTGGGGGTTCCGGTCATTCACGCCGACCAGCACGACATCCGGGAGGCGGGCCGAGTCGGCGAGGAGCTGCGCCTGCACGGCCTCACCCGGGGTGAGGTCGGTGACGTCGCCCGTGGCCGGGTCGACGCTGAAGAGGTGCCAGTTCTCGTCGCCGCCCGCATCCTGCAGGTAGAGCACCCGACGGGACGAGCGTGACCACTGGTGCATGCGGATGTCGCGGGTGCGATCGGCGGTGATGGCCTTGGCCTGCGATAGATCGTCGATCGGCGCGATGAACACATTGGCCATGCCGTCGACCGGCGCGAGCCAGGAGAGCCACTGACCGTCGGGGCTCACCCGAGCCTGGAATCGCTCGGGGTTGCCAAAGAGCACGTCACGATCGATCAGCTGGTCCACTCGCACCTCCAGAGGGGTGCCCTCTATCCGATGGACCGCCCCGCGAGCAGCGCTTCCACCCGATCGGCCAGCTGAGGAAAGCCCGCCGACCTGGCGTGGGCGGCCAGCTGCCCGGCGACCCAGCGCTCAGCAGGGTCGACCACGGTCTGAACCTGACGGAGCTGCTCCTGGACGGAGGACCAGTGGCGCACCTTGGCATCACCGAGGGCGATGGTCCACGCGGCCAGGGCTCGGTCCTTCGACCCGGCAGGCAGCTCGGCCCTCACCCGGCGCGCCTCGTGCAGCGCCGGCCCCCCGGCGTCGACGTCGGCCGCCGCCACCGTCTCGGGCAGCGCCTGCACCCCGTCGGGATCCAGCGCCTCGTCCAGGATCACGCCCTCGCGCCCCGCGGCGCGCAGGGCGGCCTTCAGGTACTCCAGCCCCAGCGGCTCCACCCGCTTCATGCGCAGGTTGCGCTTCTTCACCACCAGGAAGCCGCCCTCGGTCTGGATGCGGTGAACCAGGAGCATGCTGTGTGCGCGTCGTTTCATGCGTGTTTGTTTCTTCTCCGGCCGGGCAACAATCCTGGCCAGCTTACAGCTCGCGCGCCATTTGA
>ENA-OWNT01004566-OWNT01004566.1-seawater-metagenome-genome-assembly--contig:-NODE-4566-length-12036-cov-5.568191_pt1 | contig 12036 bp, 8 predicted proteins | sample MGYA00238136_ERZ651165 | MGnify/ENA primary metagenome ERZ651165 (study PRJEB26861, sample SAMN08777766) | seawater metagenome | isolation source: coastal seawater | place: USA: Florida | collected... | reverse complement strand
GGCCGCTCGGGGCCGTCGCCGATGAGCTCCACCTCCACCGGCCCCACCTGCGCTTGCAGCAGCTCGAGCGACGCCACCGAAGCGACGAGGCCATGCCACGCCTTGAACGTGCCCTCGAACCCCAGGACGAAGCGCCCCGCCGGCGGGGACGCGGGGCTTCGGACGGACACGGCATTGGGCAGGACGTGGGCGGCGACGTCGTGGGTGGCGAGCCAGCGCTGGAGCGCCGACGAGACCACGACGACATGGGCAGCCCGACGGAGCGAGGCGAGCTCGGCGTCGAGCTTCGCGCGCGTCGCGCGCTTGCCTCGGAACAGGGCGGCCTCCCAGGTGAGGGGCGCGTTGACCTCCACCAGGTGCAGGCCCGCGGCGGGATCGGGGCCGACACGCGCGGCGTGCCGCTCGTGGAGCAGATCCGGCGCGAACCGGGCTGCCTGGCGTTGCGCCCAGGCCGACACGGACGCCGGCGCCTCGAGCACCCGCACGCCGGGCGGGGTGAGGGCCGAGGGGCGACCTGGGTGCGGGTCCAGCCGCGCGACCCAGGCCTCCACGGTGGCCCCAGCGGCCACGTAGCCGGCCGCCAGGCTGCGCAGGTGCACGGACGCGCCGCCGCAGCCGAGCCAGGGGATCCCTGCGTCCGCACACAGGAGCGCGACCCGCGGACTCACGGCAGCACGACGTCGACCTGGCCCGACCCCGCGTCCCCGGTGGCCTCGTGCAGGACGACCTCACCGTCGGCGTCGTCCACCTGCAGCAGGTCCAGCTGCACCGCGAAGTCCACGGCCAGGTCTCCGGCTTCGACCTCCGCGCTGTGGGAGCAGTGCAGGTCGAACGCGAACGCCCCCCACCCGGAGCGCCAGTCGTAGGTGGAGTCCGCGATGCGCACGCCGAAGGCCCGCAGGTGCCGCCCGTCCACGCCCTGGTTGAGCGCGAGGTCCCAGCTGCGCAGCAGGGGCAGGCCCAGGTGGTAGCGGCGTCGGCCCTGGATGCTGAGCGTGCGCTCGGCGGCGGGGAGCGGCGTGACGATCGCCCAGGATCCGTCGGACCGGATGAGGTCGGAGGCGGTGAGCCGCCCGCTGGTCCGGGTGGAAGCGCGGCTCGCCACCACGGACCACGCGACCACCGCCTGGACGCTGGCGTGCTCGGTGTTGGCGGACATGGCGTCGTCCCCGATGGGCGCGGCGTCGAAGTGCACCCAGACCTCGAACTCCACGGTGCGGGCGGTGCGCGCCGGCTCGCCGATGCCGGCGCCGAGCCCGACGACGGACCAGCCAAGGGCGGGGTCGTAGCCGCCCGGGGCACCCTCCACGAGGGGGCCGGTGGCGTCGAGGTCCATCCCCCGCAGCGCCACCGTGATCTCGGTCCAGTCCTGCAGCCCGGCGACGTCCAGGTCGAACACCACGGGCACCACGGCGACGCCGGTGCCGTCCACGGTCACGGCTGTCTCGCCCTCCACCACGCGCACCCGGTCGCTCGCCACGGCGTGCCAGGCCAGCCCCCAGGTCAGCGCGTCGTCGGGGACGTCCCCTCCCCCGGGCGCTCCCGAGGTCCCGAGCGAGGCGGTGAACGCGCCGTCGGCGTCCGGCGCGGAGGTGATGGCGCGCAGCTGGGCGACGCGGTGGCTCGTGTTCAGCCAGTCGTAGCGGAACCCCCCGAACAGCACGATCGGCGCCTCGTCCACGGGACCGCATCCCCCCAGGAGCAGCGCGATCAGCAGGGAGGTCGCGGCGGCGCGCATCGGCCCAGGATGCCCCTCCGTCATTGCCCCGTCGACCCTCGGCGTGCTAACAGCCCGCCCGCGCATGGACCGCACGCTCACCTTCCGTCACAAGGGCGACTACCTCGCCGGATCCTTCTTCCAGCAGACGTGCGAGGGGCAGTTCGAGACGATCGACCCCTCCACCGGCGTGGTGCTGGATCGGGTGCCGTGGAGGGTGGCCGCCGTCGACACAGCGGTGAGCGAGGCGCGCGAGGCGGTGGCGGCCTGGAGCCGGTTGGCGTACGTCGATCGGGCGGCGCCCATCGTCCGGCTCCGTCAGATCCTCGAAGAGCGCCGGGGCCGCCTGGCCGCGATGATCGCCCGGGAGCTCGGCAAGCCCAACTGGGAGGCGACGCTGGAGTGCGCGGCGGCGGAGCGGTCGCTGGATCTGCTCCTCGAGCAGGGCAACGAGATCCTCCAGCGCGTGTCGCACCCGACCTCCTTCGGCAGCGTGCAGCGGCTCCCCCTGGGCGTCGCCGCCGTGGTCACCCCGTACCCCTACCCCGTCTACGGCCCGGCGCAGCTGCTGCTCCCGTGCCTGCTCGGGGGGAACGCGGTGGTGTGGAACCCGTCGAGCCGGGTCCCCCTCGTGTCCCAGATGGTCGCCATGGCCATCGACTCGGCCCGGTTCCCGGCGGGGGTCGTGGCGATGGTGCAGGGTCCGCGGGCCCCCATCGGCGAGCGGCTCGTGCGCCACGTGGGTGTGGACCTCGTCGCCGGCGCCGGCTCGCCGGAGATGGCGGACCAGCTGCGGAGCAGCGTCGGCAACCTGCGCCCCATCTCGGTGCAGACCGGCGGCAAGGGCTGGGCGATCGTCTGCGCGGACGCGGACCTGGATCGCGCGGCCTACGAGGTCGTCAGCGGCGCCTACCTGAGCGCGGGCCAGCGGTGCAACGCGACGTCCCGGGTGGTGGTGGAGCGCCCCGTGGCCCGTCCGTTCCTGACGCGGGTCGTCGCGCTGATGCGCGGGCTCAAGGTGGGGCCACCGTCGGACCGCGAGAGCTTCTGCGGCCCCCTGGTGGACGACACGGCGCGGCGCCGCTTCCAGAGCCACCTGCGCAACTGGGGACGCGCCGGCATCGAGTTCCCGGTGGAGGGCGGGCCCGGCCAGCTGCCCCCCACGCTGCGGCGCAAGGGGCAGTGCTACGTCGCCCCGGCGCTCGCGCTGCTGGAAGGGGGCGAGCTGCCCGGCGACATCACGCCTCCCGAAGAGGTCGAGGGGCCGCTCCTGCTCGCGCAGCTGACGGACTCGGCCGAGGACGCGACGGACGCCTACAACCGACATCCCTACGGGCTGTCCGCAGCGATCTTCACGGCGGACGAGCGCCGCTTCGCCAGCCTCGCCGGGCGACTCCAGGCCGGCGCGGTGAACTGGAACCGCGGCACGATCGTCGCGTCCGCGCGCTTCCCGAACGTCGGGCTGGGGCGCAGCGGGCTCGGTGCCGAGGGCAACGCCGCCATGCTCTACGCGTGCACGTATGCCCAGAGCCGGCTGGGGACGTCGGGCCGGTTCGATCCGTCGCACCGTGTGCCCGGGATGGCCTGGCCGTCCGAGATGGGCGTCATCGACCCGTCCTCCATGAGCACGCCGCCGTTCCGACCGGGCGGGACGCCGTAGGAGACGTCGCTAGCGGCTCTCGTGGGCGGCGATCGCCCGGCCCACCATCGTGCCCAGCGTCATCGTCGTCAGCTGCGGGTTCACGCCGAGGCTGCTCGGGAAGATCCCCGCGTCGGCGATGTACAGCCCGTCCAGGCGATGCGCCTTGCCCTTCGCGTTCACCACCGCGGACTCGGGATCGAGGCCCATGGGGTTCGTGCTCATGGGGTGCGCGCTGTAGAGGATGAAGTTGGACAGGGGCATGTCGGCGATCTCCGCCTCCATGGCCTCGGCCGATCCGTGCCAGCCGCAGCCGTGGCCCGTGGCCCGGACCTCCTTCGCGCCGCCGGCGAGCAGGATCCTCGCGGACAGGACCATGCCGCGCTTCATCGTCGCGACGTCGTCGTCCGCCCACTCGTAGGTGAGCTTCGCGCGGCCGTTGCTCCGGGCGCGCACGGTGCCCTTGCCGTGGTCGCTGACCATGACTCCGAGCCCGCAGATCTTGTTGATGTCCGTCAGCGCCGCCTTGGCCTCGTGGCCCACCAGCCCGCTCACGGACACGAAGGCCTCGGGCGGCACGTTGAAGGTGTGCGGCAGGACCTTCGGCTCCTCGGGCGTCCAGGCGTAGGCGCCCTGGGTCGCGCCCTTCCACATGTGCACGTCGAAGTCGCAGCGGCCGAGGACGCCGGTGCCCGGGTGCAGGTGCAGGTGGTCACCTACGGGCCCGAGGCGCTTTGCGAGCCCGCAGTGATGGAGCAGCCGCGGCGTGCCGATGGCGCCGGCGCTCAGCACCACGACCTTGGCCCGGACCTCGACGGTGCCGTGGAGCTCGCGGGTGTCCGGGTCGTGCAGCTGGCCGATGACGCCCACGGCGCGGTCACCCTCCACCAGCACGTCGAGCACCTTGCACTCGGCCTGGATCACGCAGCCGTCGGCGCGCGCGTCCACCAGCAGGTTCCGGTCCACGCTGGCCTTGCCGCCGGAGGGGCAGCCGAAGTTGCAGATCCCGCAGCCGATGCACGACGGCGCGTTGCGGCGGAGCAGCCCGCCCTCGAGCGGCGCGCCCATGGCCGCCACGCCCCGCGCGACGATCATGTTGTTCTCGCCAGCGATGCTCTCGTGCACGGGCACGACGCCGATCCGCTCCTCGATCTCCGCGTAGATCGGGTTGATGTTCGCGGGCCGGTAGCGCTCGTCCTGCAGGGCCTCGGCCCACTCGTCCAGCACCGGGGCCGGCGTTCGGAAGCAGATGGCGGAGTTCACGAGGCTGCCGCCGCCGACGCCGCGTCCGGCCATCACCGGGAAGGGCACGGAGCCCTCGGCGACCATCGTCCCGAACTCCTGGAAGTGGTAGCGCACCGAGTTCGACCAGGAGGGACGGAAGCGCGAGGCCCGGGGGCCGTCCTCGACGATGAGCGTGTTCCAGCCGGCGGCGGCGAGCTGCCGAGCGACAGCGCTGCCCCCAGGCCCGGCGCCGACGATGACCACGTCCACGTCGTAGCGCTCCGGCGCCGTGTCGAAGCCGCGGATCATCGCTCGTACCCGCAGGGGAACTGCCAGCCGCAGGCGGCCTTGACCTCCGGATGGCCGGTGTACGCCGTGGCGATGAACGTGCCGAGCCCCCCCAGGGCCCCGCGCAGGAGGTGGTTGTCCGAGCCCGTCCAGCCCTTCAGAAGCTCGATGCGCAGCTCGAGCGGCAGGGACGCGTACGCGCCGCCGTGGCGCAGCCGGGACCAGTCGTCGATCGCGTGCAGCAACGTGCGCAGGAGCGACGGGGTGGGTTCGTCCATCATCGAGAACAGCTCGTCCAGGTAGCGCGAGACCCCGGCCTCGGCGCCGGACAGGGCGGGCACGCCGCCGGGTGGGAACCAGGCCTCGGCGAGCGCGTCGAGGATGTGCGCCTCGCTCGTCTCCAGGCAGTCGAAGCCCTCGGAGGGGTCCCGGTCGTACCAGGAGGCCACGCGGATCCCGACGCCGGCCATGGCGCCGGCGGTGAGCAGTCCGCTGATCCCCAGCAGCATCCGCCGCGTGATGCGGGGATCGCGAGGGGGCTGGGGATCGGGGGCGTCCACCATCGGCCGGGAGGCTAGCAGCGGTTCGCTCCGCGCCGGGCTAGAAGGGCCGCGTCACCACGGGAGGACGCAGTGCACACCGGACACCACTACGGATACCTGAAGACCATCAGGTGGTCACGCCGCAACCTGCTGTGGCCGCTGGCCTGGTCTGCCTTGGCGACCGGGGCCTACGAGCTCGCGCACGTGCCCGTGTTCTCCATCCCGTGGCTGCCGATGTCGCTGATCGGCGTCGCCGTCGCGTTCTATCTGGGCTTCAAGAACAGCGCGTCCTACGACCGGCTGTGGGAGGCCCGCAAGATCTACGGGGCCATCGTCAACGCCAGCCGATCCTGGGCGTTCTCGGCGCGGGACCTGGTGAGCACCGACTACGGCGGGGACGCGGACGTCGCGGCGGCGCACTCCCGCCTCGTCCACCGGCACGTCGCCTGGATGGACGCGCTGCGCCACCAGCTGCGCAAGGTGAAGAGCTGGGAGCACGACACGGACTACCACCAGGGCCTGCGCGAATACCTCCAGGTGGCCGAGTACACCGAGGACGTCCGGGCGGTGTTGACGCCCAACCTGCCCGCCGCCGAGGTGGACGAGGTGCTTGGCCAGCTCAACCCGGCGGCCCGGCTCCTGGCCAACCAGTCGCGGGACCTGGCGCGCCTGCGCGCGGCCGGCGTTCTGGACGGCTTCGGCCACACCCTCCTGCAGGAGCTGCTGGTGGAGCTCATGACCCAGCAGGGCAAGGCCGAGCGCATCAAGAACTTCCCGTTCCCGCGCCAGTACGCCACGGTGAACTCGATGTTCGCGATCCTGTTCGCGGCGCTGGTGCCCTTCGGGCTGCTGCACGAGTTCCACGAGCTCGGCGAGCACATGGTGTGGCTGACCATCCCGTTCGGCGGCATCGTCGGCTGGGTGTTCCTGACGGCGGACATGATCGGCGACTGGAGCGAGAACCCGTTCGAGGGCCTCGCGAACGACGTCCCCATCACCGCCATGAGCCGCGGGATCGAGCGCGACGTCCGTCAGATGCTCGACGAGACCGAGCTCCCTGATCCCCGCCCGATCGTCGACATGATCCAGACCTGAGAAGCGGACAGTCACAGCCTGCATCTGCCTGGAATCAGGAGGGATCACGCAAAGGCGCAAAGCCGCAAAGAGCTCCGATCCCGCGCCTTTGCGCCTTTGCGTGAGAACTCGGGGCTGGTGCGCAGCCGATTCTGGGAATGGCCGCTCACTCGAAGATTCGGATGAAGTCGATGTCCTCCGCCGCGAGGACGTAGGCGGTCGAGCCGAAGTCGGCCGTCTGCTCGAGCAGTCGCGTGTAGTACGCCGCGTAGTCCTCCACGGACTCGTCCTCGTTCGGTGGACGCAGACCGACGAGCGTCAGGTCCGCCTTCGCCGACGCCTCGCCGATCACCGCGAAGGGCGAGCGGTCCCCACGCAGGACCACGCGGGGCTCCGCCTTGATCCGGCCCCGCACGATCAGCGCGCGCAGGCGGCTGAGCGCGTGCTCCTTCTCCGACTCCGTGTTGACAATGGTCTGGATGCGCAGCTGGCTGCCGATCCAGTGGTCCGAGGTCTGCAGGAGGAACCCGAGGGACAGCATCAACCCCGCGTTCTGGCGCTGGCCGCCCCACCACACATCCACGCGGCCGCGCTCGATGTCGGCCCCCTCGTCGGGCGTGCGCATGAGGATCAGGTTCCGGCCCAGGCGGTGCACCAGGAGGATCAGCTTCGCGTACCCCTCGAGCCGCTCCGGCCGCTTGCTGATCCCGAGGATCACCGTGTTGGGGTGCAAGGGCCCGACGCCGCTGGACTGCACCAGCGCGGACGCTCCGGCCATCACGTCGTCGTCCGCGTGCACCTCCACCAGCGCCGGGATGTGCAGCCGATCGAGGTAGCCGCTGATCGCGTCCTCCATGCTGGCCACCCGCGGCGCCGTGGCCTGGGAGCGCGGCATGACCGCCGCGACCGTCAGGAACCCACCGCCGTGGTTGACCGCGTGGGCGAACTCCACCAGGTGCATCCGCCCCTTCGGCGCCCCCGTCAGGACCAGGAAGTTGGGGCGCCAGGACCGCGGATCCGGCGGCATCTTGTCCAGCCGGTAGATGGCGAAGCGGGCGAGCAGCACCAGGATCCCCCGGCGCACGTCGCCCCACCACGCCGTCAGCTGGCGGCGGCCCGTCAGGTAGTAGACGACGCCCACCACCGCCGCGGCGCCGAACGTCGCCAGGGTGTTCAGGACGAGCATGATCCCCAGGCAGATCACGGCGCCGAGCATGGAGACGTACCAGGGCGTCTTGAACGCCGGACGCCAGGACGGGCTGCCGATCAGCCCCTCGATCCCGGCTGACAGGTTCAGGAAGCAGTAGGACGTCAGGAAGAACATCGAGAGCACGGGCGCGATGGCGTTGAGATCGCCCGCGAGGACGCCCACCAGCGCCACCGCGAACGTGATGCCCGTGGCGATGCGGGGCTCGTTCGCGGGTCCGTGCCCGCGACCCAGCACCTGCGGAACCACGCGGTCGCGGGCGAGCGCCTGCAGGGTGCGGGGCGCCCCGAGCAGCGCACCCAGCGCCGAGCTCAGCGTGGCGCCCCAGACGCCGGCCACGATGGCGGGTCCCCAGAGCGCCACCTTCTGCATCACCATCGAGTCCGACAGCAGCACCTCGCGCGGGATCCAGGCGGCCATGACGATGGGGATGGCGACGTAGACGATCCAGCCGACGCCGACGGCCGCGAGGGTGCCGCGGGGCAGCGACTTCTCGGGCTCCTTCAGGTCCCCGGACATCGCGACGCCGGCCTCGATCCCCGTGACGGCGGGGAAGAACACGGCGAAGACGACCCAGAACGACTCGAACTCCGCCGGCAGGGCGGGCGCCTCTCCGAAGCCTGCGTCCGGCGTTCCGCCCGCGAAGAAGCACACCAACGAGAAGACGATCGTCCCGAGGATGAACGACTGGGTCCGCAGCGCCAGGTCGGCCGACGCGATCGCGAGCGCCCCCAGGGCGAACAGCGCCACCACCCCGATCCCCACGATGGGCAGCTGGGGGAAGGTCGCGTTCAGGGCCTCGGCGAAGCCCACGACGTAGAAGCTGACGCCTAGGGCCTGGGCGAAGTAGAGGGGGACGCCCACGGCCGCGCCTGCGAGGAGGCCCAGCGATCGCGAGATCATGTAGTACGCGCCGCCGATGCCGACGCGCATGTTCGTGGCCGTCGCCGCGATGGACAGCCCCGTCAGGAACGTCACCAGCGAGCTCAGCGTGACGATGACGAGCGTGCCCACGAGGCCCGCGTTGCCCAGGACCCAGCCCAGGCGCAGGTACATGACCACGCCGAGGATGGTCAGGATGCTGGGCGTGAAGACGCCCTTGAAGGTGCCGAAGCCGGCGCCCGCCGGCGCCACGGTCGCGGTGCTCACGCGGTCAGCCCTTGGCCTGATCCGCGCGCATCCGGCGACCAAGCAGGAACGCCATCTCGAGCGCCTGGCGGTAGTTCAGCCGGGGGTCACAAGCGGTGGCGTAGTTGAGCGACAGGTCGTCGTCCGTGATGCCGGCGGCGCCGCCGGTGCACTCCGTCACGTCCTCACCGGTCATCTCGAAGTGCACGCCCCCGAGGATGGTGCCGGCGGCGGCGTGCGCGTCGAGCGTCCAGGCGATCTCGTTCTGGATGTCGTCGAACGACCGGGTCTTGTAGCCGCTGTCGCTCTTGCGGGTGTTGCCGTGCATCGGGTCGACGACCCAGAGCACGCGCTTGCCGGACTTCCTCACGCCCTCGAGCAGCGGCGGGAGCTTGTCCTTCACGTTGTCGACGCCCATGCGGCTGATGAGCACGAGCTTGCCGGGTTCGTCCCTCGGGTTCAGGGCGTTGGCGAGGCCGACCACGTCGTCCACGGTGGCGGTGGGGCCGACCTTGCAGCCGACAGGGTTGGCGATCCCGCGGAAGAACTCGACGTGGGCGTGGTCGAGCTGCCGGGTGCGCTCGCCGATCCACGGCATGTGCGTGCTCAGCAGGTAGTGGTCGGCGCGGCGCGGGACGGTGTGGGTCTGGGCCGACTCGTAGTGCAGGTTCAGCCCCTCGTGGCAGGTGTAGAACTCCACGCGGCTGAGATCGTCGACGGACAGTTCGCCGAGCGCCTCCATGAAGCGCAGCGCGCGGCTGAGATCCTGGCTGGACCGGCGGTACTCCTCGCGGAGCTCGTCGGACAGGTCCGCGTTGCCGAAGAACGCCAGGTCCCACTGCTCGGGGTGGTGCAGGTCCGCGAAGCCGCCCTCGGTGAGGCTGCGCACGAAGTTCAGGGTCAGCGCGGCGTGCTGGTACCCCGTCAGCATCAGGGTCGGGTCGAACTCCCGCGCGGCGGCCGTGAACTCGCTGCGATTCACGAGATCCCCGAAGTAGTTGGGGAGCTTGATCTCGCCGTTCTCGCTGGGGCGGACCTCCCACTTCTGGCTGCGGGGCTTGGCGTACTGGCCGGCCATCCGCCCGATCCGCACCACCGGCTTCATCGTGCTGTGCACGAGCACCAGCGACATCTGCAGGAGGATCTTCATCTTCGCGGAGATGAGGTGGGGCTGGCAGTCCGCCAGCGTCTCGGCGCAGTCGCCGCCCTGGAGCACGAACCGCTTGCCCTCCTGGGCCTCCGCCAGGTGCTGCTTGAGGCGCTCCACCTCCCACGACGTGACCAGCGGCGGCAGCTGGCGCAGGCGCGTCAGCGTGCTCTCGAGCAGGGCCTCGTCGGGGTAGGTCACCCCCTGGGCGATGGGGTGGTCGCGGAAGGACAGCGGATGCCAGGTGCTCATGGGCCGGGGACCCTAGCAACTCCGATGGCGACTGGCTCCTCGCCCCCCACGTGGGATCGAGCGGGGATCCCTCGCGGGGTGGCCCGGGCCAGAGTCCTTCCGTCGGGGCCGTGCGCCCCCCAACTTCGGAGAGCTCCCCGCATGTCCCGTTTCCTGCTCGCCTCGAGCGCCGCCCTCACCCTGGCCCTCGGTGGCGCCTCGGTGGCCCACGCCGGCCAGTCGCTCAAGTTCGGCGGCACCAACTACGACCCATCGCCCAACCTCATCTACAGCACCACCAACCCGGACATCGGGAACGTCGTGATCGCCCTGACCCCGGAGGGCTCGGCGCCCTCGTCGACCGGCGGCGACATCGACATCTCGCTCACCGATCTGTCCACCTCCCGGGGGGTGGCGAACCTGGCCTTCGACGGAGACCCCGCGGGGTTCGTGTTCAACACCACCGTCACCCTCCGCGACGCCAGCGGCACCACCCTGGCCATCGCCGAGATGGACGCCACCGTCGGCGGGGACCCCGCTCCCGGCACCCCGCAGTACTCGGTCGATACCTTCGGCGGCAAGGTGAAGAACATCCGCATCAAGGAGCGTCGCGGGAACTGGAGGGTCATCGTGACCGGGTCCGGCATGGACATCGCCGATGCGGTCACCGCCGAGATTCAGTTCAACGAGCCCTTCGAGGGCCCGGTCCCCCAGGAGAACCCCCTGACGGTGGACCTGAAGACCACGCTGCGCTTCAAGGCGACCAACGTCGGCTTCTCCGGCGACCCCGCCGGCCACAGCTGGACCGCCCTCGTCAGTGAGTACAGGAACGGCGGTGGCCTCGCGGCAACGTCGGACCCGATCCCCCTGTCCTACCTCCCCGTGCCCCCGTCCGAGACCGCCGCCCCGCACCGGGTGAAGGGCGACCTGCGGGAGAACGCCGAGTACCGGGTCGTCGTCATCGTCAAGGACGACGACGAGAGCGAGGTCGATGAGGCCTGGCTGACGTTCGATCCGGGCACCACGCCTGCGCCATCGGCCGACACGCTGAAGCTGACCAAGACGTCCCGGAAGGCCGTCGGCTCCGCCCCGATCCTCTTCGCCAGCGACCCGGCCGGGAGCCTCTACACGGTCACCGCGACCCTGCTCGACGCGAACGGCAAGCCGATCGGCCAGCCCGGCCTGTTCGACATCGAGCTGGGCCGGGACGAGCTCGGCGCGCTGCGCACCACCATGATCGCGGCGCCCCCCACCGACGACGCCACCCGAGGCATCGCCATCCAGGGCCTGCGCATCCAGGAGAAGACCAACGGCGACCGCATCGTGCACGCCAACCTCACGGTCACCGACTTCCTCGGGAACACGGACTCCTGCACCGAGACCTTCGACCGCCATGGGTTCGTCGGCACCGACGGCTTCGACGTCGCCGAGGTCGCGGACGTGCAGCTCCAGTTCGACGCCATCGTCGGCCCGCCGCCCACCAGCAACCAGATCGCGCTCTACAACTGGGAGACGCGGGACCGCTGGGTCTCCCCGCCCCTGGGCTTCGACGAGGACCCGTCCGGTCAGAGCCTGCCGGTGAACGTCATCTTCAAGGCCGAGGGCTGCGACCCGAACCCGCTCGTCTGCTGCCCCCTCATCGAGGACTGCGGCGTGCACGACGAGGAAGAGATGCTCATGGAGTAGCGCCGGTGGGGGGCGCTGGCGTCTCGGTCAGCGCCCCTTCACGAGCTTCGGAAGCAGGCTCCCGACGGCCGGGAACACGATGAGGTCGCCCAGCAGCGCGAGCACGATGGCCAGCGACGACAGGATCGCGAAGTAGAAGTTGGGCCGGAAGCT
>ENA-OWNT01004565-OWNT01004565.1-seawater-metagenome-genome-assembly--contig:-NODE-4565-length-12038-cov-5.828860_pt1 | contig 12038 bp, 11 predicted proteins | sample MGYA00238136_ERZ651165 | MGnify/ENA primary metagenome ERZ651165 (study PRJEB26861, sample SAMN08777766) | seawater metagenome | isolation source: coastal seawater | place: USA: Florida | collected... | reverse complement strand
ACTCTCTCGAGTCTCTGCAGATGAGTCATCGTGAATGCCGTTAACACTTTCATTTGCAGTGTCATGCAAAGCATTATCTGTATGATTGAGGTCAAGCGAGGCATCATCAACCGCTGGCTTGCCTACAACGCGAACAGCGCCAAGGCCAAGTTCATCGAAACCTTCTTGGTTTTGCTCAGACTCTTCCTGTGAATTTTCTTCAGCCCATTGCCTAGGCTCTACACGAGGTTTCTCTTCTGGTTTCGTGTTTTTACGAATCTTCCATATACCATGCGCCAACACGCCGATGATAAACACGGTTCCACCTAGAAGTAAAAATAGACGTAATTCATCTTCCATTTAGTTTCTTTCGCCCTTTGTTATGCTTCTGCGAAGGCCACAGCTTCGTCAACATCAACCGCAACCATGCGCGACACACCTGGTTCTGCCATAGTTACACCAGTTAAATGACTTGCCATTTCCATCGCTATTTTATTATGGGTGATATAAATAAACTGCACTGTTTGCGACATTTCTGAAACCAAGTTACAAAAGCGCCCTACATTTGCATCATCCAATGGTGCATCCACTTCATCTAAAAGACAAAACGGCGCTGGATTTAGTCTAAAAATAGCAAATACCAATGATAAAGCGGTTAATGCTTTTTCTCCACCGCTTAACAGATGAATCGTGCTATTTTTCTTCCCAGGCGGACGGGCCATAATTGTCACACCGGTCTCCAGTAAGTCATCATCGGTAAGCGCCAGATACGCAGAACCGCCCCCAAACACCTTCGGGAACAACATTTTCAAATCTTCATTTACCTGTTCGAAGGTTGAAGAAAAACGCGTTCGCGTTTCTTTATCAATTTTTCTGATGGCAGATTGCAAAGTATCTAGTGCATCGGTTAAGTCATTGTGCTGCGTGTCTAAGTGCGTTTTGCGCTCAGATTGGGTTTCGTATTCTTCAACAGCGGCAAGGTTTACTGCCCCTAGACGCTGTAAGGCATTTTGGGTGCGCTCTAAATCCGCTTGCCACTTTTGCTCTTCTGCCTCATCCGGTAAGGTCTCAAGAATACTTTTCAAAGACTGCTGCGATTCACTTAACTGCTCTAAGATAGTGTTTGCACGAACACGATAGCCTTCTATATCAATGTTTAATTTGTCGATATTGGTTTGTCTGGCCTGAATATCTTTGTTTAGCGACTGGTTGCCTTTTTCGGCCTCTCTTAACCACTGCTCAATGTCTTCAAGCGCAGCTTGTTTTTCAAGACGATTCGCCTCTAACTCTTCTTTCTGCTCAAGTAAATTTTGAAGCTCAGCGTCCTGAATTTCCTGAGGCGCGGTAAGCTGTTCAAGCTCTTGTTGAAAGCGCGCTATGCTTTGAAGGTAGTCCTCTCGCTGGAGCTTGTTTCGCTCAAGCTGCTGAGAATACATAGTTTGATGATTTTCTAACTGCTGTTTTTTGAGCGCAAGTTCATGGTTTTGTGATGTGAGTGTATCGCTTAACGCGCGAAGTTCTGCCACATTACGCTCGATAGATTCACGCTTAGTCTGCACCTCTTCAATATGCACTTCGTGTTCTAATATTTGTGCTTCTTCTAACTCGAGCTTTTCAGAAAGTTGAGCTAACTGCTCTTCTTCTTTCGCAAGTAAAAGCGTTTGTTTATCCAGCTCGCTCGTTAATTTAGCGCTACGTGAGGCATACTGCTCTTGCTGCATTACCAACAAAGAAACTTTGTTGTTTAACTGTGACTGTGTGTTTTCTAATGTTTGTAGATGGCGCTGTTTTTCTGCAAGCTCCGCGCTTAACTGTTCACATAACTGCGCTTTTTTATCTTCGTCTTCTTGAAGTACTAATTTTTGCGCATCTAGCTCTTGCAGCTTTGCCGATAACATATTTATTTTATTAGCTCGCTGCAGGGCCCCGTCGTTTAATTCGCCGGGCTTCAATATCCATTGAGCACTTGCCCACAGACCGCTTTTAGAAAGTACACTTCTCTGCGTGTTGTTTTCGACTAACGACAAATCGGCGAGAGCATGATTAAGCTCGCTATCGCTCTCAAACAAATCGATTTCATTGAATAAGGCAGGCACAGCATCATTGTGTAATAACAATGCACTTGCCAAGGTGCCCTCGCGAGCGTCTTTAATAAAGGTCTGACTAGAAAATAGTGGTACGCCGGCAGGAAGTGTGGCGGCATTTGCCAGTAAATCATTTATGCTGTGTATATTAGCAACACAAGGTTCACGCAACTGTGATAGTACCGCTTCAACGCAAGGCGCTAGTTCTACAGGTGTTCTTATCGACTGCCACAAAGGCGCAATACCGTCTAGCTCTTGAGCTACACGTTGTGAGGCAAGCTGTAATGCATCTTGCTGCAAGGCTTCTAGTGCCGACTTAGTTGAAAATGTTGTTTGCCACTGACCTTGTAGCTCAGCGATATTATTTTCGATGTGCTTCAGCTGCATCTTCGCATCTTCTGTTGAAGCATACTTGCTATCAACTTCTTCTCGCGCAATGTCCATGGTATGTGCAAGCTCTTCAACTTGCTCATTTAACGCTTCTAATTGCAGCGCCACATCATCGTCATCAAGCTGTGCTAATTCGTCTTTAAGTTCGCTTATCCGTTGTGAAGTGCGAAGCTGCATGCTCATAGTCGATTGAATTTGGCTATGACACTGCTGCACGTTTTGGCGAAGTTGGTTATAAGTTAGCTCTTGCTCTCTCGCGGTTGCATTAAATTCACGCAGGTTTTGTTCGGCGTCGTCGAAACGTTCCTTCGCATGCTCTAGCTCTGCTTCTTTTAACGCCAGCTCCGGCTCTATGGTGTCAAGCGCAGAAGCTGATACCGCTAACGCTTCTTGTACCTCGTTGATGGTGTCGTTAAGTACGGTGTGTTGTTCACTTATTCTCGACAACTCTTGTTCAATTTGCGCCTTGCGCTGCTTTGCATGAAGGGCATTTTGCTCTAGTCGCGTAATTGCATTGCCCGTGGTAAAAATCTGCTGCTGCAAATCATCTACTGCATGCTTTGTTTGAACCTGCCGCGTTTTATAGTTTTCTAGGCCAGCTTCATCGCCTTGCAAGCGAGCTGACAAGTCGTCGACTTCAAGCTGAAGCGCCTGTTGCTGCTTTTGCAGGGTTTCTATGTGTTCGCTGTTTTTCAAAAATCGAAGTGCTGCTAGCTGCCCCTTTAGCTCTCTTACTTGCGATCTTAATGCTTTGTAGCGCGTGGCTGCTGCCGCTTGTCTTTGCAACTTTTCAAGCTGTTTGCCCAACTCGTCACGCACATCATTTAACCGTTCAAGATTATCTTGCGTGTGTTTAATACGGTTTTCTGTTTCTCGTCTACGCTCTTTATACTTGGAAATACCGGCCGCTTCTTCAATAAAAACACGAAGCTCTTGGGGCTTTGACTCGATAAGACGAGAGATCATGCCTTGTTCAATAATGGCGTAAGAGCGAGGCCCCAGCCCTGTTCCAAGGAACAAGTCTGTTACATCTCTGCGTCTGCATTTAGTACCATTTAGAAAATAAGTAGATTGCGCGTCTCGGGTAACTAAGCGTTTAACAGACAGTTCGTTATATTTAGCGAACTCCCCTTCTATTCGGCCTGCGCTGTTATCAAACACTAATTCAACGCTGCACTGCCCAACAGGCTTTCGAGAAGATGAACCGTTAAAAATCACGTCGGTCATTGCATCGCCACGAAGGTTTTTAGCAGAACTCTCACCCAATACCCACCTTACGGCGTCGATAACATTGGATTTACCACAGCCATTAGGGCCAACTATAGCGGTCATTTCACCGGGAAAAGGAATGGAAGTAGGCTCAACAAAAGATTTAAAGCCTGCGAGCTTTATTTTTTTGAGCCTCACGCAATAGCTCCTTGGCCGCACCTGTTTGTTGCCAGTTCAAATACGCCCTTTTCGCAACGTGCAATATGCAGCGCCCCAGCCAGAAAACGACGGGAACGGTTCACACGCTGAACAATTAATTGAGGACTAAAACGCGTTGCGATCACTAGATAGATTCTTTTGTTATTATGCTCCCGACTCTACCAAATCTAACAGCTTGTAACAATTGCCATTTCAGTGTCACGCCAATACCCTTTAAAATGGTACAGTTAGCAACCAGATTTCACATTATTAAACATGATCGACGCGAGGAGTGTCTATGAGCGCAGGTGGTGTACATTATTTTTTCGAAGGTTTTTCCCTTATTAAAACAAAAGGGTTAAAACGTTTCGTCTTCGTGCCTCTTACCATTAACCTTCTTCTTTTCTCTGTGGCATTTTATTTTTTGTTTGGTCAGATTGAGTTTGGCATTGCCTATGTCATTAACTTGGTACCTGACTGGCTTGGATGGATAAAAACCGCTGTTTCTTTCATATTGTGGCCCCTTGCAGTTATAAGCGTGTTGCTTATTTTCGCCCTTGTTTTTGGCACACTGGCAAACTGGATTGCCGCCCCTTTTAATGGCGTACTCTCAGAAAAAGTAGAAAGACATCTAACCGGGCAAGACCTAGGTGAGGAAGGTGTGATGGCACTGGTTAAAGATATACCGCGCACCATAGGCAGAGAGTTAACAAAGCTGGCATGGTATCTTCCTCGCGCAATAGGTCTTCTACTCTTATTCTTTTTACTGCCAATTATTGGGCAGGTGCTTTGGTTTCTTTTCAACGCATGGATGATGGCCATTCAATATTGTGACTACCCCTATGACAATCACAAAATAGACTTTACCCGCATGCGAATGCATCTTGGTGAACATAAAGGCAAGGCAATGACCTTCGGTATGATGGTTAATGTGTTTTCACTTATACCGGTAGTGAACTTTATCGTAATGCCAGTGGCTATCTGTGGTGCGACATCTATGTGGGTTAATGAATTAAAAGGTACGCTTACCAACCCGAGATAAACGTGTAGTGGGCGAATTACTCGCCCACGAATGCTTCATATTTTTCAAGCCAGTGAGCAGCCTCTTTCTGGTTCCCCTTTTGATGAAACGCCTGAAAAAAGTTCATTGAAATGGGACGCTGAATGTTTTGCTTACGAAGTTGCTCGCGCCATAACACCAAATAAAGAGGTGGGATAACACCACTGTCGTGATGCTCCATAAATGTAATTCGCCTGCTGGGTTTATAGCTATTTTTGCCCAACACCGAACACGTTTTAGCCGGTGCGATAATAGTAGCAGGGTCGATAGTTAACCAGTTCGCAACCGTATCATGTGGAGCGTACCAATACTCACTATCTACTATTACGTTTGGCGGCGCAAAGTCTACAATTCCATTTTCGTCACACAGTCGCCTTGCCATGTTTCTTCCTATGGGATATTCATCTGCAAAACCCGCAAAGTGCGCTAACTCGTGAACAAAAACAGAATATGCATCGCTAATGTCTAAGTACATCACGCCGTTTTGTACATTCGCTTTGCCCTGCTCTTCAATCACTACGGCATGGCTGAAGTTACGTATCTTTGCAGCCTTTGCCAACGGTGCAATATCGCAGCCAAGCACACCTGCTTTTCTGTAGTTTGTGTCGCATTTCAGCACGTCGCTTTTTAGCCAAATAGGGGGAGAAACACAAAGCGGTAGCGACTCCAAACGATCATCATTTACGAAGGCATTATACAAATCGTCGGCACGAATAATGGTAGCTAGGCTAGTAGCAAAAGGCTGAATACGCTGAAGGCACGCACTGTCTTGTATAGATGCAGAAGACCAATTGAACGCTGGTACGCCTTCGGGAGAATATTGTGTATAGCGGCCAATTACGTTTAAGGCTCGCTTCGCTTGCTTATGGCCTAGACGAGCAGCTCGTGAAAAATGTGTTTTTGCCTGCTCTGAATTGCCTTCATCCCACAGAAGACGACCGAACTTAAATGCACTTTGCATATCGAGTTCAGCTGTTGCTTCTAATAGCGGCTTCGCGAGTTCCTGTTTGCCATGCAGTAGGTACCAGTCGGCAAGTGCTGCCTGCGCGGGCACATAGTCTTGCGAAGCGGCTCTCACTAACCACTTTTCTCTTTTCTCTGGCGAGTCGGTAGACATGGCAAATGCCAACTGCGCTTCTGCAACATCGCCAATTGCGGCTAAGCGCATGAAGCGTTCGGATGCGCCCTCTTCTCCAAGCATTTGATAAAGCAGCCATGCCGCATCTGCATTTTCTAGCTTAACCAGCTTTTCTAGCCAGTAGCTGGCTGAATCTTGAGAAATGGCCGAGTTTTCAAAGTTTACGCTGTGGGCTTTTTCGAACTCGGAGATTAGAATAGCTTGCGCACTTTCGCTACCATTTACAGATGCAATCCAAAGCAATGATAGTGCACCCGATACTTGTACAGGAGTTACATTGGAATCTGATAAAACAGCAGAAGCATTGTGGGTTAACTGCGGTGTGAAGCGGCCGCTGTCGCCTGCAATGATAAGCAGTGCAAAGACCGCCAAAAATAAGCCTCGCATGGTGCTGAGCGTTTACTCTTGTTCGCTACTTGGGCTTTTGACGCTATTGGCTTGCTCGCGAAGTCGGTTTAATTCCATTCGGGCATAACGATGCTCTACATAATCAAACACATTAGTGCTTAGTGCTAGCTTGAAATAGTTAGATGCTACGCCTCTATTTCCATTTTGAGTATGGTATTTACCCAAATAGAAATACGCTTCGCAAAGCCTGTCAGTCAGCTCTTTTTGACTGCCAACACCCACTAGCAGCGAGTTAAGCACGTCATTTTCATCAACAACACCTAAAAAGAGGTCGGTTAGCGTTGTTGCCCAATGCTCATTGTCTAAGCTTGGGCGAATGGTAGCTAAATAAATTTGGCCTTCTTCTGGTGAAATATCGTGGTGCGCAAAGTAAGACCATAGCGCACGGAATGGATCTGTTTCGTCTTTTTCAAGAAAAGCATCTAAGTCTGATGTTGCCAGCTCAGCTCGGCCACCGTAATAAAGCGCAATACCGCGATTCAAAAATGCAAAGTGGTATTCCGGGTTTATCTCAAGCGTTGAATCGAATGCTTCGTAAGCCTGAAGAAAGTCACTCTGTTGAATATAATGAATACCCAATGAGTTGTAAGCTTCCGCTAAATCAGGCTTAAGGTTAATCGCTTGGTTATAGTCGAATTGCGCAAGGCCACCTAAGCCAACACTGTCGTAAAGCATTCCGCGCTGAAAATGCAACTCTGCTTTGTCTTCATCAGATAATGAAGGGCTTCCAAGCACTTGATTGTATCGTGCAATGGCCATTTCAGAACGAGGGTTAATTGGGGCGGGCTCTGCTAAAAGTAAGTTGCCCATTTGAGGGCGTTCAGTAACAGGCGCCGTTTGTGCACAGCCTGTTAAAAAAGCAGCAAATAAAGAAGAAAGGAGGATAAGGCTTACGTTTTTGCGCATGGTAAAAGTATTCATCTAAAAAAGAAAAAACCGCCGTAAAGCAAAGTATAGAATTGATACGACGTGATTGCCGCCAACCTTCTCGCATTTAGTAAGAAAAGTAAAGCGTATTAGGCAGATAACACGGTTAGATACGATAAAAGCCGTGTGCACTTTTTAGCTGCAAAATGATTTAGTTGGGGTGCCCTACTTTGCTCACCCCAAGCGTTTACATTGAAGTGGCTGTGCAGATGACTTGATTGAAAGGATCCTGCCGTCTGCGTTTAATGACAAATACACGCTTGATCCCACCGCTATATCGCCCTCTATACGGTTTGACATATTGAGCGTCGCTAACAGTCCTTCAGACACAACAACCTGCTCTCGTGCGCAATTGAGCAGTGTCCAGCTACCATTGTCGGCATACAGCATCGCATCTTGTACAACAACAGCTTGCGCTATAGCTTGGCTGGCATAATAGCTGTCAGTATAGGTATTAAATTTCGTTCTTCGTTTATTTGCGTTATTGCGCTCGGTATTCGCATTATTTGCCTTAAAGCGTTCAGCTTCGCTGTCGTAACCATGATAATTAACAACGCTTACGGTAGTCATATCGACATTATTACTGGCATTACTTCCAGCAAAGTTCTGTAACTGCCATTTACCTACGCCATAAACACCGAATAGCGCTACCATGGCAAACGCCACAGCAACAAATCTAAATGAAGACGAATTAAACCACTGTACTAATTGCGTTACGAATAAAGAAAACGCGCTTCGCTGCTGTGATTTCATCATGCGATGGTGACGCATTACCGAATGCTTTAGCGAGTCACTTGCGCCGTGTATTTGCTGATTCTTCTTATAAGCGTCTTGCAACTCTTTTTCAGAAATTGACATACTAGTCGCTCTCCGTCATGTTTTTTAAGTTATCGCGCGCATAGCGCAAACGGGTTTTCACGGTTTCTTTAGGTGTATTGCAAATGTTGCTTATTTGCTCTAATGAAAACCCCTCCAGCTGCAGCGATAACGCTTCCCTTTGCTTTACGGGTAATGCGGTAAGCAAAGTGTGAATGACTTCACTCTGTGGTGTATTTTCATCTGCAGGATTATTTGTACAAGGCGCAGCGTTAACCGCCTCGTTGTCGTAATCTACTTTTGCCATACGCCGAAATTCATCAATAAGCGCTCGACGCGCAATAGTGAACAGCCATGCTTGAAAGTTATCCGCATCAACAAAGCGATGGCGCTTTTCAATAACAGTAACCCAGGTTTTTTGTGCAATATCTTCTGCTGTTGCGTTATCCGACATTACCAGTAAAAAATAGAATAATTTATTGCTGTGCAAATCAAATAATGACGACAACGCCTGTTCGCTCTGCGAGTCGCGATACTGCACCATCAAACGTTCGCTCAAGCCAAGCTTTGCCGAACCTATTTTACTTTTTTCTGTGTCGCCCGTTTTTGACGAGCGACGCAATATACCCTGTAAGCTTGCGCCTATACTCATAGGCATTTCCTTATTGTTCTAGCTTGAAATCTAATACTACTACCATACCCGTTTGACTAACAGGTTTGCCATCAACAAGCTTGGGTTTGTACTTCCACTTTTTAAGTGCTCTGCGAGCGGCTCGGTCGAATACACGAGCAGGCTGCGACTCAATCACTTCAATATCTGACACGCTGCCACTTGCACTTACTGTAAAGCCAAGCTTAACCCAGCCTTCTGTACCATTCCTCGAAGCTTCAGGTGGATATGTAGGGTCTACACGAAATTGTGGAGACGCCTGCATGTTTCCCTGCGTAGCATTGAACCCAATATTTATATCTAATTTAGTGTTAGGTACATGAGTAAACAACGATAAGTTATTTAACCCGTCATTGGGCTCTGGCTTATGTTCTGTCTTTTGTACTGGCGGCGTTTTTATCACCTGCTCTATGGGTTTTATCTTTGGCCGTACAATGGTGGTTTCATCTTCAGGTTGATAAATAATGGGCTCTAAGTGTATAGGCTTAACTTCTGTAACATTCGTTTTGTCTTGTTTTATAAGCTGGGCCATGAGTACAAAAAGTGCGGCAGTTACCACTACCCCCGAACCGCCAAGCATTAAGGCTTTCGCTAAACGCTTTGATAATGAAAACCACGGTGACAACGGTGCAGTGTTGATGGTATTTGTAGCGATTAATAACATAGCGTTTCCCCCTGTTGTTTTAAATACAACGACGGAGATCGCTTTAAGGGGTGATTTAAAACCTAAAAAAGCGGTTTAACTTCCTGTACCGATGTTTCTACTCAACATGTATGCTGCCAATGCTCTGGCATCAAAACTGTCGCTATTTGTAAGGGATTCGAATATGGCAGCTTGGTCTTCCTCGCTTTTCTGTTGCCCTAGCTTTTCTTTCGCCTCAATGGCATGAACTTCCATCTCAAAACCAATAACTGCTTTTATGAGTTTATCAACATACTCTTCAGGCATTAATGCGTTTATGTCATCACTGCCCTTTTCAAGAGAAGGCTCGAACTGTTGTGTTAGTGCATAGACCGCACTTAACGTTTGTTCTTCGTTTAACAAACGTATGGTGCCAAAACATTGCACTGTTGCGTAGTTCCACGTAGATACCGCTGGGCGAGACTTATACCACTTAGGAGAAATATAAGCATGAGGGCCGGTAAACAAAACGCTGGCATCCACAGAGCTATGCCCTGATTCATCTTTGTTCTGAAACTGCTTCCATTGAGAATTTGCTTTGGCCATATGCGCTGTTAGTACAAGTGTACCATCGGCTTTTTCACTCACCATAAACGGTAGTTGTGTAGTACGTAAGTCACTTGTGATAAGGGCCCCAAAGTTATAGCGAGAGATAAATTCGCTCACCGCTGATGGCGGGGACATGATTAGGTTTTTAGGTAGAAACATACTTGCCTAATACTGTTATTAGTTGTCGGTGTTATCGTTTTGGCGTTTATTCAGCTTTACCGCTGCCATAAAACCAATGAAAAAAACGGCGAAAATAATAACGCCAACCCAAATAAGAACGTTAAATAAAAAATCCATTTCACCACCTCTTCATAGATTCATTAGCCCTACTATACATCCAGCTTTTATTTAATTTCATTGCTTAATTAGAGCGTGAGATGAAAGTTTATGCTCTAAGCCTTTTTTAACGGTTGGCCACTCGTTATTTAGAATTGAAAACACCACCGTGTCACGGTATGCGCCATCGGCCTGCTTTTGATGCTGCCGCAATACACCATCTTGTTTTGCCCCCAACCTTAAAATTGCGTTTCTAGAGGCTTGGTTATGCCAGTGAGTTCTGAACTCAACAGCAATTACCTGCAATGTTTCAAATGCGTACGTAAGCATAGCTAGCTTGCATTCGGTATTAACCGAAGAGCGCTGATAACTTTTAGCGTACCAGGTATAGCCAATTTCTAATCGCTTGTTTTTTAAATCGGCGTTACAAAAGCGTGTAGTACCAATTATTTGTCCCGTCGCTTTGTGCTGAACGACAAACGGTAAAGAAGTACCGGCTTCCCTCTGTTCTAATGCTGCTTCAAGGTAGCTGTCGATTGTGTTTTCACTGGGTACATTGGTAAACCATAAATTCCATAGCTCGCCGTCAGCTGCAGATTTCAATAAATCGATTCTATGTGCTGATGAAAGCGGCGCCAGTATGAGTGAAGGTGTGTTTAAAGTAATGTTTTCAAATACAAGCTGTGCCACGTTTTCCCCAATTCCTTTTTTTTTAAGTGTTTTACATACCTGCAAATGCAAGCTAAAAGCGTTTAAAGGCGAATAATCACCCTACAATTCAAATAAAAACAAAACCCACATAGCTATCACAGCAAGGAAATTAATAGTAAACACTAGCCCGCGAACCCGAACGTTGCTGCTACAAATTTGAACAAGGCTATGCAGGACTCGACCTATAACAAATGCCCATGCCATTAGCATCATGGTACTTGTTACAGCGCTTTGTTCCACATAAAGCATTACGCAAAGCACATGAAAAAATACCGGCCATTCAAACTGATTCGACAAATTAGCACTTATCTTGGGCTGAACATTTTGAAATGGATTACTTTCATCATCTTTGCGCCCTATTCCCCATACGACTGGCGCACGTGCCACAGTTAGCAACGCATAAAGAAGTGCGCACCAAAAAATATGGGCGACGACGGGATATAGTATGGAGGTCATTGAAACAGGTTACCTGCGTTACAAAAGCTCGATTAGAGAATAACTTAACCTAAATGGGTGCTATAAACACCCAATAAAGGATGACAGAAAGTAACGTGACACATTTAATGACAAATTAAACACAGTTAATTAGCCTCTAAAAATACGTCTACCTCTATAGTTTCGTATGCGCAACGCGTTTCTATAGGCAAGATATTACTAAACTCTTGGTTTACAAAACCCGCTTTTTCAATCAAGAAGTCGTGCTCTTCTAAATTGAAACCGCCATCAAGGCTAAATTCTTCTTCGCAATTATTGAAAGCAGATCCGTACACTACTTCTGTTCCCGAAGAGTTAGTAATGGTTAATATTGCATCGCATGCATTTAGTGCTTGCTCGTTAATGTCGAAAAGATTCACTCGAACAGCGGGAACAATTACAGGCAGCGTGATTTCGCCACATGGTTGTTCGTCATCGCTATTACCATTACAGCCGACTAAAGTTAA
>ENA-OWNT01004564-OWNT01004564.1-seawater-metagenome-genome-assembly--contig:-NODE-4564-length-12039-cov-4.738422_pt1 | contig 12039 bp, 18 predicted proteins | sample MGYA00238136_ERZ651165 | MGnify/ENA primary metagenome ERZ651165 (study PRJEB26861, sample SAMN08777766) | seawater metagenome | isolation source: coastal seawater | place: USA: Florida | collected... | reverse complement strand
CGTCGTTCGTCGTTCTTCGTTCGTCGTTCGTCGTTCGTCGTTCGTCGTTCGTCGTTCGTCGTTCGTCCGTTCGTCGTTCGTCCGTTCGTCGTTCCTTTGTCGTTCCTTTGTCGCTCGTCGTTCCTTTGTCGTTCGTCGTTCGTCGTCGATTTGCGACAGTGAATTGACTCATTTGCTGCATGCCTTCTCGATACTGTCATTCTTTGCAAAGCCACGCAGATGGGAGCTTGGAAGTGCGGAATAACGGAGGGTGGCAAAGCAAGGCAGGCAGGAACGTGTCGGTTCGGCGCACGAAAATTGTGAAAGGTGACGGGTGACAGGTGAAGGACGTGGAACGCTGGAGCGCAGACGGAGGCAGGTAGAACAATTCGCGATGGACAAATCGGAACCATCGCTGCGGGGCTTGTGGGTGCTCCGAAGTAACTAAAGCGAGTGAGTTCGATGTGTGGTTAGTGAGTTCACTTCGACAACCAGCACGCATGCTCCACACTCTTTCGGCGACGCGTCCTTGCGTGGCTAACATTTACTTCACATTTTGTGGGGTCAACGGCCTCGACCCTTCAAAACTCTATGGCGTTGAGTTTCAGGTCATCAACGCAATCCATACTACGAGATGTGGTGTGTGGGCACGTAAATTAGGAAGGCAGGGTTGTAGCATGATTGCGGCAGATCGCACCCTGGAATTTTTCCAGATTGTGAACCTGCTCCAGAGCAGCGGTCCAGCTCAGCACACACAGCGCGGCTCCACATCCGATGACGCAGAGTCACAGGATGAATGGTTCGCACCTGCCGTCAATCAGATGGCGTTCAACATATCACACGTCCGATTTGAGATCGATTCACTTGAAAATCACTTCAAAAGCGGAGCGGCGTTGCCGGCGGGCGGGCGCGACTCGACTGGGGCCCCAGAACAGAAAGTGTTGGCAGTGAAAACAAGTCTGCAGAAACTGCAGCAAGAGGCAAAGGCTCTGGGCGACCGAGAGGCCCGCAGTTGGCGGGGCCATTCCGCACAGAATCACGAACACCGTAAGGTTGTCTTGCAACGCATTGTGGATGACCTAAAGCGCATGGCTCAGCGATTTAAAGGCATTCTGGAGCAACATCAAAAGCGGCGTAAGAAGCGCAAGAACCGTTTCTCCAAGTTCGGCCCTGACTTCTCCACGTCTTTCGATGCCCAAAATCTTCGAAGAAATTCTGGTAGCAATAATAGAGATGCGCCAGGAAGTCAGGCAGGGCACGTCGCCGGACAGATGCAACCTCACAACAACTTGAACAATGCTGACGCAGCCAACAGCTCACGCGCAACAGCTGCAGGCCAACCTGGGCTTCAATCCAGCGCACACATGGGGGGTGCCGCAGGCATGCGAAGACGGCATTACGGACCGCGCTCTGCAGCAAGCGGGACCGCCAAATCGTTTGCCTACGGCTCCCCGACCAGGCCGCAGCTAGCGGCTGGTGCTATGGGTTTAGTTGAGGACACGCAGCAGTTAATTCCGGAATCCACTTACGACCAGCAACGTGGAAATGATGTCCGCCAAATGGAGAGCACGATTGTTGAAATGGGTTCCATGTTCCAGCAGGTATATGCGTCATCACAGTTCCGTTCGTTGTTGCGGACCTTCCAACATCAACGCAATCTGTTCACGCTCTTTGTCACAATGTCTTCTCTTAGCTCAACGATCTTGTAGCAGTACAAGAGGAAACTATTGACCACATCTCTGAAAATGTCGGTGCCGCATTGCACGACACTCAGGTATTTCAACATATTGTATTGACATGGCAAAAATGTATTTGCGCTGTGTGTTCTGCTGGCTATGACCAGACGGTGTTGTGGTGTAACAGGAAGGAGAAAACCAACTCTTGCAGTACTGGTCCACGATATCTTCCAACAGAGACATGATCATAAAGATCTTCGTCGTTCTCTTATTGTTGGTGCTCTTCACAAACTTGGTGTGGCGGTAGCATCGTGAGCAGCGCCAACGCGCGCGTGTTGTCGGTGCATGGCGCATGGATCTAAACATAGGTACCGGTGACAACCAAGTACAATGCTTATGTTGTTACGCAGTATGCCGTAAAGCTAACATCAGTTGTGATGGCAGTTCGTTCACTCCTCATTGGGATTGAGGTCGAAAAACTGGAACGTGGCTCCGAAGAAGTGTTTGCTCACAACTGTGTCGATGAAAGCCTGCATTTCTTTCACCTGCCGCCAGTACAATAAATACACGCGCATATTGAAAACGTTAGAGGCCAAGCCAACTCAGCAACTCGTGCAGCCCTGAGCATGGCAAAATCAGTACATACGTTGTCAACTTCAGTCTTCCGGCGGAACGTGTCCGGCTTCATGGGAATTCGAGGTCTCTCGTTCCACTCAAGGTTCAGCTGCAAGGAAAGCGTGTGAAACGAGTGAGTGTATGCAAGCGGCGGAAAACTGCACGCAACATTCCAGTAACACTCTGAAGCATAAAACCGCACCTCTTTCACCAAAGCTTCCAAGAATTCTGCGATTTGAACGTACGTACGCGTAATGGTTTTGGACGTCTTTCCGAAATCACAACTGTTTCGTGACACAAAATACAGACACAGTTGACATGTGACGTTGTGGAGTTAGACCAAGAGTTCTCTCGTGCATGTTGAGGTGTACCCGATGGTGTAGGTCCGAGTGGATGGCTTGAACACTGGATGTTGTTCGTCACAGGACCGCACAACGAAGCGGCACGTTCGCTTCAGCTCATCAGACGTTTGTCTGGCGATATTCGTGGTTGCATTGCTGTCGCTGCCACTGCTGCTGGGGGCGGCTGCTGCTGCCTTGGCGCCACCAGATTGGCCCGCCGTCGCCGCTGCCTTCGACGCCGGGGCGCGTGTTGGAGCTGGTAATGGTGCAGGGTCCGGCTCTTGCTCCGCGCCAAGCGGCTGTACAATGAAGACGAGGCAGCAATTTCAACACCGAGCGAGAAAAGTTATAGCGCGCACATTCAGTAAAGCAATCAGCAGAATGTAAGCTCACCTTCTGCTCGCTTGGAAGTGTGTCTTTGCTCAACGACGGATCGAGCGTCTCTGGGAAAATCCTGGCATAAACATCATCTTGGACGAGCGATAAAGCTGCGTCGACAACCTGCGGGTACGGAAAGTGTCAGCGACAAGTACAATTACAAGTGTGAGAAGCTCCAACAACCACTACCTGCTCCTCGGCGTTCACCGTGTACAAACACTGAGCTTTGATGTAACAGTTGCGTATCACTTGATCTTTTAGCATCATGCTGTCCTCGTCCAGCGCCAAACAATCATTTCTCCCTTGCACAACCGTCTTGGCGGCGAGATACACACCGTCGGCATACGATTTGCCTACGTAGCAAAACATAGAATGCAACACCAGAATGAACGGCCTGGATCTTCAAGCGCAGGCAGCAAGACACGCTCGAACCGAGATGCATTTCGTTGGGAGCGTTGGAAATTCGGTTCAGTCCAATGTCACAACACTTCCCGAGATTTTTGACGTCAACTTTGAGCATACATCGCCAATCATCGAGAACGCCCAATCTACATGAGTCAATCGAACAATACAGTCAACATGGTGCATCCTACGAGCGGCAAAATTCATGCGTGAAGCTATGTACCGCGGCCACACAAGTTGGTAGTAGCGTCGGTGTGCTTTTTCCACTCCGTACGAAGCCAGGGCCATTCCAAACAAAGCCTGGTCGATGGCGTCCACCTCACCACAAACAGTTTTCCGTTTCCATGCATCGGGTGCCGCCTCGGCATCAATGCGCTTCTGATGGAGGCCTGTGATTGGTAAGATCCAACATCTAACTACACATTCCGAGCGTCATGCCCACACGACACAACTTACTTTGCAGACTTTGCACGGCTCTGTCGTAATCAAAAGTGAAAGAATCGTCGCCACCTTGACTTGTTCCAGACTCAGGTACTATTTGGTGTTCGACGAGGAAGGCATCCAATGCCGGGCTCTTGGCTACCTGCGGTCGCAAGCAGCCGGCAAGTGCATTCCTGAACGCCTTTGCCGTTGTAGTACGCTTCGGCATGGAGCGTAGCACTGTGTTGAAAGCTTCAAAGCTCAAAGACAGCTCCTTTTTGACTTCAGGTGCTCCGCATTCAAATCGAAATAACTCTGACGCGCGTCCCTCTTCACTCAGGAATGGCTTCGGCCGGTTTGCAGGCGGGGCTTCTTCAGTGTCATCACGGGCAACGTCGTCAGCGATGTCGGAAGGCGTCAAGCGAAGATCACTTGTTGTGATCGCCTTCTGCAAACCGTGCAAGTAGCCCACCGTTAGGCGGTTTGTGATGATTGGCAGAATGTATGCAACGAGACCAGTGTGCAACTTTTGCGCGATCGACCCATAATAAAACGCCGACAGTTCTGACAAAGCCAGCTTGAGACAATTCGATTGCGCATCCGGTCCACGCCTGAGAGGAAGCCGCCTGCGGGTCTGGACACGAACTTTGCTAAAAGAGAGGAATGGGCACGAGTATGGTCAGTACATGACGTACCAGTTCCTGCGTGCGCTTAAGGTTCGCGGCCAGTCTCTGCATATCCGGTGACTCCGCAATCTAGCACAACACAAAAGTCCACTGTGACATTGTCAAGCAAAATAACAGCCGTGAAACACACGACTACAAACCTTGTCAAAAGTCTTGCCGATGGCAGACTGCTTTATCGACATATTAAGGTCCTGGAAACCTTTCTGCATTTGCTTAAACACATCGCTCTTGCCCAAATTTTCGAACGCATTCTTGATGTCATTTCCGACCTCTTTCAAGTCGTTCACGAGTTCTTGTCCGGCGTCTTCTTCCTTCGGACCCTCTCCCCGGGCAGCAGCTTCTCGCGCAGCCTCTTCGGCGCTTGCCTGCGGAATAAGCATTGGTGGATAAAGGCGAAGAGGTCGCTGTGCCAGACACGTTGCCGAAGTGTATTCCGGACGAACCTGCTGTGCAAGCTTCTTCGCGTCATCGTCAAACACCCACGCTTCCTTAGTGCCGAGCATGAGGAAGTGTGGGAATCGATTTGTCTTGTCAAACAAGAAGTGAATGAACTTGGAGATCATCTCGCCACTGATGTCCTGCAAATCTTCTTCCAGAATGGCCTATTTCACAAGATAGCGCCATGCATGTTGAAAGAAATCTGCGCTGTCCTTTCCGAGCAAACACTGTACGCGCACCTGGTATTGGGTGTAGTCTCGTTGGTTGCCCATCAAAGAGCGGGAGCGGAACTCTTCTGGAAAGTCAAATTCCTGAAACACTTCTTCAAGATAACCAGAAACGACAGTTTTCAATTTTGCCGTCGCTGATGTTGCTTGTGGTGTCAATTGTTTCCCGGCAGCGCGCACCTGCCACATTACAATGGATCATCGTGAGTGAAGAAAACAATGCAGTGGCAGGGACGCGTCGAATTGGGCAGGAGACGTACCGGGGAGCCTGTGGGCGAAGCCGCAGCCTCAGAAACCTTTTTGGAAGACTGTGCTCCTCCGGTTGTGCCCGTCGGTAAGTCATCGTCATCGTCTTCGGCGTCCTGCAACCCAACAACGCATCCATGGTTGGTACAGCAGAGTACAGTTACCGACAAGGGCCAAGTATTGTAGGTTCGTACATTTCCATCGAACACCCGTTTTTGCTGGAACACTTTGTCTTTGCACAGAAGACAGTCATTGACGAGCGCAACCAAGAAATATAAGTAAGATTTGTCCCCTCGGCGCTTTTTGTCGTTGTCGTCCATGCTGTCGCGATTGGTGGCCTAACGAAGTGGGTGTGATTGAAATATGCGGTCGGAGGTGAATGCAGGGCGCAAGCTGCAGCAAACCTTGGCCTCCAAATCCATTAGCTGCTCACAGATTTCATCGTACTCGTCCAAGAATTTTTGCTGTATCAGCATCATGCCTCCACCATGAATAGCCACAACGCCCGCGACAAGACCATTTACGTGCAGACACTTGTGCTTCAGAAGATTGGTGTACCTGATAACACAACGTCGGTGTTGGGTCACAGCATGGACATGTGACACGAAGTATTTCAGTACAACTTACTGATTGTACATGATTGTCGTCAGATCGAATGGGTACGTCGTGCCGACAGTACCATTTCGGTGGGACTGCAAGTAACAATTCGATGTACTTTGAGTTGCAGAACACTAATACGGAAACATGCCACATCGAGCTCGGCGAGTATACCTTCAAAGCGTCAAGTTTTGGACCCCCAGGTGCGTGGAGGTTCAGTACAGTCTTTGCTGTGTTTGTGCAAGCGTTGGCAAAAAACTGCTTGTACCGCGGCAAGAAGAGCTGCACGAAATAATGAATCCAGCTGTTCAAGTTGAACAATTCCACCCGCACTTCATTTTCGCTGCGAGTCAACACATGAGATGGACAACGAAATCACAACGTGAACGATCATTTGCAAACGGTGTTGAGCAGAGAAAACAGGCTGCAGCGTACTTTTTCGCGGCTGGACGCGTTCCGTACAATGAAGACGGCTTGGTTGGGGAGCTCGAAGTGGCATCTTCGTCATCGTCAGACGACAGTTCGTCTTCGTCTTCCGACGAGTCATCTCCCCCAAGACCAGCGAAGGAAAGCTGAAGTAACAACAACGTGTCATGTAACGCAAAGAGAAGAGAAGAAGACATCACTATCAAGACTAACCTTCTCAACAGTCTTTGGGGCGTCGATGACGAAAGTTTCCTCAGCTACCGGACCACGGCGCTTACTTCCGCCATTTTCTTGACGATACTGCGATACACAGCTCGTTTGAAAGAACAGCCAAAATGCTGACATTTGCGCCAGAATGTCTGCAAGACGAGGTGTAGCCACAATTGAGATCACATATTGTCGGGTCATGCTATTTCTGGGACAAAGCGAACTCACCGAGAACTTCGTTTGCTCCCCAGGCCTTAAATGGCTCATGTGGGCGCGCGAGTACTTCAAGAAGCTCATCAACAATCCCAGATTCGTGTGGAGCAACTCCTTCGGGGAGCGATGGACGGGCAATCTTGCGGTGTTTTGGCATTGCTGAGTATCTGCTGGCCGACAGTGACTGCGACGACGTGTCGTCATCAACCTCGAAATTGATTTCCTGCAGCGGTAGACATCGTTTCCTCAACAAGGCTGTTGTCAGCAGAGCATATGGAAAAATACTTGCAACGTACCTGCAGGAACCGAACTGCAAGTTTCCAGTATTCGTTGAAAAATACCATGAATACGTCGATGCGGCTGCGCGCTGCAAAATCCTGCAGTTGCAACAAAGTCGTGAGCAGACCGCCAATGCGCTTGTCGGTTCCACAAACGAACGCACCTTAAATTGCTCACGAAGGTCGTGTACGAGCTTGTGGATTAAGCTGGACGTGAGGCGAAACAAGAAATGCTGAAGCTTTGCTTTCACCTTTCATCAGCGCGCCAAACCGTGTCAGAGGTGGCTGGACAACAACAATAAACGGTGCAAAACCAACTGACATTGTCCTGCGCCGAAGTGTCTTCGATCTCCAAGTCGCCGAAGTCGTCTAAAGAAAACACTGCCGTCTCCGATGTGTCGAGGTTGACAGACTGCTTCCTGTTCACAGTCACCTCTTCGGCAGACCTTTCCAGCGCTTCCTTGTGTTCCTCGACCTGCGCACAATCCGACCGACATACAAAATCAGAACCGAGCGACGTCCGAAAACATAGGCAGCAGCGCGAACCAACGATTGAACATACATCATTGCACAACTCATCAAAGTCAAATCCGAGAGAGCGTTCAACGTCATCTTGCGCTGCTTCCTGCAATATCAGGGAGATGGTTAAGTACTGTCGAGTATTGAACGACGACACGTCGAATACGAACAAGATGAGACAGCGCAATCTCGCACGCTTCAGCTTCTCTTTCTTCAATTGTCATGCCGTCCCAGTCTACAAACACACAATGCTGTGAGTCATATGTGTGGCTGATGCGAACACACAGGGATTGGCCCACCAGCAAGGAAGTCCCCGAACGCGCTCTTTTTCTCCACGTGCTCTGCGACATCCTTGATGCGGTCCATCCACTTCGTGCATCTCTTCCACGACGAGAAAGAAACATACAAGTTGATGGAATGCTTGATCTGCATCAAGAACATGGATTGTTATTGCGAGCGCGAGCGCTACGCATGACACTCTGCCGGGATACAAATGCTCACCTTGCTCTTCTTATCCTTGCGAGCTTTTGCATACGCGTTGATGACTTTCTTGAAGAAGCGAAGTTTGAATACGTTGGGCTTTCCTGAATACTTCTGAGTCGATTTGTATCTGCACCAAACAACATTTGTTACCACATCGTGTGACACAAGCGACCGTCCAAACGTGGTCACTGGGCTTACTTTTTCATCTTGAAGCAATCTTTGGACAGAAATCTGAAAAATTCTTTTGGCTCAGTGTCAGTGTCATTTTCAAAAAATGAAATGGTGGACCATTCCTGAAAACACACAAGCGCATTGCAGGCTAAGTCCGACTATCAAGCTTCGAAAAGAAGATCATTAACCCGTACCTCCTCGTCACCGCTGGTGGCGGCACCAGGCTCGTGAACACGGAGAACCATGTATCGCTTTTGCCAGGGAATTATTTTCTTCTCCATGACAGACTTGTGGCACAGTAGCTGGACCCATTCCTTGTACACTTCTCCGTTCGTTTCAGTGATGGTAGCAGCACTAGGGGTGGATGCCGCAGCTCCTCCATGCTTGACTGCTGCGCGCAGGAAGAGAGGTTAACGATTATGCCAGGCACCGCATCACCTTATGTCAAGGAGCACATACCGGGACTTGCGCTGACACTGGAAGACCGAGATCTCACACTGCCCTGACTTGCGGCACGTTCGCGGGGAGTCATTGACAATGCATCGAGTGGGTCTTCGCTGACGACAGGTACCTGCACAAGACGATTGAAGTCAAGCGCTACTTTAATTGAGAAACAGCGCAGACGCCACCAACCTCTTCTGCACGCTTCCGCGTATCCAAGAATTCAGCGTCGGATTCAAGTTCCGTCGCAGCGGTGATAGTGTTCGAAATAGCGCCGATCCATCGATCACGGTATCCCGCACTTTTCCCGACATCAACAACCAGTTGATTCGTTTTGGCGTTGTCCGTTTTCAGCTTGAACAAGTAGGAGCGATCCTACAAAGCAGTGTGTGTGCATATTTTCGTTCCGTGAGATGACTATTGGATATCTCAGCCAATGCAGGACGCGACTGACCTGGACTGCTTGGCGAATGCGCTCAACAACGCATTTGCGATTGATAGCGATGACTCCCTACAAAGTTTGCGACGCGACAGGTGGTAAACATGGCTTGTATCATGGAAACATTGGGCAGCATCGCGACGGACCTGGGGGATCAACGTCGAGGATGTTTTGAAGTAAGATAAGTATGCAAAGGGCCGGCAGGTGTCCCCGGATACGTCCTCTTCGTCTGAGCCGAACGCATCTTCATCTGATGAGTCTTCCTTCGGAGGCGCCTCCCCAGCTTTCTTGGCAAGCTTCTTCAAAAATTTGGCGCGCTTCTTCTTGATGGCCTTGTAAAGTTTACCGTAGACTCCGTACTGCGTTGCCCACTGAATTTGCACGTCCAGATGAAGACGGAAGTAACGAGACTGAAATTTGGCAGTGTCCATTACCTGCAAGCGATGCGTACAAGGTTACTACGCCACGATCGCATTCCGCACATTTACGAATAACCCAAAGACCGTACTTTTTCATCCTTCTGCTTGCCCTTCTTACCCTCCTTCGTGACGGACTTGGGCTGCTTGTAAAGCTCGCCTTCAAATATTGGGACAAGCTGCTGCACCGTGGACGTGCATGCTTCCGCCCAAGCCGCGTCGACGACCGGGATTGCCCCTGCACAGCCGTTCAAACAATAATGTTCAGAGCCAGTCGGCTTGAACACAGACACGCACAACACGTGTACATCGCCATCGTGACAATACCTGAGACGTTTTCCTCGGCAGTTATCGTGAGCAAGTCGTGGGACGTCTTTGCTCGAATCAAGCCCATCATCATGTCTTTGTCAAGTGCAATCGCCTGCTTGATCTGAGCAAGGTCCTTCAGCGTGCTTGAGATCGCTTTGAAGCAGTACTTCTTCGCTGTAGAACTTTCGCATTCGATATCAAATCGCGTTTTATTGTCACTGCCAAAAGCCGACAGAGCAAGAAGTTGAATAATTGAACAATCATATCGTCGCAGCAAACACCATGCACCCATTCGCGACATACCCGGATCCCCCACGGCGTTCCAGACGGAAGCGCAACGCATCACCTTCGAGGTCCACCGCCGAAAAGCCATGCATGTAGTAGTCCGAAACAATGATGCCGCTGGCTTGGTCGGTGAGGCGCTGCAAGTGCAGCCCATCTAGGGTGGTGACCAGCTGCCAAAACTCGAATTTGGGCGGCTTGGAACTAGACTCTTTGATGCCTCCGCCTCCGCCACCACCACCTCCAGAAATTGTCAACCGAATGTGCCCCATCCAAATAATCGAGCCAAAATTGGCGACGAAATGGTAAATGCTGCCAACAGACGTTTCGAAGGTAGAACCGGCGCTAGACTCTGCTTTGCCCTGCCCCTTGGATTCTGCTGCACTGCGAATCCAGCCGTGTTTCAGGATCAGCGAGCCGAGGATGACGGCGTCCTCGCGTGTGGTCACGAGGCCGGCTTCAGTCACCCACCGCAAGAAATCTGCAGACTCAAAGTGGGCGACTGGTTTTGCGTACTTGGCGTTGGCGCCATGCTTCGCAGTTGCCTGCGCCGCCGCAGCTTTATCCTTCGGCACCGGCACGAACGCGCCGGCCACGCAAAGGCTGTGATATGCTGCTACCACGACGAGTCGGAGCAGCTCCATGGGTCCGAGCTTGGATACTTTCTCGACGGCTTCAACATCGTCCCCGAGACGCTTGGAGATGTTCGGTTTCAAGTTCTCCAGCACAGTGTTCGCCCACTGCGAAATGCGGCTCGCGATGTTGTTGATCCAGATCTCACAATCTTCAGGAACGACCGCGGATGCGATCAGCTTGATGTTGCCCTGGGCACACAGCTCGAAGCAGTTCTTTCGATCTGGGTGGCTGATTTTGCGGATCGTTGAGCCGATGCCAATGACGACGACGCCCTTTGGTTTTGAAGACTCTTTCTTTTCATAGTAGGAAAGGTTGAGCGTTTTGCTGTTCGGATCGGCCCTCAGACGAAAGTACCGCTTCTTCCACGAATTGGTTTTGCTGATACCCATCTTTTTGAAAACTCCTTCGAGGATGCATGGTTCGTCAGAGTCACCTTTCTTCTTCTTCTTTGATTTTCCGTACATTGTGGCAAGCCCTCGTGCCTGTTGCCGTCCAGAGCGGCGCACAAGCCGTCCGCGCGCGAGCGGCCAACAGAAGCCGTGGAAACCTCAGCCTCCACCGCTGCACGGTGCGAAATCCGAGACGCACAGCCTTCGCCAACTCCGTTTCTTATGCTGGTGTTGCTGAAGTGCGTGCGCTGCCGAAAATCTTCACTAACGTGTCACTCGGTTTAATTTGGCGCACGGCACAAAGTGACGGACTAGCAACACTGGCGCAAGAAATTGTCGTTGCCGTGGTTCGTTCTCAGTTAGCCTATCGGCGTATTTGGGAATGCAGTTGCGCTAGTTGCGCTAGTTGCGCTCGTTAGTAGACGCGATTATCGCTCGAGTTGTTCAGCTCACAACGAACAAGCAAATAGACCACAACGGACGAACAAATAGCCCACGACAAACAACCCACAGCAGCGAAACAACACTCAACGACCAACGCCTCGCCTCGCTGCAACGAACAAAGGAACGAAGAGCGAACGAAGAGCTAACGAAGGAGCGAACGAAGGAGTGAACGAAGGAGTGAACGAAGGAACGAAGGAACGAACGAAGCAACGAAGCAACGAACGAAGGAACGAAGGAACGAAGCAACGAAGGAAGCAACGAAGCAACGAAGGAAGCAACGAAGGAAGCAACGAAGGAAGGAACAAAGGAACGAAGGAACGAAGGAACGAAGGAACGAAGGAACGAAGGAACGAAGGAACGAAGGAACGAAGGAACGAAGGA
>ENA-OWNT01004561-OWNT01004561.1-seawater-metagenome-genome-assembly--contig:-NODE-4561-length-12047-cov-4.584294_pt1 | contig 12047 bp, 12 predicted proteins | sample MGYA00238136_ERZ651165 | MGnify/ENA primary metagenome ERZ651165 (study PRJEB26861, sample SAMN08777766) | seawater metagenome | isolation source: coastal seawater | place: USA: Florida | collected... | reverse complement strand
CGTCGTCGTCGTCGTCGTCGTCGTCGTCGTCGTCGTCGTCGTCGTCGTCGTCGTCGTCGTCGTCGTCGTCGTCGTCCCGGCGTCGTTGTCGTTGCCGTTATCGTTGTCGTGTTGTCATTCTTGCGTTGTGGCATTGTTGCGTTGTGGCATTGTTGTCGTTGACATCGTAGCGCTGTTGTTGGTTGTTGCGTTGTTGTTGCCGTCCTCGTCGTAGCGCTGTCGTTGCGTTGTTATCGCGCTTGTCGTTGCGTTGTTATCGCGCTTGTCGTTGCTGCGAACGTTTGTCCTCGCCGATGCTATTGTTGCTGAGATTCAATGTGAAACACTCAAGTCAACCCATCTTAGTTCGCGGTGCAAAACACAAAACAGATGGTCTCACTGACGTTCAGAGTGTGGCAAGTACGCCACCGGATCCGTGAATGATGGTTGTGACACAAGCGAAATTTTGTGAGTATGAATGCAAGGAGGGTAACAAAATGCCGGGTTTCTGAATGCGGACAATGTGACGTTCCGAATCTAGCCACATGAGCGCGCCTACAGGGCGTCGGCGGCGGCGGTCGCGCAAAAAGTCAGCAATTTTGTTGGGATGTACTTGCATCTTGCTTTCGAACGCTCAGAATGGCTTTGCGCACGGTCTATCGTTGAAATTATGGTCCACACGCGCATTACGTGGGGCGACAAGTGGGTTGCTGGATTCTTCTGGCGGTGGTGGCTATGATGAGGATAGAGAAGACGACGACGAACCAAGTGGACGTGGACTGGGCAGTCGGCGTAGCGGCACGCGTGACACTGCCGCTGTCACCGCCGCCGAGGTTAGTTGTTTTGTACACGCCCGGCACATGGTTCAAGATCCTTGGATCAAGCATTTTGCTCACATATGCTGATGTACTGCAAAGGAAAAGGAGTTGGCAGATCTAGAAAAAGAACGTGCCATAGCCTTAAAGGCACCGACTCGAACCAGACGTTCGATACGGCAAGTGGAAGTCATGACTGAGGTACGTGTTGCGACGGGACTAACATCAAAATCGTCCGCAGTCAAGCTAAACTATGGCTACGATCATGCAGAGTGCTGCTGCGGAGAAACACGGCGGGGGTCACGAAGCAATGTGCGCAACTTGTTGATTGAGTGCTGGTTTTGAACTTGTCCATTAATTTGCGTCCGTTGAATGTTGCAGGGATCCTTCCAAACCGGCTCAGAAGCATACAAGCGACTTCCAACGTCCAGATCCGTATGTAATATCTCGTGGCGTCACGAGAGTTACCACGAGAGTGATTTTGTCACAACGTTCTTTATCCAGGTATGCACCATACTTCCAGCGGGGTCCTATTGCCGGCGAGAATGTGGCGAACCCCGATGATGATGAAAACACGGAGCCAACACCTATTGCCATCGTCAGTGTGCGCGCTTGTTCTGCACGTCGTAGCAGTGCCACCGCCATCGATTGCTCACCAGGACTTTGTTCACTTTGATCTGCAGCACGGGAAGACCGATGCCGCACCGACGAAGTATGCAACATTTCGTCCGGTACGTCAGTTGCTCGCTAAGCTATCGAGTGTGAATCTTTTAGTCAGTATACACGCAATGACGCACAGGCATTACATTCGGAGAAGTGGGCAGAAGGCATCGACTCCCTCGGTATGTAAATCAATGTACTTTGAGAACCCAATTGTGGTTATTTTGCTGAGCGTTCACGAATTTATCTTCGCGCAGCTGCTGATAGAGCTACAATGACGTGGTTACGGGGAGCTCCGCCGGGCAAGCCAAAGGCTGCCTTCGTTCTGGCATGCGAACAATTCCCTTATTGTTCGTTCACTCCGTCTCCGCCGTCATTGATTCCACCTCCATGGAGACTTCGTGCCCCGGAGCCAAATCCGATTTACCCGAGTCTTGGTATTCAGCACCGCTTCCTACCGTGGGAGAAGGATGCGGTGGCTAGCTACATGGCGCATCGAACAGCTGCACAGGTAAGGACTCACGTTTCGACGCGCATGCGTCCACCATTTATTTGAAGCCCTGTTGACGTCGAGAAACATGTGTTAGGAAAAGTATGACAAGGGGTATCCACGCAACATGGACGGCAAAACGGAGAAAGTCACCTATCCTAAGTGCGTTTCATGTCCCGTTCACTCCACAATGTTTGAGAGCGACAGAACCTGGGGCGTGCCTTTGACTTCTTGTGTTTGCACGACATACCCGGGTGTTGTGTTAACAGTGACCTGCGCAAAATGATGCTTGGTGCAACGAGTACGTTTTGCTTTGACGGCTCGTACGATGCAGTTGCTCTATTCTTGTGCGTTTGTTCACGTTGCGCTTACTTCTTTACATTGATCAGATGCCATCCCCAATCCTGAATCGCGGAATATGGAGCAGCACCCGTTGTCTGAGAGTGACATGGGGCGGTGGAGAGACATCATCGCCCAAGATGCGCTTGAAGGGGACGATGCACCGTGGTAGTCAGCACCCGCAGAAGAACCGCACACCAATAGTTGTAGTTGCACGATTGATGCTACTTCAGCAATACACCCTTAATTAATCACTTGCATCCTGAGCATTCATGGCAACTGCGGCAACAATATCCTTGCATGAACGGCTGGTCGCATTTTCCCCAGAGGGCCTACGGCATAAGCGAATGTTTGTGTTGGTGTCAGCAAACGTGTTCACGATACATCAGCAATTGGTTCGACGACAACGGCGTACCTGCTGTGCGCAAGTGTATTGGTCGTCAGGCGCGGTGTCCGAACAGCTGCATGTATCCGTCGGTGGCGCGGATGGGTTCAATTTCACCTGCACGGCAGGATCTCCTTGTAATGCACGGATGCCTACAACAAGCAGAACTTGAATCACACCCTTCTTTTTTTTACCACAAAAGATTTGCGTGCCCACATCTTCCTACCTTTGAGGGCAGTGGTGGCATTGTCCATGGTGTCAGAGGCGAGCAATGACCAGTCCCAGACGCCACTGTAGCCGGCATTTCTCGCGTGATGGTACAACGTCTCCACATCACACTCCACGTTCGTGCAAGGGGTGACCGCAAATTCACCGATCACCACTGGTTTATCTAACTTGAGGTCGCTTGCATTCAGTTGCATAGGCGAGTTGCTCGCGAACCCCCATGCTGTGGGGTATGTGTGGATTTGGTAGAAGTCGAGGGTGCCACCTGAAAAACCGGCCCACACAGTGAAGAATCAATGGGAGGGCCTCGACGACGTCGCAAACAAGGCAGCAAATATTCTGTACCATCCGATACACCCCCGGCCTTCACCAAGCACTCATCTTTGTAATAGTTGAAGTAATTGGAACTTTGCGTCAACTTCGCATCCGTGCTGGCACGAGTCGACCAACTATACATGCAAAATCACAGCACGTGATGAACCAGAATGCAACACGAACACGTCGAAATGGAGCAGGCGCACCTGCCAACGGTGACCAATGCTTTGGGGTCTGCCGCGTGGATGGCAGCTGCTTGAAGGTTATGAAACTTTAGAAGGTTCTTCATGGGGAGATTGGCACCGGACCACCTGCGCGCGGTAAAACATATGTGGACGGGGTGAAACAACGACATACAAAATCTACAGCGCACGCTGCAACAAGGGCGAACGAACCCTGCCCCAGAGTCGGCCAAAGCTGTCTTCGTGTCGAAGCACGGCTCAGCATCTTCAGCAATGGCCACGCTACCCTCGGGCTCGTTCATGATCTCCCACGCACCAATACCTGGTTCGTCTTTGAGTGCAGTCACCAATGGCGTGAGAGCCTAGAGATATCGGGCACAGTTGCACACATGAAAATGGCAATTGGACCAGAAGCAGCGGCGCACACTGCCGTCGTCGTCCACGCACATTGTCAATAAAAGTTTGCAATTTGTCATCGTCATTTACTAGTGCTGCCACAGCTCCGTCGGAAGACGCCACAGCGCCATTCCAGAGGCACAGCACTAAGAAGACGTTCTCCTGTGCGGCATAGCGTGCGTATTCCCTCACATCGTCGACCAGGGTGCTGGTGGCATCGGTTCCGACGCAATTTCCGTTGCTGTCAAACTCTGGAATTGATTTTCCTTCGACAAATACCCACATGCGCACGCTATTGCCTCCCGCCGTCGACACGTTCAGGGCGCATTGGTCAAGTTCGCACCGAATGCTGTTGGACTGGTTGTTGCCGAAGTCCTGACCGTAGCTCACCCATGGCTGATTCGCTCCGGACAAGAACACTTGGCTTCCGTCATACACCAAGGATGTCCCCTCCACTGACAAAAACGACGACTCGTTAGCACTCAAAGCGTTGATCGGGTTTGTGAATGCTAGGAAAACAGTGGAAACCCCGACGACCCTGGCGACAACATCTTTCATTGGCATCGCGACTGAACGTTGGCAAATGTCGCTACCCTCCACGCAACAGGAAGCAGACCTTGTCCGCTTTTCTTTCTTTTATCCACTTTCTTCAAGTGCTTTATAATGTGTATGGTTTGATGACGTCTTCAAATGCGCTTCGACTGTTGCAAAAGCGTCGTTCATTTGTCGCTCCAAACCGCTCGTCCAATCCACGAAGTCGATTCCGCAGCTCCAATGCACATCCTCTGCATCATCCCCCATCAACACCTGAATCCACCCCCAACTGGCACAACCACACGTTGCCTCCGAACACAGTGCCACCACATAACTAACAACGCACGCACGCAAACGCTCGTCTATGTTTCATGCTCACGACGTCCGAGAACGAAGGCGCAACGAGCGTGCAAGCGAACGCAACTTTGAAACGTCGCGCAACTTTTGAAGTTTGTCGAGGTTGTAACTTTCTGCTGACTGCTGACCAACGCACGAACGACGAACGACGGACACTGGCCGACGCCAAGGAAGCAGGAAGAAGTCAGTGAAAGGATACCACCACAGTCAACCCCCCCCCCACCACCTCTTCTCAACCCCCTCCCATCGCTGATGCAGCTTTACTCCTCTATTCTATCGACAAACGGCGACGTTGGATACTTACCTCGGCGGAGAATGGCGGTGGACGGCGTGACAGATTGCGGGGTGGAGAAGAGGATGTGTGATGGGAGGTGGATGCAATGAAACGGGATGAGATTGGAAGGTTGACGGAGGACGTCGACACACCCACTTACACCGACGGATGCACTCGATATGAACTGACAGCCGACGCTGTGACCAAAGAAAAAGTAGTCGAAATACAGATTTGCGCGAGTGTTTCTTCCGTGTTGTGCTCGTTGGAGGCCTGCGGACGAAGGTTTCTGTGAGACGGCACCCCCTTGATTTACTCGGAAGTAAGCGGGTGACGTTTTGCGGCAGACGTCGGCGCAAGGGCCGCCACGATGCCTGGAGCAGCCAAGTCCAACAAACCCGTGCAGGGGGAGATTCGCCATGGAGACGATTACCAAGCGACAGTGATTCCGCCGTGCGACAAAAACGGTGCAACAAACATTGCGGCCACAGTCGACTTCGGCGCGGAGTCCGTTGCCATCCCCTCTAGTGCCCGAGCGGACGACTTCTTTGCATCGACCACGGCGCGGGGATGTAATTATGGCCTTGGCGATGTTTTACCTCGAGGAACAGTGAAGCACCAAAACAAAGAGAAGCAACGGTTGAAGGCAAATACCTTGACTGCCAGGCTTTCCGATGCGCCCACAACTTGGCGAAGCGGATCATCGCCCAGGCCAGTCGGAATATGGGGCAAAGGCGGGCTCAGGTCACCGCCGCCGCCGAGAGTCTGGAACTCGAACGGAAGATCTGTATACCGCGTCGGCAACGTCAGGGTAGACGAGGACGTGCTGCGTGAGTACAGCCTGCCTGCCACTTCGCCAGAGCCGGCGACAGCGTCGTTTGCGCCGGGCGCATCCACGAAAGTGTGGTCTCGAGATGAGCAGGCGGCGTTCTCGCAGGGCATGTGGAAGCATGGTACGTCGGTGTTGGTGCATCGCAATGTTCGTTTCGGTCAACGTGTTTCCTGTCATTGATGGAACATTGTGTTTGCTCTGTGGGACGTCTCAGGCCGTGAGTTTGGCAAAATTCAACGGGAGTTTTTGCCACATCGTCCAGTCGCACATGTTCGTTCCCAGTGCCCAGCTTGTGCAGCACACGCACACGTTGACTCAAGCATTTTTTGTCTGCTTCTTCCTCGGCAGGTTGTTGCATTCTACTACACCCGTTGGAAGTACTCACCTCAGTATCGTCAGTGGAAAAGAGTTGCTGCACGCGAAAAGCAGAGACTTCTCGCCAAACAAACGGCCTATTTCCATGCCGAGCGCCAGGACATCCGCAATGCATCCGGCAATGCTGTCGAACAGTTTGAAGATCACAATGAGAGCTTTTGCAGCGTTTGCCACGAAGGTGGTAGCTTAGTTTGTTGTGAAGGACTCTGCAACCGAGCATTCCACGTAAAGGTGCGTCGTGACACCCACGCGCGCCTCCTCCCCACTTCCCACGCAGGTGCATGAACTTGGGTATCGTGTTTTGTAGTGCTTAGGCGTTGCCAGCGCCGACGAGCTTCCGGATGAGTGGAAGTGCGACGATTGTTCTGCAGGTCGCCACCGGTGTTGGGGCTGTGACGAAGTCGGAGAAGATGACGTGGATGTCTTCTGCTGCTCCTTGTCGTGCGGTACGTGATCGGTGTACAAGCGGCGTCAATGGCTGCAACACTGACCCTGTGGCTCGCTTGCTCGCTGATGTAGGCAAATTCTACCACCCTGACTGCGTATACCAATCGTCGCGCACCCTCGAGGCTCGTCATTGGAGTAAAACATCTTTTGAAGTGCCCGTTGACGAAGCCAGGCGGCATTTCTATCGCAACAACGGCAATGGTGGCAACATTACAGCAGATCAACGGTTGTCCACGGATTTTGTATGCTCGTACCATTCTTGTGCGGCGTGTGCCCTCCGCTTGGACACGAAGCCCCCGACACCATTTCTGCGGTGCGGCTTTTGCCCGAAGTCCTACCACCAAGACTGTTTCGTGCGTGTGTTGAGACGGGAACAGGCGAGGAAGTTTGCGCTCCAGGCCAATGATGGAGCGACGCCCGCAAGCAGCACCGATGCCAGCTCGGAAGTGTATGACGCTGCGCTGGCTTCCGGGCCAGCGTTGCATGTCATCAAGCTCGCCGACGACAGCACCATTTGCTGCGACAGCTGCCAACACAAGTTGAGCGAGGAAAAGCGCAAACGCAGTAGTGCTGGGGTATGTACTTCGTTGTCGTGATCGTGGTTCATGACGTTGACACAATTATTTACGCTCCGCGATGCATGTCACTGCCGCGTTTACCACAGCTAACCGTAGCATTCCCAAACGTGATATCTTCACCCGCAAAAAAGCGGACACGAGCAACTGATTCGTCTCCACCTCCCTCGCCAAGCAAGGCCACGAGCAATGTAGACACGAGCGAAGAAGAGAAGGAAGATGACGTACCCTCCACACCGGAGAAGAATCCGGCTCAGACAACGCTTAGCACTGAGTGCTGGGTCAAGACTGAACATCGAACGCCAGCATCGCGTCGTGGTGCATTCCATGGCGCAGATTCACCAGCTGGTCGATTGCCCAGGGTATGTGCTTTGTATATGGCTCGATATTGTGAAGTCCACATTGTTCACTGTGGCGTTTGACCTTTGTAGCCGAAGCATAAAGAAGAAAAGAAACGTCCCACGATTGCTGACTCCGAGACGGTGCGTCAACTGTTGATAAAAATCTCAAAAGCATTACTTCTCACACCGCTTGCGTTGCTGTGTCCGACGTACTAGGTGTGCTTTTGCAACGGAGCTCGAACCGGGTACGCAGCATGCACCACTGTTTGCACACCACTGACATTGCTGACCTTCGTTGTGTGTGTGTGTGTGTTGGTGATGTTTAGCGCGACTGTGCCATGTGTGGCACGCATCAGTGATTGCCATGGCAAAGTGCATCCAGAATGTGTTGGGTGGGTTGCAGCAGCTTGCATGGCGTTCTGTGCGAGAAACCACTATGTTGACGGCGCATGATGCTGTTGTGTTTAGGCTCAACGTCGACGTGGTGCGCACAGCAGGATCTCGACTGATTGCAGATTACATATGCCCACATTGCCAGGCCGCTGCAGAATGAAGAGTGCCGTTGGTGCGGACATACCAGGGCATGCAAACACCGCCGATGTGTTTGTGTGATGACAGACAGCTGAAAAGCATCATCAGATATAAAGTTTATCGGCCTCGTGCTAGCTGGCCTCGTCATCTTCTTCTTGGATCCCAGATCCAGACGTTGGACTGTGGTAAAACCATTGTGTAAGAGGTGTTGCTTGCAAGAGACACGGGTGACACAATATACACTCACCAGAAACTTTTGCGCATCATGCCCTTTGACTGCGTTGCTGCCATGCAAAGATAAATCGTCCACGTTGCCGTCTTCTAACCTGTGTAAACAACAGTGCCGAGTTTACGCACGCAGTGCGACGAGTGCGTGTGAAACAGTTGCAGTCGTACATGTCATAGAACATTACAGCCGTGCCCCGCTCAGGATGTAACGATAACCCACGGCCACTGCGAGCTTTGGGAAAGTCAGTTGTACCCCCAGTCCCAGTCGTGCCATTCGTGCCTGGATAAAGCAAGGCAATACTTGATTGAGAAAACAAGCAACGGTTCCGAAGAGATCCAGTGCACCTACCTGGACGATCTGTCAAGTAGAGCAGGATAGTTAAAAATCGTGTTTCGTCTCCGCTTCCTACACACCAACAATGTCAATGGAAAGAGGTGCACAAGCAAAACGTCAGTCACTCAACAGGTCTCACCGTCAATTGTCCAATCATGGTGGGGCAGGTAGTGCTGCCCATCCGAGTAGTGCACAACTTGCATGTCTTCGGCACTGGCTCTGGGGTGAAGGTATTCTTGTGGGATCCCTACCACGTCTGCCACTCGCCGGTAGATGACGTCAACGACTCGGGATTTCGAGCGACTTAGCCATGTAGTAGTCGATGTCCTGGCAACTCCAGTTCCTTCTTTGCTTCCATACGTGGTTGACGACAACAAAAAGGGTTTGGCCGCGCCGATGATATGATCGGCCTCGAACGCGCTGAGGAAGTTCTTGATCTAAGGACAGCAGTCATGGTGCCAAAAAGAGATCAAAGACAGTTGCAACAATCTCTGATACACACTGTTTGCTTTCAGCTGCTTCACATATCGACACCACAGTGTTCATGCACATAACCCACACACGCGCACCTGGATTACTTTGGGGTAGTCGGAAAGCACCTCAAGTTCAAGGTCCAGCTTTTGGTTCTCGGCCGGCGGCGGCGCGCTGCTGTCCGCGGCCGATGTCTCGGCGTAGTTGGTGCCTGGCAGTGCAATGATAAGGCCTCTTTGATTGGCATGAATTTAAGAAACCTCAGCCCATTGTCACCACGCACCAGCGAAATCCGTTGAACAAGTGTCATCACTTTGACACGATTGGCGGAACGTCCACTCGGTCGACACTTCGAACTTCTTGCCGACGGTCGAACAGTCCCAAAACGACCATGTCGCTGGCCCTCGAGGTGGGTAGTTGTGAAGCCAATGTACCTAATCCAACAGGATTGCAGGTACAGTCAACTGCAGTGATTTCCGAGTCTTCATCAGTGGCATTCTGCCACGCACCTTGTTTTGAGCATAGTAGCGCTGCAAAAATTCTAATTCATCGCTGTTGAAGTCATCCCCGATGTAATACAGAACTTGGTCGAAAGACATGGTGATTTCTTTCAGGATCGGGTTCGTTGAGCTTCCCGGGTCGCCCCTTGCAGTCGCTTTGGTAACCTTGAGAGCAATTTGCCGCCTTGATTAAACTCGTGCACGGATTGTGAACAGCAGAACCCACTGTCAAGATCAACAGACAGACCCACCATGAAGACATGCCCCCCATAACTGGATATGCTTGCTTCGCTGCCAGAAGCGAGATGTTGATAATGGAACAGTTGACCATCCTGCGGTCTGCGCCAGTGAATATTGACAGCATGTGGCAGGTAGTTTCGGAATTTGGCCTAGCACACAAAGTGACAGGAAATAACCAATCATCCGTCGCGACGGCTGGAGGGTGTACACATCGCATGGTTTTGAGCATGAAACTCACCGCCACTCCACTGTTGTGGGCCGGACGGAAGCCCGCAAGGGACTGATTCAGAGGCTTGTAAGGTGCGCCTAGTCGGAACTGCGTGGTTTGTGACGCAGGAATGGTAACGGTCTCGTCCACAGATTCTGTGCCCTGCTCGTTGGAGGTCCCAGCCACCACATACTTCTGTCCGGGCACAGCGTAGAAGGCAACTAACTGGCCAGGCGCAATGTCAAAGGAGTTACCCTCATCGTTTGGTCCCGAGACACTGACGGCATGGGGGTGATTATTCGTGAAGTACACCATGCGTCGGTTGGCATGTCGTGCATGGTCGTCAAGCAGGCACGTCATCGCCGAGTCTGCATCGCTTGTTGCTACGGCGACATCAGCACTCAGGCACAGGACGGCGGCCAACAGGCAGGCAGATAACAACGTCATGCTGGGCTTGCGCGCGAATGCCTACAAGGATCAAACCGCGCCGCCAATCACAGTGACTGCATCAAGCTGCTCGAAAGAAGGCGGAGTGACTCAAGGAGCTCAGAAAGTGTCGCCGAAAATATCTCCAACTGCGTCGTAATGGCGCAAAAGCCACCTTCGTGAGAATGACAAACCCAACACGTCACCACCCCACCGACATGCCGCTCGCCACTGCACGTCACCGTGTTCTCGCAAACTCACAGTATATGTCTGTGTGGCGTTTGGCCGGCCGGTCCTGTGGCCTCACTGCATCCTTGACCAACCGCACAGACATCATTCTTGCTCTCCCAACACCATCACAACATAAGAATGTTGGTGGCCACAGCTCCATCCCTACGCCTCGCACGAATGTTCCGTGCGTAGCTTCCGCCGCCCACCAAACCCTCTCAGTCTGTTCCCAACGCGCGCCCCAACGCGCTCCGCAACCTCTCAGCAACCTCTCCGCGACCTCTCCGGGTCTGTTTCGGAACGACAACGACAGCAGCAGCAAGAGCAACAACAGCAACAACAAAATAGCAGCAACACGTCGAAACTTCTCGCCATGCATGCGTGGATGGATGGTTGTCGTCGTTTGGTGTGGTGGTCGTCGTAACCGTTCGTCGTCAGTCGTCGTCCACGTGATTCTTTGTCATTGACTCTCCCTTGTGCGGCCATATACATCAATGCAATTTTGACTACTACCCGGTACCTACGCACAGTACTCTGAGTACAACACCACTGTATTTGTACTTGCGGTACAGAGTGTTGGTACCGGGTACGGCAATAGACAGTATAGAAGCAGTACTGTAGTGTGATGGAGTGGGAGGGACAGTGAAGGACAGTGAAGGACAGTGAAGTAATGCTGTGATGATGCCGTTCGTTCGTTAGTTAGGGAGCTGCGAAAGTCTATAAATGCATGTACTGAAGTACTAACAATAGTACTGGGTACTGCTACAAATAGCATAGAATGAGTGACTGTGCATCACTGTGGGTGAGTGAGTGAATCACTGTGGGTGACTGTGGGTGACTGTGGGTGACTGTGAGTGACGGTGGTGCGATGGATGCTGGATGCACTCGAAGTTGGCACGTGAAGGTTTGCAGCCAGCTATCACAGCCAGCCAACGAACGTCGCAGTCAGCTCACTCACTCAGTGCGCGGCGGCCTGCTGGTAGTGAAACACGCAGAAGCATCGAACAACAAACAAACCAACAACGAACGAACGAACGAACACACAAACGAACACACAAACGAACGAACGATGGACGACGCAACAACGACAACGACGACGACGACGACGAGCAGCAGGAGGACGACGAGCAGCAGGAGGACGACGAGCAGCAGGAGGACGACGAGCAGCAGGAGGACGACGAGCAGCAGGAGCACGACGAGCAGCAGGAGCACGACGAGCAGCAGGAGCGCGGGGAGGAGGAGGACGAGGACGACGACGATGGATGGCATTATTATGGTGGAATGACGACAATGGCATCATTAGAGGAAGGACGGCGGACAGAGACCACTTGTAGAGACGACGATGCAGCAACTGCGACGCAAC
>ENA-OWNT01004560-OWNT01004560.1-seawater-metagenome-genome-assembly--contig:-NODE-4560-length-12048-cov-8.717150_pt1 | contig 12048 bp, 10 predicted proteins | sample MGYA00238136_ERZ651165 | MGnify/ENA primary metagenome ERZ651165 (study PRJEB26861, sample SAMN08777766) | seawater metagenome | isolation source: coastal seawater | place: USA: Florida | collected... | reverse complement strand
CAATAATGATAAGGCTGGCATTAGGCACATCAACACCTACTTCAATCACCGTTGTGGCAACGAGTACATGAATATTACCTGCTTTAAACTCACTCATAATAGCTTGTTTTTCGGCGGCTTTCATCCGGCCATGCACTAAGCCAACGTTTAGCTCTGGCAATGCCGCTTTTAATTGCTCTGCGCTATCTTCCGCGGCTTGGCATTGCAGTACTTCAGATTCATCAATCAGAGTGCAAACCCAATACACTTGACGACCTTGCTCTGTACACGCTGTTCTCACACGTTGAATAATTTCGTCTCGACGAGCATCAGGAATAGCCACCGTTGTAATAGGTGTTCTACCGGGTGGTAATTCATCAATCACTGAGGTTTCTAAGTCAGCGTAGGCTGTCATTGCTAAGGTTCGTGGAATAGGTGTTGCAGTCATCACTAATTGGTGCGGGTAACAGTCACCAAAGCGGCCTTTTTCACGCAGTGATAAGCGCTGATGGACACCAAAGCGATGTTGCTCATCAATGATGATTAAAACGAGGTTGTTAAACTCAACCTGCTCTTGGAATAACGCATGGGTGCCAACAATCATTTGTGCTTCCCCAGAGGCGATTTTTTCTAAAGTTACTGTGCGCTCTTTACCTTTACTTTTGCCACCTAACCAAGCGACTTCAACACCGAGTTGATTAAACCATTGGCTAAAGTTGATGCCATGTTGCTCTGATAAAATCTCTGTTGGTGCCATTAGCGCTACTTGATAGCCTTCGCTGATAGCACTGAGCGCACTGAGCGCTGCGACTAAGGTTTTACCAGAGCCGACATCGCCTTGTACTAGGCGCATCATCGGAAACGGGTGTTGTAAGTCACCTTTGATTTCTGCCACCACACGACTTTGCGCGTTGGTTGGGCTAAAAGCTAAATTAGCTAAAAACTGTTGCTCAAGTTGGTTATGAGGTTTTAAAGCAACCGCTTTTACCGTTTGCCCTTTTTGGCGTAGCTTTAAAAGGCTTAAGTTTTGCGCAAGCAGCTCTTCAAACACTAGCCGTTGCTGGGCAGGGTGCATACCTTGTTCAAGGGCAGTTAAATCAACATCGTTTTGTGGGCGATGTAAGGTCATAAGTGCATCGGCTAAACGCATTCCGGTCGGTTGAAACTGTTCTGGCAGTAACTCTTCGACAGGGTATTTAGTTAATAGTGCAAGTGCTTGATCGCTAAGTGCACGAATAGATAACTGTTTTAGCCCTTCGGTAACAGGATAAACCGGCGTAAGCGTGGTATTAGTTGGTTGCTCAGAAGGGGTATCCGATAAGCTGTATTCAGGATGTGTCATTTCAAAGCCAACACGACCACGGCGGATCTCACCAAAGCAACGAATGATTTTACCTGTACCTAAGGCATTTTTTTGAGCCGCGCTGAAGTTAAAAAACCTGAGCGTTAAACGGCCCGTGCCATCATTTACTTGGCAAACCAGCATGCGCCTTTTTCCAAAGGTAATTTGGCTGGTTTCAATAGTGGCTTCAACACTAACATGGCTATGCGGTTGCAGCTCGCAGATGGGATGAATACGGGTGCGGTCTTCATAGCGGTGAGGTAAATGAAACAGCATGTCTTGCACCGTATGAATATTTAGCTTAGCAAGGCGCTCGGCCATTTTTGGGCCGACGCCTTTTAATTCTGTAATTGGGTATAACGCTAAGCTAGGATGACTCAAAGGTGACTCAAATTATTAATTAGTAGACTGTTTTTCAGTTTACTTGCACTCGTTAGTGGCTTCAAGCGGTTGCGTGTGTTTTAAAATGTTCCAGAACGTTTCATCAGCAACAATTTCCCCATTTTCATCCAGCTCAGGGTACGGCAGCTCTTTTTCGCGGCATTGTTCAGCAATGATAGGGTGACAGCCTTCAAACAAAATACGATGCTTAACTTTCGCATCAAGCATATCGCGGTTATAAAGACCTGCTTCTTCACGTTGGCGCTGTGCTTCAAATAAAATAAGTGCCGCTGCAACAGATACATTAAGAGATTGCACCATTCCTTGCATTGGGATGATGATGTTTTTATCAGCATGAGCGAGGGCACGCGGCGAAATACCATCACGTTCTTGACCAACAATAACAGCTGTCGGTTTGGTGTAATCAATTTCACGAAAGTCGACTGCGTCGTCGCTGAGGTGAGTTGCTAAAATTTGTACATCAGGATTTTGCGCACGCATCATGGCTACGGCTTCATCGATATTGCGATGCAAGTGAGTTTCGAGCCAGTTTTTACTACCACCTGAAGTATTGTTAGTTAACCATTTTTGATTCTCTGGCCATACAGCATGAACATGATGGCAGCCTGTCGCGTCAGCTGTGCGGGCAATGGCCGATAAATTATGATGCTTATGTACTTCTTCTAAACAAACCGTTAGGTCCGTTTGGCGGCGATCTAACACGCGCTTAACACGCTCAAAGCGAGTTGTATCCATAGTTGTGTGCTCGTTGACGGATTCTAATTGGCGCTGATTATACCCTAGGGAACAACAGCACGGCTAATTGGGTTTTGTAATGAGATCAGCGTTTCTGTTGATTGAATAGCTTCGATGGCTTGTATTTTGTTAATTAACACATCTTGTAGATGATCAATTGAGCGTGCCATCACTTTGATAAATATACTGTAATTACCCGTGGTGTAATAGGCTTCTACGACTTCTTCTAGCTCTTTTAAATGCAGTAACGTTTGTGGGTAATCACGGGCATTGTTGAGGTTAATACCAATAAAACAGCAAACATCGTAACCAAGCTGTTTGGCATCAATACTGACTTGGGTGCCTGTAATAATTCCCGCTTGTTTCATCTTTTCGACTCGAACATGAATAGTTCCGGCACTTACTGCAAAGCGTTTAGCAAGTTCTGCATACGCTGTTCGCGCATTTTCCATTAAAGCATTAAGGATGTTTTTATCGAGATTATCGATTTGATAATTTTCCATGGTATTTATTAGTGTTAATTATTGAATCAGTAAAATTTATAGCATTATTTTTATGAAAATTTCAATGTTAAGTTCTTTTTATTGCGGGTTATTGAAAATTATCTTTGTTTAGTTGAGGATTGTTTTAACAAGAGGGGCCAAGCAGCGGGTTTCTCTAATCAAGCAAGTAACAATAACTGGGAATGAGGCCAATTATTATGAGTTCACACTACCTGCAGCAACAGCAGCAAATTAGTAAAGTAAAACAGTTTTTTTCAAGCCAATTAGAACAACAATTAGGGTTAGTTGAAGTACAAGCGCCGATCTTGGCAAAAGTAGGCGATGGTATTCAAGATAACTTAAGCGGTACTGAAAATGCTGTATCGGTAGCAGTGAAAACAATTCCGGGTAGCCAATTTGAAGTAGTGCACTCTTTAGCTAAATGGAAACGCAAAACCTTGGCTGATTACGATTTTTCGGTAGGTGAGGGGCTCTATACGCATATGAAGGCGCTTCGCCCAGATGAAGAATCTTTAAGCCCAATTCACTCGGTGTATGTTGACCAATGGGATTGGGAAAAAGTAATTTGCGAGAGTACTGAGCGCACCTTAGACAAGCTAAAAGAAACCGTAACATCACTTTATCAGGCTATTAAAGCAACCGAACGCTTTGTATCAAGCGAGTTTGATTTAACGCCATTTTTGCCAGAGCAAATCACCTTTGTACACAGTGAACAGTTACGTCAGATGTATCCTGACTTTACTGCAAAACAACGTGAAAAAGCGGTAGCACAAGAATACGGTGCGGTATTTTTAATTGGTATAGGCGGCACACTTGCCGATGGCAAAATTCATGACGTACGAGCACCGGATTATGACGATTGGTCAACCCAAACCTGTAGTAAATTTGCTGGCTTAAACGGTGATATTTTAGTTTGGAACCCAGTGCTAGAAGATGCTTTTGAAATCTCTTCAATGGGCATTCGTGTAAGCCCTGATGCCTTAGCTACACAATTAGCGATTACAGGCGACCAAGCTCGTTTAGAGTTTGATTGGCATAAACAGCTACTTGCGAAGCAGTTCCCGCAAACAATTGGTGGTGGGATTGGTCAATCACGACTCGCTATGTTGCTGTTACAAAAACAGCATATCGGGCAAGTACAAGTTGGTGTTTGGCCTGAACAGCTAAAACAGCAAGTGGAAGGAATTCTCTAAGTTAAGATTAATGACCCTAGTAAAAAGAGGCTTAAAGCCTCTTTTTTATTAACTGGTTTTAAACTCCACCTCAACCTTGTTCTCTTCAAGCTTAACCTTGCAAGGGGGGTACTTACGGTTTGTACGTAGCACTTTTTCAAAAATATGTATTTCTACCCCTGAGTGCAATGTTTTGTTAACGACTAATTGCGCATCTTCAAGTAAATCATGCAAATGATGCTCTAAACTTGATAGTTTTTTCTCAAGCATTTCAGCTTGCTCGCAATAGTGCATTTGTGTGGCCCCTATTTTAGCCAGAAGAGTTTTTTTCTTTTCTGCATCTTTTACTAAATCCGCTTTTTCGATAGCCGCTTGTAAGGTATCAAGTTGCGAATCTGTTTGTGCTAAATCTTTGAAGCATTGGTCTGTTTGTGCTGTTACATCAGCACCTGAAGCCGCTAAGTTAATCACCATCTTCGCGCCTGATTCATTGCCAATTTCGCCAGCAATAACTATTTGAGCATCTAAAATTTCACCGCCAAATAGTTTTCCTTGGGGGTTATCTTCTTGGCCGACTTGCAACAATTTAGTGGCTTTCATTACACAATGGCTGGCTTGTCGGTCGATGAGGATATTGTTTGCTTCAAGGTAGCTGTATTGACCATGTGATAAGTGAATGTCACCTTGGCTGATGATATTACATGATAACTTTTTATCTTCGAGTTGGTGGCCAATTACGCCTTGTTTTATGGTGATATCACCAGCTGCAGATAAATGACCAGACTCTACAGTGCCCATAACTGTTATATCGCCTTTGGCATTAATACGCATTCCCGGCTCAACATTATGAGTTACAATGACGCTACCTTCAAAATCTACATGGCCGGTTTTTACGTTGACATCGGCAATGGTAAAAATATCATCAACACGCATACCATTCGCGATATCTACTGGAACACCTGCAATGGCTGAAATAAGTTCAAGCGGATTATTTTTAGATATTTCGGTACCTTCACCAGCAACTAGAGTATTACTTTCACCAGGCTTGGCTGGTAATACATCACCGGTAACAGTAAAGCCTTCTTTACCCGGAGTCGCAGGGATTTGCTTGATAAGTAATACGCCGGGTTCGACACTGGCAAGCTTGCCAAAATCACGCATATCGACAGTACCATCTTCACGCAATTTGGGTTTTTTTAAGCGATCTTTGAGCGTTTCAACTTGAGAAACTAGTTTTGATGGTTGGCCATCGATAGGTAAGCGACCTTTTGCTAGCACGCCTTTAGCGACTTCTCCTGCTGGTAACTCAAACTGTTGTTGTAATAGCTGTTCCAAGAAAGCTTGTTTGTATCCGCGAGCAACGCCCGCTCTGATAAGCTCCTTTTTAGCTTCATCAAGCGTCATAACTTTGCCGCCTTCAGCAAGAGTAAGTTCGCCTGTAGCAAGCATTTTATCATCGCTTAGGGTTACAACTAGGCTCGCATCATGTTTAGAGGCAACAACAAGCATGCGCTCGTTAGAGTCACTTTTGAAGAATTTATTGATAGCTTCATGATCCACTCTGCATTCGCAAAATGGTGACTTTTCTAATGCTTCGATAATAAACGCAGCACTAGGAGGCGAGTTTTCATGAACATCTAATAAAACGTTGCCGTTGTGAGCGAGCTTAAACACGTGGAGATCCTTTTTGACTACATTAGCTAAAGGTTTTATTTGTTATAACAACAGAGTGCTAGAGATTTGCTAATGAGTCAAGAATTTCGGGTGAGGGAAGTAATAACTTTTTCTAAAAAAGTGCCAGCAACTTTGTGTTGCTGGCAGGGCTGATTAGTTTGTTGAAGGTAGCTCCATGATACCGTCAATCTCAACTTGCACACCTTTTGGTAACGCACGTACGCCAATTGCGGCGCGTGCAGGGTATGGTTGCTTAAAGTACTGGCTCATTACTTCGTTGACAATCGCAAAGTTAGATAAGTCAGTTAGAAAGATATTTACTTTCACCATGTCTTGAATTTGACCACCCGCAGCTTGGCAAACAGCTGTTAGGTTTTTGAATACTTGGTGAGTTTGCTCAGTAAAGTCTTCAGAGATCACTTCCATTGTTTCTGGTACAAGTGGAATTTGACCTGATAAATAAACAGCCGTGCCTACTTTAACTGCTTGGCTGTAAGTACCGATAGCTGCAGGCGCATTATCAGTAGAAATAAAAGATTTGTTCATGATTATCCTTGTTACTTTTTACGATAGACTCTTTGCACATCAGGCATAACGCGAATGCGGCGCATAATGTTAGCAACATGAACGCGGTTTTTAACCGTGATGCCTAAATCTATCATGTATAAATTACTTTCTTTTTCGTCAGTCGCTATTTCAACAATATTGGCTTGGGTTGAGGCAACAACATTGGTTAATTTAGCCAGCGCACCTTGGTGATTAATAATCTCAATACGAAGGGCAGCAATATATTCTTTCTCTGGGTTATCGTCCCATTTTACAACGAGGTATTTTGAGCGCTCTTTTTCCCAACCACGAATATTTTTACATTCTTGGCGGTGAACCGTAAGGCCTTTACCTTGGCTTATATAAGCTGTAATTGCATCACCTGGGACTGGGCGGCAGCATTTAGAGTAATTAACTAACATGCCTTCAGTACCTATGATGGTCGCTTTTGCTTTTTGTGCTAGGTCGTCTAGGTCGTCTGCATCAACTTGCATCAAGCGTTTTGCAATAAGCACACTCATGAGATTACCTGAGCCTATTTCGACTAGTAGCTCAAGGACGGTATTTAGTTCATGCTCTTGAAGTACACGGCGAATGTTTTCATCTGGAATATCATCCAGTTTGGTTTCACCAAGTGCTGAGTCTAGTAAACGTCGACCGAGCAGCATGGCTTCTTCATGCTGTTGGCTCTTCAGGTAATTGCGAATACCTAAACGTGCTTTACCTGTTACAACGAAGTTTAACCAAGTTGCATTAGGGTGTGCTCCAGAGCTGGTGATGATTTCGACCGTTTGCCCTGTATCAAGCGCTTTGCTGAGTGGGTGAGGTTTACGGTTAACGCGTGCTCCCACACAGGTATTACCTACATCAGTATGAACTGCATAAGCAAAGTCGACTGCTGTCGCACCCATGGGTAGCTCAACGATACGGCCATCTGGCGTGAAAACATAGATCTCTTCAGGGAATAGCTCTGTTTTAACGTTTTCAACAAACTCAAAAGACGAACCAGCGCTTTGCTGAAGTTCCAGTAAGCTTTGCATCCATTGGCGAGCACGTTGTTGTGCTGTGTGGCCTGCATTATCACCGGCTTTTTTATACATCCAGTGAGCAGCGACCCCTTTATCTGCCATATGATCCATATCGTGGGTACGAATTTGAATCTCAACAGGAATACCATGAGGGCCAACTAATGAGGTATGAAGCGACTGATAGCCGTTAGTTTTTGGTACAGCAATATAATCTTTAAAGCGAGTTTCGATTGGCTTGTAAAGGTTATGCGCAACACCTAATACGCGATAACAGGTATCCATATTATCAACATTGATACGAAACGCGTAGATATCCATCACTTCGTTAAATGAAAGCTCTTTATTAAGCATTTTTTTGTAAATACTATAAAGGTGTTTTTCGCGGCCAGATATAGTTGCTTCGATGCCAGACTCTTCTAAACGCGCTTCAATTTCAGTTTTAATATTACTGATAACTTCTTTACGGTTACCACGTGCTTTGACCACTTCTGATCTTAATGCGCGATGGCGCATCGGGTATAACGCTTGAAAGCCTAAATCTTCTAATTCATTTTTAATATCGTGAATACCAAGGCGGTTCGCAATTGGTGCGTAAATCTCTAGGGTTTCACGGGCAATGCGACGGCGTTTGTCAGGGCGCAGTGCGCCTAAAGTACGCATGTTGTGAGTACGGTCAGCCAATTTAATTAAAATCACGCGAATATCTTGCGTCATCGCCATGATCATTTTGCGGTAGTTTTCGGCTTGGAATTCTTTTTTATCTTTAAAGCTGAGTTTATCTAGCTTACTCACCCCTTCAACAAGCTCGGCAACGGTGTCGCCAAAAATTTCAGCTAAGTCTTGTTGGCTAAAGTCAGTGTCTTCAATCACGTCATGCATCAGGGCAGCCATAAGCGTTTCGTGGTCTAAGTGCATGCCGGCAAGTATTTGTGTCACTTCGACAGGGTGGGTGATATAAGGCTCGCCACTTGAGCGTGTTTGGCCTTCGTGGGCTTCGCGAGCGACCACGTATGCTTTTTGTACCAGCTCAATATCAGCAGGTGGTAAGTATTCGGATATTTTCTTTTTGAGGCCTTCGAATAGATACAAAGTCACACTCCAATGCGCAAATGAAGTAAATCGGTAACGGTATGAATAGAATATACGATGAAAAGAAGGGCTTGCCAACGGCTAGTGTAGAAATACTAGCCGTATAGCTAAATCAAAGCGGGGAGCTTGATTACTGGTTGCCACCTACGATAGCAGCCACAGCAGCCATTTCTGCTGCTTCTTGATGTTGTTGTTCTTCACGATCAATTAAGTCCATAGAAGAGCTATCTACTAACCCTTTCTCAATTTCACGTAAAGCAATAACCGTTGGTTTGTCATTTTCAGCATCAACGAGTGGATCTTTACCACCAACCGCGATTTGGCGGGCACGACGAGCCGCAACTAAAATTAAGTCAAAACGATTACCAATTGCATCTACTGCATCTTCAACAGTTACGCGAGCCATCTTAGCACTCCAAATAAATTCTTAAGCAAAGGCGTAGTTTACTGTACCAAGTTAAATTCGCCAATAGCTTGTGGTTAATTTTTATCTTATTCTTAAAAAAGTATTACTTAAGTAAGTTCTCTAATAACGCCTGATGGCGCACAGTTTGGCTTTTTAACGATAAACGTTTAGCCATAACGATAGTTTCGATTTCTGTAAGTGCAGTATCAAAGTCATCGTTAACAACAACATAATCATACTCATTATAGTGTGATGTTTCTGATTGTGATTTTGCCATTCTTCCTGCGATTACCTCAGCAGAGTCTTGACCACGGTTATTTAAGCGTGATTCAAGTTCTTCTTTTGATGGGGGAAGAATAAAGATAGTCTCAACATCATCAACTAATTTGCGGATTTGCTGAGCACCTTGCCAATCGATATCTAAAAATACGTCAATACCTGCTGCAAGTTGGCTTTCGATTGCTTGCTTAGACGTACCATAGTAGTTATCAAACACTTGCGCCCATTCAAAAAAGTCATTTTTCTCAATTAGCGCTTTGAACTCATCCACAGAAACAAAGTGATAGTGCACACCGTTTTCTTCACCCGGACGAGGTGAGCGAGTGGTATGCGAAACCGATACTTTCATATCGCTGTGTTTCTTTAGTAAAGCACCAATTAAGCTTGATTTACCAGCCCCTGATGGAGCTGACAAGATAAATAAATTTCCGCGAGTTTGCGCCATGATCTGTCTCTAATAAAAAATAAACAGGCTCGGACTATCGCTAATCCAAGCCTTTAATTGAACTATTGTACTTTATTTCGCTAAAAGTGCTCAAGTTAGAGTCTTGTTACAGTAGAATTTGTGGGATCTACTTTAACTGTTATTGAATTATACTGACCCAAGGTTCTCAATGGGCTTTATGTCGGCAATAAGACGATACCCAAGCTTTCTTCGAGTAACTATATATTTAGAGTCTTTTGCTGAATCTCCAAATACCGCTCTTAGCTCTGAAACGGTTTTGTTAATTGAGCTATCAGATACTTCATACCCCCAAACTTTGGCTATTAATTCTCGTTTATTGGATAATTGCTGATTATTTTCAACTAGAAAAGATAGCAATAAGAAGGGTATTGATGTGAGTTCATGAATATCACCTTTTGGTCCCTCTACTTGGGCTAGCTTAGTGTTAAAAATGTAATTTCCTATTCTATACAAAATATTGTCCATTATAGTTTTTGTTGTTTCCATTTTATTACCTTGCAACATGTTTTTTATTTGGGTAATTACATGAATTTAAAGGCTTTTTGTATGGTGGGCTAAATACAATGAAAATGCAATATTCATTTAATGTTCAGGTAAGGTACAACATATGCAGTTTGAACGCTTTAAGGGAGAATATGAGCCAAGTATGAATGCATAGAGCTTATAAAAAACGGAGATAATAATGCTAAAAAAAATACTTCCTACACTTACATTAGTTGCTTCAACATTGATAATTAATGGTTGTGCTACTCATGCAGTTGTTGAACAAACTGTAGTTGAAAAAATAAACAGTCAAAACTTTGAAAATAAATCATTCAAATACAACATTCTATACAGCAAACCTAAGCCAGGCATTTTTTCTGGCGGAGAGCAGTTACCATTAACTCCTATTGAACAAGCTGAATTATCTGTTGCCTCAGCGCAAGTCTTGGGAAGGTTGAATGAAATATTAAAATCAAACTTGCCTAATTCAGTGAGTATTGTTTCGAGCCAAGGTGATTACGGCCTTAGTATTGCAATAACTGCTAAAAATAAAAAAGGCCCAGCTTTTGCTGACTATGATATGGCTGCTTCAATGGGAAAATCATTATTAACTTTGGGTTTAGGCTCAAGTGAATACACGATTATTGCTGACTTTGATATTCAATATTCTTTACAGGATGCAAAAGGGCGAGAAATTCATACAAATACTTATAAAGTGCTTGAAGAGCTTGATCATGAAAAAAGTAAGTTTGATGGCAATGACATTGGGCATTCTTTAGCTGAGCAGCTATTAGAGAAGCATATAAATATTACGTTACAAGACTTTTTACGTAATGCAGATACAAAAGTCTAGTTTAAGGACACTTAAAAACAAAAGACCCAGCATCTGCTGGGTCTTATAAAAATGCTGTAAAGCGTGATTATTCAATGTTTTGAATTTGCTTGTTTGATTGTTTTTAAATTTGTTTTAAATCAGTTGGTTATTTCTTTGTTTAATGCTTAGTTGGTTTTGGTCACCTTAAAGTCAGCATTTTTATTGTCTTTGTATGAGTATTGAGATTAACAAGGTGTATCTGAATAGCTTTAAGCTGCTTGTTTTTCATACTCGTAACAAATTTAAATAAGGTTATATTTTCGTACGAAATGGGGTTTGAAAGAAGCGATAATATTGGCTGGACTCTAATATGAAACCCTAATATAAGATTAATACCATACTATTTAAGGTGTAGTTTTGTAGTTAAAAGTGATACTGATATTGGTGTTGCTTCAAAGAATTCAGCTACTAATCTATGAAGCACACGATTATTTATGCACATACCAATTTGAATTGAGTTAGTGATGAATTATGGTGCTTGTATGAACCTAAAATTATGAATCAAAATGGTTTTACTCTGTTTTTTGACTAAGCTGTTATTTTTATTGATTTAAAGTTTTGTGGTATTTATCATGGTGACATGTTAAATGGAATTTTGGTATAAAAATTGTCGAATTACTTCACTTTGAAAGATTCAGCTTTCCAATGCCCTCAACCTTTAAACCCTAAAAATAACCCTGATGACTTTAATAAATATGCTGATGTCGATGGAACTGGAACTGCTTTCGATCTCTTTAGAGCATCATTTAAACGCAATATTTATAAAAATAATGGTGCTTTTTATTTAGCTGTAGGGCCAGAGGGATGTGGGAAAACATCTTTGATTAACCGATGTGTTGCTTACTTTGAGAATGAGTTTAATGGTGAAAGAGGTGAACCTTCAACTACGGTCATTGACATATCAGATGAACTAAGTCCCGCAACACCGGTTGCAGAAAAAGGAAAAGAAGCATGGGAAACTATTAAATCTCTACTAAAAAACGAAGACTCAATACTTACGAAAGCACAAGTAAATGAAATTAATGATGACGAACTTTCATTAATGATGGGTGTAAGAAAACTCTCAAAAA
>ENA-OWNT01004559-OWNT01004559.1-seawater-metagenome-genome-assembly--contig:-NODE-4559-length-12049-cov-4.153775_pt1 | contig 12049 bp, 9 predicted proteins | sample MGYA00238136_ERZ651165 | MGnify/ENA primary metagenome ERZ651165 (study PRJEB26861, sample SAMN08777766) | seawater metagenome | isolation source: coastal seawater | place: USA: Florida | collected... | reverse complement strand
CGACGACAACGACGACAACGACGACAACGACGACAACGACGACAACGACGACAACGACGACAACGACGACAACGACACAAAAAGTTGAATGCAACCGTCTACAGGCTTTAGTGGATATTCTTCTTCGTCGTCGTCGTCGTCGTCGTCGTCGTCGTCGTTGTTCGCCTTCATTTACGAACGGCCGTTGGTTGGTCGTCGTCGAGTGTTTCTGCTGCTCTCTACTTGTTTTGTTGTTGTTGTTGTTGTTGTTGTTGATGATGATGACGACGGTAGTAGTGGCTTCAGCGTGCGCTCATGCGTTGAGGTGCTTTTGTTACTGTGCCTTCGCAATTGTGTTGTCGCGGTGGTGATATCCATGTCCACTCATTTTCCGGTGTCTGTGGACCATGGTGCATTGCGTAGTTGTTGGATACTTTTGTCTTTTTGGTCTGTTCTGCGTGTTGATTCTAGTTTTATTTTTAAAAAATAGGACGTAGTGCCGTGTCCCTGGCTCGAGTAACACGACCATGTTGTGACACCCTCGAGAGGCATGCTGCCACGCCGTAGGAGGCGCCGCGTTCGGCGAGGATTCTGCAGCCTCCTGAAGGTTTACGGGGCACTGCAGTTGACTGTTGCAGGAGTCTCAGCAACAGACTCAGTACCTCGTCGTAGCATTTCACAATTAGCCCCAGCGCAAGAACATCGCTCAGAGTTTGGGAGATTTCGATTTTCGCGAAGTGAAGAGGCTGTTGCACAAACATCGCAGCAAGGAGTGCAAGTAGCGTTTGGGAGTTTCCCCGACAACGGCGCTTGCAAACGAGGTGGATCGCTCCCGACGTCACGTGACCAGCCCGGGTTACAGCAGACATGCTGCTGTCAGATCTGCCCCGCCCAGTTTCTAGTGGAGCTCCAATTGCTCCAATTGTCCGCAGAGGAGACCCTTGATACTTATATTAACTTTCACCAGTGGTATCGGGGCCAGCTGGGTTTGGAAGGACCGTCGCCTTTGCCGTCTCGTCCAGGGCACGGTGCCAACGTTGACCATCTGAGCAGTCGTTCCCTGGAGGAGTCTGAGCAGGTGCTTGCATTTCTTGAAACCGATGCATTCTCGAGAACGCGCGCTAGTCCGTGGAAAGCGGCCGACATGAATATGGTGGTCGAGGGTGGTCCATGCTGTCCACTGTGCCCAAGCTCTTTTGCACCGCGCCGTGCGGATGCCATAAAAAAGCCACTAGTATTTCTCGAACAAGGCGTTGGAGTGGACCCGAACCTAAAGGCACAGCGTGCACCACAACCCAGCCCTGCTCTGCGTAAGAAGCAAACTCGAGGCTACGCTGGTGCTGCTCAACCACCGCTCTCGTCCTTCGTTGAAACTGCTGGCGTTTTCAACGACAATGCTGCGATGAGCAAGTCCATGTCAGACCGCACAGGAGAAGGCGATCCTACGTGCTGCAACATTTGCGTGTCACAGCAAAGCGTGCCGCAAACCTACGCAGATGTCGTCACTCACCCAGATCAAATGGCCAAGAGTGGTTTGTATTCTGTGCCATGCTCGAGCTTTATTGTTTAACTGAATTGTGCTCGTTGTGCGATCGCATCAGGTGACTCGACGAAGTTCTCCAACAAAGTTGTTGGTGTTGGCAAGAGGGATTCATGTTGTGTGCTCTGCCGAGGCAACCACGACGGGTAAGTTTTCCACATACACTTGCTGTACGTTGTGAGTATATTTGCTCATCTGTGTTAATGTGTAGGCTCGGTGTATTTTCTTCCGCTGCAGAATGGGAGCCATACGATGGCGACTTGCCTCCTTTCAACTTTATGGGCGGAGGTTATTTGTCCGGTCAAATGGGAGGATATTCTGTTACTGGGGCTGGTCAGGCACCTTCTTCAGGGCGCTTGACATTGCCCCGCAACAACATGAATTTTCGAAAGTACAGTCAGAAGGCCGATTTTCAAGATGAGACAGCGTGAAACGTGTTCAAGACTAGAATCGATGGTGTTATGTTAGTTACAATGAACACAAGTTTGAACTCTTGAAGCAGGACTCTAGCATTTATGCAGGTTGTTTCGTGTGCAGACATGGTTGGATGAAGTATGACACGATTCCATCGATGGCCGCTTCTTGCCTGGGGTACCAGTCGTCGCAACTCTCCAAGGCGTCAGTGCTGTCATAACTGTAGCAATAGCCAGACTCCGCAAATGCAATGCCAGTGCACCCAGATACTGATGACACGCCAGTGTTCGATGCGGCACTGACACAGGCTTCCATGCATTCGGCCAACGTCGCACTGTAGCTGACAAGTTCCATGCTATCGTCACAGTATCCATCTTCTGACGCAGACCAACAAAAGTACTCCAACTCGTCTTCGAGCTTGCTCATGCATCCTGTGAAAAGCGAATCTCCGCTGGAGCCGTCGACTCTGCTGTTGTGAACGACGTCATCGGAGTCGATGAGTTGCTTTCCTGGCAGTCCTTCGTTTGCTTTCACTCCCCCGTCCTCACAACTGGCGGTAGTGTAAACAAGACACCACCCAGCAGTTCCAGCTTGGATGTAAGCATCTTGCTCCCAAGGACTCTTGTTAGGGACGACGTAGTCGTCGTCAACTGCGACGTTTGCTGTGGCACCGTTTTCTCCCTCGCGGCTACCAGGCCAAACCCCAAGCGCGTATGCCTGGCAGTCATCATCTCTTGTGCACAGTGCTGAGCACTCAGCCTCAGTTTCATACCCGGATGTGTAGTAGCACATTTCAATTCTCTCGCCAGCAGACGTGCAGTAACCAGGGCCAAGGGTTTCGTAGGATTGAGCGGCGACACCGAGGTCACCGATTTCTAGAGCACCAGTACTGCCAACGTCGTCGATAAACTGTTCACCGTTGCCTTCGAACGAGTTGACGCGCATTTGCTCTTCGATGTCGCGAGATTTCGTGACAAAATTGTCGTAGTACGGTTCGTTTGTAACATCGCAATCTGGCTCCGGATTGTAGCACGAAATAGTATCCACCGTTCGGGTGCAGATTTGCTCTCGGCACGGTTTTACTACCAACTTCACCTCAGCTTCGTCAGCGCTGTATTCGCCCCCGAGCACGGACCTGAAAGTGAAGGCATCCTGACCGGAGAAATCCTCATCCGGAACGTACAGCAGCGCTTCCGTTGGCAAAACCTTGTTGAACGCCGCAACAACGTGCTCCTTCACACGGGTAGTGCATCTATCTCGCAGCCTCTGCACATCGCCTGCTGCAACGATTTCCTCAGTGGTGACACCGTCACTTAAAACTTTGTATAAGCGGCCGCACGCTGGAAGTGTCTGGACTTCAGTTGAAATCCCAGAGTACAGTTCATGAAAATTGCCGTCCGTATCTTGCAACGACAACACCCAGTCGTTCAACGCGCCTTCTTCGAACACTTTCGAGGTGTGCTCAGAGTACGCGGTGGGGTCGGTGCTGTCAACCAGCCGAAGTATCCACGATCCGGTCGCCGGCGTCCCGCGAAACAGTTCGCTTAAATTGTCCTCTGCAACATACGTGCCAGCCGTAATGGGAGAACCCCCTTGGTAGTGGCTAAGCACGTTCGCGATTTCGCTGAAAACTTCCACTTCTGCAAACTGCAGGTTGTCGAATTCCCCGAGCTGAACACGAACATATCGACCACGCATTGGCTGTGAGAGATTGTAGCCCGCGATGAAGCGCTTTTGTCGGAAGCTTCCGTACTTGAGGGAAGCGTGCCAGTCTGATCTCCGCAACGCTTCCGCAAGGGACGCATTGTCCGGAATAGGGTCAACAGACACCATCACATAACCGAGTGTCGGCTCCTCCGAGCCAACGAATGGCATTTCCACAACCTCGGCATTGGTGACGGTTTCAAGCTCCACAACGTCAGAAATACTTGAAAAGTTGGGACCAAAGTCAAAGTAGTCCCCATACTCTAATTGCGGAGCGTCGCGGACTGGAACAGTGAAAGTGATTGTGTATACGTAGCCAGTGTGAACCAAATCGGAATGGGTTTTCTCCGCCCCCGTAAACTCCTCGACGAAGACATCTTCTCTGGTCACGGTGACATGCCAAATGTTGGGGAGTTCCTGCAGCTTCGCTTGGAATGATTCACCGGAGTCGTCGACGAAATTGCAGCCCGCTTCGGCGCAAGCAGGTGCACCAAAGTCGATGGCGCCTGTTTCGTAAGTTGTGCCGCCGTAAGAAAATTGTAAAGTGTACCAATAGTCTGCGGCGAGCGCAGCGGTGGCATTGGGGACGGTGAGGGTGACAGTCTGCACCTCCAACGCGCGGATCGTAGGCTCGGTCTCCGGTGCCCATAGAACTATTGTGCCGACATCGGTCTCCTGGCCTAAATCCACTTGCCACCACGGTTCATGATCACTTTGTCCAGCGTTGTATCTATTTTGTTCCTCTTGCGTCGTCATAGAAATACCAAACTCAGATCGAAGACCGTGAATGTCGCCGTTGACGGCATTGCCAGCGACGTACGACGCGTATGTTGAGCTTTGTGTGGCGTTTCCACCGAGGGCAATATTGTTGCTATTCGCCGTGTTGTGCGTGATCGATGAAAAGTTGCCGTCATCGAAAGAGTAGTCGCGACCGACACGCAAATGTTTTTCATCAACAACGAAGTCGTCGTTCGTGTGTCCGAATGCTATCTTGTCTTGCTGACCAAATTGTGGCACGATGACTGCAGACTTTCCATCATGTTCTAAGTGCATCGACAAGTCACTCGTGCTGTGATGGAAAAAGTCCCGTAGCTGCAGCGATACCCTGTCGGTGTTGAAGTTTCCTGAACATTCAATGGGCCATGAAACCTGCCCACCCGTCGGAATACGAATTGCCGAGCGTGGTCGAAATGATTTCATGTAATTCATTGGAAGCATGTGGCTGTCAAAGATGGGTTCGGGAACAGGAGCGGCTAACGGTTGCGCATGTGCGCATGCAGCAGCAACGGTGCCGACAACGACGCCATTGTACAGCCGCCGCGACATGGTGGCAACCGCCACTGACGACGCACGTCAATGTGCAATATCGAGAGTCACTTACATGTCGACGCAAGCACACTTGTGCACAGGTAATTGACGAACAAAACTGATAAAGAAAAGTCGGCACCAAAACCGTGGACCGCTGCTTTTCACAACAAGAGATGATCACAGCGAGAGCGACACGATGATGACTTCTGCCCGCTCGCTGCCGAACCGTCGCTGCCATATTGCAGCAACTTGTGTCTGCGGATGCCTGTGAGTAACCAACATAACAACGAGTCCGTGCTTCCGACGACATAATAACAGAGCGGTGTGGTTGTGGTCGGTCGTCCCATCGCAAAACATTCGCCGGTAATTATGCGACCCACCGCCACTCCGTACCAACGATATTATCGCTGTCGCCGAAAGACGCAATATTGTCAAGCTGCACTTCGTGCCCGCGACATGGACAACAACAAGCTTCCAAGCGTCCAAGCTTCCTCGTCACAACGTTGCAACGTCACGACACAGACAATGCAACGGTGCAGCGTGCAGTGGTGTGCTGGTGTTCGGGTCGGTGGTGGTCGGTGGTGGTGTGGTCGGTGGTGGTGTTTCGATTTAGCCGCAAACAGCTGCAGAATGCAAACGGATAACTCGCGACGAGCGGGCCTCTCTGGCTGCCACGCAGCAACGCAGCAACCCCAGCCACCCAGCGAGATAACGCCCAACCTTCACAGTTATGATGGTCGCTTCGCCTTGCGGCCCTGTGAACGTGTGAACGCCTGCGTCGGGCGACCCTACAGTGGAAGAACTCCGTTATCGTGACCCTCGTAGTCCCTCTCAATTCAATGAAGTTTTGTGCATTGCAATCCGCTGTTAAACCACCAGCTCGCCATCGATCGCACCGAAGTTCGGAGCTCGGAGCCGTTGCATTGGCGGTCGTCATGGTGTCTTTTGGTGCACGCGATGGCGACCTACCTGTTGTGTTCGTGTTGTGGCGCAACAACCCGCGGACGGGTCCACGGATGCACGGTACGCCATTGTCGTTGCGTTACAGCCGCGCGTAGACTTTGTAATGATTGCTGGCCTGTGCAGTTGATAGCGATACGGGGAGCTAAAAAGTCGGAACGCCGCAAGGCTCCTTCGTAGAGGGAAACAACGTGTTGTTAGAAGGCGCCAGGTGCGCAACATGCCACGAAGGCACGAATGGAGCATGGGCGTGCACCATTTCTGTTCTTGAGTCGGATATACAACGTTTGCAGCTGTTGCTGACAAAAAGTTGAACAGTGTATACTCGGCATGGTCGTGTGATTGTGTTTCTCTTGTCGCTGTTAATTGGCGCGGACGGTTTTTGTTTTGTGCAACAGCGTGGTCTGTAAGGGGATTATCATATTTGCACGATCGCCTGCCCCAGTTCTTGATACATTCATTCACGATTGATGACGAAACGCAGTGCGGCTCCAAACAATGTGTTTGTGCTCCAAGAACTGTTAGTGAGTTGCGTGCAATCAAGTGGAATTATCAATTATCATAGAGCTGCTCTGGCGTGAAATTCTGGAAGCGGGACACCATTGGTGGGATCATCACGGAAAGCCCTGTATGCTGCTTGCAGCTTTCTTGTGACCGGCCCGGCACCTTGCCCCGCATGAGGGCCCCATCCGATTGGCCTGGCGTCGATTTCTCGCACTGGGGTCAACTCTCCCATCGTGCCCGTCGTGAACACTTCATCTGCGGCATGAAACTCGGCAAGGGAGATGCGCCGTTCAATTACTTCGATCGAATTCTGACGAGCAAGTTCAATCACCGTCTCTCGAGTGATACCGGGAAGGCAGTGGTCCGCATGCGGCGTCAGCAGCTTCCCTTTCTTTACCATGAAGATGTTGGTGGCGTTGGTTTCAGACACAAAGCCATCGACATCGAGCATGATGGCGTCTGCGGCACCTGCACGTTGGAAATGAACGATGTTAGACAATTTGACAAAACACAAAGCATAGCGCACGCCGAGTCATGACGCAATGAAACCCACACGCACCGGCGATGTTGGCTTGAATTTTGGGAAGAATGTTGTTGATCAAGTTGTTGTGGTGGATTTTCGAGTCGACACACATTGGAGGGTTACGCCGTCCCGCCGCAGTTATGAGTGACACCCCCTTCGAGTTGTCATACGTCGCGACTGATACCACTGGTTTGAATTCAGCGAGAACAATGAGCGTGCATCCAAAGGCGTTGAACTTTGGGTTCATGGAAGAAGTAGTTTTGTCGCCGCGCGACAAAGTGAGCCGAATGTGGACATCGTCCCGCATTCCATTCGCCGCAAGGGTTGTGAACAGTGCATGCTTAACTTGTTCCGCACTGTGCACACCTTTGAAGCCCATAGCGCGCGCGGACTCGTGGAGGCGGCGAATATGACGGTCCAGTTTGAAGATCCTACCACGGTACACTCGTATGCCTTCCCACACACCATCACCGCCTTGGACAGTAGAGTCAAACACACTGATTTTCGCAAGTTCTCTCGGAACTAATGCACAGCGTTCCTCACGGGTCCCAATCCAAACAACGATGTCATGGTTGCGGGGGTCCGGATACAAGGAAGTATCCACACCGTGATCAATGACCTGAGTGTCAGCCGCACTACTTGCCTCGTTCCCTGGCCGAATGCGATGCCTCGCAAGCGCCTGGTAGAATGGCGTGGCTGCGCGTAAGAGAGGCATGAACTCGACGGGGAGGTGCTTGAATGAGTTCGAGACGCCAGCATCAAAGTGCGTCGATTTGTGGACAGACTCGTACCTACATCGTGGCCCCGTTGATGCATGCAGTGGTGAGACAAGCACAGGAGTACTGCAGCAGCTGGTAATATGACAACACTGACCAATACTTAGCCCACAGTCCATCGCAACTTTTGGGACCAGCTTTCCACGAAAGCATCGCTGGGTCGAATTTGACTCGCAACTGGGCACAAAGAGCTTTCAGCATTTTTTCCGGCGCAGCGAGCAAATCGTCGTAGTCTACCACGACCGGCTCGACTCCGGCTGCCGATTTGAGGGAATGGAATATTTCAACAAGCTGTGGGAGAGCAAGCTCATGCAAAGACGTGCCGCCGTGAGCTTGCGTGTCCATGCGTTTCTCCGCGAAGGACAGAAGTTGCTTCATCGGATTTCGGATCAGAATAATGTGTCGCTGTGTAGGGGCAGCTGTGAGCTTAGCAACATCAAGGCCGATGCCCTGCTTAGCCATGTGCTTGGCAAACAGAATGGTCTCGGACTCTGAATTTTGCGGTCCTTCGCACAGTTTGGCTAGAACAGCTGCTCCGTCAGTGGTCTGCTCAGCTAGAAGCTGTTTACGGTACGGTCGGTACAACTCCGGGCACTTTTGCAAGTGATGAGCGTACAGTGGCTCGTCGACGGCGAGAGTATCGCCGCGTGAATCCCACGAATACATAAAGGCTGTGCTCCCGCTGCGGGGCCCAGACCAACAATGAACAGTGCACGGCGCCATTGAGGCGACGACAGCGTCGCCATCTGAGTTCGTTTGGTTGTCTTCTTTGCGCGGTTTCTTGGCGTTTGGCAGCTCACGGCCAGGCGCGTCGGTACGCACCGCGGCGGCAGCGTTTGACATGGGGAAACTGTATTGCGGCACGTGCAGTACAGCCCGAACTCTATAAATAACACAAAGCGAGAATTATCTTCTTCTGTTAATCACGTCCGACTTTTCGCAGCGAATCTGTGATGAGCCGTATCTTTTCGAGGCAGTGGCACGTAGAAAGAAAAATGTGTCACTTCGCAGTGAACACGATGTCTTACAGCATTGACTTGAAACTCTCCAACAATTGCAGTCGCCGTGCCAGAGGCTTTCATAGTCGATCAAACACACAGCCCAGGAAGACAAGCAAGCGTAACCATACCGTTCCCTTCGTTTCGTCGAAACACGTGCACGTTCCGTCGAGCTTGCATCTGTACATGGCTCTCAAAGAGTTGCAGCCAACAACCCCACAACCAACAACATCTCTCAACTCCCAACAGCCAACGTTGACGTGTTAGCGGAACAGAGGGACAGAGGCAGGTGGAGCATGGAACGTCGAACGTCGAACGTCGAACACCGAACGTCGAACGTCGAGCAACGACAACAACGATCGCCAACGATCCAACGATGCAACGACAACACAACACACGACGGACGAAGGCTACGACTCTGAAGGAAGATTCGAAGCAGCTGAACAGCCACACAACGAAAACAAACAACAGTTTCTGGAGCAAGCGGCATGGTTGAGGGGTTTAGCATTGCTGGCGACCGGTTCGTGTTGCGGAGGTGTTGAGGTGTTGCGGTGTTGAGGTGTTGCGGTGTTGCGGTGTTGCGGTGTTGAGGTCTGCGACGTGTTGGCACCAAGCAAGATCGATGTGCTTACCAGTGCAATGACGAAGATCTGTATGGATTATAAAACTGAATAGCATCCGCTTGTATAGACCTAGTCAGGATACAGTCTGATCCATCTAATCTCGTGAACCACCGGACGGAGCAGTGAGCGGACATAAGAAAAGCGAAGAGAGAAAATACATGGTTATGAATTCCAACAGCTGTAGTAAATCTAATAGACCATGTTCCATGCATGAGGTGGCGAGCCGATGCGGTGTTTCTCCGCGACGTAGATGAATGCGGGTAGTGTGATCTCCCCCACCTCAAACGATTCCAGTTTCGGCCTCGACCAGTACGATTCGTTCGTGGCAGCGTTGTAGAAGAAACTCTTGCCAGTCACGGGGTCCTCGTACTCCTGCCACAAGCGTTCGTGTTCCTCCGCCTTCAACTGACTCAGATGCTCTAACGCCTCTTCAAAGTAGGCTTTCGCGACTGGTTCTAATACTGACGGATCAGTCTCTGCTAAAATATCTGCAAAGCCTGGGAATGAACACAAAGCATAAAACTTTGCCCCGTCTCGAGTGTGCGTGCTGTCGGTTGTCTCAATCATGAAGCCGTTGACCTCGTAAAAGAACTTGGCATAGTCGTTGTACACCCGTTGCAGCTGGAATTTCCAAGTTGTGTCAAGCCTGACCCAAGTATCTACAAGAATCTTGAGGTAATGATCGAGTCTAACTTTGTCTTCCTTTGATGCTGGGTCGGACACGATGTCCAGCGCGTTGAGAGATCCAAACATCTCATGCAGCATTTCGGGAGCTGCCCCGTTGAACATTTTGTCGGCTACTCTGTGACCGACGTCCATAACTATCTGTCCGCTGGCCTCGACTGCAGTAGCGCTGTCTTGGCCGTGCTTCTCGTGCTGCTCGAGAAGCTCTTTGAGCACTGAAATGAAAAAACAATCGAGGCGGACGTCATATGGCGGCTTGGCGTCCGGCTCCCCGAAACAACCCAGAAACTTGCCCATGCACAACGCAAAAAACGACTTTTCTTTGTAGTTTCGGATGCTTCCAACAAACTCCACAATATGCGGATCTGTGAGTGACTGGAGTCCATATTTGTCGCTCATGAAACCGTACACGAAAGCTGCCATTCCGTGCAGTGGTTGGCTTTTCCGTACTTGCGCAGCATTGTCGCCAATTTTTTGCACGAACATTCGCAGGATCAACTTGTCCAACGCCTGTTGTGACATGATGCGCTTGCTCTTCGGATGCGTAGCCATCATCCTTCGCAAAGCAATCGGGATGTGCTGTCCTGGCTCAGGCTCAACAACCGGAATTGGTGCAAGTTCACCGTCTAACGCGTCCGAGAGTAACATGCGGTGTTCCTGCCTTTCCGTTTGTGTGGATCTGGTCACTTTCACGACTTGTTCCTGCATCAGCACAGCTTCAAGGCACTTGATTTCGAAGTGCTTAAACACATCGTTCAAATGGTTGAGGTTAGCTTCGTTGCGTGCCATAGACTCTTCTGTCATGTTGAGTCCCTTTTCAAACTCCTGATTCAACTCGTAGAAGGAAGTCCCGGAATTGTCGTCGTTGTTGCCGTGCACTTGCTCCCGCAGACGTCCCAATTCCGCCTGCAGCGACTCGTTGAGTTTCGTCGCGACAGACAATTTACTCTCGGCTTGAATAAGTTCAGTTTCGAGTTGCTGGACATCCGAGTTCATCATCCCAAGCGAACGCTTCGTTTGAATTGTAAGTTTCTCATTTCGCTCGTCGAGAGCGTCTTGATTTTCCTGCAGCGACCTCGCGGCTTCCATGTGATGCCTCACGGCATGCTTCAAGCGACTGACGAAGGCAGTTTGGCGCGCCCACACAGTCCGCAACATCGCACCAACTCGTGGCGCATAGGAGTCAGTGACGTCCACAAGGCCGGAGAAGCACTCATCAAGGCGCGACATGTGTGCTGCCACCTTTTGCAGATCTGCGGGAGTCGAAATGGGTTCATTGCGTTTAGCATACGCATGCTTGTTCTCCTCCGCGGAAACCTCCCCTTCGAGGAATTCCTGCTGGCGCTGAAGCAAGCGGAATGACTTCTTGTTGAAGTGGGGTTTCGTGGCGCCCGGCATACGTGGAAGAGATGAATGGGGAAGTGACATCGTCCCGCACCGTTTTTTCTTCAACCGGCTCGCAAACCTCTCGCGCTACTACCTCTAGCAGATGTGACCAATCACGTGCAGACGACGCGGCAATGTCGCCTACTTGCTCCCGTCCATCGGAACACAAGAGCGATACAAACAGAAGAAGACGTTCGGTGTTGTAGGAATTTTGACGGTTTTCTTCAAGTTTTTACTGCAGTGACGACGACAGCGACAACGGCGAGACCAAGCAAGCCGACAAAGAACACATTGACACTTCAGCAGCGACGACGATCTACGTCACTGACACGCAACCCACGTAATGAGGCGGCGAACGGACGTTTCAGTGCAAGCGTAGCGCAGAGTACGGCAGAAGTGGCGCATTGAAGCTTCCAACGCAGGGCGCGATGAACGCAACAACCAACGACAGACACAGCAGCGAAGAGAATCGATGACGCAACGACAAAGACGGGCAACCAACAACAACGCCGACGCAACGAACGACGAAAAACGAACAACGAACAGCGAAGGACGAAGGACGAAGGACGAAGGACGAACAACGAACAACGAACAACGAACAACGAACAACGAACAACGAACAACGAACAACGAACAACGAACAACGAACA
>ENA-OWNT01004558-OWNT01004558.1-seawater-metagenome-genome-assembly--contig:-NODE-4558-length-12052-cov-4.377453_pt1 | contig 12052 bp, 10 predicted proteins | sample MGYA00238136_ERZ651165 | MGnify/ENA primary metagenome ERZ651165 (study PRJEB26861, sample SAMN08777766) | seawater metagenome | isolation source: coastal seawater | place: USA: Florida | collected... | reverse complement strand
GCTGAGCGTAATAAAAGGCCAAAACTCTTCTCTGCTGGATAATCAGCAGATTTTATGGGCGTTTTTTTTGATTCTTTAATTGCTTTTTCGGGCATTTATTGTTTCGGCACTCTATTTGTGTTCATATTGGTTGGTCAATGGTTACCACCAGATTCGCGTAGCGATAAAATTAGATATAAACATTAAATATCTTACTACTGTGAGCTAGCCGGGTCAAGGGCTGCGGCGCAACTTGAAATATGCCTGCGAGAAAACCACGCCTATTTTTACAGCCATAATTAGCGCTTCCCGCTTGTTGGGGTGGAGGCTAGGGTTATTGGGTAAGTTTCCGAAAATCATCTGCTCAGAGAAACTTTGTGCTTGATTCAGGCCAAAATGCATGGCAATATACTTTTATGTCTAATTATATATCAAATATTATATGTGTTGATGAAATTGAGATGAAGTGCGAGCAGCGGGGTTGTCGTCTAATTCAAGTTGCGCCGTCTAGCCAGCAATCAGAAAGAAACTACAGCAGTACATATTTATTAGTTAGAGTAGCGTTTAATTCTCAAGTGGCCATAAGCACTACAAAGATGTCGTTAAATGTAAAAGAGCCGTCATGTCGCTTATAGACAATATGTTAGCTGGGCAACTATCGGACGAGGAAATCGCCGCTGCGATAGTATCTCTCCGCGAAAAGGGGGAGACCGCTGAGGACATTTATAACTACGTAGAGAAAATAATTCAGCATTCGATTTCTATTTCCCATGCGGGGGACCTCACGGACGTTTGTGGGACGGGCGGAAGTGGTTTAAGCCGATTTAATGTATCCACAGCATGTGCATTTATCTTGAGTGCTCTTAATGTCCCCGTCATAAAACATGGTAATAAAGGTTCCCAAAGACCGAATGGCAGTTTTGATCTTCTTGAAAATTTGGGGATAGATATTGAACAATCTCCAAACCAGGTAAAAGAAACTCTTGAGCTGACAAATTTAGGTTTTATTTTTGCGAAGCATTACCATCCTAGTTTACAGGCGGTAGCTAAAGGTCGTGCAATTGCTGGCGGCAGGAGTATTTTTAACCTTACCGGGCCACTTAGCAATCCTGCAAATATCGCATACCAAGTCATCGGTACTGCAAATTTAGACAAGGCTGAGATTCTTGCACATGCCTGTATTAAACTCGGTAGGAAAAGGGCGGCGGTAGTTTATGGTGAGCCTGGTATCGATGAAGTTTCCATATCTGGGCCGACGCACGTGTATGAATGTACAGCGGGAGCGGCTAGTATCAAATATTACAAAATTACTCCTGAAGAACTTGGCATATCTCCAGTGACCTATCGAAAAATTCCTGGTGGGGATGTCGATACTAATACAAGGATTTTTACGAGTCTATTACAGGGAAGTGCACATCGCTCAATAGTAGATATAGTTGCTGCCAATTCTGGTCTTGCGCTTTACATCGCAGGCAATGCACTTACAATTAAAGGCGGCTATGAATCCGCAAAAGAATGCATTCTGTCAGGGAAAATGAAAAGACAATTTGATAGATATATTTCAGCAATTCAGGAAGCAGCTCGTGTAATATGAGAGGGTTGCTCCTGCCTGCAGGCGTGTGATTCATAGGCTTCACCTAATTCGAAAAAGCTGTCCTCCAATTCTTCTGATATGCACACCTATTATAACGCCCTCAAATAGTGAAGTATTGGTTATAAATGTAGTCATTGTTGGTCTATAGCTTGACGCTATCCTGAAAGCATCCCTTGTTAATCACTTTTTATAGAACCGCATCTCCCTTAGACAAGGAGATAATAAAAGGGCGGAAAATCAGTAACGTGTACCGCGTGTTGCGCTGAGCCCACTTTTATCACCATAACTCTCGAAGAATTTCTTCCTTGAATTAAAGTTTTGTGATATTATCTTTCATATCAAAGTATATATCAAAGTCGAGTGCGATGTGGCGGGGGGTTGTGCGTCAAGGAGTGCATAGCTTGAATGTTAATTGACCTGGCGTCATAACGTTGGATTAAACGTGATTATTGTTTTCTGGGGAATGGACTGCAGATCTGGTCAAAGGTCGCATTTCACAGTTGTCAAAAAAGTAAATAAGCCTACGAACGATTGTTAAATAAAGTTGGGGTTGTGTGTCTTATTCATGCCCTGTTTAGTAAACGAGGAGAAATAATTTCATGCATGATTTCGAATATTGCGTACCTGACAATTTGCAGGAAGCAGTTAATCTAATTTCGATTCATCGTGGAGCTGCAAGCCTGTTGGCTGGTGGTACAGACTTAATTTTGTTAATGCGTGCCAGCCGTAAGCGACCAAATCTCGTTATCGATATCAAAAAAATTTCTGAGCTAACTCGAATAGAGCTAGGGCATAGTGAATTGTACTTGGGAGCCGCAGTTCCTTGCAGGCGTGTTTATGAAAACCAGGAGGTAGCTAAAAAGCTTTCTGGCGTAGTTGACTCGACAAAGCTAATAGGTGGCATTCAGGTTCAAGGTCGTGGCACTGTGGGTGGAAACCTGTGTAATGCATCTCCTAGTGCTGATACGATCCCTACCTTGATCGCGTATGGTGCGAAAGCACATATAGTGAGCGCCCAAAAAAGCCGCAATGTGCCGGTGGAAGAAATTTGCCTGGGGCCAGGCAAGACCTCTATCGAGGAAGATGAAATTCTGGTGAATTTAACAATTCCAGTCCCGCCAAGAAACTCTGGAGCTAAATTCCTTCGGTTTACTCCCCGAAATGAAATGGACATTTCCGTGGCAAATGCGGCTGCTTGGGTAGAGTTGGACGAATCTGGTCAAGCATTTAAGTCAGCGCGTATAGCGATCGGCGCTGTGGCGCCAACCCCCCTATTTGTGGAGAGCGCAGGTAAAGTGATGCTCGGGCAGAGCGTGAACGACGACGTTATCCGTGAGGCAGCGAATATTGCACAAGATGCAGCGACTCCTATTACAGATATGCGAGGTACGGCAGAACACCGAAATCATCTAGTAAAAGTACTGGTTACCCGTGCAATTAAAGCAGCTGTGCAGCGTGCGAGGGGAGAAAACGTATGAGCACTAAGACCCATGTCGCCACTACAATCAATGGCGAAGTGACTGAATTTCTCTGTGAGCCACGTCAAAGCCTGTTGGAAGTTTTGCGTGATGTACTGTTCTTGACTGGATCAAAGGAAGGCTGCAATGATGGAAACTGCGGTGCATGCAGTGTCATCGTTGATGGGGTTTTGATTAATTCGTGCTGCATGCTTGGGGTAGAAGCACAAAACTCAAGTGTCTTCACGGTTGAAAGCCTGGCTTCCGAAGGCGATTTACATCCTTTACAAAAAGCATTTCTTGAAGAAACAGGATTGCAATGTGGTATTTGCACGCCAGGATTTCTAATGTCAGCAAAAGCTCTACTTGAAAAACATCCGAAGCCAGATGAGCAACAAATCCGGTATTGGTTGGCTAGTAACCTTTGTCGATGTACTGGTTATGACAAAATAGTTCGTTCAGTAATGAAGGCGGCAGATGTTGTAGCGGAGGACAAGGCATGAAGAATCGGGAAAACTTTTCGGACAAAATGCGTGTTGTGGGAACTCGTCCGGTAAGGCCTGATGGTCTCGACAAGGTTACAGGAAGGGCAAGGTTCAGTGATGATTTCCACTTGAGCAATATACTCTACGGTAAAGTATTGCGAAGTCCCCACGCGCACGCTCGTATTATATCTATCGATACCAGTAAAGCCGAAGCATTGCCTGGCGTGCATGCAGTAGTAATCGGTTCTGACTTTCCACTAATAGATCATCAAATGGTCAGTCAGGGCGAAGCGGGTCTGGCAGATATGCGAGATATCTCCGATAACTGTATGGCAAAAGATAAAGTGCTTTATGACGGACATGCGTTGGCATCGGTGGCAGCAGATAGTCCGCATATTGCTGAAGAAGCGATAAAATTAATTGAAGTGGAGTATGAGCCGCTACTGCCATTAATGGATGTGTGTAGTGCTATGGCAGTTGATGCGACTCCCATTCACGAGCACTTTATCCCCGGCGCCTTTATAGCACCCTCGGAAGAATATTCAGCCAATGCCAGTACCATCAAAATGGGGCAGGGTGATTTGAAACAAGGGTTTACCGAAGCTGATCATATTATCGAGAGGGAGTTCACCACTGAAACTATTCATCAGGGCTATATAGAAAGTCATATCACAACGGTCAACTACGATATTAATGGACAGATTACAATATGGACCGGAACCCAGGGGCAGTTTGAGGTGAGAGATAATCTCGCTGATGTGCTGGATATACCTGTCGGCAAAATAAAGGTCATACCGTTGGAGGTGGGTGGTGCTTTTGGTGGTAAGGATCGAATATATCTAGAGCCGGTTGCTGCATTGTTATCGAAAAAAACGGGGCGCCCAGTAAAAATGTCCATGCGTCGGGATGAGGTTTTACGGGCAACAGGACCGAGTCCGGGGTCATATATAAGACTCAAAATGGGAGTCAAGTCAGATGGTACTTTGACCGCAGCAGATGTGCATTTGGCGTACGAAGCCGGTGCTTATGCCGGCGGTCCCGTTTTTCTTCCGGTAATCTCCTGCACAACACGTTATAACATTCCGAACATTCGGATCAATGGCTTCGATGTAATTGTCAATAAGCCGAAGACCCGTCCCTATCGGGCGCCAGGAGCTCCCCAGGCGATGTTTGCTGTTGAACAGGTGATCGATGAACTTGCCCAGCTACTGGGAATCGATCCCGTTGACTTTCGGATGAAAAATCTTACTAAAACCGGTGATAGGCTCCTTCCAGGCTTTCCATGTCAACCTATTGATACCGAAATGATGCTAAGGACAGTTAAAGAGCATGAACATTACAATGCCCCGCTCGATGGGCCTAACCGAGGGCGTGGTTTGGCTTACGCAATGTGGTTTAATTTGGGTGGGATATCCAGTGCCAGGATTTCTGTTAATAGCGACGGGACCGTCCAACTGTCCACTGCCAGCCCAGATATGAGTGGCACTCGAATGACATTGTCCATGCAAGCTGCAGAAGTCTTGGGCATTGATGTTAGGGAAATAAGTGCAAACGTTAGTGATAGTGAATCTATCGGGTTTTCAATGCCGACGGTTGGCAGTAGAACAACTTTTGCTACCGGCATTGTAGTTTGCGAAGTAGCAGAAGAAGTGCTGCTACAGATGGCGGCGCGTGCAGCTATTTTATGGGAGATTGATCCGGAGCAGGTGCTCGTCTCTAAAGGCTTATTTACCAACTTGTCGAACTCGAACCAGCAGATGTCATTTAAAGAGCTGGCCGGAAAAATGCACGAAACCGGCGGTCCAATTACTGTACATAGCACGAAAACCGCTCCGAGCTTTATTCCATTAATTGGTGCGCATCTGGTTGATGTAGAGGTTGATCCTGAAACTGGTAAAGTGGAAATCCTGCGATATACCGCGTTTCAGGACGTTGGCAAGGCAGTGCATCCCGATTATGTTGAAGGGCAAATGCAGGGGGCAGCAGTGCAGGGGATTGGTATGGCCCTCAACGAAGAGTTATTTTATGACAGCGAGGGAACTCTAAAAAATGCAAGTCTGCTCGACTATCGTATGCCCACCGCCTTGGACTTACCCATGATAGACACAGTGATACTTGAATCGCCTAACCCTGCTCATCCCTATGGTGTGCGAGGTTGCGGCGAGATGTCCATCATCCCTCCTGCAGCTGCCCTGGCTAACGCGATTCATAACGCGACAGGAGTGAGATTAAACTCAATGCCAATGGCTCCACATAAAGTCTGCGCCGCCCTAAATCAACAATAGAGTGCTCCCCTAAAGGAAATAGAGCCGCTTGAAAAGGACTCAGTTTTACGGCACTGCGAACAGCATAGCGTCAAACACCACCATAAGACTTGAAGGTAAACCACATGAAATCTCGAGCGAAAAGCATTGATACCGACAAAGTATTGCCGAAAATGACGGACGTGGTCATTATTGGCGGTGGCATCTTGGGCGTCAGTGCTGCTTACTTCTTGGCTAAAAGAGGTATTGCGGTGACCTTGTGTGAGAAAGGGGTTGTTGCCGGGGAAGCCTCGTCTCGGGCGCATGGCCAGGTCGCATCTGCAGGGCTTGGTGATTCCAAGATGGAACTGTTAGTAGACTCTAAACGACTCTGGAATGAGTTGCGTGCCACCTTAGGCAATGATCTCGGCTATCGCCAAAATGGCTATATCTCACCTTGCCAAAGTGATGAAGAGTTGGGGTTTTGGGAGTCTTGGTTTGAGGCCATTAAGCAGTATGAACCGGATGCAGCCCTTTTAAACGGTGCGGAGCTCCAGCGCGTTGCTAGTTTTAAAAATTCTTTTGCGGGAGCCTATTACAATCCCAGCGATGGATGTGCTGAGCCAGCTATGGCTACGCCCGCGATTGCCGCCGCGGCACGGAAAATGGGAGCCAAGATCATTGAAGGCTGCGCTGTGCGTGGTTTGGATTCTAAAGCTGGCCACATCTCTGAGGTTATTACAGAAATGGGTTCTATCCAGGCAAGTACTGTGATTTTGGCGGGTGGTGCATGGTCCATGCTTTTTGCTCGTAGTCTCGGTGTCGAACTGCCAATTTTGAATGTAAGGGCGGCATGCCAAAGTGTAGCGCCGATCGCAAACGGCCCCAAAGGAACCGGAGACCTTCCAGGTGTATCGTGGAGACAAGAGTGGGATGGCGGGTACTCTCTATCGGTTATCGGCGTTACTGTGCCCATTGTTCCTGCGATGTTCCGGATAGGCACAAAATTTCTGCCCTCCTTTAAAGAGCTTGGACATCATTGGGAGCTGAAAATCAGAGTTGATGGTGAGTTTATAAAGGAGCTGTTTACACCGGCCACATGGCCTATGAACAAGCCTTCTCCCTTTGAAAAATCACGAATTTCAAATGCCAAAATTGAGTATGACTTCCTGCGCAAGGCGCGAAAAAGAATCGTAGAGACATTTCCATCCTTTAAGGGTGCGCAGGTTCGAGAGGAATGGGGCGGAATTATAACTACCACTCCCGATAACATGCCTACTATAAGTTCCGTACCAAAGGTTCCCGGCCTTCATCTGTTAACTGGCTTTAACTATGGTTTAACCATGGGTCCTGGAGCGGGAAACCTTATGGCGGAGTTAATTACCGGAGATAGGCCTTCTGTTGATCCGATGCCTTATCGATACGAACGGTATATAGATGGGAGCGAATTGGCAGTTGTTGCCTAGCTGATGCAGATATCTCATAAATAGCCATAAGATTGCTTTATTGATAATTCGCACTAAAAACATATGTATCAAAAATGGGAAGTGGTCTCAAAATATGAGACTGCTCCTGGAGTAGATTTTCATGTAAGGAAGCTCCAAAAATTGAAAAATTTCTCTCCATTAGGGGGGGCGCTAAAAATAAAGATGTTTTAACACAGCTTCTTTATGTTTTCCCCTACCCCTTGCGTGCTAGCAAGGGCAATTTTTAGAGATGTCCCTATCTATTTATGCTGTCGATAGTAATGGCTCAAAGCCATAGCCTACGCCTGGTAGTATAGGTTTAATACAGACTACTATGCTTTTTTTGGGAAATTCTGGATGAAAAAGAAAGTTCACCTAACAACGGAAGAGTGTCACGCTAAGGGAGCGAGTCAGATTCCTGAGGAAACTTTTGGGCTCATTATTCGAAGAACTTATCAAGCGTTTATGAGGGCTTTGGAAAAAAGGATATTGCCATACGGGATCACGACGCCGCAATGGTTTTTCTTGCGTGAGCTTTGGGAAGGGGAAGGAACGAGTCAACGCGAACTTAGCGAAAAGGTTGGGATTGCTGAATCTACTACGGTTGCAGCGATAAAAGTATTGGAGCGCCGGGGTTTAGTGCTCTCAATTAATGAAAAATCAGACAGACGTAGAAAGAATGTGATTTTGACTGAGGCCGGCCGTGATTTAGTAACTGCTCTTTTGCCTCAGGCTCGTTTAGTGTATATGATTGCTATGGAAGGGATATCTGAGGAACTTATGCAATCAACCGAAGATGCGATAGGACATATGAAGCGAAACTTGGAAGCTGGAGAGGAGACACGATTACTGTTGAAAGAAATTCGTAATCTAACCAAAAGGCTTGAAGAAGATCAGAATTCATCATAGCCAAGCGACTGACCTGATCTGGTTGTCCACGACTATTTCCCTCCTATTGAACAACAATAACCCAAAGATTTTCAGATTATCCTCACTGACTGCCTGTTGATTAGGCTTGCAAGCTGGCAAAGTAGCAGTTGAACCTGGTTGCAGAGCATAAGTTATTGATTGTAATCGCTATTTTCACTTAGAAGAATCAAAAAGAGAATTCTTGGAATTGATTCTCAAGGGCATTTTTTGTGCCAACTTGTATACTTGACGCCAATGGTCTAAATATAGTGTAACGGCTATACCGGGAGAAGGGGGATATGTGTTTTCCTTTTCGGTTCTGAGGAGTTGTCTATGCATAATTTTCATTATGCTGCGCCAAAGTCGCTAATTGAATGTACACGTTTGCTCTCAGAGCACCAGGGTAAGGTAGCGTTACTTGCCGGTGGCACTGACCTAATTGTTGCAATGCGTAAGGGTTTAAAGAGGCCAGATGTTGTCATTGATGTAAAACACATCCCCGAGTTGAAAGAATTATTCATGTCCGAAGCGGAACTCAAGCTAGGAGCATCTGTATCTTGTCGCTCAATCTATGAAAATAAGAGTGTTGTTGAGCGGCTGCCTATACTCGGTGATTGCACAAAGCTAATTGGTAGTAAACAGGTTCAGGGGCGCGCCTCTGTTGGTGGCAACTTATGTAATGCCGCACCTAGCGGTGACGCAATTCCAGCTCTAATTGTGTTGAAGGCCGTTGCCTGTATCCAGAATGTAACCGGAATTAGAGAGCTGTCAGTCGGAAATTTCTGCACATCCCCCATGAAAACTGTCCTAGAGGGGGATGAACTGCTGACGCGAATAGTCATACCACTGCCGAATAAAAGCTCTAATGCAATGTTTTTAAGGTTTATTCCCAGGAAGGAGATGGACATTGCAATCGCTAACGCGGCGTCTGCGGTAACGCTATCAGAAGATTTTGGCGAGTTTATATCAGCTAGAATTGCTATTGGTTCAGTTGCACCTACCCCAATACTTGTTGAAGAAGCGGCGGATTATCTAATTGGAAAGCCGGTAACCGATAAGCATATTGATGTAGCCGCGGAAATTGCGAAAAAACTAGCAAAGCCGATCAATGATATGCGAGGGACGATTGCTCAACGTAAAGATTTGGTTGAGGTCTTAACTAGACGAACTCTACAGGGTGCCGTTAATAGGGTACGTAGACATGTATAAAATTGATAGTAAAGTACGTGTGAGCGCCAAAGTGAACAGTGAACACGTACAGTTTCTCTGTGAATCACGTCAAAGCCTTCTGGAAGTATTGCGTGATACGCTTCAGTTAACCGGGACAAAAGAGGGATGTAATGATGGAAACTGTGGTGCCTGCAGCGTGCTAGTAAATGGAGAGTTGATTAACTCATGCTGTATGTTTGCGGTTGAAGCCGAAGAATGCGAAATTGAAACGGTAGAAGGGCTGGCTTTGCATGGAAAGTTACATCCTCTGCAGGTCGCATTTATCGAGGAAAATGCCTTGCAGTGTGGAATGTGTACACCTGGTATTTTGATGTCGTCGAAGGCACTTCTCGAGCGAAAGCCCAATCCAACGGAGACAGATATCAGGGAATGGCTGGCCGGAAATCTATGTAGATGCACTGGTTACGACAGAATTGTAGTTGCCGTCATGAATGCTTCGGAAAAACTGCAAGGTAGTCGTCGTGAGTAAGCTAAAGCCGCGACCGCCTTTTCGAGTGGTTGGCTCTGCCCCAAAACGCGCTGATGCGCTTGAAAAGGTGACTGGTCGGGCACAGTTTTCTGATGACTTTTACATTCCGAGGATGTTGCATGGCAAAACACTGCGAAGTCCCCATGCACACGCTATTATTAAGTCCATTGATGTTACTCGTGCCCTATCATTGCCCGGTGTGCATGCAGTCATTACGGGCGCCGATTTTCCTGAACCTAGCGTCAAACGACTTAGGCTTGGAGAGGCCGGTTATGTTGATGTTCAGGATATGGCAGACAATTGCATCGCTAAATCCAAAGTATTTTACGATGGTCATGTTATTGCAGCCGTGGCGGCAGAGAATCCCCATATAGCCGAGGAAGGTGTAGACCTCATTGATATCGAATATGAAATCCTGACGCCAGTGATGGATGTGAAGTCGGCGATGGCTGACGGAGCACCCGTTATACATGAGGACTTTACCCCCGGCGCTTTTCGGGCTAAAACAGAAAAGGTCTTACCCAATGCCGGAGGCCTGCTGCTCGAGACTGGGAATATCACAACGGCTTTTAGCGATTGTGACATTATTGTTGAGCGAGAATACACAACAGAAACCGTGCATCAGGGATACATAGAGTCCCATATCACTACAGTTCAATGGGATATGAATGGCCACATCAACATATGGACCAGCTCACAAGGTCATTTTCAAATTAGAGACCAGGTTGCGGTAATTCTCAACGTCCCGATGAATAAGATCACAGTTACACCCTTGGAGATAGGCGGCGGTTTCGGGGGGAAGGTTTCGACCTATCTTGATCCGCTGGCTGCGATGTTGTCAAAGAAAACCGGCAGAGCAGTCAAAATGGCGATGAGTCGAAATGAAGCTCTGCGGGCAACAGGCCCCAGTTCTGGGACATGGTCAAAAGTGAAAATTGGTGCAAAGTCTGACGGTAGGATCATTGCTGCTGATCTTGAATGTGCCTATGAGGCCGGTGCGTTTCCTGGGGGACCCATAGGGCCTGGTATCATGACAGCGACTTCCAGGTACAAGATTCCAAATCTAAGATTGAAGGGTTTCGATGTAATCGTTAATAAGCCAAAAATTATGCCCTATAGGGCCCCAGGTGGCGTTCAGTCCAATTTTCCCGTTGAAAGTTTAGTTGACGAGTTAGCTGAAAAGCTAGGGCGTGACCCCATGGAGTTGCGTGTGCAAAACGCAATGCAATCGGGAGATCGTTTGATAATGGGCTTGCCGTGCCCGGAATTTGACGGTAAAGCACTGCTGAGCAAGATAAAATCACACCCTCACTATAAGGCGCCCCTTGAGAAAGAGAACCAGGGGCGGGGAATGGCTTACGCTTTTTATCCCCACATCGGCATGCAGTCCGATGCCAAGTTGACTGTTAATGCTGACGGCACAGTACAGGTATGCACCGGCAGTTGCGATTTGAGCGGTACACGTACCAGTCTGGCCATGCAGGCTGCTGAAATATTGGGTATTAATCTACAGAATATTTCATGTTCTATAGGAGCGACTGACGCTATTGGGTATACCTTTATGGCCTGTGGTAGCCGCACGACATATTCTACCGGAATTGCTGTGATTACAGCTGCAAAAAAAATACTCTCCGAGATGTCGGGGCGCGCAGCATTAATATGGGATACAGGATCAGACAATATAGAGTTTAATGAGGGAGAATTTTCTTGCAGAGATAACCCAAAAAAATCGTTTACCTTTAAGGAGCTCGCCAGTCGTCTGGATGAAACCGGTGGTTCCCTGTCTGCTTCTGCTACTGTATCGCCAAACGATATTGGCGTACAGGTTGCAGGTCACCTTGTGGATGTTGAAGTTGATATTGAAACGGGTAAGTTGGAGATTTTGCGCTACACTGCATTCCAGGATGCGGGAAAAGCAGTTCATCCCGAGCTTGTCAGGGGGCAAATGCAAGGAGCTGCAGTGCAGGGAATAGGCTGGGCTCTAAATGAAGAATATTTTTATAACGAGAAAGGGCAATTGGCTAATGCGACCTTGTTGGATTATCGAATGCCCACGTCCCTTGATGTACCTTTTATTGATACCGTGATATTGGAAACCCCAAACCCTTCACACCCTTTTGGGGTTCGTGGTGTAGGAGAAGTTTCCATCGTACCCCCGGTTGCTGCAATTGCAAACGCGATTTATAATGCCGTCGGTGTTCGGCTCACTTCTCTACCAAT
>ENA-OWNT01004557-OWNT01004557.1-seawater-metagenome-genome-assembly--contig:-NODE-4557-length-12054-cov-7.075728_pt1 | contig 12054 bp, 7 predicted proteins | sample MGYA00238136_ERZ651165 | MGnify/ENA primary metagenome ERZ651165 (study PRJEB26861, sample SAMN08777766) | seawater metagenome | isolation source: coastal seawater | place: USA: Florida | collected... | reverse complement strand
TGGCATTGGTATAAATCACTTTTTGAGCCCCGGCCCCAGTGCTGATAAGCCAACCATTATTTCTGTACACGTTTTCAACACGCATCTTGTTTTCTACCTCCTGTGACAAGTAGTCCAGAATAAGATTCTCTTCTCTGGAATCATCATTGTTCTCATACTTAAAGGTGGTGTTGTTGAGCTTACTTCTACTGAAAATGAAATTGGTATAACTCTTCTTGTGAAACCTGGTGTACTTGAAACCTCTGGTATAATTGTATTGCTCATTAATAGGCAGATAGTTCAAAATGTACCGCTGTTCCCTTGTTTCATTGGCATCCAGGTTAAGATCAAAATTGTCAATAGCCCCAATTCCTATGATCGTAAAATGGTCTTTTTGAGTGGGTTCTATCTTAAACTTGAATTGTAGGTCGTTGTAAATAGGAAGAAACGGGAGGCCAATTTGCTTGAAAAGAAACTGTAAGTAAGAGCGCCTGTAGGAAACCATGTAGGTAGCCTTTGGTGATATGGGACCGTCAAAAGCCACTCCAAAATCGCTTGCTCCCAATGTTGCTTGAAAATTGTGCTTCTCTTTATCACCTGTTTTTTGACTAAACTCCATAACGGAACTGAGGGTATTTCCTCTATTGGCAGGAAACGCTCCGGAATAGAACTCAACTTCTCTAATGAAGTTTACGTTGATCATTCCTACCGGACCACCACTGGCCCCTTGTGTTGAGAAATGATTAATCGTTGGAATTTCAATACCGTCTAAATAGAATCGATTTTCATTGGGAGCTCCTCCCCTTATGATCAAATCATTTCTGAAAGAAACCGTTGGAGTTACTCCGGGCAAGCTTTGAATAACGCGTGATATATCACGGTTTCCTCCCGGATTTCTTTCAATTTCGTTTACGCCAATAGAGCGCATTGACACGGGTGATTCCTCCTTCTTTTCAAAAGCTTCAGTTTCAATGACAATGGCCTCAAGCTTTTGGCTATTCTCGTTAAGAGGAAAATCCACTACCGATGTTTTGTTGCCATCTACCTTTACTTCAAAAACTGTTTTGGCTTCATAACCAACATACGTGGCGCTTACATTATAAAGTCCTGGCGGAATTCCAATGATTTTGAAATTCCCTTCAAAATCGGTGCTACCTCCAAACTCAGTTCCCTGAATGCCTACATTGGCAAAAGGCAGAGGCTCATTATTGATTGAATTGTACACCCTTCCCCGTATGCTACCATTCTGTGCAAAGAGGGAAATTGAACTCAGGAATAAAAGGATTGTAACTACTGACCTGATCATCTTTCTGAAAATAGATAATGAGAACAAGTAGGGGTTCCAAAGGTTTTGACAATTATCAAAAAAAAAAGAGGAATACCGATGGGTATTCCTCTTTCCACAATATTGAACGAATGGAGATTATCTAATCACCACTCTCTGAGTTAGCAATTTAGATTCGGTGCTCACCTTCACAAAATACACGCCTTCGGCCCCATCCAAATTCAGGGTATGTTTATTCATCCCGTTTCCTTGCTCTTGAGACGTATACACTCTTTTTCCCGTTGTGCTGAACACTTCAATTGTATAAGCCTCATTTACGTTGGCCAATTCTATGGTGAAAGCCCCTTCATTGGGGTTAGGGTATACATTCAATCCTTCTTCAAGTGTTAGCTCCTTCACCGTAGAAACGGTTCCTACTGCAAACGGCCAATAAATAGTTTCTCCAAAATCAGGATCAAAAGTTTTAAGAACATCTCCTTCAAGGTCTCGAATATGAATAGTACCGCTGCCCTGCGCAGGCCATGCCCAGTAATCAAGACCGTAACCTTCATCAAACAAAGTGAAGGTATAACAGCCGTTGGCCAGGTCAAACGTGTCTCTATAAATGGTGTTAGCACTAAAATTCTCCTTTCTTACCACAAGGTTTCCGGCCGCATCTCTTATCTCATAGGCATTCTGCTCCGGCACATTATTGGTTTTAAGCTGTACATAGAATTTGTCTCTTGGCAGTATTTCCGGAAGTTCAAAATGTGTGGTATACGCATTATTATCACTGTATTCGTCTGCGCTTCCGTTCACTTGAGTAACAGTAGCAGTAAATAGGTTGTTCTCATCGCCCACCCAAAAAGCACTTGCTTCTATAGGCAGTTCAATGTCCTCAACAGCAAGGAACTCCAGATTTCCGGTCCACTCAAAAGTTTCTTTTTCACCGCCCGAAACGCCATACTCAATGGTAAGACTTGTAATATCATTTGCTCCAGTGTTTTTCACACTAATTACAGGAGCAGCACATGCTGGATTAATACGTTGGTAGTACTCCCAGTCATTTGGTCGTTTTACCATCACTATCTCAGCGTCTGTAGAAAAAGAGGCTTCTCCAAATTGGAAAAGCTGCATAGACATTCTGTAATTTCCTCCCCGCATGCCTTGATTGTCACTGGGTACGTCAGTAAGGTCATAGTCTAACTCTACTGAGTTACCCTTAACATGTGGAGTGATGTTGAAGTCAAAGTTGCCCACTATATCTCCAGGGCACCAACCTTCACGAGCACCTACCCAATTTCCTCCCTGAGGAAAAACAGGGTTTAGATCGCAGTCTTCGCGCCAAATATGCCAGTCAGCCACTTCTTTTCCATCCACAAACAAGTAGTGCGTATTGTCTTTCCACTCGCAACAATGCGGCGCTTCCCCATCATTACTATTATGCCCATGCCCCGTAAGACGTGTACGCATTACAAAAGTCTCTGCATCATCCACCAGTTCAACATCGGTAGCCGAAAGCTGAGTGTCATCATCCAGGGCTCCATATGAATAGGTGCCATGATTCCAAACCTGGTCAATTTGTTTTACTTCATGTATTGGGGTACCACTTACAAAGGCAAACTTTAAATCAATCAACTCTTGCTGGTTTCCGGCAGACAAGTCTACAGAATCATGCAACAGGTCGGCATATTCAGTTACATCATATACCCAGGTAAAGCCCTTGGGTCCCAGGCTTAAATTGATACCATATGGAGTTATGTATCTACCAATTTCATACCGTACGGTAGGGCTGTACCATTCCTTCGTACTTTTCTTTAAGGAGCTGGTCGCGGCAATAAATGAAGAATCAACTTTATCTCCGGTAGTAGCATCGTAGGTATAACTGTAAACATTTCCTTCCCATACGATGAGGGTATCAGTAATCAATTTGGGATGCTTTCTAGCTTCATCTTTAACTATTACCCCCTTGCTTGGATTATTGTATAGGTGAAGTACACCTGGCCTGCGAAGTACTTTTTCCTTTGTAGTAATGACCTCATACTCTGCAATAAACTCCCCTTGCTCAAAAATGATATTGGGCCGATCGCTCATCTGAGTTGCTGGCTTATAACCGTCAAAAACAGATAGTTCTTTCCACCAGGCGTTCCCTTGAAGCATACCGGTATATTTCTTTGTTCCATAGTCGTCAGTAACCATTAAGCTGGTGTCGTTATCAAAGCTGTAATAGGCTCTTAGCTTGGAATACTGTGGGTGCGTATCGTCAATTTCCTTGTTTTTCCACTCATCTAAAACTGCTGCAGGAACAGCCCCTTCCCATATACGCACATTATCTATGTAGCCATTGAAATAATTGCCAGACCATCTTCCCAACCACAGGTCTCTGTCAGGAGTATTCAGTTCTTCTAGCTTCTGACGAACAAATTGCCCATCGTAGTATAGTGCGGTAGCTGTTCCATTGTGCACAAGTGCATAATGGTGCCATACATTCTTACTCCCATCAAGAGTAGCATCGCCATCGGCACCCCATAACTGTATCCGCCACTCATCGTCACTGCTCATGGTTCTAAGGGTCCAGTCCTTCAAACTGCTCCCTGTATTCCCTCCTTGAAACAGGCCAGCATTGTTAAACTCTTTAGTATAGGCCCAGAGCTCCACTGTTCTTTTATCATTGCCATCCACCTGTACTTCACTTCCAAGATTGGCGTAATCTCCGCCCTTATTTAGCTCCAATACCGCCTCACTACTGGCCTTCTGAAAACCACTTTTGAAAATGGTGTTATGTCCTTCAAGTAAGTAGGGTTTGGCATCTCCTGAGGCGTTTTTCACTTCAATTCGAACCATCACATTTCCAATTCCATTCCATTGAAAAGGCCTAACAAAAGCTATTGAAGCCCAACCCGTGTCTAGTTTGGCTGGTTGTTCAAAACATGTTTCGAAAACGCCATCCTTGTTATCCCAAGTCATGGTATCGTCCATTGTTTCGCCCATAGATATCTTAAGCACATCCATATCGCCGCCAGACTGGAGTACTTTGAACTTAAGACCTGTGATGGCACCAGGTGCAATACCGGCTGCATTGAGTTCACTTACCTTCCATAGGAATTGGCTTATAGTAGATTTACCAGCTGTAGATAAAAACTTCTCTGACTTGTAGTTGCCGAAGCTCAATTCTCCTTGCTGGTACTGCAGAGTGTCCTTATAAACTATGTAGTCATACTTATGTTGATGGTAGTCGTAAACAGGTTCCGTAACATATTCTAATTCGTCAGGAGAGCTTCCGTTAAATCTAAAGTTCACTCCTGACTGGTAGGTAGAGTCAAAGGTGGCATTGTGGTCATACACGTAGTTATAGGTAAGGTAATCCCACTCCCCACAATTGAACCTGTCTTGGGTTGTAGCCTTATCGCATTTCAGGGTGTAATACATCAAAATTTTGCGATAAGAGTCCTTTTCAGGAAATACATAGGTGTCCCTTCGCTTGGTAATATCGTCAAAACTTAGGGTTTGAACCCATGTGGTATCCTGAGCAGTAACCAGTGAACTACCAAGTAATAATAGCAGAATACTCGCGGTCACATTCTTAAACATGTTTTTGAATTTTGATGGTACCACGATGTTGGCGATTTTTCTCTTCTAAATCAAGCCAATTATACCAAAATGTTAAGGGTACTTTACCTCAGAACAACCTTTCCTTTCTGTACAAAAAGCGACCATTTCTCGTCATACCCATGTACTTCTTTAGTTTCACCCGCACTATTATAGACTTCACCGTTCTGATTGACCCATTCAAATATTCCTCCATAGAGGTTCAGTACATTGGAATAGCCCGCTTCCTTAAGTTTTTCTCCCACCTTTTCGCTCCTGTAGCCCACGGAGCAATAGACCACAATAGTAGCCGAAGTATCAATTGAAGTCAGGCTACCTAAATCAAAGTCTGTATAACCGACCCACTCAGCCCCTTCCAAATGGCTCACTTCAAACTCTCTTTTCTCTCTACTATCCAGTAAAACTATTTCGTTCTGACCTGCAATTTGCTTCAATCCGCTTACTGAAATCGTATCTACTGTTCCACTAAGTAACTTTTCTACCGTGCTATCAAACATTGACGATCTTATTTGTGCTTTTCCACAAGAAGTAAATCCTAAAACAAACAGAGTTAAAAGCAAGCAGAAACAGCGCATGGAAAGAAAACCTCGTGCATTGAAATTAGTTCTCATTTAGCACAATTTACACAATGACTACTTTCAGGCATTAATTTTAACCTCATAAATGGAATTGGTGTCTTGCACTTTCTGCATAATCCAAAGTCACTCTTATCAATGGACGCCAGGGCCGTCTGTAATTTCTTAAGCTTCGCTTCACAATTTCTCAACGAAGCTTCAGCAACACTCTTGTTGTTTATTGCTTCCATCCTACTCAAGCGACCAATGGCATTCTCCGGTGCCACAGGTTTGGTAAACTCCTTTAGCTCTTCCACTTCCGAGCTCAGTCTCTCTATCTTATTAACAATGGACTTCTTTAAAATGACTCTTTCCTGCTCGTTCATGATCTTGGACTATTTTAACTTGAAATCAAACCAAAAGGACTTTTAAAATGTAACGCAAGTCACTTTAGCTCTTAATACGCAGATTTAACTTTGTCTCAATTAATCGAATCAAAACTTTGACAATGCTCATTGAACAAATATATACCGGTTGCCTAGCCCAGGGAGCCTACTACATAGAAAGCGAAGGAGAAGCCGCCATTATTGACCCGTTAAGAGAGAGTGCTCCTTACATTAAGAAGGCAGAAGCCAATGGCGCTTCAATTAAGTATGTGTTCGAAACACATTTTCATGCCGATTTTGTTTCTGGTCATGTTGAACTAGCCGAAAAGACAGGAGCGGATATTGTATTTGGCCCAACAGCTGAAACAGGTTTTACATCCATTACCGCAAAGGACAATCAAGAATTTAAGATTGGCAATATCACCATCATCGCTTTGCATACGCCCGGACATACAATGGAAAGCACCACCTATTTATTAAGAGATGAGAACGGAAAAGACCATTGCATTTTCTCAGGCGACACCCTTTTCATTGGGGATGTAGGGCGTCCTGACTTAGCAGTGAAGTCAAATTTGACCAAAGAAGATTTAGCGGGATACCTATACGACAGTTTGAGGCAGCGAATTATGCCGCTTGCGGATGATGTTATTGTTTATCCGGCACATGGAGCGGGATCAGCCTGCGGCAAAAATATGAGCAGCGAAACCTTCGATACTCTTGGAAATCAAAGGGCATCCAATTATGCACTTCAAGAAGACCTAAGTAGAGAGGGCTTTATAAAGGAAGTAACAGAAGGAATTCTACCACCTCCACAGTACTTTCCCAAAAATGCCCTTCTAAACAAGCAAGGACTCCCAAGCACTGATGGTATGAAAACCGCAGGACTCAAAGAACTCTCCGTATCAGAGTTCGAATTTTTGGCCAATGAAGAAGGTGCCCTTATGCTGGATACAAGATCTGAGGATGCCTTTGTAGAAGAACATGTTCCCAATTCAATTTTCATTGGACTGGACGGCACTTTTGCTTCTTGGGTGGGTACCTTAATATCTGATATACAACAAGCCATAATATTTATAAGTGAGCCGGGAAAAGAAGAGGAAGTAGTAACCAGACTGGCCAGGGTGGGATACGATAATGTTCTGGGTTATTTAGGTGGTGGCATTGCTGGTTGGAAAGAAGCCGGGAAAGAACTCTCTTCCATCGAGCATATGACGGCGACTCAACTTGAAAAAACATATTCTTCCATAGCACAAAATATTGTGGACGTACGTAAACCAGGAGAGTACGCGGCAGAGCACATAGAAGCAGCAGAGAACATTCCTCTGGATTTCCTAAACTCTGAAATGCAGCAATTTAATAGAACCGACAAGTACTATTTACATTGCAAATCAGGCTATCGCTCAGTAATAGCCTCATCCATTCTGCAATCCCGAGGCATTCAAATTGTGAACATAGACGGAGGCTTTGAAGCCATAAAGCAAAGCAAAACACCGGTGAGTGACTTCAGCTGCCAACAAAATGTGCAATAAAGTTGAACATTTTTTTCAGCGGCAGAGTTGATAGTAGAGAAGCTCATTTATATGTTGAACGAAGACCTTTCATAGTTGAAAAAGTATGAACTTTCGATGGAGATTTTAATGTGCAAAAATGGCCTTTGCAAGCCCTCAGCTCATTTCACCGAATCATTGATTAATTGTTAATACTGGTTTTATATAAAATAAAAACTTATCTATATTTGTCCCTGTATAAGGCAATTTAGTTTAGGTAGATTTAGAAGTAAGATACCCCATTAGCCCTAGTTTTTTCATAGCCCTAACCGCCCTGGCTGACTTCCCCAAGTTCGCCAGGGTTTTATGAAACTTCGAAGGTGATTTATATATATTTTGATACCCCATTAGCCCTAGTTTTTTCATAGCCCTAACCGCCCTGGCCGACTTCCCCAAGTTCGCCAGGGTTTTTTTTGACCTTATGAAAAAACGTTGAGTTAGTTAAATATTGGCACAATTGACTTAACTCAATGGCTATGAATAAGTCTCAAGTTATTCACATTTTTTTTTGTAAAAATTTGTTACTGCTTGTTACTGTTTCAGCAAATGTGCCATATATTTGAATCACGGTTAGCGAAAGAGTTAGCCGCTTCGCAGATGCGAATTTAGTTTGACCCCATTAGCCCTAGTTTTTTCATAGCCCTAATTTTCCCGGGCTGGTTCCCAAACCAGTCCGGGTTTTTTTTGCCCTTTTATTTCCTACTTCAGATCAAACAATCATCGCTTTCTTTGCAACTTAAACGAGCTTCAATTGAGCATTTCTGACAGACCTTTAGATCAGTTGTCTAATGACGAGAAAGAACTCGAAAGAGAACTTCGCCCGCAGTCTTTTGGCGACTTCACAGGACAAAAAAAATTGGTAGAGAACCTAGAGGTTTTTGTTAAAGCTGCTGTGCAACGTTCTGAAGCACTGGACCACGTATTGCTCCACGGCCCTCCTGGCCTGGGTAAAACCACACTGGCATTTATTATTGCTAATGAGCTAGGCGTTGGAATTAAGGTTACATCTGGCCCTGTACTTGACAAACCGGGAAATTTAGCCGGTTTGCTAACAAATCTCGAAGAAGGAGACATTCTGTTTATTGATGAAATTCATCGTCTTCAGCCTATTGTGGAAGAATACCTCTATTCGGCCATGGAAGATTATAAAATAGACATTATGCTGGAAACGGGACCTAATGCACGATCGGTTCAAATAGCCTTGAACCCTTTTACACTGGTAGGCGCTACAACTCGTTCCGGACTCCTTACATCTCCTTTGAGGGCACGATTTGGAATTAAGTCAAGGCTAGAATATTATGATGCTGGACTATTGGCAACTATCGTAAAGCGATCAGCTGCTATTATCAATATTGGAATTGACAAAGACGCCGCTTTTGAAATAGCGCGAAGGAGTCGTGGCACCCCTAGAATTGCCAATGCCCTGCTCAGGCGTGTTAGAGATTTTGCGCAAATAAAAGGGAGCGGAAGGGTTGATCTCAAAATCACCAAATTTGGGCTGGATGCTCTTAACGTAGATGAGAACGGATTTGATGAAATGGACAATAGGATTCTGTCATGTATCGTTGAGAAATTTGCGGGAGGCCCCGTTGGACTTAATACTATTGCCACTGCTGTAAGCGAAGACGCCGGAACCATTGAAGAAGTATATGAGCCTTACCTTATCCAGGAAGGTTTTCTCAAAAGAACTCCTCGTGGACGAGAAGCTACACCAAAAGCGTTTAAGCACCTTGGTAAGCTTCCAAATAACCAAAGCGGGAGTCTTTTTGACTAAACCCTATGGGGATTTCACCTTCCATATGGATTAAAAACAAGGCTCTGGAGTTGGGCTTCACATCTTGCGGTATTTCAAAAGCCGAATTTCTTGAGGAAGAAGCTCCCAGGTTGGAAAAATGGCTAAAACAAAACATGCACGGCGAAATGGATTATATGAACAACCATTTCGACAAACGCCTGGACCCAAGAAAGCTACACGATGGATGTAAATCTGTAATTTCACTACTGCTCAACTACTATCCTCAAGAAGAGCAAAAAGAGGGGTTACCTAAGATTTCCAGGTATGCCTACGGAAGAGATTATCACAAGGTCATTAAGAAAAAATGTAAAGAACTTCTAGCCGCAATGGAAGCCGAGTTCGGTGCTATTGCCGGTAGGGCATTTGTTGATTCTGCTCCTGTTATGGATAAGGCCTGGGCTCAAAGAAGTGGATTGGGCTGGATGGGAAAACATACCAATATTATTAACCGTCAGTTGGGCTCCTACTTCTTTATCGCCGAAATACTGTGCGATTTAGAGCTCACACCTGACTCCCCCATCAATGACTATTGTGGTACTTGTACCAAGTGTATTGATGCATGCCCTACCGATGCCATAACAGCTCCCTATGAAGTAGATGGATCAAAATGCATCTCCTACCTTACTATAGAGCTAAAAAATCAAATTCCAGAAGAGTTCAAGGGAAGTTTTAAAGATTGGATTTTCGGTTGCGATATCTGCCAGGAAGTTTGTCCCTGGAACCGCTTTTCAAGTCCTCACAATACTCCTGATTTTATTCCGCCAGTGGAACGAACCTCCATGACATGGACAGACTGGAATGAGATTACCGAAGAAGTATTTAATGAGGTATTTGCTGGGAGCCCTTTGAAAAGAGCCAAATACGATGGCCTAAAAAGAAATGTGGCCTTTAGCCAACGGGATGACTAAACTATCTAGAACGCTTCTTCTTTTTGCCATTACTTAAAGCGTACCTAATTGGCATTTTATACAATACCCTAACCGGCTTCTCGTTCAGCTTGCCGGGAAGCCATTTGGGCATGAGTTTAATTACACGTATCGCCTCGTCCTTCATTTCCTGGCTGCCATAAGTTCTTTTCTCATCCACCGTTTGCACATCTGTAAGGCTGCCGTCTTTTTCTACAATGAACTGCACCATTACCAGGCCTTCTTCACCATTCATTTTGTCGTCATAAGGATACTTCAAGTTCTCTCCCAGGAACTTGTAAACCGCATCCTTATCACCTGGAAATCGAGGCATCTCATCAGGCTTCTCACATATTGGCTCGTCCCCTGTTGGTAGTTCTGCGGCCATTTGCAGGCCCAAAGTCGCCAACACGGCTATCGCGAACACACTTTTAAATACAGCATTCATACTCTCAAATATATCCTAAAACAAAAAACGGCTGAACAGAAGTCCAACCGTTTGTATTCAAAAGAAATGAATTGTATTGCTAGTTGCCCAGTGCTTCTTCCCAGGGAGATGCATCCTTACCATGCTCTTTCGCATTGGAAATCATATTCTGTAGCGACTGAGTGTTTTGGCGAATGTAGTACTGCAATTCTTGTTGCAATTCCCTATCTCTATTGGAAGCCAGAGAACGATACCATTTAATATCCTGTACCAGATACTCTGCAATTCTCTTATCAAGTTCGTAGGCTTTATCCACTTCACCCAGGGCATAGTACATATTGGAGTACTGTGCTGTTTGGAAGTCATATGCAACATGGCGCTCAGGAATAGAAGCAAGTCCTTTATCAAGCACTTCAATCGCCTTTTGTTCTAAATCACTGATGGCTGTTTTGTCCACTTCTAAGTCTGGTGCTCCAAAATCCTGCCCAAATCCTGCACCTTTCATTAATTGTGCATCTACATATAGAGACTGTGAGAGACGAATGAACACATTTCTAAAGTTGCGGCACTGTCGCATCATTACGAAGTCTACCCACATATCTTCTTCAGTATCCAGTCCACCCCAATCAAACTTCTCCATGATGTTAGTGTACATAAGATCACTATGCACCGTACCTACTTCTCCGGTAGGGCTCCTCTCAGATTTGCGAATTGGAACAAGTCTATAGGTTAAACCTTCCATTTGAAGATAAGGCATCAAGTTCAGATAAGCATCTGTACCAGTGGTAATAGCCCAGTAAATAGGTCTTTTCCAACCGTTGGCGGCATTCGTAGCTATCACGTCCAATACAACAAGGTCAGCCTTCATCAGCGTATTCTTGCGAATCTTCCATTCAATCTGATCTACAATCTGGTCAGCCTTATCAGGGGTCACAGCTCCGTTTTTCAGGGCGGCTGCTTTGTCAACAGTAATCTTAAGTTTCTTGGTCGGGAAGAAATCCAGCATTTCTCCGTTTTGGAGTCGCACTTTAGTTTCCTTCTTATTGCTCGCCACAAAGGCCAATAGGTTCTTCAGTTCCTGTCTCTTATCCTTATCTATTTTCAGGCCGTGCTGGTCATAGTAAGTAGCATAATCACGTGTTCCTTGTATGTACTGCTTAGGGAACATGGTCATATGAATTGAGTCAGCGCTATTGATAGGCCTTCTCATTTGATTGATGTACCAGTCTGTATTAAGAAGACTTAAGTTGATAATTCTAATATCATCACGAATACCTTCTACTTCCTGAGCATACCACAGCGGGTAGGTATCGTTGTCACCATTTGTAAACAAAATCGCATTGCTATCGCAAGACTCAAGGTAGTTGGTACCAAAAGCCAATGGTACTGTTCTATTACTTCTATCATGGTCGTCCCATTCTTTGGCTACCATATTAACAGGAACCACCAATAGAACCAGAGCTCCAACTCCAATGGCTGCCAGGTTTGGATTGACTTTGTCTCTTAGGAAATTCCAAATGGCCACGGCTCCAAGAGCTACCCATATAAAATAGAAATAGAATGATGCAACAAACACATAGTCCCTTTC
>ENA-OWNT01004555-OWNT01004555.1-seawater-metagenome-genome-assembly--contig:-NODE-4555-length-12057-cov-5.674958_pt1 | contig 12057 bp, 10 predicted proteins | sample MGYA00238136_ERZ651165 | MGnify/ENA primary metagenome ERZ651165 (study PRJEB26861, sample SAMN08777766) | seawater metagenome | isolation source: coastal seawater | place: USA: Florida | collected... | reverse complement strand
GACCCGATTCCCTACCTCACGGCCGCCTAGGAGGAGTCATGGTGCGCATGCCACCGAGTTCGGGAGGGGGCGAGCAAGTTTCCCTCTCCATCGATCTGCCGGACCACGCCTCTGAGGAGGACCACCGCGCCATCCCCATCGACGCGGTCGGGATTCGCCGGCTTCGCTACCCGGTCGCCGTGAAGGACAAGTCGGGAGATCTGCAGTCGACGGTGGCCGAGGTCGAGATGACCGTCGGCCTTCCGGGCGACGTCAAGGGCACCCACATGAGCCGCTTCATCGAGGTGCTCAACGCCCATCGGGGCGAGGTGACGATCTCGAATCTGCCCGAGATCCTCGGCGAGATGCAGCGGCGGCTCGAGGCCCGAGATGTCGCGATCAGCCTCGACTTCCCCTACTTCATCGACAAGGAGGCGCCGGTCTCGCGTGTCCGGTCGCTGATGGAATACCAGTGCGGGTTTCGCGCTCGGAAGTCCGGGAGTGCGGTGGAGTTCACCCTGGTCGTCGGGGTGCCCGTCAAGAGCCTCTGCCCCTGCAGCAAGGCGATCAGTCAGTACGGAGCCCACAACCAGCGAAGCGAGATTCGGGTCGAGCTCCAGTCCTCGACCTTCGTGTGGATCGAGGACATCGTCGCAGCCGTCGAGGGGTGTGCCTCCTCTCCGGTCTACGCCCTCCTGAAGCGGGAAGACGAGAAGTGGGTCACGGAGAAGGCCTATGAGAATCCCCGGTTCGTCGAAGACCTCGTCCGCGAAGTCCTTCTGGCGACCCGAAGTCTGGCCGGCGTGCACGCGGTTCGAGTTTCGGCCGAGAACTTCGAGTCCATCCACAATCACAGCGCCTACGCGACCCTCCACTGGGAGGACGTTCCGCCCGCTGCGGAGCAGTTGCCGCTCGGGCTGGAGAGTTCTGCGACGCCTCCGGTGCCCTTCGGGCAGTGGCTCCGGCAGGCGCGCGAAGCACGAGGCATGAGTCAGAGCGACCTTGCCGAAGCCTCCTCTTGCAGCACCTCCTTCCTCAGCAAGGTGGAGGGAGGGTCGAAGACGCCGGGGCCGGAGTCTCTCGAGGCGCTGGCGCGGGCTCTCGGCCAGGATCCTTTGAAGACGCAACTCCGTGCCGGCGTGGTCGCGCCTGAGCTGCTGGCCCGAATCCAGGCGATGCCTGAACAGTTCCTGCGCTGGGCGTCCGCGATTTGAAGTCGATAACCTCGATAGCACTGCGTCGCAGCCACGTGTAGTTTTCTCGCGCCCGTCGCGCTCGCGGGTGGGAGGTTTTGTGCTCGTCCTCGCAGCTTGCACGCAGTCGAAGCGTGGAGTCGTCGCACCGCGTAGGCGGCTTCGCCAGTACACGCTCGATGGAGACGCGTCTGTCGTCGCGAAATCGTGGGCGGCCGCTCTGAGGGGGCCTGTGGCAGGGACCTCCCCCCTGACGCACTTGTACAAGGGTGGCTACTGGTCGGCTGCCGTCGAGCTGCTCCGCTCCCTCCCCGGCGCCGAGCTCGCGGTAGTGTCTGCGGGGCTCGGACTTGTCCCAGCGACTGCAGTCCACGGTCCCTACTCCGCGACGTTCTCGTCCGGCCATCCCGACAGCGTGCCGGGTGCATCGGATTCCGCGGGCAGGGCGAAGTGGTGGGGGCTTCTGGGCGCGTCCGAGAGGCTCCGAGCCAAGGTCCGTCAGGCAAGTCGCGTCTTTGTGGTCCTTCCGAACCGCTACCTGGACGTGGTCGCGGACGATCTCCTGGCCTCCGATCGCGGGCACGTTCAGGTCTTCGCCTCCGCATGTCCCCGACCGTTGGCCGCAGCCCTCGGAAGGAGGCTGTTCCAGGTGAAGGCGCCGATGATCCGCCAACTGGGCACCAACGTCAGCGCCCTGGCGCCGAAGGCCGCTACGTTCGTTCTCGAGGGGGGCAGGGCCGAGAACGCTGAACTCCGCCGACGCTTCGAGCAGCTCGAGGTCGAAGACGAGGCGGCTCTCTATCCCGTGCGGAAGAAGCAGACCCCCCAAGAGGTAGCCGAGTGGCTGCGGTCCGCTCTCGCAACAGCCGAGCCACCCACCAGCGCGACAGCCGCGCTCCGAGCCTTCCGGGCGTCGGGCCGGGCGTTCGAGCAGAAGCGATTCCACCGGTTGTTCCGGGAGGTCGTGATGGACGAGAGAACCTCGTGACCGACACGGTTGTCGAGCGGCGTGCGCTCCAGCTGCGCCAGCACTCGGAGTGCGCCCTTTACCTGTTCGCTTTGCGGCCGTCGGAGGTCCAGCGGATCGCCGGCATCAGTCGCGTGAGTCGCGACGACGAGCAGCGGCTCGTCGGTTACCAGCGCAAGGAGGTGCGTCGCCACGTGCAGGACATCCGGGACTACCTCGACCAGGGGGATGTCCTGTTTCCGAACGCGCTGATCCTCGCCTTCGACGTTCCGGTCCGATTCCGTCGCAGCCGCGGTCCTTCGACGGATGATGGTCTCGCACTATCTGGAGTCCTCGAACTCCCGCTCCCTGAAGAGGGGGCCGATCGTCCAGCCTGGATTGTCGACGGCCAGCAGCGTGCGCTCGCGCTCTCGGCAACGACCAACGATGAGCTGGCGGTCCCGGTGGCTGCGTTCATCTCGTCGGATCTGTCGGTCCAGCGGGATCAATTCTTGCGCATCAACAACGCCCGACCCCTACCGCGGGGGCTCGTCACGGAGTTGCTGCCCGAGGTGGACACGTTCCTTCCGCGGAAGATGGCCGTGCGGAAGGTGCCCTCGGCGGTGACAGACCTCCTGAACCGGCACCCGGACAGCCCGTTCCGCGGGCTCATCCGGCGTCCCTCGACCCCGGACGACGAGCGGAAGCAAGCAGTCATCACCGACACGTCGGTGGTCGACATGGTCAAGGCGCGGCTGGTCGAGTCGTCGGGGTGCCTGTTCGGCTACCGCAATGTCGCCACCGGAGAGACCGACTCCGACACTGTCATGACACTATTGATCGCCTACTGGAGCGCAGTGCAGCAGACGTTTCCGCAGGCGTGGGGACGGGCCCCGACTCGCTCGCGGTTGATGCACGGCGCGGGGATCAAGGCGATGGGGACCTTGATGGACGCGGTCGTCCCCCGGCTGGACCCGGCGGCACGGAACCTCACGGAGCTGATCGCAGCTGAGCTGGCGCTCGTCGCACCGCTCTGTGCCTGGACAGCTGGCACGTGGGACGGCCTCGGTGGGCTGCCCTGGAACGGCATCGAGAACACGAGCCGACACGTCCGGATGCTCGCCAACCACCTCGTCCGCGAGTACACGCTCGCCCGGCACCGCCGATGAAGTTCTTCTACGCAGACTCGCTCGACCTGGTCGATCCGGTGTTCGACTTCGAGGCTGAGAAGTCGCGGAACCCGAAGCGCGTTCCACAGCGCGATGACGTCTACGCGCACGAGTTGATGGAAGGGGAGCGCCCGTACGACGGACTGCTGGTCAGCAAGGCGCTGTTCCGGGTGGGCGGGGGCTCGGTCGCTACCGGCAAGTACTCCCAGGCTCAGCGGAAGCGGTTCGAGCGGGAGGGGGCGCCCCGCTTCTTGCGGTTTCCGAAGGCCGGAAGACCGGACCCCGAACGGTTTCCGATTCTGGGTGATTGCGGGGCCTTCGCATACATCGAGGAGCCAGAACCCCCTCTGGACGTTGACGAGCTGATCGAGTTCTACGAACAAGCCCAGTTCACACACGGGATCTCGCTCGACCACGTCGTTAGGGATTACGACCTGGCCTTTGACGATGAGACCCCTCTGCAGCCTTCTGATCCCGGCGTCGATTCGGAGCACGCAGCCAAGCGCAAAGAGGCGCTCTACCGCCAGGAGCTGTCGCTGGCGAACGCGAGTGAATTCCTCTCGAAGAGCAGGGGAGGCAACTTCGTTCCGATCGGCGCCGCACACGGATGGAGTCCGCGCTCGTACCGGCGCTCAGTTCGCGAACTCGTTGCGATGGGATACGACTACATCGCCCTCGGCGGTCTGGCGCGGAAGAGGACGGAGATCGTTCGAGAGGTCCTTCTGGCGGTGCGCGGCGAGAGCCTCGGCAGAGCGAAGCTGCATCTACTCGGAGTTGTGCGTCCCGAGCTCTTCGACCTAATGAAGGATTGCGGCGTAGCGAGCTTTGACAGCTCTTCACCAGTCTTCCAGGCCTTCAACGACGCGAAGGACAACTACTACTCCCGAGACAGTGGTGGGCACTACACCGCGGTGCGGATCCCCCAGGTTGACAAGGGTGTGCCGATGCGCCGGATTCGGGAGGGGCGGATTAACCAGGCCGACGCTATTGCCGCTGAGGCTGGCGCTCTTAGGGCGTTCCGCGACTACGGGACCGGCGACCTGGGGCTGAAGAAGTTGCTGGCGGCGCTGCGGCGCTACGACGACCTACTTGGTGACGGGCGCAAGACGAAGCCCCCTTGGGATCGGATGGAGCGCACCCTGCGCGACCGTCCCTGGGCCGATTGCCCTTGTACGATCTGTAGTGAGATCGGCATCGAGGTCATTCTGTTCCGGGGAGGGAATCGGAACCGCCGCCGCGGTTTCCATAACCTCTGGTGGACGCAGCGCGTCCTCGAGACCTGGCGAGAGAACAACGAGGCATGAAGGTGACCATGGACGAAGCCCGCGTTCCGCAGAAGACCCTGGCGATCGACGCGCTGCGGCTGGAGCAGAGTCCCGGCCGGGTGATCTACAGCTTCGGGATCGACGGGAAGCAGGTGCCAAAGTTCGCCTCGGTGTCCCGCGCGCGTCGGGGTGAGGAGGACGTGGCCCTGCTCGGCTACCAGCGTCCCGAGGTCCAGAAGCACATCACGCAGATCCGCGAGTACATCGAAAGCGAGGGCGCGATGGTACCGAACGCCGTCGTGCTCGCATTTGGTGCGGGGGTCCGCTTCGTCGGCCGATCCGAGAAGCGCGGCGGCACGCAGGTGGTTCGGTCCGGGGCGGAGCCAGGGATCCTGGAGATCCCCATCTACAAGAAGGGGGAGGAGAAGGTCGGCTTCATCGTTGACGGACAGCAGCGGCTCGCCGCCATTCGGGAGTCGCGGCGGGATAGCTTCCCGGTCTTCGCGGTGGCCTTCGTCGCGGAGTCCGACGATGAACAGAAAGAGCAGTTCATGCTCGTGAATTCGACGAAGCCGCTCCCCAAGGGCTTGATCCACGAGCTGCTTCCAGGAGTGCAGGGGCATCTCCCACCGCATCTCGAGAAGCGGAAGCTGCCGGCCGAGCTCGTCGCCCACTTGAACCACAGCGAGGGTTCTCCGCTCCACCGCACGATCCGTACGGCGACGAACCCGTCGGGGCGTATCGCGGACAACTCCATGCTCCGCATCCTGGAGACCAGCCTGAGCGACGGAGTGCTTTGGGAGATCGCCCAGGTCGAGGAGGAAGGCGACAAGGCCGTCGAGGAGATGTGCAAGCTACTCATGGCGTTCTGGGGTGCCGTGCGCGAGGTGTGGGAGGACATCTGGGAGCTCAAGCCCCGGAAGTCCCGGCTCCTCCATGGCGCTGGCGTGGTGACGCTCGGGTACCTGATGGAGGAGATGATCGTCCGCTACCGGGGCAAGGAGTGGCCGCCGCAGGACTATTTCGTCGAGCAGTTGGAGCTCATCAAGGACGACTGCCACTGGACCGAGGGGTGGTGGGACTTCGGCAAGGGCCAGCGTCGGCGCTGGGACGAGATCCAAAACGTCAACAAGGACGTGATGCTGCTCATGAACCACATGACACGGGTGTATCGAAAGGCGTCGAGGCGCCGCCGTGGACGGGAAGCACTCTAGTCAGTTAGAGCCGAAGGGACTCGGGGGGACACACCTCGGGCCTGAGGCTGAGCGATCGACGACACCAATCCGAGACTGTCCCGGTGAGCGTCCGGTTGACGCCGTTCCGGAGGTCCTGGTTGTTCGATCACTCCACAGTTAGTTAGGCAGGCTGAAGGCCCGGCCAGACCGCCGCGGCCTCTGTGCAAATCGCCCCAATCTCTCTCGCGCGGCTCTTCCAGGCGCGCGGAGAGCGAACAAGCTGCCCGCCACGAGGGTCGAACAGCAGTCCGCCGTCGTGACCCAGAAGCTCGGGCTCGACAAGACCAGCGTCCCTCGCATGGACACGCAAGTACGACGCGATGGCATCGGCTGCGGTCGCAGAGAGCGGCGTGGCACTGATGTACAGCTTCAAGATGCCCAGTGGCTTCTTCTTGCGCGGGTCCGTCGCGCGAACCTTGAGGTCGGGGCGGATGGAGACCGCCATGCCCGAGACCTGCACCTTGGGAGCGTTGCGACCGATCGGCTCAAACTCGAGCCCATCGAACAAGCCGTTCTTGTATGCAGAGAGCGCAGATTCGATCGCCTTCGCGTTGCTGCGGGCCTTCACCATGCGAGCCCTCACTGCCCGGTCAGCTCCGGGGGCGTCCAAGAGGCTCTCGACGACCGATTGCTGCCGCTCGGCAAGCCAGGCCGCCCGATCTTCTTCCCCGTTCACAAGCAATGCCTTGATCGCCTGGGCCGCTGGCTCGTAGTAGACGACGCGATAGTCATCTGGGAACTTCTGAGAGCGCAGGATCCGCAACCGCTGCACGGCGTTGGCGTCCAAGTACTTTCCGATGGCGTTGAGGCTCAGGCGTGGCGACCGGCCCCATGCGCGAGAAGGCGAACTCGAAGAGGCAGGATTGCTCACATCAACTCCAATGGGACGAGTCAGTTCGATCACTCACACGAGGACCCACGTCAAGAAAAAGCTGAACAAGTAACCAGGGTGAACATCTGTTCCGGCAGCCTGCCGACGCGTGGCTGTTCTTGCCTACTCGCCTTGGGCGTCGTGGACTGGGGCGAGGGCGGGTTCTCGAACGTGACAGGAAAGCGCACTGCGATACATCTGGCGGCCCGCACTCGGAAACGGGTCTGCATGGTCTGCGTTCAGCCGCTTGCCACGCAGCGCGAGGGCTTCGACGATGGCCTGCTTCGCGGCTCGTTTCGCCTTCCGCGCTGGAAGAGTTCCGTCGCGGCCCGCCGGACTCAGTTGCTGCGAGAGCGTCAGGGCGCAGACACCGGCGCCCCGAGCCCTCGCCAGCGCAGCGATGAACTTGTATGGATGCGCTCCGGCCGTAAGGGGGATCCGCTCGCCGTAGACCCAGACCTCCTCCTCGACCAGATCGACAACCAACTCCGTTCCAGCCGGGGCGGTTTCAGTCGCCCGCAGGGTGTCTTCCAGATTGTGGTGACGAGCGATGGCAAGTGCGAGCGTTCCGCGATCGAAGCCCGGTGCGAGCACGTTCTGCTCGATGGTGGCAAGTCCGGGCAGCTCGCCGGCGCCCGGGGGAACGACAACCACCTGCTCCGCTGACTTCCGAAGGCTCCGAATCTCGAGACTCGTCGTAGGTCGCGGCTGGCGAAGCAGCACGACTACTTGAAACCATCGTTCCCCGACGGCGAGATCCCCAAGGAGGGCATGCGTGGCTTCAGCGGATCCAACCGAGGTTCGGCCCGTCAGCCTCAGGCGCGCGGCCAGCAACTCCGTCAGCCGCCGTGGGTCAAGCGCAAGGCCCTCGACATCGGTGGCCGAGAGACTGCGAGACGGGAGACTTGGCTCAAGACTCGTGCCAAACGTCTGCGCACCGTCCATCTCCTCGACGCGAAGTAGTGGTCCTGCGCCCGGAGCGTCAGGATGCGCGACACCGCCAAGGCGCACGGGCTCGAGCAGGCCTCGGGCTACCCACTCGTCGACTTGGAGCGCCCCAATCGCCGCGATCCATCGGGCCCTACGCTGCCGCCATGGAGCGAGAGTCCACAGACTCTCGGCCTCGCGTGCAGGACCGACCCGCACCCCCATCGCTTCGAGCAGTTCGTCGATGAGCTGCTCGTGTTTCTTGTTGCTGACCTCCACCTTGCTCGGGACCTGAATCGTCACCGACACAGGTCGGGTGCTCTTGCCAGCGACCGACACCTTCAGCTTCGCCGCCATCAGCTGCCCTTCCTCAAAGGGTAGCTGGAGCCGCTCGACTTCCTCGAAGCAGTCGTGCGCCCGGATGGTCACGAGCGAGTCGCCGCGAGCCCAGAGGCACTCGACGAGCCGGACAAAGAACACGCCGCGCACACGATCGCAACGCAGGGCAGTCCTCCGCTTCTCCTGGAGGACGCGGAGGTTGCAGACCTCGTCGGCAGAGAAGAAGGCCGGGTCCTCGAACAGTACAGCCCCCATGATTCGCCGATACGGGGCGACCAAGGACGGCGCTCTTGCGGCCACCCGCAGACGGCCGGTTCGGGGGTCGTATCGAACGATGTCGCCGTGGACCGGCCGGTAGCGAATCTGTCGCCGCCCATCCTCGCCGTGGAGGACAGCCAATGGGTTTCTGGTCCGGTAGGTGTGAAGCACCTGGAACACCAACAGTTCGTCGCGTCGGTAGGCCCGCACCTGCACATGCTCGCCCAGCCCCTGCTCGCGGCAGTGAGCCAAGAACAGCTCCGCGAGCCGCGCCTTGGCTCTCGGCAGGTCCATGACTGCGAGTGCGCTGCGGCCAAAGAAGTCGTGATAGGCCCTGCGCTTCTCCCCCTCCTGAAGGCGAACCTGTGCGCGGTCGAATGCCTCGGCAAGCGCAGGGTCCAGGCGCTGGCGCAGGTAGATACGCAAGGAGAACTCGCGCTCGCCGCAGTCTGGAATACCCTGGAGGTCGATTTGGGCATCCGTGAGGGCCTCGACAATCGCCTCGCGCCCTCCCTCAGTGCCCAGCTCGTTGATCGACTGGAGAGCCTCCAGGAGCTCAGCCGAGGCCGACGCCGTTTGCAGGGCATCCAGAATCTCGGCGTGCGAGGACAACTCGCCACCGCCCGGGACGACCACCCTGCTGATCGCTAATACCTCCTGCCACAAGACCAGCGGGATCTCCTCGACCGCCGCAGCATCCAGGAACGCAAGCGGAACTTGAGTGGGCGTTGTTGATGATCGAGACACGGGGCCTCCACGGGACTGGGTACTGGTTTGTGGCCGGGCGCCGGACCGATGCCTTACCGTCATCACTAGCGGCACTGTGGCAAGGGCCCAATCACCGATATGACTCGTCAAGCTTCTCTACACCGCCGCAGATTCGACACGTCGGGGGCGCGGCGAGCGTGTTCCTCCGAACCACGCCCGTCAGGAAGTCAAAGGCGAGTCGGCGAGGAGCGGGGTGCGAGGCTGAGAAGCCCGTCGCGATCCGCAGCATCTCGGTGACGGCGGCGCTTGCTACCTGTCCGTTGAACGCGATTACGCTCGGCTGCGGGACGTCCGCGCCATCGACGTAGCCTTCGGCCCCGAGTCGGGCCAGCTCCTCCTCGCTGGTGGCCTCGGCGCGCAGGCGCTCGGGATCGATGTGTCCCCAACACGCCAAGCAGGGGCGCCCGGGACCGATCGTCACGACCCGACCACTTCCCTGGACGACGATGCCGCTGCCATCCACCCGAAACGAGCTGCCCATGTCGATGACAGGGACCAGAGCGTCGTAGGAGAACCGATTCAGGAGGGCCCGGGGAGTGTGCTTGTCCACGCAGCTCAGGACGACATCGCAGCCAGCCAGCGTCTCAAGGCTCGCCTCGCGACCCAGCATCCCCCGACGTTGGTTCACCCGCGTCCCGAACCCGGCCCTGGCTGCGTACCGGGAAGCGACGTCCACCTTCATCGTCTGACCCACGTCGGCGCGCACTGCAGACAGAATCCGCGGCAGATTCGACGCCTCGACGAGATCGCCGTCGATTGCGGTGATCTGACCGACCCCAAGGTGGGTCAGGAGCGCAAAGGCGACGGAGCCGGTGCCACCCAGACCGACCACCCCGACATGCAGACCTGCCAAGCGCGCCTGCCCTTCTGCCCCGAGGGCGAGTTCCTGCCTGGCGAACCTCTCGTCCGCGACAGCTCCGGGGTCGAGGCGCGGGACCGCAACCTGCTCGCCCACAACGTGAACGGGCAGTGGCGCCGGGGCGCGGGGCGTCTCCCAGACACGGGCAAGCACATGGCCTGATTCGGCCGCCACGACCATGGAGCCATGGGCCGCGGGGATCTGGGAGTGGAAGGAAGGCATCAGCCGTGCGTCACCTCGATCGTCCGCGTCAGAGAACCAGGGGTGCACCGCGCCGGGGTGGGTGTGGACCGTGAACACGCTCCAGCCCCTATCCCGCGCCGGGCGGATCATCCGATTGATCGCGATGGGATGCAGCCTGAGCTGGTCGGCCCGTCGGACTTCGTAGGCGTCCTTGGGTACCACCGCAAGGGATCGAGCGACGAGAACGTTCGAGTCGCCCAGACGCTGCGCGAGAATCACCCCCGCGGTCTCCAGCTGTTGCTCTTCGGTCAGCTGGGAGACGAACGCCGCCCACGATGAGGCATCAACGCGCAAGATCACGACGACCTCCCTAATCGTTGCGCGCGAGGCGCGCCCGAACGCAGCGAAGGAAGTCCCTTAGGGTCGACGAGCCCGGCTTCCAGGCGCCCTTCTTCAGGTGCCAGGAGAACCGCTGCCACGAGGCCCCCAGAAGGCGCTCCGACGTCGTGTTGCGCGGAGAAGCCCCGGCCGCGGTGCGCACGGCAGGCTTGACCCAGAACATGTCCGGGGCCGCCTCGGGAAACAGCGGCGGAAGCTTGATTAGCAGCTGGGTCTCCTGTGGCTGGTAGGTCCCCGGCAGTCGAAAGCCGTCGACGACCAGGAAGGTCCACCCGTTGTCCTGCGGATGGACCTGGACCCGGTCCGTGGACAAGCCGGAGTCGCTGAGGAGCGCGGCCTCGAACCCGTAGTCCGCCGGCGGCTGGCTGTGGAAGACGTCGCAGGGACGGACGTGGGTGACCGCCTCGTTGGGAATGACCTGATCGTCGCAGGGCGCCTGAAGGAACAGGACGTCCCCAAGCGGAATCCCGGCGAGCTGCTTGAGCGAAGAGCCCGTCTGCTTGGCCTCATCGAGGACGTACTCCTTGTTGTTGATGGTGATCTTGATTCTCGTACCGTCGCCGTTCATGCCCGACCTCCAGCCCCATCAGGGGGCGTTCATCGGCTCCGCCCATCGCGGTGCCGTTGAAGAGAAGCTAGGAGTCGGGGCCTGCGGAGTCTGTACCGGGCCTGTACCGGCGATCGGTACGGACTCGGTACAGGTCGGGTACGGCCTTGCGCGAACCGGCTCTCGACGTGACAACCTGCTCGCGAGCGCATCGGCGAGCGCCAGAGTCGCGCGGGAGGGACGGTGAGCGATGGTGGGACGGCTCGATCGCAACCTCAGACGCGGACACCGAGCCGAGGATCTCGGGATCGAGATGCTGAAGGCCTTCTGCGCCGTGGCGCCGGTCCAACACACCGAGGACATCGGCTTCGACGCTGTCGCGACGGTCTTGCGACCCGATGGCCGCTTCCTCTACGCCGAACGCACGTTCTGCGTCCAGTTCAAGGCACGCTCCGTCCGGCAGATCCAATACTCCCCAGACGCGTACCGATGGCTCCGGGCGCTGGACCTGCCGCTGTTCATCGGAAGCGTTGATCTGGACAACCGGGCCGTGGAGCTATTCACCACCCACAACGTCGTCCATCGCGTGGACGCTCGCGGCTATCAAGCCGCGACGATGTACCTGGATGCTCGCAGTTGCCGGATTGACGAAGACCGCATCCACCAGGGACTCGGCGCTCCCGTCCTTCGGTGGGAGGCAGCAGACTGCGAGTCGTCAGAGGTTCGTGACCAGGCGTATCGGGTGTTGTCGGCATGGACGGCCCTCGAGCACGAGAACCGTCAGCTCTCGGCCATCCACACGACCCGGCTGGCGAGGTGGACCACGGGCGAGCCGCCGGATGTCCCCTCGACCGGGGTAATTGGCCACGCCGACGATCTAGCCCACGACATCGCAGCCGCCGAGCCGTACTTGAGCAAGCTCGCCTCGCATTTCGTGCTTCGTGAGGAGCCCTCCGTTGAGCAGCTCGGCTTCTATCTGTTGGTCAAGTGGCTCGCCGAGCACGGTAACGAGCTCGCTGGAACGACAGCGCGGATGGTGGAGCTGATTGCGGACGCCACTCCAGTTGATCTGGGCGATCGCATGTGATCAGGTGGCCCCGAACCCTGATGTTCGGAGGG
>ENA-OWNT01004554-OWNT01004554.1-seawater-metagenome-genome-assembly--contig:-NODE-4554-length-12061-cov-5.145945_pt1 | contig 12061 bp, 8 predicted proteins | sample MGYA00238136_ERZ651165 | MGnify/ENA primary metagenome ERZ651165 (study PRJEB26861, sample SAMN08777766) | seawater metagenome | isolation source: coastal seawater | place: USA: Florida | collected... | reverse complement strand
GCACCACGGCGTCCCCGCTGCGGGCGAACACCCCGCGGGTGGCGGTCGCGTGATCGATCACGGCCTGCCACTCGCCGTCGGGGAACCGGTCAGCAAACCAGGCGTCCGCCAGCGCCATCGGGCCCTCGAACACCTGCTCGCCGGATGCGGGGAGGGTCTCCAGGCCGAGGCGCCAGCCGTCGTCCTGCCAGTCAGCCGGGAGCTCGGTCCCGCTGGCGTCCACCAGGTAGGCGGAGCGCAGCGCCAGGGCCAGGTCCACGGAGGGGATCTCGGCGGCCGTGATCACCCCGTCCCCGTCCCCGACACACGCGGCCGCGGGCAGGGGCTCCTGGCCCACGTCCGGCTCCGGGGCGGGCGCCTCCGTTGGCGCGCAGCCCGTGAGCAGCAGCGTGAGGAGGAGCAGCCGCCTCATCTCACTCGGCGTGTCCGCTGAGGAGGAAGTCCGAGAGCTCCGTCCACCGCTCACGCTGACGCGGGTCCAGGATCAGCGAGAGGTGTCCCCCGGGCAGCACGAGCTCACGGTAGGCATCGGCCGGGACGACCTCGGCGAGCGCGAAGGCGCCGTCCGGGTGCACGATCCAGTCCCCCTCGGCCGCGACGTTCAGAAGCGGGCACGTGATCCGCGACAGATCGATGGCCTCACCGCCGAGCGTGGCCTCGCCCCGCAGCAGGCGCTCGCTCTGCATCACCTCGGTGATGAAGGGCCGAAAGACCTCGGCCGGAATGTCCACGTTGTCGTTCGCCCACCGATCGATGACCCGGAACCGGGCCATGGCGTCGGGATCGCCGAGCGTCTGCACGAACATGCGCCACTTCATCAGCTCGTAGTACGGCTTGAGCGCCATGAACGTGTAGCGGATCAGCTTGGCGGGCATGTGGCCGAAGCCATCCAGCACCTGGTCCACGGGGAAGGTGGCGGGGTTGGTCGCCAGCGCGGTGATGCCCTCGGCGCTCGCCCGGAACGGGGCCGTGAGGGCCAGAAACCGAGCCACGCGACCCGGATGCAGGGCGGCGTACATCGCCGCGAACGTGCCCCCGATGCAGTGCCCGAACAGGGCGACCCGGGCGTGCCCCGTGAGCTGCTCGATCGCGCTCACGCAGGCGTCCAGCGTCGCGCTCACGGTCTGGTCCAGGGACGCGTCGCGATCGCTAGCGGCGCCCCACTCCACCATGAAGACGTCGAGCCCGGCGTCCAGCAGGTGCTGCACGAAGCTCGTGCCCTCACAGAGGTCCAGGATGTAGCTCTGGTTGATGACCGAGTAGACGATGAGCACCGGCTCGCCCCGGCGCGGGCCCTCGCTCACGTACCGGTGCAGGCTCACGGACCCGCGGGAGAACACCTGCTCACGGGGCGTGGGCCGCACGGGCGTCTCGGCGGGATCGGCGTAGTACTCGGGACCGAGGCGGGCCTTCACCGCCATGGCGTCCGTCCAGTCGCGGACCATCCGCTGCTGGCACGGATCCGCGGTGCCCGCGAAGGAGGCCGTGAACGCCTGGGCGAGCGGGCCGAAGTCCACCGTGAACGCGTCGTCCGGGAGCCCGGACAGGTCCGCCTGGTACTCGCTGATCGTGCTGGCCCACAGCCCCTGGAGCCCGGCGCTGTCCGGCGCCGCCCCCAGCGCCGCCCACGCCTGCTCCCAGGACTGCTGGCCGACGCGGATCCAGGCCGTGGCGGCGTCGCCCCACGCGGACAGGAAGGCGGTCATGGGATCGCTCTCGGTGCTCACGGGCCCCCTCACAGCGCGGCCTGCTCGATGAGCAGGGAGCGGGCGATCTTGCCCGTGGGGCCCTTGGGCAGCTCGGGCAGGATCGTGACGCGCTTGGGCACCTTGTACCCCGCCAGCGCCGTCCGACAAACCGCGCGGATGGCCTCGGGGTCCGCCGCGCCCTGGGTGGCCACGAACGCATGCCCGACCTCGCCCCACCGTGGGTGCGGAGTGGGCACGACCGCGGCCTCGAGCACCGCGGGGATGCCGTAGAGCACGCGCTCCACCTCCGCCGGATAGACGTTCTCGCCCCCGCTGATGAACATCTCCTTGCGGCGGCCGACGACGCTGTACCAGCCGTCACTGCTTCGCCGGAGGAGGTCCCCCGTCGAGAACCAGCCGTCCGGCGCAAGCGCCGCGGCGGTGGCCTCCGGGTTGCGCCAGTACCCGGCGCACACCGTCGGGCCGCGCAGCTGCAGCTCACCGACGACGCCGGGGCCCACCTCGGCTCCATGCTCGTCCACGAGCCGCATGGACAGGTGGAGCATGGGCAGGCCGACGCTGCCGCAGCGCGCGATCTCGTGGCCGTCCGGGAAGACGAAGCAGTTGGGCCCCACCTCGGTGAGCCCGTACCCCTGCTTGAGGGGTACGCCGAGCGCTCCGTACGCCTCGATGAGGGGCAGCGGACAGGGCGCGCCGCCCGAGACCGCCCACCGCAGCGACGACAGATCCGTCGGGCGGGCGTCGTGAGCCACGAGCAGGTCCGTGAACATGGTCGGGACCGCGAAGAGCACGCTGACGCCGCGCTCCGCGATGATGTCGAGGGTGCGATCGGGCTCGAACGCCCGCGTGAGGAGGACCGTGCCGCCCTGGTGGAGCAGCGGCAGCGTCAGGACGTTCCAACCGCCCGTGTGAAAGAGCGGCGTGTGGGCGAGCGTGGTGTCGTCGCCGCGTACGTCCCACCCCGACACCGTGTTCACGATGTTCCAGGCGAGGTTGCCGTGGGTGAGGACCGCGCCCTTGGGCGTGCCGGTGCTCCCCGAGGTGTAGAGCAGCATGGCCGGCGTGTCGGCGGCCAGCGCGACGGGGGTGTCGCCATCGAGCCCGCTCCAGGCCTGGAGGGGCGCGGTGGGGACCCGCAGAGCCGCGGCGACGGCCGCGAACTCCTGCTCGGCGAACAGGACGGCCGGCTCCGCGTCGGCGACCACGGCCGCCAGCTCCGGCAGGGCCAGGCGCCAGTTCAGGGGCACGAGGATCGCCCCGATCCGCGCGCAGGCGAAGAACAGGACGATCGTCTCGAGCCGGTTGCTCGCGAGGACCGCGACGCGGTCGCCGACGCCGATCCCGCGGGTCCGTAGATCCGCAGCGGCGCCGTGCGCCTGTCGATGCAGGGCGCGCCAGCTCAGCTGGTCATCGCGATCCACGTCCACCAGCGCGAGCCGGTGGGGGGTGTAGGAGGCCCGCCGAGCGAGCCAGTCTCCGTGCAGCATGGCGGGCCTCCTCCCCAGCTCAGGCGTCGGCGCGGCCGAAGGTGGCGACCTCGTCCTTCCAGGTCGACAGGGCCTTGTGGGCCAGGTCGAAGCTGGTGGCGAGGCTCTCGGTGGCGATCTCGTTGCTGAGCCGCGCCCAGCTCTCGGACTCGGACCGCACTCGGCCGAGGCCCGTCTCGAACGCCTTGCGCATCTCGTCCTGCAGGGCGATGAGCCCGTCGATGCCGGAGACGGCCGCGCGGCGCTGGGCCTCGAGGATGCTCGCGGGATCCATGGTGAACGGGTTGGCCGCCTTGGCGTCCTTCGTGGCGTTGCTCGTGGAGTTGGTGCTCGTCTTGCTCATGGTCTCTCTCCGACGCGGGCGGGAAGCCGCCAGGCCGTCCCCGCGCTGACGGAGAGGACTCTATGTGCGGTCGCACAAGTCGTCAACCACCGTTTTGTGCGATTGCGAATTCAGGCATCGATGGGCGACCGGATCGCGACGAACCGCGCCATCCAGTTGGACGGCTGCTCGTGGCGAAACGACGACCAGCCGCGGCCCATGAGCCGCTTCGCGAAGCGCTCCATCGGAACCCACCGCACGCCGGCTTTCTGGCCGAGCGCCGCCTGCTGCGCTGCGAGGTGGGGAAGCGTCGACTCCGCCAGGGTCACGCCCGCGAGGCGTCCCCCCACCGGGAGGAGGGGCGCGAGGCGGCGGACGTGGTCGGCCGCGTCGAGCACGGTGTGCAGCACGCCGAAGTGCAGGATGGCGGGGAAGCCCCCCGCCCGGAGCGGAGGCCGTGCGAGGTCGCACCGCACGAGCAGGACGTTGCTGACGCCCGCGCGCGTGAGGGCCACCCGGGCCGCGCGCAGGGACGGGAGATCATCGTCGCAGGCGAGCCAGGGCGCCTCGGGGCACGCGCCCGCGAGCACGGCCGTCGCTTCCCCCTTCCCCACCCCAAGCTGCAGGACGGGCGCTCCCGGGTCGTGGTCGAGCCACCCCAACAGGGTGAACAGCTCGTCCTCGATGTCGTGGTCTTCGTACGCGCGGGTCTTCAGGCTCGCGGCGAAGAAGCCGTGGAAGTCGAGGGTGCCGCCGCCGAACGGGTACTCCCGCGGACGCGGCGCCGGCGGCCGCCCGGGCACGGTCAGGTCCAGGATCCCCCGCACCCAACCGTAGCTCGCGTCGCAGTCGAGGCAGGTGGCCGGCGGATCGCCCGACGAGGGCTCCCCCGGGCGTGGGATCGCGGGGACCACCATGCCCCCGCAGGCGGGGCACGCCAGCCGTGGCAGGAGCTGGCGGCGTGCGTCGTCTTCGGAGAGGGTGTCGGCGCCGAACATCGGCGGGGAGCATAGACCGGGGGCCGCCGGCTTGACACGGGGCCCCAGCGCCCGCAAGTTGCCCGAGCACGCGCGCGCGCGTCCAACCCCGAGGGACACCCATGAGCGACGAGACCGGCACCGAAGACAAGGGCGACTTCCAGAAGGAGGTCGAGGGGATCATGGAGGGGGCCGCGGGCCTCTTCGGGACGCTCCGCGAGATCTTCGACAAGAGCCGGGACGAGATCGCCCGCGCCTCGCGTCTGGGCAAGACGCGCATCGATCTGTTCCAGCTCGAGAAGGACCGGGAGCACTTCCTGCAGCGGCTCGGCGAGGAGTGCTACGAGCTCATCAAGGCGGGGACGATCGAGCACGAGGACCTGGCCGGGCACTACGAGAAGCTTCAGCTGCTCGACGAGCGGAAGGCCGAGTACGAGGCCGAAGTGGAGCGCATCGCCGCGGAGCAGGCCGCCGCCGAGGCCGCCAAGGAGGCCGCGAACGAGCCCACGGAGGCGTCCGACGAGACCGAGGCGTCCGACGATGCCGACGCGCCCGCAGAGGTGGCCGAGGCAGTCGCCGCCGAGCCGGAGCCGGAGCCCAAGAAGAAGGCCAAGAAGAAGTCGACGCGGAAGCCGAAGAAGGATCTCTAGGGTTCGACGCGCCAGGCCGTTGACACCGGTGAGGGGCTGCCTTACAGTCCCGCTCGCTCGACCGGAACCCAGGGCCGGGCGGCGCTGAGAAGCGCAGCAGATACGGGGCCATAGCTCAGCTGGGAGAGCGCGTGACTGGCAGTCACGAGGTCGGGGGTTCGATCCCCCCTGGCTCCACCAGACCAAGGCCGTCCTTCGGGGCGGCCTTTCTGCTTGGGTGCGAGGCCCGGCGCACCAGCGTTCGCTGGCCGTGCGGGCAGACGTGACCTATGCTCTCTGCCCCGCGCGGCGCGAGCCGGCGGTCCCGACCACCCCCGCGCCGAACGACGCGGGGGCGCTGTTTTTCAGGAGTTCGACGTGCGCAGGTACCCCATCACCCCCGCTGGCAAGGAGCGGCTCAAGAAGGAGCTGCGTCACCTCATCGAGGTCGAGCGCCCCGCGGTCGTCCTCGCCATCGAGGTCGCCCGGGCCCACGGCGACCTCTCCGAGAACGCCGAATACGACTACGCCAAGGACAAGCAGGGGATGATCGAGGCGAAGATCCGCGACCTCGACGCCAAGCTGGGCATGGCGGAGGTCATCGACCCGAGCAACCTGTCCGGCGACCGGGTCATGTTCGGCGCCACCGTGACCCTCGAGGACGTGGACACCGAGGAGGAGCTGAAGTACCAGCTGCTCGGCACGTTCGAGGCGGATCTCAAGCAGGGCATCATCTCGGTCGAGTCCCCCATCGGCAAGGCGCTCCTGGGCAAGGAGGTCGACGACGAGGTCACCATCCGCGTGCCCCGGGGCAACCGCACCGTCCTGATCACGGACGTCGAGTACAAGTAGCGCCGTGGTCGCGGCCACGGACCCCCTGACGGTCCTGCCGCGCGTCGGCCCCAAGACGGCCGACACCCTGGCCCGCGCCGGCCTGGTCACGGTCGGGGATCTGCTCCATCACCTCCCGCGCGCCTACCAGGATCGCTCCGTGGCGACGCCGGTGGCTTCCCTCGTCCCGGGCGCGACCGCGGTCGTGCAGGGCGAGGTCGTGGCCGTGCGCCAGGGTCGCCGCCGAGGCCGCACTCCGGGGACCCTGGAGGCCCGGGTGGACGACGGCACCGGCGCGCTGTCCGTCGTCTTCTTCGCGCCCGCGCCCTACATCCGCAAGCAGTGGGTGAAGGGCGCGCGGGTGCTGGTGATGGGACGGCTGGAAGCGTCCCTGCCCCTGCGCCTCGCCCATCCGGAGGTGGAGCTGGGGCCCGGGGGCGGAGCGTCGCCCCACCGGGACGCGATCGTGCCGCTCTATCGCACCCCCGACGGCCTGGGTCAGCGGCGGATCCGCGCCCTCGTGCACGCGGCCTTCGCGACCGCCGCCGAGCTCGAGGGGCTGATCCCGCCCGCCCTGCGCGCCGAGCTCGGGCTTCCGACCCGCGTCCAGGCGCTGCGCACCATCCACTTCCCCGCCCCCGGGGACGACGTCGCAGCCTTGCAGTCAGGCACTCACGCGGCTCACGAGGCGCTGCTGCTGGAGGATCTCTTCGTGCTCATGGTGGCGCTGCTGCGTCGCCGGGCCCGCCGCGCCGCGGCCGGGAGCGCGGCGGACGCGCTGCCCGTCGGTCGCATGGGGGGCGCCCGCGCGATGGCCACCCTGCGCCACCGCGCGCTCACGAGCCTGCCGTTCACGTTGACGGGCGCCCAGTCACGCGTCCTCGGGGAGATCGACGCCGACCTCGCCCAGGCCGGCCAGCCGATGCAGCGGCTCGTCCAGGGGGACGTGGGAGCCGGCAAGACGGTGCTCGGCCTGCTCGCAGCCGCGCCGATCCTCGAGCGGGGTGGCCAGGTCGCGATCCTCGCGCCCACCGAGGTCCTCGCCCAGCAGTGGCGCCGCCGCGCCGACGCGCTCTTCGGTCCGCTCGGGATCCGAAGCGCCTGGCTCGCCGGTGGGCAGACCGCCGCGGAGCGAGAGTCCGCGCTGACCGAGCTCCGCACGGGGCGCGCGCAGCTCGCCATCGGCACCCACGCCCTGGTGCAGGAGCCCGTGCGCTTCCATCGGCTGGCGCTCGCCGTCGTGGACGAGCAGCAGCGCTTCGGCGTGTTCCAGCGGGCGCGGCTCCTCGACAAGGGCGCCCAGCCCCACCTGCTGGCCCTCACCGCGACCCCGATCCCCCGCTCGCTGGCCCGGACGCTCTACGGCGACCTGGACCTGTCGACCCTGGACGAACGCCCGCCCCGCGGGCCCCTCACCACCGAGCTGCTGCCGTCCGCGCGGCGCCGCCAGGCCTGGACCCGGGCGCGCGCCGTTGCGGACGCGGGCGAGCGCGTGTTCGTGGTGTGCCCCCGGATCGAGGGGGCGGGCGACGGCCTCCGCTCCGTGCTGCAGACGGCGGAGGAGCTGGCCAACGGGCCTCTCGCCGGAGTCCCCCTGGGCGTCCTGCACGGAGGCATGAGCAGCGCCGACAAGGAGCGGGCGCTGGCCGCCTTCCGCGCCGGGCGGATCCGCGTCCTCGTCACCACGACCGTCATCGAGGTGGGCGTACACGTGGCCCAGGCCACGCTGATGGTCGTGGAGAACGCCGAGCGGTTCGGCCTGGCGCAGCTCCACCAGCTACGCGGCCGGGTGGGGCGGGGCGCCCGGGGGGGACACTGCGTGCTGCTCACGCCCGCGCCGGACGCCGCCGCGCGTCTGCAGGTCCTCGCCAGGACCGACGACGGGTTCGCCATCGCCGAGGCGGATCTGCGTCAGCGCGGCCCCGGCGATCTCGTCGGTGCCCGGCAGGCGGGGACGCCGGCGTTCCGCCTGACGACCAGCCCACGCTTCCTCGACCTGCTGCGGGTGGCCCGGGAGGCCGCCCGAGACCTGGTGGCGCGCCCGGACTTCGCGCGGGATCCCTCCCTCGCACCGCTGCGCGCCGCGGCCCGGGCGCGGGTCGACGCGAGCCTCGCCGTCGACGCCTGAGCCCGCCGATGGAAGGGCACACGCGGCTCTGATAACGTCGCGCGCCTGAGCAAGGGTGCGCAGAGCTCCGAGAACCGCGCTCTCGCTCGGGTCCCCAAGGAGCCCCCGCATGTCCGGCAAGTTCAAGAACCTCCCCGATCTCCTGCACCAGTCCGTGGCCGCCTTCGGCGAGCGCCCCCGCTTCGGGACGCGCGTCGACGGCAAGTGGACGTGGATGACCTACGCCGAGTTCGGCAAGGAGGTGGACGCGTTCCGGGGGGGCCTCGCCAGCCTCGGCGTCGGCGCCGGCGACAAGGTCGCCATCATCTCCGACAACAGCCCCATGTGGGCCATCGCGGCCTACGCCACGTACAGTCTCGGCGCCTGCTTCGTGCCCATGTACGAGAAGCAGAACCCGGAGGACTGGCGCTACATCATCGAGGACTCGGGCGCGAAGGTCGTGCTCGTGTCCGGCAAGAAGATCGCGGACAAGGGCGCCGCCCGGCTGGTCGAGGAGATCGGCACGCTCGAGCACCTCGTCGATCTGAGCGGCGACGGCCCCATGGGCTACACGGCCCTGTGCAAGGCCGGCGTGGAGGCGCCGGTCGCGGCGGCCGATCCGGCCTGGGAAGACCTCTGCGGCTTCATCTACACCTCGGGCACCACGGGCAAGCCCAAGGGCGTGATGCTCACGCACGGCAACATCTGCAGCAACGTGAACGCCGTGCAGGAGCTGCTGCCGATGCAGGAGGCGCGCTCGCTGTCGTTCCTGCCCTGGGCCCACAGCTTCGGCCAGACCCTGGAGCTGCACTGCCTGACGAGCTTCGGCTGCTCCAGCGCCATCGTGGACGACGTCAACAACCTCATCCCGTACATGTCCGAGGTGCACCCCACGGTGCTGTTCTCGGTCCCGCGGGTGTTCAACAAGGTCTACGACAAGCTCAACAAGCAGATGGCGGAGGCCACGGGCCTCAAGAAGGTCATCATGAACGCGGCCTTCGAGAACGCGAAGACGCGGCGCGAGCTCGCCAACCGGGGGCAGTCCTCCTGGTGGGTCGAGGTCAAGCACGGCTGGTTCGACAAGAAGGTGTTCAGCAAGGTGCGCGACCGTCTCGGTGGTCAGCTGGCCTTTGCGTTCTCCGGCGGCGCGGCGATCAGCAAGGAGGTCGCCGAGTTCATCGACAACGTCGGCATCACGGTCTACGAGGGCTACGGCCTGTCCGAGACGTCCCCCATCGCCACCGCGAACTACCCGGACAACCAGCGCATCGGCTCGGTGGGCAAGGCGATCCCGGGGGTCGAGATCATCATCGACACGGCCGCCGTAGGCGGCGAGATGGGTGACCAGGGCGAGATCGTCATCCGTGGGCCGAACATCATGAAGGGCTACCACGGCCTGCCGGACAAGACGGCCGAGGTGCTGGACGCCGACGGCAACTTCCGCACGGGCGACCTGGGCCGCAAGGACGCCGAGGGCTACGTGTACATCACGGGGCGCATCAAGGAGCAGTACAAGCTCGAGAACGGCAAGTACGTCGTGCCCTCGCCCCTGGAGGAGCAGCTCAAGCTGTCGGGCTACATCAACCAGGTGATGGTCTACGGGGCCAACAAGCTCTACAACGTCGCGGTCGTGGTGCCGGACATCGAAGCCCTGAAGAAGTGGGCCAACGAGCACGGCGTGTCCGGCGAGATCGGCGAGCTGCTCAAGAACGACAAGGTCAACGCCCTGTTCGAGGCGGAGATCGCGGAGCGCTGCCAGGAGGTCTTCAAGGGCTTCGAGCGCATCAAGAAGTTCCGCCTGATCCCGGACGAGTTCACCACGGACAACGACCAGCTCACGCCGACGATGAAGCTCAAGCGGCGCAACGTGATCAAGGCGTACCAGCACCTGCTGGACGAGATGTACGCGTAGTCAGCGGGCCTGCGGCAGGAGATCGGCGCGCACGGCGCGCATCAGGTGCGCGAAGGTTTCCGTGGGCACGTGCCAGGACCCCTCCACGCTCAGTCGGAACCGGTCGACGAAGCGAACCCGACAGACGTCCGTGTAGCGGCCGCCGTCCCTGATCGCGGGCTGGCCATCGAGGCGCCACTTCGCATTGGTTGCCGGGCGGACGACCCACTCCCCGTCGAGGCGGGGGTCCCGGCGCGCGCCGTCGACCAGTTCGACGCGGAACGCCCCCTCAGGACCACGGAGCCAGACCTCCGCAATCGCGTGCCAGCCACGCCCCTTCGACTTCGACCAACGGGTGCGCCGGTGCACGATCTCCCAGCCGAGGCCATCGAGGTGCAAGGCCGGGGTCAGCGCACCCGGCGGCGCCACCCCGTCCCGCTCCGCCCGCGTCGGCACCACGGACGTGTCGTGGACGAACGGAACGACCTCACCCGGAGCCGGCCGGAGCGATGTCTCGAGGGCGACCATCGCGGCGCGGTCCAGCGCCCCCCGGAGCTCGGCCGGGCCCACCACCAGTCCGACGATGCGCGCCGCCGTGGGCGGGGTGCCCGAGGTCGCCGGCAGGACGACGCCCAGCTCCGGGAGCTTGTCCGCGTGGGCCACGAGGTCGCGGAGCCAGCCGTCGATGGCGGGGGAGGCCGCTGCATCGAACAGGAGCACCTCACCGACCCGACCGGCCGTCGCCACGGGCCACCGCACCCCGGAGACCCGCTCGGCTGGCGCCCCATCCACGATCGTGCCGAGTGACATCGGCCCAAGCTGGGCGTCCCCGGCCATGCGCCACCCCTCCGGCAGCTGCCCCAGGGCGGGGACGAGGCGAGATGCGGGGAGGCCGGGCGCTGCAGGGGCCCCCGCCGGTGCGGTCCGGGCGTGCCACGACCGAGGCACGCGGTCCGCGAGCGCCGCATCCACCCGGGCGAGGTCGAGGCGCGGACCGATCCCGCGCGCTGCGATCCGCTCCAGCACCGCCCGGGCCACGGTCCGGTGCCCCGCGGGGGCGAGCAGGTCGCGATCCAGGTACCAGGTCGGCTCGGTCGCCGCGCGAAGCATCGGCCGGGTGAGGATCAGCGGGACGTCCAGTCCTGCCGCGATCGCCTTCAGCCGACGCTGGGGTGCATCCAGATCGACAGACCGACCCGCGAGGTCCAGCGGTGGCGCGAGCGCGGCCCGGAGCAGGACGTTGTCTCCCTCGATCCGCCCCGGGATCCCCACGATCACCAGCTGACCGCGCACGCCGGCGGCGAGCTGGCCGATGGCCTCGGCCGTGACCGCCCAGCCCCGCTCCGTCGCTTCATTCGCAGGCTGGAGGTACAGATCGATGGGCTGGGGCGCGTCTCGGACGCCGCGACCGAGCCAACGGCTCAGGAACAGTCCGTCACCTCGCTCCTGGTTGAACGGCGAACCCGGCCACGGCCCCCATGGCACCTCCACGAGCCGGTCACCAACGACCCGCTCCACGCCAGGGCCCCGCGCCGCGTCCCGCGCATCGTTGCCCAGATGGACCACGAGGATGACCACTCGCGGGTCCAGCCGGTGCGCCGCCATCAGGGTGCGGTACCGCATCAGCGCCTGCTCGGGGCCGTATCGGGGCACCGCGCCGTTCCAGACCGCGGGGGCCGGATCGTCCGAGGTAGAGAGGCCGAGCTCGATCAGACGGGCCAGGTGCTCGTCGTCCTCGACCCCGAGCCCCGCTGCGATCTCGTCTCCCAGCACGAGCCAATGCGCTCCGCTGACCGCGGGGCGCGCGACGTCCCGGAGCCCTGTGTCGTTCACGGTCAGTCCGAGCTCGGGGGACGCGAAGCGGGGCGCCAACGCGAAGCCCGCCGCGGGATCCCCAACGAACATCCCCGCCGGGACGTCCGCGATCGGCGTGCCCCCGGTGGGGTGTCCGTGCTGGAAGCGCAGCGCGCCCTCGATCGCGACCAGGACCCCGATCGCGAGGACCAGCCAACCGAGCAGCCGGCGCACGCCCGCTGGTACCATCTGGCCGATGGCGTCCTCCTCCCGGTCCTCGCTGTGGGCCGATGTCGTGCTCAACCTCGCCATCC
>ENA-OWNT01004552-OWNT01004552.1-seawater-metagenome-genome-assembly--contig:-NODE-4552-length-12062-cov-14.345515_pt1 | contig 12062 bp, 14 predicted proteins | sample MGYA00238136_ERZ651165 | MGnify/ENA primary metagenome ERZ651165 (study PRJEB26861, sample SAMN08777766) | seawater metagenome | isolation source: coastal seawater | place: USA: Florida | collected... | reverse complement strand
AACAACCAGTCCAACATTCGGGGACCAGTTCATGAGCAGCGGAGGACATGTCCACCTGCCGCACGCGTGACATGCCCTGTCCTGGACCCCAGCGATGGACATGTCCAGTCCTGGGCTCGAGCGGCGGACATGGTGGGGTTATGTCCAGTGGCTGCGAGCAGGGGAGGGCATGTCCAAAATGTCTGCGCCAGGGGAGGGCATGTCCAGCCGGTTGCGCTCCGCGGGCACCCCAAGCCGACTAGTCCTCCGGATCCTCGGGTTCGCCCAGTCCACGGGCGGCGAGGGCTTCCCCGGTCTGCCGGGCGAAGGCCACCGTGGTGATGATCACCGGCAGCACAAGTGCCCGGGGGTTGCGTTCGAGTCCGCGGGCCCGGGCGGAGTCGCGCACATCTGAATAAGCCCCGGCAACGAACGGGATGCTGCGCAGCATGATGGCAATCGTCAAGGCAAAGCGCTCCGGGTCGGCACCGAATCGCCGGAACGGCCGGGCCAGGGAGGCTACGCCGTCGAGCAGTTTCTGCACCGGGGTGGTGGCGGTCAGGATCGACGCCGCCACGACGCATATCAGCACGTTCAGCACGATGCGGGCGGCGGTCGGTGCACCCAGCTGCCACCACTGGAAGAGGCCGATGGCGAGGAGGACCGGCAGGACCGGGCGCACCGCGCGGATCAGCCTGGCAGGACCGGCCCCGCTGAGCAGGAACAGCCCGCACAGCAGGGCCAGCACGGCGAACGACACGGCCCAGTCGGCGATCAGGAACGACGCCATGCCGCACCCGACCACCAGCAAAAATTTCAGCCACAGCGGCGCCCGGTGGATCAGCGACGAGCCCGGCGCATAGGCCGCGAGGAGGAAGCCGTGGGCGCTCAAGGCTTCCCCAGCCGGGCTTGCTCCGGCGTGCCGCCTCTGACGCCGGCCCCCGGGAACCCTTGGCCGCCCGCTCCCGGGACCCTTTGGCCGCCGGCCCCGGGCGCCGAGTCCCCGCGCGAACCGCCCCCCGCCGTAGGAAGACCCGCCGTCGGAAGACCCGCCGTCGGAAGACCCGCCGTCGGAAGACCCGCCGTCGGCAGACCCGCCGCGCTCAGGGCCCGGTAGTGGGCGACGGCGGCGGCCGGGTCGCCGTCGAACACGATCTTCCCGGCATCCACCACCAGGACGCGGTCCATGTCCTGCGCGAGTTCGAGGTCGTGGGTGGACAGGATCACCTGCTGCCGGAGACCGGAGAGCGTGCGGCGCAGGAGTTCGCGGTTGCGCAGGTCCAGCAGCGTGGACGGCTCGTCCAGGACCAAAACCTCGGGGTCTACGGCCAGGACGGCCGCCAGCGCCAGGAGTTGGCGTTCGCCGCCGGAGAGCTCGTAAATGCTCTGGTCCGCCAGGGGCAGGAGGCCGAACCGGTCCAGGACGGACTCGGCGCGGGCCCGGCGTTCCGCGGCGTTGCGGAGGGAGCGCCGCAGGGACAGTTCCACGTCCTCGCGCCCGGTGGGCATGACGAGCTGGGAAAGCGGATCCGTGAAGACAAAACCCACCCGGCGCCGGACCTCCCGCACGGCGCGGACGGTATCGGCGCCGTCCACCCGGACCGTGCCCTCGCTCGGTGCCACGAGCCCGTTGAGGAGCCGCAGGAGCGTGGACTTGCCCGAGCCGTTGGCGCCGATAACCCCGATCCGCCGTTCCGTGAGGTCCAGCGACAGCTCCTGGAGCAGCGTCTTGGGTGCGGGGCGGCCGTCAACCGACACCCGCACCGTCACGCGGTCCAGGGTGATTGCGCTCACGGCCGGGTGTCAGCCGTCCGGACGCGGCGGAGCAGCAGATCCGGGAAGGCCTTGTGCAGGGCCAGGGCGAAGCTGACGGCCAGGACGTTCTTGATGATGTCGCCGGGGTAGAACACGAGGTCGGCAAGGAAGGCCTTGGAGAAGTCCAGCTTGGCATTGACCATCATGCCCAGGATGCCCAGGCCGTGGATGAAGACGATGCTGCTTGCCATGGCGGCGGCGAACAGGAGGACGGCGCGCAGTTTGCCGGTGCGGTGAGCCGTGCGCCTGAGCACGACGACGGTCAGCCAGCCCACCGCCGTGGCGGCCAGCAGGAACCCGATGATGTAGCCGGCCGAGGGGCCGGCGAGGACGCCCAGCCCGCTGCGCCCGCCGCTGAAGATCGGCAGTCCGGCGAAGCCCAGGAGCAGGTAGAGCCCGACGGCGGCTAAGGCCCGTCCGGGGCCGAGAGCCAGCCCCGTGAGCATGACGGCCAAGGTCTGCAGCGTGATGGGTACGCCGAGACCGCCGACCGGAATGGCGGCGATCAGCGCGGAGCCGGCCACCAGGGCGGCAAAGACCGCGATCAGGCCAAGGTCGGTGGCGTTCCACCGGCCCCGGCGCGGGGTCCGGGTTGTGGCGGTGTGGTCGGTCTTCGTCATGGTGTTCCTGTCGAGTGCTGCGGTGCGAAACGGAAGTGTGATTCTGACTGTACGGCCGCGGCGCCGCGGGTTTTTTGTAGGCGCCCCACTAAGCGCCGGCCCGGATACTGGAGGGCGCCGCCAATGGGGACAGCCAGGCTCCCGCTCTGGTGCGCCAGGCGCCCGCTCCGGCGGCAGGCCGGCCTATGTCATGGGGCCGGGGCGGTGCCGGTAGACTTGTAGAGGCCGTGTTCTCGGCCGACCTGCCCCGGCCCCGCCCAGACTCCACCGTTGTGCCGCGGCATTCCCTGTTGTGAAAGGCCTTAGCTGCATTGATTACCGTCCAGGATCTCGAACTGCGCGCCGGCGCCCGCCTCCTCATGGACCAGGTGAGCTTCCGGATCGACAAGGGAGACAAGATCGGCCTGGTCGGCCGTAACGGTGCAGGCAAGACCACGCTGACTCGAGTGCTCGCCGGTGAAGGCCTGCCCGCCGCAGGAAAAGTCACGCGCAGCGGCGAAATCGGCTACCTGCCGCAGGATCCGCGCACCCCGGACATGGAGCAACTCGCACGCGACCGGATCCTCTCCGTCCGCGGGCTGGACATCGCCGTAGGCAAGCTCCGCGTGGCCCACGAAGAGATGGCCAGCGAGGACGCCGCGGTCCAGCGCAAAGCGATGAACCGCTATGACCGGCTGGAATCCGAGTTCCTGGCGGCCGGCGGCTACGCCGCCGAAGCCGAGGCCGCGGCGATCTGCTCGAATCTCGCCCTCCCGGACCGCCTGCTGAACCAGCCGCTCAAGACCCTGTCCGGCGGGCAGCGGCGCCGCGTGGAGCTCGCGCGCATCCTGTACTCAGATGCCGAAACCATGCTCCTGGATGAGCCCACCAACCACCTCGACGCCGATTCCATCTCCTGGCTCCGTGAGTTCCTCAAGAACCACCAGGGCGGGCTGATTGTCATCAGCCACGACACCGAACTGCTCGAAGCGACAGTGAACAAGGTCTTCCTCCTGGACCCCAACCGCGCCCAGATCGACTTCTACAACATGGACTGGAAGCGCTACCTCACCCAGCGCGAAACGGACGAGCGCGCCCGCAAGCGTGAGCGCGCCAACGCGGAGAAGAAGGCCCAGGTCCTCTTCGACCAGGCCAACAAAATGCGCGCCAAGGCCACCAAGGCCGTCGCCGCGCAGAACATGGCCAAGCGTGCCGAACGTCTGCTGGGCGGCCTCGAAGCCGTGCGCGCGACCGACCGCGTGGCAGCCCTGCGCTTCCCGGATCCGTCGCCCTGCGGCAAGACCCCGCTCACCGCCGATGGCCTCAGCAAGTCGTACGGCTCGCTGGAGATCTTCACCGACGTCGACCTCGCGATTGACCGCGGCTCCAAGGTGGTCATCCTGGGCCTCAACGGCGCCGGCAAGACCACCCTCCTGCGCATGCTCGCCGGCGTCGACAAGCCGGACACCGGCGAAGTCGTGGCGGGCCACGGCCTGAAAGTGGGCTACTACGCCCAGGAGCACGAGACGCTCGACGTGGACCGCACCGTCCTGCAGAACATGCGTTCCTCCGCCCCGGACATGAACGACGCTGAAGTACGGAACATCCTGGGCTCGTTCCTGTTCTCCGGCGACGACGTCGACAAGCCTGCCGGTGTGCTCTCCGGCGGCGAGAAGACCCGACTGGCGCTAGCCACCATCGTGGCCTCGAGTGCGAACGTGCTGCTCCTCGACGAGCCCACCAACAACCTCGACCCCGCCAGCCGCGCCGAAATCCTCGGGGCCCTGAGCAACTACACCGGCGCCGTCGTCCTCGTGAGCCACGATGAAGGCGCCGTCGAGGCACTTAACCCGGAGCGCGTCGTACTGTTGCCCGACGGCATCGAGGACCACTGGAACGAAGACTACCTGGACCTGATCACGCTGGCGTAAGGGTTAGCGGACGGGCATCTCTTCGGCGCCCGTGATTCGCTGCAGGTCTTCGTAGCCGATCGAGAACATCGAGTTGTGGTCGCCTGCCCCTGCCCAGAGGACGGGGTGGACCGCCAATGACTCATCCAACAGGGTCCGGATCCGTTCCGGGTGGCCTACCGGGGCCACGCCGCCAACTTCCTGGCCCGTGTGTTCCAGGACGAATTCGGGGGAAGCACGGCGGATTGTGCCGGACCTCAGTTGCGCGGCCACTTTCCCGACATCGACCCTGGCTGCCCCGCTGGCCAGGATGAGCAACGGAGCGCCGCCAAGGTCGAACACCAGGCTGTTGGTGATTGCCGCGACGTCGCAGCCCAGCGCGGCGGCCGCAGCTGCGGCGGTGGGGACTTTCGTAGCGAACACCGTCACGGTGTCCTGCGCGCCAAGAGCAGTGAGCGCGCGCTTCACGTTTGCCACAGGTTCCGGGATGGCCTCAGCGCTCATCCGTCAGTAGCCCTGGGCGTCCAGAATGGCGTCTTCCTCTTCCTCCGCCGTCGCGTTCTTGCGCTTCCGGGGAGCAGGACGACGGCGGGCCACCGGGCCGCTGGAGTGCAGGAACACGCCCTCGGCGGCTTCGGCTTCGGCGTCCTCCGCGTCGATCGCGGCGTTGCGGGCCTGCTGCCGGGCCGCATAGCCGAACCCGACGAACATCAGCACACCGAACGCGAACCACTGCAGGGAGTAGGACAGGTGGGTTCCCTCATCGGTGGACGGTTTGGGGAACGGAAACGGCATGTCCTGCACCGCGGGTGATTCCGAGGCGAGCTGCCCGTAGGCGCCTGTCAGGAGCGGATAGCCAAGCTGGGTGGAATAGGCGGTGAGGTCTATCGAGGCCAGCTGTCCGTCCGGGGCGCCGCGTTGAAGCCCGGCCTCGGCCGGCTTGAGGCGGGCAACCACGGTCACCGGTCCCTGCGGCGGGGCCGGCACCGAGTCGGGCCGGCCCGGGGTGTTGTTGCCGATGGGCAGCCAGCCGCGGTCAATGACGACGGTTTCGCCGGAATCGAGCTTGAACGGGACCACCACTTCGTAGCCGGGCTGGCCGTTGAGCGGGCGGTTGCGGACGATGCGCTGGCCGGCGACGTCGTAGGTGCCGTTCAGTTCCACCTGGGTCCATTCGCGCTCCGGATCGAGCCGGCCGAACTGGTCCCGGACATCGGCGAAGGGCACGGGGGTGGCGGAGTAGTTGGAGACCACCCGGTTGATTTCGGCCAGGGTTTCGGCGCGACGGTCCATCTGCCACCGGCCCAGGCCCACGCAGCCGGCAGCGAAGATCGCGGCCAGCAGCAAGTACCCCAGCCATTTACTGGAGAAAAGAAAGCGGTACATTCAGCCGATCCTGCCTGACGGGTCGAGGGGCACGGTGACGTCGAGGGCCACCGTCTCTTTCCACAGCCCGCGGGTCTGCAGGTAGTCCTCGAGCCAGGCGCGGTGCTCCCCGCATGCCAGCCAAATCTTGCGGCGTTCCGGGGAGTGGATCTTGGGGTTGTTCCACAGCAGTTGCCATTCCGCCACGGCGCGGCAGGCCTTGCGGGAGCAGACAGTGCCCGGGGCCGCGGCGGTGTCGCCGCCGGTCCCGGCCAGGTCAAAGAGGTTCATGAAGCTGCCCGTCCGTGGTTGTCGTCGTCGTTCTCATCATCGATCAGCTCGCCTTGCAGCAGCGTCGCCGAGGCGTCATCGGCGGTGTCAGGGTCAGGCCCGGCCGGCACTGCAGGGGAGTCCAGCTCGGCCAGCGGTGCATAGTCCAGGAGGGAGTCGCTGTGGACTTCCGCCTTGTCGCTGCCGTTGGCGATCACCACCGCAACCCAGGGCAGGAACACGGCCCCAAGCACGGGGATGAGCTTGAACCAGCCGTCCACCATGAAAATCAGGACCAGGCAGACCATGCGGATGCCCATGGCGACAGCGTACTTGATCATCCGCTCGCGCATCTCGTCCGAGTGCGCGGCAGCGGCGTCCGTAATGCTGTGCACTTCGGTACCGCCGGACTCGGCGTCCGGCCTCCCGGGCACAGGAACACCGGGTCGGTTTTTGAGTGTCACGGCTGTTAGATCACGCTCCCAAGGCTTACTGCAATTCTCTCACCATCGGCTGACCCGCCCAAACGGGTGCGAACCGGGCGCTAAGATCGGAGGCAGGAAAAATCCAGCCCCCAGCGCGGCCCTCCCTGCCGCAGAATCCCGGAGCCCCATATGTCTGAGACACCCACCACCGGCCGCAGCGTTCTGATCACCGGCGGGAACCGGGGGATCGGCCTGGCCATCGCCGAGTCCTTCCTGGCCAACGGCGACAAGGTGGCGGTGACCTTCCGCAGCGAATCGCCGCTCCCCGAGGGCATCCTGGGCGTCAAGGCGGACGTCACCGACGAAGCCTCCGTCGACGCCGCGTTCACGAAAGTCGAAGCCGCCCACGGCCCCGTGGAAGTGCTCGTCGCCAACGCCGGCATCACCAAGGACACCCTCCTGATGCGCATGAGCGAGGACGACTTCACGTCCGTGATCGACACAAACCTCACGGGTGCCTTCCGGGTCATCAAGCGCGCGTCCAAGGGCATGATCCGGGCGCGCAAGGGCCGCGTGGTGCTGATTTCCTCCGTTTCCGGCCTGTATGGCGCGCCGGGCCAGATCAACTACTCGGCTTCCAAGGCCGGCCTGGTGGGCATCGCGCGGTCGCTCACCCGCGAGCTCGGGGCGCGCGGGATCACCGCAAACGTGGTGGCGCCGGGCTTCATCAACACCGACATGACGGCTGAGCTGCCCGAGGCCACGCAGAAGGACTACCTGACCAAGGTCCCCGCCGGGCGCTTCGCCGAGGCGTCCGAGGTCGCCAACGTGGTCCGCTGGATCGCCAGCGACGAGGCGTCCTACATTTCGGGGGCGGTTATCCCGGTCGACGGCGGCCTCGGCATGGGCCACTAGGCCCGGTCGGCGGCGGCGCCGCGGGCACGGCGGACGACGGCGGCATCCGCCGTCGTCCGCTGCCGTTTTCCGCCCGCGGCTGCTCCGCGAAATTAGCCGCTAAAGTCTGCCACGCCGGGCCTTTTTGCCCTTGGCTCCCGTGCGCCGGGAGCGTGTAATGGGCTCACAGCCCCTGACCATGCCGCGGCAGGGGCGTGGATGCAGGAGGAATATCATGAGTGATCTCAGCAAGTGGACGCCGTCCGAAATGCTGGAACCGGTCCGCCGCTTCCTTGACGGTGATCTGACCATTGCGCCGAGCATCAAGATCGAACAGTTCCAGGAGGGCAACACCCTGGTGGTCCGGGCCGAGGTCCCCGGGATCGATCCCGACAAGGACGTCGATGTCTCGGTCAGCGAGGGCGTGCTGAACATCTCGGTGGAGCGGGAGGAAAAGTCCGAGCACAAGAACAAGAACGGGTACCGCTCGGAGTTCCGTTACGGTTCGTCCACGCGCAGCATCGTGCTCCCTGCCGGCGCCAAGGAAGAAGACATCACCGCCACCTACAAGGACGGCGTCCTGGAGGTCCGTGCACCGGCTCCCGAAACGGCCCCGGTGGAAACCACGAAGAAGATCCGGATCGACCGCAGCTGACCCGGACAAAGGACCATTCCCTTCCGCCCGCGTGGTCCGGCCAGCCGGGGGACATGCCCAGTCCTTGCTCCGGGCAGTGGACATATGGGACGCATGTCCACTCCGGAACCCGTCCGGAGAGCATGTCCCGCGCAGGGGTCCGCCACGCCCCGGGGAACTACGCCGTCGGGGCTTCTTTGTTGACGCTGAACAACTGAAAAGGCGCAATCCGCTGGCATGATGGATTGCAGACCCACAGTATTTGGACGTTTGGAACAAAGGAGCTTGTATGGGACTGCTGGAGAACAAGACTGCGATCGTGACCGGTTCGTCGCGGGGAATCGGTGCCGAAGTCGCCAAGTTCCTCGCCGCCGAGGGTGCCGCCGTCGTGGTGAACTACCGCCAGAAGGCGCCGCGCGCCAACAAGGTGGTCGCAGAGATCGAGGCCGACGGCGGCCGTGCGGTGGCGGTCGGGGCGGACCTGACCACCCAGGAAGGCGTCCAGGCCCTCGCCAGCGCCGCCCTGGAGAACTTCGGCTCGCTCGACCTCCTGGTCCTGAACGCCTCCGGCGGCATGGAGACCGGCATGGAAGAGGGCTACGCGCTGAAGCTGAACCGGGATGCGCAGGTGAACATGCTCAACGCTGCGGTTGCCCTCATGCCCGAAGGCTCGCGCGTGGTCTTCGTGACCAGCCACCAGGCCCACTTCATCAACACCGTGGCCACCATGCCCGAGTACGAGCCCGTCGCCCGCAGCAAGCGCGCCGGCGAGGACGCGCTGCGCGAGCTCGTGCCCGCCTTGGCTGACAAGGGAATCGCGCTCGTGGTCGTCTCCGGCGACATGATCGAGGGCACCGTCACGGCCACTCTGCTTGACCGTTCCAACCCTGGCGCCATCGAGGCCCGCCGTGCCGAGGCCGGCAAGCTGTACTCGGTCAAGGAGTTCGCCGCAGAGGTCGCCAAGCTGGCCACGGCCGACGTCGAGACGGGCCACACCGAATACGTCGGCGGTGCCGATTATTTCGATAAGACCGCAGACAAGGCAGAGGACAAGAGCTCCAGCTAAGGCTGGGCGGCTGCCCGCCGAGATGGCACGCTGAGATGGCACGTCGCGGCAATGTTTCCAACGAACATTGCCGCGATGTGCCATCTCGCGGTTAAGGCATCAGACCCCGGCGATATACCGCACGGCGTCGAGATAGGGAATGTTCACGGCGGCGTCCGCGGCCGCGCGGACGGCCGGCTTCGCGTTGAAGGCGATGCCGATCCCTGCGGCGCCGAGCATGTCCAGGTCGTTGGCGCCGTCGCCCACGGCAATCGTGTGCTCCATGGGGATGCCTTCGGCCGCGGCCCATTCGCGCAGGTACTTCTCCTTGGCGGCACGGTCGACGACGTCGCCGATCACCTTGCCCGTCAGCGCGCCGTCGGCGATCTCAAGTTCGTTGGCAATCCAGTAATGCAGCCCCAGGTCCTCGGCGATTGGCCGGAGGATCTGGTTGAACCCGCCGGACACCACGGCCACGGCATGGCCGGCGGCCTGGAATGCTGCCACGAGTTCGGCGGCCCCGTCGGTGAGTTTAACCTCGGAGCGGACCTTCTCAACGACGTCGGAAGGCAGTCCGGCGAGCACCGCCACCCGGGCGTGCAGGCTCTGGGCGAAGTCCAGCTCGCCGCGCATGGCCGCCTCGGTCACGGCCGTCACTTCCTCCCGCTTACCGGCATAGGCCGCCAGCAGCTCGATGACTTCCTGCCGGATCAGGGTGGAGTCCACGTCCATGATGAGGAACTTCCGGGGGGCCTGCCGCAGGGACGCCGGAACGATCGCCGTGTCGATGCCGTCGACGCCGGCCGCGGCAACGCTGCGTCGGGCGCCGGCCAGCCCGGCCTCGGTCAGGGGGAGGGGCAGGGTGCAGTCGGCGGTGTAGACGGAGAACCGCCCGTCGCCGCTCGTGCCTTCGGCGGCGACGGTCAGCCCCGCTCCGGCCAGGGTGTGGCGAAGCTGCTCTACTTCGGGATGGGACAAATTGACGCCGTAGCTGACCGCGGTCACGTTCGAACTCATGGCCTCAATCCTAGCGAGCGCGCCGGGACCGGCCGGAATTCGTTTCGCGGCAGTGACGCGGGCAACCGGGCCGCCGGCTGGCCTCCGGCCCGGTTATCAGTAGTCCGCTTTTTTGTCCTAGTGTCTACTCCTATGAGTGATGTACTTGAAATGGCCGCCGTCAGCGTTGTACGTGGGGCAAAAACGCTCCTGGACAAGGTTGACTGGCAGGTCAAGGAAGGCGAGCGTTGGGTGATCCTGGGACCCAACGGCGCCGGCAAGACCACTCTGTTGCAGGTGGCCGCAGCGCGCCTGCACCCCACCAGCGGCATGGCCGGGATCCTCGAGGAGATCCTCGGAGCGGTGGACGTCTTCGAACTCCGGCCGCGGATTGGCCTGTCCTCCGCCGCCCTTGCCAACCAGATCCCCGAGCACGAAAAGGTGCTCAACGTCGTCGTGACCGCCGCGTACGGCGTCACCGGCCGGTGGCGCGAGGGCTATGAGAAGGACGACGAACGCCGCGCCTTCGCGCTGCTCAACGAATGGGGGATGGGCCCCTTGCTCAACCGCCCGTTCGCCTCGCTCTCCGAGGGCGAACGCAAGCGCGTCCAGATTGCCCGCGCCCTCATGACGGACCCCGAGCTGCTCCTCCTCGACGAACCCGCCGCGGGACTTGACCTGGGCGGCCGCGAGGACCTCGTCCACCGGCTCAGCGAGCTGGCCCGCGACGAGTCCGCCCCCGCGATCGTGCTGGTCACCCACCACCTCGAAGAGGTACCGCCGGGCTTCACTCACGCGCTGCTTCTGCGCGACGGCGGTGTTGTCGCCTCGGGCCCGCTGGCAGAGGTGCTGACCGCGGAGAACCTCAGCAAGACATTTGGCGTTGACCTCGATGTCAACGTCTCCGGCGGGCGTTACACCGCCACCGCCCGCCGCTGAAAGGGCCACTGACAGCGCGTGGAGTTCCTTAGCAGCGTCTTCATTTTCTTCGCCGGGCTCTGGGCCGGCACCATCAACAGCGTTGTCGGCTCCGGCACCCTGGTGACCTTCCCGGTGCTGATCGCCCTTGGTTTCGCACCGGTGACGGCCTCGATCAGCAACGCCATGGGCCTGGTGGCCGGAAGCGCGGCCGGGGCCTGGGGCTACCGCCGGGAGCTTGCCGGCCGGGGCCGCCAGCTCCTGCGGCTGCTGCCCGCCTCGCTGCTGGGCGGCATCACCGGCGCATACCTGCTGCTGCACCTGCCGGAGAAGGTCTTCCACTACGCGGCGCCTGCCCTGATTGTGGTGGCCTTGCTGATGGTCGTGTTCCAGCCGCGGCTCCAACGGTGGGTGCAGAACCGGGAAGCGAACCCGGAGCACGCCATCCGGGACAAGCGGCATGGGGTCCTGCTGGTGGTCCTGGTCTATCTCGCGGGCGTCTACGGCGGGTACTTCGTCGCGGCGCAGGGCATTCTGCTGGTCGGCATCCTGGGGGTGTTCATGGCCGGCACCATGCAGAACGCCAACGCCATGAAGAACATCCTGGTCCTGGGCGTGAACATTGTCGCGGCCGTCTCCTACCTGCTCTTCGCCTTCGACCGGATCAGCTGGACCGCCGTCGGCCTGATCGCCGTCAGTTCGTTGATCGGCGGCCTGGTCGGTTCCAAGGTAGGCCGCCGCCTGTCGCCGCCGGTCCTGCGCGGTGTCATCTTCATCCTCGGAACCGTGGCCCTGGGCTTCATGCTCGCCAAGCTGGTGAATTGACGCCGCCGTGAGCTTCCACTACCTCGAATCCGCGGACGATCCGCGGGTTGCCGACTACACCCAGCTGACCGACGTGCACCTGCGCAAACTCCGCGAACCCGCCGAAGGGATGTACATCGCGGAATCCTCCCGGGTGCTGCGCCGCGCCCTCGCCGCAGGGCACCGGCCCCGCTCCTTCTTCCTCGCCGAGAAATGGCTCCAGGACCTGGCCGACGTCTTCGAGGAGTACCCGGACGTACCGGCCTACATCGGTTCGGCCGCGCTCCTGGAGGAGATCACCGGCTTCCACCTGCACCGCGGCGCCATGGCGGCCATGCACCGGCCCGCCCCGGTGCCGCTGCCCGAGCTGCTCGCCGGAGCCCGCCGCATCGCGGTCCTGGAAGACAT
>ENA-OWNT01004551-OWNT01004551.1-seawater-metagenome-genome-assembly--contig:-NODE-4551-length-12063-cov-3.562072_pt1 | contig 12063 bp, 12 predicted proteins | sample MGYA00238136_ERZ651165 | MGnify/ENA primary metagenome ERZ651165 (study PRJEB26861, sample SAMN08777766) | seawater metagenome | isolation source: coastal seawater | place: USA: Florida | collected... | reverse complement strand
CCCGCCCGCCAGCGCCGGTCAGCGACAAACTCAAGTTGCAATTGGAGCGCCAGAATGGTGCCTCGGCCAAGATGGTCGACTTAAATAACAGAGCAGCAGAATTTACTGCAAAGTTACAATTCAGTTCCAACGGGAACCGCCTTGGCGATAGCCAAATTGTTGGTTGCTTATATTTGTCAAGATGATGGCCAAAATATCGTCCCTTTATGATGATGAGCAAGCATTGTCCAGTGTACAAAAGGCGGCTCAACGCGCACAAATGCGCAAGCGCGCACAAGCGTCTGCTTTCACCGGCACTGACACAGAAGCGATTTTGCACAAGCTCCCAATGAAAAAGCGGGGCATCATTGGAGCCGGCAAAGATCGCATTTTTCAACTGCGCGCATGCGTGTTGCGGTACGGAACAAGCCTGATGAGCACCACGAGCTGTGCCCTGTGCTTGGCGATCTCATCCATTTACTGTCTTAACCACCCCGCATTTCTGTACATTCATGTAGTTATTACACAGTGAGAACGCACAAACTCAAAGGTGTCCTCACGTTGACACCCGTAACCAAAGTTGAAGAGAATATCAACTCTGCAGGAGATCTAATGAGTTTTACGCTGTCGGTGCCGTCGGTGGGAGGGAAATTGGTCGTCCAAAGAAGTGTTTTCTCTTACGATGAAGTCGATGAATCGGGAGACAGAAACGCACAATCCGCACGTATTTTTGAACCAGGATTCATTGACCCACTTTCGAAGTTTGTGCAGTGTCTACGCAATTCAATTGCGCTACTTCGCAAAAAGCCGGAGATGGAGGGTGTTTTGAAGAAGCTGCCAATGTCCGGTCGCCGGTCGGGAAAGGGTGAACAGCTGAGGTATTTTACTTTGCAGGGGCCCGTCTTGAGGTACTACAGTGGTGGCAGTCACGGCGACGGGAGAGAGCACTTCCACGTACTCAAAGGCAGCATTGGACTCACCAAAGAATGCGAGTTGTCCCTTCAAAAAAATGGGAAGGGATTTTCTTTGCAGATTCCTGGAGAAGGTACTTTGGTTGCGTCAAGTACAACTGCAAGGATCGCGTCCATGTGGTTCGACGCCATCAACGCCGCACTGGTTGGTAGTTTGTCTTTGTGATCGTTGCCGCCTTGAACTGTTCGACTCGTCAATACGTGTGCATGTAATGTTCAGATCAAACTTGGCGGTGGAAACAAAACGGTGCAGGGATCTCCGCCAGAATCCACCGTACGTCCTGTAACATGCTACTTGGTGTTGTGTTGTTGTGTGATTCCTCAACGCTCATATAACGCTTCAACTGCGTAGGTGAAGTTGGTCACGACATGGAGTGATTTGGGTTTGGACGATGCCGTTCCCGGCACCCCTGCTCCAAATACGTCGACCGCAACGTCATCCAGCCCAGAAAAAACTTCGTCTTTGTCCCACGCGGGCTCCGCTCTGTTCCAAACTGCCATCCGGGGCAATCCCGATGACATGCCCACCGTAAAGGCGACGCCGGTCCAAAAGAAAGGATCAAAGCGCGCAACTAAAAGCTCCGACAGTCGTGGGAAGAAACCTGCCAGTCCAGTGAGGACCAATTCTGTGGGCGACTTTTTGATATCGATAGGTCTTGAGAGGTACAAAATCGCTTTCGCTGAAGAGGGATACGACACCTTGAAATTGGTTTCTCAAATGTACGTTCACAGTAACCCCATATCTCTGACAATGACAACGCTTGAGTTGCATGGCCGAACTCATGCTTTTGTTTTGTTCATTCAGGAGAGCCGATGATTTCGAAGCAGTTGGGATGAAGCGCGGCCACATAAGAATTCTCGAGAGAGCCATTTTAAACCACTTGTAGTGTGGAAATCGAATCCCTGAGGTGTTTTGTCTGTATCAAGATTGGTTGCAAATACCGATCGATAACATGTTAATGCTTTATTCTTCAAAACAACACAACAGAGCTGTGAGCAACGACCCTCACGCAGATGAGATTTCACATCGATCTACAGTTTGCTAGTGAAACAGAACAACAGCCGCCGCACGATGAGTGAATGCAGTAGTTAGGTGGTGCTGCTGCGCACGCTCAATATCTCACACTTACCTGTTGGTCGTAGTAGCTCCCGGCCTGTCCTTCCGACGGCTCAAGACGGCGAGGGCGAGACCCAACTCCTCGTCCGGCTTCAGCGTAATGATTTTTTTCCCCTTTTGGAATGCTGATCGCACCTTCGAACACAGCGGCGACGCCTCCTCAAATGTTTGGTCAATGTCGCTAGATTCAAGTCCAAGGCCCCACAATGTGACTTTGTATTCGCTAGTTTCCGAGGGTATTTTCAGAAACGAGGCGGATTCTTTGTTTGTATTTTCGGTTGACACTTCAGGGGTTGGTCCAACTACTTCCAGAAAGGGGCCTCTGATGTTGTCACTTGGACCACCAGTCTTGTAAAACATTTGCGTGATTCCAGGATATATGTCGTCACGGAGGCGTGCCATGTCAAATCCGGCTGTATCTAGTTGCTGACCCAACCGATGGCAATCAGTCGTGCGCAGTACGATGTGGTCAACGTGGTTGACATGGTTGCGATGGTGTTCAACTGAGTTTGGCGCTTCGTTATCTAAGAAATGGCGGGACAGAGGAATCGTGCAAAGAGTTTCGGAACTCGACGCAATTCCACGCCACGACCAGCTCTGCACGTGCGACTTGACTTCTGTATCCTCAGATGGTGACAAGTCCAGTCCGATTTCCAAGTTGTCAAACCTGATAAGAGCAGTATGTGCAGGGGGCTGTGGCCGCTCCACTCTGAAGCCGAGGGCTTCCCATGCTACCAATTGCTTAGGCGTGCACCGGCCGAGCGTTATTCTCGCTATCGCTGGGACTCTCATCGTAGGTCGTGCGACTGGCAAAATGACTGTACTCAAAAACTGCACAACATAGTATTTGTGGTCTCGGTGTCAGTCGTTGAAGACACTAGCGTTTGGTGCAATGCATTCGTTTTCCCTGCGTAGAAAAAAACACGCCTGGCGATCCCGTTGCAAGTAGGTTGCAAGTATTGCACCAAACGCGGCCGTCGGCGACTTGATCACGACTTGCAAACAACGACTGTTCTCGGCAACGACGTAGTTTGACAACCCAGCGACGGCTCACTTGAACGGAAGTTTGCTGTGAATTCGCTATGAAGTAATGACTTTGTAGCTCGCTGACTTCTTTCTAGATTTGCAGACCCGGGTGTGCTGACGTGTTCAAGAGGTGCATCACACGATGCCTGCGAATAGAACACGGCTTTGGTGTCACTTTCTTGACTGATTGTCTTTGACGCGCAACGCTTCTGGACACTGAAATAACAACAAAGGCAACAAAATACTCTGATGGCAGGCGACAAACGACGACACGCGACGGCACGCGACGACAAACGACAACAAACGACGTCGGTTCATCGGCGGCCGCAGTGTTTTGGAAGCTGCACAACAGCAACGTTTTATGTCCGAATTTCGAATTTCGAATTTCAGCTTTCAGACCCGACAACGCGACAACGTCGATCGTCGTCACGGAATGTCGCGGCGTATCTACCCTATTCGTGTACTGTACATTGCATTCTTCGAAAATGCCAAAATGCACACAGTGCCCAGATACAGTCACCGATCACTTTGAAGTATGCCGTTTTGCATTGTTCACTCTCTGTTTTTGGATTTTTGCGAGTCGGTGGTCCAAGTGGTGACGACGCATGTTTGCTCACCACAAACGACGGCGGTGACACCAACGACGACACCACGACACCACGACACCACGACACCACGACGACCACGACGCAGCGAACAGTCACCACTGCCAATGTCAAGTTTCCATTTACAGTACTTGCTTTGCGTCCCCTGCCCCATTCACTGTCGGTGTTGTTGTCACAGCGTCAACTGCTGCCACACCGTCGTCGTCTCGTCACATTCCAGTCAGAAGACAGACACACAGACACGCAGACACGCAGTGCTAACGACATCGACGTTTCAGGAGCACAATGTTTGGAATCGAATACAACATCACGTCTTCTGGCCGATGCAGACGCGTCGGCGGACTTTGTCCACGCGTGCAATTGAGGACCACAACCGTGCAATCACGCGCCCCAACTGGTGCATGGAGATCACTTGAATCATGGAACGACAGCAGCTTTGGGACATGGCGAAGCAGGACCCAACCATCAATTCGCACAAAACAGAGGAGTCCTGAAAACCGAGCCATACATTGTTTCGGACTTACCGTTCCGCATTTGCCTAACTGCACTGTTCAGGATGAACACCGCCAAAATTGTTGTGGCCACTCTTGCCGCGAGTGGTTTGGCAACGTTATCCAACGCACTGCTGCACGCGCTCCAGGATGGCGAGGGGCAGCCTTCGCTCGTGGAAGTTGACGTCATCTACCATTCGCCGCTTCCTGTTCTCTCCCGAGACAATGATGCAGGTAACGGACATTCTCCAAAGGACTGCATAGTGTTCAATCCAGCTTACATTCCTGCGAATCCACCGGGACTGACCTCCGCCGGCCTTCTCGTGCGCATGTGTTGCGGACCCAGCTGCACTGGGCATGGGACCAACGTCGAAGACGGCGGTGATTCAGCAGAGAGGATTGGTTTTGCTCCATGCGACCTCCAAACAGGTGCCTGCCAAGATGTGTTGGCGGACTTCAACTTGGACCCGTCGGTGGATGCGGAAGATCCCCGTGCATTTTTGTACAACGACTATTACTACAACTTTTATTTCCGGAGTGAGAAGCTTCCTGGAACTGATTGTGCCGGAGATCAGTGCACTGTTGCTCTAGCGAAAACCCGCACACCTCTTGATGCGGAATCTTGGGAACCTGTCGCAACTCTTCCGTGGCATCGCAATGGGTGCTGTGTCATGCGCGAAAAAGGACAAAAAAGTTTCTGCATGTGGGGTGAAGGACCTGGTCCCTTCCCTGGCCTCGGCATTTCGTACACCACTGATATTGATAGTGGCAACTTCACGCAGGTGCCTTGGACAGTCGATGACAATTCATCGTCGCCCATTTCTGCCGACGACATGTGGCTGCTACCTCTCGGGGCAGATCTTCAAGAAGTCAAACTTGAAGCGGGAACTCATGTGGTAGAGCTGAGCAACGGTAACCTTTTCACCTTCTACGCCGCAGCAACTCCTGGTTGGGTACCGAATGGAAACTACACGGTAGCATTGGTGTTTGTGTTGGTGCCCACGTGTTTGTGGTTATCGTCGATACTCTATTGACTCGCTTTTACTCTCCACTATCTCGTAGGTTGGATGGCTGGTGCTTGATGGCGACGATCCCAGTCACATTCTTCAGCGCAGTCAACAGCACATTCTGATTCCAACCTATGACTACGAAACGCTGTGCAACGGTGCGTCGATATGCGCATAAGTTTCGAAATGCCTTGTTTCAATAGTCCCGGTTGCTTTCCAGGTGACCCTTCTTGCGAGTACTCTGGCGAACGTAAAAATGTGATTTTCGCATGCTCGGCGACACTACTTTCCTCGACATCCGAAGTAACTGAGGCTGGCAACCACACTGTTGACCACATCCGCCTTTTCTTTGGAGGTGGTGATGGGAATGTGGGCACTGCCGTCATCAGGGTCGAGTCGACTGCGTCGCCAGTCCCGCCACCTGGTCCAATTTCCAAGGTGCCAACGGTTAAGTTCAATGACGGAAGAGAGATGCCCAAACTTGCTGTTAGTCTCCCGACCGACTTGCCTGACGCAATCCAAAGTGTCAAAGTGGCGTTTGCAAGTGGTACGCAGTGTGGCTGTTGTGCCTTTTGTTGCCTGGTGCTCACATCACATGCTTGTTTCTTCAGGTGTGACGCACTTTGTGACCGCGAACGACTATTTGAATCAAAAAGAGGTCGGGTATTGTTGAGCATGTATGCGCATGCCACCTCAGAGCTGATGGAAAGAACTGCATAGGTTGGAGATGCGCTGAGAGCTTCCGGAATGTCACGGGACGATTACTTTTTGACAACAATGACGAGCCCATGCCAATGCAACGAGGGCGGTCCCGGTATCCCACTACCACAGTGCCATCGCAACATCACAGACCTTCAAAATTGCACTGATACAACAAAGAACGAGGTTTGCCAACACACAAGTCTGCACTCTGCCGCCCGTGACTGGCACCGTTTAACGTTCTAGTCATCGCGCAGGTTCTCAGCGACTTGGAACAGCTGGGTTTTGACTACGTTGACTTAGTTCTTCTCCATGGGCCGAACAAAGGCTATGATGAAGACGGTGTCTGTGACGAACGCGTCTGTGCGTTTAACCGTGCGCAGTGGAGGGCATACTCGGAATTGCAGGTATTAAGATTTTTTCGCCTTCATGCCCGTGCCACAGCGCTTTGACTCGCGTCGCATGATGGTGTCGTGAAAGGCCGAAGGGAAAGTCAGCAGCATTGGGGTCTCGAACTATTGTCCTTCTTGTTTAGACTGTCTTTTGACTACAGAGTCCGGTGAACCGGCTGTCGTCCCTGTGATCAACCAAGTGCAGTACCACGTCGGGTAAAGTGTTTTGTGATTGTTATTGGGTTGATGTGCCGGCAGCTTTACCTTTGTGGACCAAATGAACAGATTCGGAGCCGAGAACTATTCATATTTTGTCAAAAACTTCACTGCTCGCGGCATTGCGCTCTGGGTTCGTCTCCGCATGGAATGTCATCACACCCGACCACGATGGAGGTGAGCGTGTATCTTCGTTCGTAGGCCTATGAACCACTCGCCCACGGGGCACTTGCGAAGAATGAACAGTGCATTGCAATTGGCGCAAAACACAACAAGACGGGAGCTCAAGTACGTCGAATTGCGCCAAAGTTGTGCGTCCGCACAACACAGCGAAACCGACAACCATATGTTGCACCACAGGTGGCCATGCGCTGGATCGTCCAACACCCTGACGCTCAAGGATCATTGCTGACCAAGTCAAACTCCACCCTGTACCTCGACGAAGATGTGGACGTATTTTCTTGGTCACTTTCAGATAATGAAATGGCCATCCTCAGCGCCCTCAACTGCTCCGACAACAACACATGCGGTGGTCTTCACAATCGCATGACATGGGGATGCACAGAGTGAAAACTGTGCGCAATCTTTTACTTTACACACGTTTCACTTTCAGAGTTCGATTAAACGCATACAACTAAATGCTAAATGCTAAATGCTAGGTGTGGTTTTTGAGGTGGCGGTGCCCTTAAGCAAGTCCCAGTGCCTTGTCACTCACCTTCGATGGGCAAGTCATCTTCGGAATGCCCCTGTGCATGGTCACTCGTAGTGATGTCAACGTCAGGAGCAGGCTGTCGCGCGTCGCTTGCAGAAGAATTGCGACGAGATGTCGAAGTCAGTGATCGCCCTGTGCCTTCCACGACATCTTGCGCAATTGCACTCATCCGCACTGCGTGGTTTACTCGAGACGCATCTACGTCTGGAACTGGCTTCGCCAAGAGGGGTAACAGTGAATTTGTATCCCTGCGTTCAATAGTCCCTGGCAACGGAGTGTGGGCCGCTTGTTGCGTCTCGCCATCGTCGCCGGAGCCAGGTTCACCCACAGACAAACTATCATCGCTATCGTCGTCGTCGAACGGCGGTAAGTCTGCGGCGTCAGCACCTTCGTAGGCACTGGGCCGTGACGTATTCATTTCTTCGTCAATTCGCCGCAACATGTTGTAGTGGTTGCGTCCATGATAGGAGAGTAACACTGTTCCTTTCTCCGGAACATCCTCATTAAGACTCACGCCGCCAATTGGAATGGCCTGCCATTACGCGTGCATGAAACAGTGAATTTGTGCAAGTGGACTATGATCACTAGCAACAAACACATACTGGGTTTGATGTTGATGATGAATATATCTGGATACGAATTCCATACATTTTCTGCATCGCGATAACCTCCACATCGCCGCCCCACTCCATGTTCCTGCGCATCTTCTTCAAGTATTCGTCAAAGTCGTTGCTCAGAAAGTCCAAAAATTCAGTGGCGTGTGATGCAATGTAGTCACACGTTTGCTGGCGAACTTCTTCATGCTTGGATGCATCGTGGTAAAGCGCCTTGATGAGTCACAGACACAACACTGAGTAAGCGCCGCAGCGTGTTTCTGGTAAAGTCGAATACAAACCTCGGCAACTGATCGAAACAGGCAATTTCCATCTTTGGCCATTTCGACGACTTCGAGGTGGCATTCGTCTTTCAAAATCCGCCGGAATTTGTCATCATCAGCTTTACGCTTCGCTAGTTCTCCGTCCTCGCCGGACTGTTCGCTCTCCCCAATATCGCGGATCGACTACAGCAACAACGACGACGTAAGATAATGTTGCCCAGCATCATGAGTCGAGTGACGTCAACGTGCCTGGTCACTATCTGGCAATGACACGTCAATCCATCTGTCGTAAGCGCGCGACCAGCCATCAAAGTGAACCTTGACTTGGGTCGCAGTCATGTCGACTACTTGAGCCACATGCCACCCATTTTGGTAGAGCGGCGACGGTGCATCGGCGTACACAAACACCGACACAAATTTTCCAACAAAGTACTGATGCTGCGATTTAGCAAAGCGAGAACCAAACACCGAAACTCGAGATGGCTTCATTTCCACCCACTCCAAAGTGCCTGAATCGCAAACGAGCACAATAAGAGCCGCAGCAATAGTTACGAACAGTGCGAAATATTCACCGGAGTTAGCTGCTTCGACTTTGCAGAGCTGCGTTCCTTTTTTATCTCGACGCAAATCTTTCACAAATCCAACCTGCCATTGTCTACGGGCAAGCGTGGGTTTGAATGTGAATCCAGCCAATGCACCACAACATACGTGGGACCTACCCTGCGTCATTCCGAAAGTCAATTACATCATTGATCACAATTCGCTTCTCTTCCTTCTCCGCCACGTCATTTTCAGTCTGAACGTCGAGGTGAGGTGGAGACAGTGCCTCAAACTCGCTGTCATTTGCACACTGTGTTGCAATGTACAACACCCGCGACAACTCTGCTTGTTCTTTCCTGTTTTGTATCAGTAAGTCACAAAAGTTCAAGCGAATTCCATTTCACACGATCAAAACAGTCAGTCACTCCATGCATGCGCAACACACATCGTAAAACTCGCTGTGCGCCCGCGCACAAAAGAGTACCGTCGCCCAACGACCGGCGGCGATGGGTCAGAATCGTCGACGGCGTCGTTGCGGCGGGGTGGAGGTGGCACTGGCTGTGGACGAGAGCGCACACGAGTTGGCGCAACTTGTGAAACTGGCACGGAGTCCTCCTCTTCGTTTGACGGGCCCTTGACCACCGTGGCTGTCGCAGTGAACGGCTGCACGTCTCCACCGTGTGGATGTCGAGCCACAATAGTTGCTTGTGGCACGGCGCGCGCTTTAACACGCGGGGTTTGATGACGGGGTTTTGTGGATGGCACCTTCGGCTGTGGCCTACGTGCTCGGGTTGTGTGCATGTGCCTGTGCCTGGTATGTGACCGCAACTTGGACGGCTTTCGCAACTTGAACGGTTTCGGAGTAAACTTCGTAATACGATACAGAGCGTTCTTTCCGCAGAAGCGTGATCGATTACTAGACAACACCTGCAGGTAAGCAAGCGTTGGTAAAAGACAGCAGCACAGAGGGGTGACGATGGCCGCAGCCAAAGAACGAACATAAATCGCTTCTGATTCACTCTTGAGGCGAATGCTACCAATATGCACTGCATCTACAGCAGCTCTAACTGAGTACTTGACATATTCGGAACTGCATCAAAGAACGCACAATGACAAAGTAAGGGGAGAGAGCGGGGCCAAGAAGACCAAGAGTACAGAGCGACAAAACTCACACATCGCGGTGGCCGCGCAGGAACGGAATCTTTTCTACCAGTACACAGCTCACGTCGTCGTACATTGGTATTGTGGGTTGCAGCAAAACAAATCTGCAAACATGTCACAGCGTGTCAACGAGTGCCGAGCAGTGCAATTTGAGCCAAGAGGCAAATACGCGCAACGGACTTCTTGAGAACATTGTCCACAGTTAGTCCTAGGCGATAAAAATCTTCTCCATTAACTACCTTGCCCAATTTCTCGCAGTTCAAACAGTGCTGCGTTCTACAAAGACACAATCCAATGGGTGGCCACATTGAATGCCGAGGTTGTGCAGTTGCACAAGTGGAACCCTACGCACTTGATTATCGGAATGAGATCACCGAACCCATTTTCTGAGAGCCACACGGCGCACTCAAGCTCGTCAAATGATTCAGACTCTCTCTGTTTCGATGATGGGATTTCGAAGACTCGTTTGTCAGCCAACTACAAGAAAGCAACAGTGCTAGGTATTGAGCTACCGAAAACCCTGCAAAACTGCGCACACGAGAGGTGGCGCGAAACTCACCGTTTTCACTGAGATTAGCTTGGTGCGAAGGTCATACGTTGCTCGATCCAGCCACTGCACCGTGACAACACCATCATCATCGGTGGATTTTGCAACGCACGGTGTCCATTGGAAGTTTGTGGCTGAGTGTTGGAACTGGAAATACTGGCTATTCGACCGCGAACTGGCTGTCCCCATGTTGCTGGGTTGCTGGCAAAGACGCGACACTCACAGTTGCGTTGCCTGCATGGTGTAGGATACTATTTTTCTAGATTCTCACGACCAAAATCTGTGGTTCTCCAACTGTGTCCAACAAATTTCATCAGGCACTAGCTCGTTGACATTGACACAACGCTATCTTGGCACACCTCCAGCGTGGTATCAGCGATTATGACTCACTCACCACTGCAGAGTTGCCTCAGCATGAAATGGGGATTCACCATCAACCCACACTTCCCTTGCCCCACACAGCCCGCACGTTAGCTCACGTCAAGACCATGCAGCTGTATTCCTCGGGGCTGGTGACCACCCGCAACTTCTCCCGGTGCTCGTCGAAGGTCCATGAATCAAATCACCGCCTTTTGATTGTTCGAGGTGCTGCAGCCACACCACTTCCTCCACTTCAGAAACACGCCCGCTGTACACAAACCACAACGAACAACGGCCTAGTGTAGTGCCACCTTCCACGCATCTGCTGATCGCCCTGGGTGCAGACACAGGGGGACAGAGGAGCGAGAACAAAGCAAGCGCCAAGGCAGGGAGGCATCAGGAATGGGTGACTGGTGACTGACAGCTCGAAGCTCGCTCGAAGCTCGACAGGTTGACAGCCAAGGAAGGGTAAAGAAGTAAAGAATGAAAGCAAAAGCGTCAAGCCACCAACACAGAACACAGCACAGTCACAGTCACAGCGCGAACAAAGCAACGCAACACCAAACAAAGCAACGAACGAACGAACGAACGAAGACACCACATTTAGAAATGAAAAATATCGGGATGTACCGTAATTTCAAACTTCTCGGTCAATCTATTTGTACCATTTCAGCATTCATTGTTATACAATTGCATTTTGACAACATTACCCGGGCAGTATACTTTTATCACTCATTTTCCAATACCGTAATTTCAAAGTCACGAAACTAAGTGGCGCCCAACTCTGCGATTGAATGAATGAATGACTGAATGGCTGAATGACTGAATGGCTGCCTGACCCGCGAGTGAAGGTCACTCACTCACTCACTCACTCACTCACTCACTCACTCACTCACTCACTCACTCACTGTCAGCTCACTTTGTGAAATAGTGGTTTTACGAGTACCGACTGTACTGAGTTTCACAAGTGTACAATCACATCATCACTGATTTTGTGGGTTGGTTCCATATCAATTAGTTATAGAAAAGATGGTACTGAAACCAGAGTATTGCCTTTTCGGTATTAAACGACATAGTCAGCCGCCGGCGTTCGATCGAACGCACGCAAATCACCCTTTCCCTTTTATAGAAACTACTGCCAGTTCTATTAACTCACCTCAGTACGTACTCTATAATCAGGAATTCATGATAATATCTCACCAAAAGGAGGGCAACGCGGGTCCGCGGGTGGGTGAGCGGTGAGCGGCGTTGTCGATCGAGGCACGTGCGGACGGAGTAGATACGAAGTGAGTGAGTGAGTGAGTGAGCGAGTGAGTGAGTGAGTGAGTGAGCGAACGCTGAATGCTGACTGACGACGGACAAA
>ENA-OWNT01004548-OWNT01004548.1-seawater-metagenome-genome-assembly--contig:-NODE-4548-length-12073-cov-4.617706_pt1 | contig 12073 bp, 9 predicted proteins | sample MGYA00238136_ERZ651165 | MGnify/ENA primary metagenome ERZ651165 (study PRJEB26861, sample SAMN08777766) | seawater metagenome | isolation source: coastal seawater | place: USA: Florida | collected... | reverse complement strand
TTTTGTAACCTCGATTATGCCCCACCATTCTGGAACAATGTTTACTGCGGAAGGCAAGTGCTTAGTGGCACAAACTAAATTTACATAGTCAAAAGATTGTTCGTATTGCCACCCCTGAGTAATAAGTCTCTTCAGAGAGTCGTTATGGCTTTTTATCTCAAAGCACTCAACTGATCTAGAGAGATAAACCATATCAGCTCTAATAACTCCATTCTGTAGTGGCACTTCTTCCAACACATTTTCAGCTGCGAAGAGCTTTCTTTTGGCTAGTCGAGCTATTAACAGTTGCCGTATGTCAGGGTCATTCATATTTACGAATCTTTAGGTTGATTAGTTAACAGTATAACACTACCATGAATTATGCGTTTATTCAAAATTTGAAGTTATTATGAATATTAAAAAACTACAATCTGACTTAAAAAAACATTTTGAGCAAAGGGGGCTTAAAACCTCTGTTTCGATAGCTGAGGCAACCAATGTTGGGCAGCCCACGGTTTATAGGAGTCTTTATGAAGAGAGGCCAAGGTTGACAAAGGGGTTGGTTAGGTTATGCGATTATGCAAATTTTGATTTGAATTTCTATAAGCAGAATGATGCTGCGAGCAATAAACATTTAATGGAAGCTCTCAATACTGTATGGAATGGCACAGACGCACATGCAAAACAATTAAGTAGACTCCTTTTAACCGCTCACTCGTGTAAACTAAATAGTAGTAGAGTCGGGGCCTGAAATAAGGATTAGCAATGGAACAGTTTAAGCCTCCTGCAAAGTCAACAATCTATAAAAAAATAAAGGAATGCGGAGTCAGTAAAGCAATCCTGAAGCGAGTTTTACCTTTAGGCTGGAACGAAAGCAAGCTTGCAACACTCGATGGGTTGAGCGAATTCTCACAGTGTCTAGCCGATAGGCTTGGCATTGATATGCATGTAGCAAATTGCGGGAAAGTACAATTTTGTGCGCAGCCGATGTATATGCAATTTAAAAAAAGAACAACTACTGATTACAGTAAGTTATCTGACGCTGCTATTTTGGTTAATGCATATGGAAAGGCGTTCATAAATGTTTTGAAATCGAATAATAAAACTCAGCTGCTGGAAGAGTTTTTTTGTAAGTTATCTCAACTAGAGGTTATTGACTTAGATAAAGTGGTCTTTTTATTGTGGGAGCACCATATTCCAGTGTTGTATCTTGATGATTTTCCTTCAGCAGTACCTCGGCCTGCGGGTGTTATTCTAAAAGAGGATGGTTTATATGTAATTGTTTTGAGTCATAAGCACAAAAGCCCTTCCACGCAGTTGTTTGTTTTACTTCATGAAATAGGGCATTTGAAATATGGACACATTAAGGGAACGGGGTTGATATCGGATTCGAGTGTTTCTGCTTTGGGTGAGTCTTTAAAAGAAGAAACAGATCAGCAAGAAATCGAGGCTGATTTATTCGCATTAGATACTCTTAGGTGTGGAGTTGATGTTGTCAGTATAATTAAGCAGCTGGGTTATATACAGAGACCTGCTGAGTTAGCATTACAAGCTCAAAAGTTGAACCGCTCCAGTGGAATTCATCCAGGTCATTTTGTCCTGTCATACGGGCGAGAAACTAGGAACTGGATATTAGCACAGCAAGCTTTAAAGTTTCTTGAACGTGGAGATGCGCAAGCTACTTTTAAAGTGCACTTCAGAGAAGCTCTGGATAAATATCAGTTCGGAGAAGATGAGCATGAATTACTGCAAAGGTTAATGTAAGCAAGTGTTTACTGCGAGGCGCTAAAACCTAGAACGCCAATCTCTGAACAGTCAACTCAAGATGAGACCTAATCGTAGTAATCATGCGAGAAAGGAAAAGAATAAAAAATCACCGGTTCTGACAAGTTTATGTGGCGTTCTCGTTAGTAACCCTGTAATTTTCTACTGATGCAATAAGTCTAAAACTTATCATATTATAATGCTGAAAAATGCTGTTTAACCTTCTCAATTTCATCAAAGATGTATTTAAACTTATCAAAATTAATATTTGCTTTATCTGACTGTACGACCTTCGTAGAAAAAATATGTTTTCCGTAATGTTTGGTGTCATCAAAATGTTTCGCAGTTGAAAAAGTTTTTCCATTGATAGTTCTACCTAGTGTTGCAGCATCAAAAAGATCCTCCATTGCTGAATCTTTTCCGCCAGTATTAAGTGGCGTCAAAATAAGGTACAAATTATGGAACAAGTGAATGAAGCCGCTACTTTTTATCGTAGTCATATCGTTGGGGCATGATTTCACATGATTAACTAAATGATTTAATAATGCTTGAGGACCTGAATCGTTATCGAGCACTAAGATTACGGGGTTTTTGGCCTTCTTGTTTGTAAAGTACTTTAATTCATCAGGGTATCTTTGCACAAACCTTTTAAATGGTGTCGCACCATCGCCAATATCAAGTAGGTACATGGTTTTGCGATTTAAATCTGGGAATTTTAGTTTTGGTGAATACTGGGTTGTAGCTGATTTAGGGTTAATTAAACCTGGATAACTAGCTTGAAGGCGGTTTAAAGCACTCTTTAAATAAACGTTATCAGTTTTCCCTTCGGTAAGTATTGTTGGGTATTCATTTGCGAAAAAATGTTTAAATTGCAGAAAACGACCGTAAACTTTCTCTCGTGAGTTTAATTTGCCACGAAATCCGTACAAGCCATCGTGCTTTTTTATCTCAAATTTAGGTTCTGGGTGTTTCTTTTTCTCAAGGTTATTGTAAAAATCGACAGAGTCTATAAAAGTCAGCCTACCTTCTAACTCAGGAATACTGCCATATCTAACAGAACCATCTTGTTCAGCTATTTTAAATTGCCCCGTCTTGAATAAAGAGTAAGCCATAGCTCGGGTTAAGCGCCAATATTCTGATTTAACACTAACTTTTTTATTTACTACTAAGCCCGTTGCTTCTTGTCTGGAATCTTTGAATTGTAATCTAGTTTTTTTGGGGTTTACTGAAAAGCCAGCTCTTCTTATTTCACCTAATAACTTTGACCCTAATGTTAAATTTTCTACATCTTTAACAATGGCTAAAGGGAAGCTTTTTTTTCGAGTAGAAAATGTAATGTCATCAGCATACCTTGTATATGAGCATCCATTTCTTTTCGCGAGTTTAGATAGCTTTATATCTAGGCTATTAGTTATTAGGTTTGCTATTACTGGGGAGCATGGACTGCCTTGTGGCAAAGTGTTTTTATAGCAAGCTATTTGAGCAATAACAGTCGCAATATGAGGATCCAGCTGGAAATCCTTGTTGGCAATGAAATACCCTCGAACCCTGCCAAAATTGAAGCTGCCAAAAAAATCTGCCAAATCTAAATTTAATACATTTTTTTTACCACGGTGTATGCGAGCATTAGTAATTATGGATCTATCTCGCTCAAACCCATGTGAAAGAGTACATTCAACTTCATTGTCAAATTGAATTACCGTTTTACAGTCCAATAATAAATCTGACAATTTACGTTGTAAGTCTTTTAATTCATCTGATGGAGCACAGATAGTCCTAACGCCACCAGACTTTTTAGTAATGTTGAATTGATGATAATGCGAGTTTACATGAGACTTAACGCCTTGTTTGTAAAGTGTTTTAGTTAGGAAGGCAGCAGAAACACCTAATATCGTTGCAAGCTCAGGTTTAGTTTTAGCTTGTTGCAGTAGTAAATAGTTTCTTCTATGAATCAAATTATTTCCTAATGTATTTGTCCTTAAAAAAGTAGCTCACATGCACTCTTACGCGCCGCGAGCGAGTAATTCAGGAAAGCATAGTGGAGCAGTCCCAGAAGGCGAGTCACTTGGACAATGTTGTCACAGGTTGCGAAGCGCAACCAACAAATCTGCATGTGAGCTAACTAAAGATACTACAATAGGAAGATGGTTTTCAAAAGAAACAAAGATAAAGCCTTACACCTTTGATATAAATCATTTTTCCAGCAGTATGAAATGGAAGGTTTTTAATCTATTCACTTTGCTTTCCCTAAATCTTAAACTATCGTGGAGTATAAAAAAGAAATTAAAATATCGTGAAGCATAGAAAAGGAAATTACATGAACCTAAATATAAAAAGAGTTTTGTTTGTTATATTTTTATTCTTGTTAAATGGATGCGGGAATGAGGATAGTGCAACGTCTCAGGATTGCTCAGGAGCGGTTAGCTGTAACACAACCCCAGTTAACTCAGATAACCCAATTATAGAAAGTGTAGTTATTAACGGCTCATTACACTTACCGAATCACAAAATAACAGCGTCATATGATTATAGTAATGTAGCCGGAATACCAGAGGGCCTATCTAAGATTCGCTGGATAAGAAATGGTGAGGTGATCAATGAAGGATCGAAAGATACCTATACGTTAACTGATGATGATGGTGGTGCAACTTTTAAAGTGGAAGTTGTTCCTGTTTCAGCTAATGGCACTACAGGAGCTTTAGTTACTTCTGAAGAATACCAAATAGACTTCCCGCAAGAATTTACGGTTCGCTCTTCCTGTGTTAATTACAGGTACGCGGTTGCACGAAACATAATAATGGACTCTAAGGGGTGGTATGTATTTCCAAAAAAATCCAAGCTACAAATAGTGGATGATTATGGCAATGTGGTGGATGATTTAATTACACTTAGATCTAACTCCCTCGATATATCTTATCCGGTGTCTGATACTTCGTATGCGTATCTTAATTCAACAAGTAAGGAGTATTACACTGAAGTTTCTAACAAGCTGAGTCATCCAGATAACAAAAATAACAATATTTTAATTAGCTGTTATTACTTCAACGAGAATACTGCCGAAGAGATTAGTTTTAGCATGTTCATCCCGATTGCAGAGCAAAAAGTTTGGGCCGCAACCAAAGAAAAGCTAAGAGGCGATAATATAAATAACAGCTTTTTTGAAGTATCATTTTTGTCAGATCTATACTACCGAGTTTACTTAGCAGAAATAAATAAACATGGAGAGAAAAGTGTAGCAATACAACGTGCAAGGGAATACTTTTCTACTAACTTTCCTAATTTAGCCTATAAAAAGCTTGACGCAACAGAAACTCAAACTCGAAATGGGCTGTTTCAACTAAAATCAGCGGATTCAGCACAAGGAGCTAAATATAGTCAAATGCAACATTTAGCAAACAATGTAGCTGCTGGTAGAGTTGATTTAGTACTTGATCAGATCGAAGCTAATTATACATCATACGTTTTAGAAAATAAGGGCTGCTTAGATAAGGTTTTATGCGTGGCTTTCATTAAAGAATCCCGTAAGCCTTTGACTGTAGACTATACTTTTGAACACGGAACAGATAAGTGGACCATTAATCAAAATATAGTGAGTGGCGCGGCGGCGTCTATAACAAGCATTTTGAAAGGTACATCACCAAAAGACCACGATATTGAACTGAACTTTTCTAATTCATATCACGACAACTCTGAGCTGCCTACCAAACTAGAGGTGTTTGACGTTATAGAAGTTGCACCAGAAAGCTTATCAAATCTCATTTTTTCATATGAAAGTATTGAAGCAAACGCAGGTTGTGATGAGTTTGGTGGCTTTTGTATTTCAACTGGTTTTGCTGGCTATTACTTCTGTTTAGTGAATAGCGAAACAAATATGAGTTTTGGTTGTTACATTGATATTACTTGGGATGATCCTATTACTCTTAATATTTATTTCGGCAATATTTTGAATGTTAGTAGTTCAGAGCAGAATTATATTACAAAAGCTGCGAAAGAAAGGTATATAGCTACAGTTTCTGTAGGTGATATTTTATCAAAATACTTGCATTTTGCTAGGAGCAACCTGAGCAGTATTGACACTATTTATTACGGTGCTATTGCTTCTGAAATTACAACTATTGATGGAGTATGCCAGAAGTGCAAGGCTCATTTAACAATCAGAGATATGGGGCTCTTCGAAGTAAGTAGTTCACAATAAAAGGCTTAGGTCTTATTACTAACCTTCTCCTGCAGAATAAGGGGCTGGGAAACCCCTTATTCTAGAGTTCCAAATTCTGCTAGGACCTGCCTTCTATTTGTGATTAACATTTCTAATGTTTATGATCAAAACGTGACCTGAGAGTTGTTCGAGTATCTTCTATTGATTAGAGTAATACGTAAGACATTAATTACTGAAAAGCTTTACGCTCAGTGTTTAGATAGTTATACCCACCAAGCGCTCTGGGTCATGCGTCTAAATGTACTGCTGCATTAAATCTCCATTAACTCATCGAGAAGGTAGAATGAGATAAATATACTTGGTGCTTCCTACATAATGCGCTGATCAAATAAAGGGAACAATCAGGCTACATACTGTTAAGTGACAACCTGTAGAGGTAAAGTTTAATCTCTTTTTCGTTAATGTGGCAAATATTTCAGGTTTTGAATGAAACTTTATTATTTTAATTTTAATTTTTAATTTTCAGCACCAACCATCTAATGCTATATGTTAGGTTAGTATGAATCTTTATTGCATGGCCACAGTGATGGCTTTGGAATAAAGTCTCATCCACAATAATAAAGATCCATATCAACCAAGGTCGGCTTAGAGTGATAAGCTGATGCTAACACCTCTCATCATGCACGTTGCAAGATGTGACCCCGCCTATTGACGTGATGGAGTCATTGGAATGATATTCAATGTATTTGTACTAGCAAGGGATAAAAAGTGATGCCTATACAACACTTTTTTGCGATAAGTTATCTTTGCTGAGGGCTGCTGGAGAACAGAACTTTTGTGCTATGGACGCCACCTACAGCCAAATGTTTAATGGCATTCGGTCAAATAGAGGTATTATGAGCTGTTTGTACCAATATTAGATCGGGTGGTGTTATAAATCTGACTAAAGAAGCGGAGCTAAAACGGCAGCCCAAAGTTAGATTAGAATCAGCTCAATGGGTCTTGGAAATGGCTATATCCACGAAAAGCAGTCAAGGCTATGAACGTGGGTTATTGAACTATAAGACAATGTCAGTCGGGCGGTACGCAATTTCATTGGCAAACGTGTCCAATCACTGTGTTACAATTTTGCTCTAATAATATACACCTTAACCCTTGTTTTATTAAGGTTGTGTCTCCATATGACGAATAGATGTTCTTATGGAGGTGATATGGCAGAATTACAAAAACAGATGTTGGCTTACCATGACGAGATAAAACTTGGTACCTATGAAGAGAATGCAGATCTTCGCAATAAACGAGATTTATTGATTAATGAACTCAAAGAGTCATTGGCAGAGGAAAAGGTTCCCGGCACTGATCGCAAATTGGCATTTTCCAAGCTCGATCAGGGGTCTTATGCAATGCATACAGGTGTTAAGCCTTTAGATGGTGATTTTGACATTGATGTCGGTGTTATCTTCGACATTACAGCTGATGAGTACGACTCTCGTCAGTTAAAAAAGTTAGTTAGAGGCAAACTCAACAAAAAAAGCAAAAGAACAGTTGTATTTAATAGGCCTTGTATCACAGTCGAGTACCAGGCTGGATACCATGTTGATTTGCCTATTTACGCCCAAAACAATGGAGATATCCATATCGCTTGGGGTAAAGAATTCTCAGCAGAATACAGTTGGTACGAGGCCGATCCTGTGGGGCTGAAAACATGGATCAATAATGTATCGGCTAACTCCGATGCTCGCGCTCAATTCAGACGTTGTGTTCGTTACCTGAAGCGCTGGAAAGATAAGCACTTTAGCAATAACGGCAACATTGCTCCACCATCCATAGGACTCACCATCCAGGCCCGGAATGCTTTCACCTATAAGGTAGATAGTGATCTTGACTGCCTTATTGCCATCGCAAGCAGCATAAAAAACAGTTTCTCAAGTGAACTAGATATTGACACCATGTCTTTCAAAAAGACAGTCGCGGTCAATCTACCTGTAAAGCCATATAAAAATGTCTACTACAAGATGACACTGGCTCAACTCGACAACTATTACAACAAGGTGGATGCTCTACTGGAAGCTCTTAAAAGTGCAAGAGATAACGACTCTGCTCATGAAGCAAGTAAGGTCTTACAGAGGGTCTTTGGTGATTTTCCACTGATTGAAGACAGTCGAGCCATCAAGCAAGCTCCTTATGTGACAACCGGGCACAATGCATGATCTCTGCGGAGCTAAATAAGGTAGTCCAGCAGGTTAGACTACCTTTTTTAATTACTTCATCACAAATTGATGACAGAACCTATCACTTCAGCCTTCAGGGAAAATCAAGGGAGTGGGAGGTGGAATTGTGGTTTGGTGATTCCTTTCCTTACTGCCTGCCTGCAGCCAAATTGCTGGACCCAACTTTGATTGGGAGGCTTCCCCACGTAAATCGTTATGGAACTATCTGTGTAGAGGAGAGCGATAGTGTGTTGGTTGATTATGCAAAACCAGGACTCGTGATCAGCACCTTTCTTACTGATGTCCTTCGCTTATTAGAGCGTGTATCACTCAAGATCTACCAAAGTGAATTGCATGATGAGATTGAGGGGTATTTTTCTGGTATCCCAGCTGTTAACTCATTTTACTTCGCAGGAACCGTACCAGAAAAGATAAACCTGAAAGTAACTCAAAAGCAACGTATTCTTGGGTACAGCTACTATATACCCACAATGCTGTCAGCTGATGGGGAGTGGCCTCCTATAGAATTCAGTAATATGGAGAAGTTAGGTCAACTTCAAAGTATCAACATTCCGCACATACCTTTGAAGCGAGCTATTGACCCGCCAGAAAATGCGCACGACATTAAGATCGACTATGTCACGCAGCTTCTCGCATTAGTTGATGAGCATGCGCTATGCGTCTTGCGACATATCCTCAAGAGCAAGGATCATGGCAGACAGTTCTTCGTGCTTTTTAGTATGCCTAGAGCAGGGCAAGAGCGATCCCAGTTACTGCTCCATTTCAAAGCTAATTCATGTTTACAGCACCCTTTGCTAAAACCCTGCCCGGATTGGGAAGTTAATACTTATTCTGTGCAAAGGCACAACAAAGAATACCTATTAAATAGGGGGGGAGCTGATGCGTTGCTCAGCCAAAAGAAAGTAGCAGTAATAGGTTGTGGGTCGGTTGGTGGCGAGGTTGCCGCCATGCTTGCGAAATCGGGTGTTGGTGAGCTTACCTTGATAGACCCGGACAAGCTCGAAGCAAATAATATCTATCGCCATCGGGTCGGGGGAGCTTACCTCAACTTCATACCTTTAAAGCGTGATGGAAAGGTAACTGCCATATACAAAGTTCACGCACTCGCTTTAGAAATCCAGAAGAACTTACCTTTTGTCAAAGTCAATCCTGTTGCGTTCAGGGCAGAAAGTATCAATGCTATCAGGGCTCTTAAGGCGGTTGATACAATAGTCGTTGCTGTCGGAAACCCAAGTCTCAGTCTTTTGTTAAACAAGCAACTGTTGGAACTGGGAGTTTATCATGCCATTTTTTGTTGGAATGAAGCTTCTGGTTACGGTGGGCATTCGGTTTCATTAGATCTGACAAAGGTATGTTATGAGTGTCTTTTTAGTGATGAAAAAGGCTTTACGGCGGAGCACATACTTTCGTTGGTTCAACCGGGTCAAGCTATATCTAAGAACCTTACTGGTTGTGCTGGCGTATTCACTCCCTTTTCATACCTAGATTCATCACGCACAGCAGCTATTGCCGCGCAACAGACTGTTGATGCTCTACTTGGTCACAATAGCTCGTCTGTCGCCCGCTCTTGGAAGGGGGAGGACAGGTATGGGTTACGAGTTACAGAGCGTTTTAACCAGATGTCTTTACAAGAAGAACTGTTACTAGCAAAGCAAGCGGGTTGCCGAGGTTGTCATGCTGAATGACTGGTTAGTTGATGCACCAAGTTTGGGCGAAGTCATATTTCGGCAAGAGCTATTAAACTCGCTAGCGAAGTTTCGCCAGTTTGACGCTCGTGATCACGAGTCAGGAGGCGTATTAATCGGCAAACATCTGAATTCTGGTGGAGCATTGTTAATTGATGACTTCACTCCGCCTCAGTCAACAGATAAGCAAAGCCGATATGGCTTTTATCGCTCAGCGGCTCACAATAGGATCGTGAATAAAGCTTGGATAGAGAGCAAAGGTCACGCTACCTATGTTGGTCTTTGGCACACCCATCCAGAGCCTACCCCAAACTATTCTTTGTGCGATAAGCGTGATTGGGAGAAAGCCCTTAAAGAATCGCGATACGAAGGGCAACATTTGTTTTTCATCATTGTCGGCCAACAAAGTTTACGTTGTTGGGTTGGCGAAAATTCAAAGAAAGCGACAAAAATATCACTCATTGGGGAGCGTCGCTTTGGTAAGTAAAATTCTGCTAGCCCCACTAATGAGAAATTGTTGAGGTTTAAATGAAAAAACATTTTAAATTTGCATGGTACAAACTCTTAAGTTGGATAGATGCCTACGTTCGCTGGTACACAAGGCCGAAGAGCAAGCTAATGGTAACTGGTCGCTCCCTAGTCAGTATCGGAGTAATAGGGCTAATAGGCGTTGCGGCATTCAAGTTCACATACGCAGCACCAGATGGAACACAGCTGAAGTTTTCCGTGCAAGAAAGTGACCTGCCTTTGCACATGACTGCGGTTTTGTTGAGTATCACTGCATTAGGGGTCTTGCTGATAATAGTTGATGCAATCATATTTATAAAGGACAGCAAGGAGGTTAAGAACATCCTCGTAGAGCATATTGCCCTGTACCCACCTTTGAGCACATCCTTCGCTGCTACAGTAACCAACGCTTACGGCAGGGTTACTAGCAATATAATAGACATCTCCAAATTTTACGAAGATAGGGTTCTATCAAAGCCGCAAGAGGCAATCAACATTACGCACGTTTTGCTTGAAAGTGCATTGGGAGCACATGCCAGCGCAACAGGCAACAGCAAAGCTGTGGTTCACTATGGCGGTACTCCTCCTGTCTCATTTGGCTTTTACGCTGGCTACTTAGTAGGAAACACTACCAAAGTAGTGCTGTGGGACTATGAGCGAAATACTGGAATTTGGCACCCTCTAGACAGGGGGTTTGATGACAACAGGCCTGAAATATGTTTCGATGAATACCAAGAAGGTTCAAATGAAGTGGCTTTGTTAATGAGTATCTCTTTTGATGTTGATATGGCAGCTAGAGCCTGCGCCACTACTAAATCCTTTGTCACCATTACAATGCCTGAGATTCAGCATGACAATATGTCTAGTTTGTCAAAGCTAAATGACTTCCTTGTTGAATTTCGCAAGTTGCTCAATCGTTTGAGTCGAGATGGAGTTGAGAGGGTTCACGTTTATTGTGCAGCGCAGGCTTCATTCAATTTCTCGATCGGGCAGCAAATCACCAAAAACCACCCATCGTTTGTGGTGTACGAGTATGTGCATAGTTCCGAAGAGAAATACCCTTGGGGTTTAGAGTTCAATAAAGGTTCAGGTTGCCCGTATGAAATCCTGAAAAGTTCGTGATAGGATGAAACTTTATTGCTCAATATTTATGGCTATCTGACAGCATTGTTATCTGAGGATGATACTTTGTTTTTTGTGAACCAGTTTGCTGAGCCATTGGAAGCGGATCAACTGTGTTTTCAGTATGAAACTTTATTGTTCACCCACAACTTATTGGTAAGCCGCTTTTTTAGTCTACCAAAACTTCAATCTGTTACGTTTTAGAGCCCATTGAATCTTCAAAGAAAGATATCACACTTCACTCAAAACCTACCCCGCTTCTTTAGACCCCAAAAGCACTGCATTTTAATGGCTTAAAATATAAGCTTCAGTTTCTGACAATACCTAAATTTGCTCTTACGTTTCTAGAGAGCTGGGTTCAGAGAAAATGTTGGTTTTTCCTTGTAGCGCTTACTAAGTAGCCATCGACTTGGCAAAATTAATAGGTAAACCATGCCTGTAAGGTATAACAGGTTGGCGCTCAACAGATACACCATAATGTGGGATAACAGTGCTACTAAGACAATGGCCAAATCAGTAAATATTTCACGTTTTATTGATATTTTTGAGACTGTTAGAATAAGCTTCTCGCAGTTTTTATAAATGTAGATATTCATCAGCATTAACAAACCAAAGATAGCCATTAAGGT
>ENA-OWNT01004545-OWNT01004545.1-seawater-metagenome-genome-assembly--contig:-NODE-4545-length-12082-cov-3.835152_pt1 | contig 12082 bp, 13 predicted proteins | sample MGYA00238136_ERZ651165 | MGnify/ENA primary metagenome ERZ651165 (study PRJEB26861, sample SAMN08777766) | seawater metagenome | isolation source: coastal seawater | place: USA: Florida | collected... | reverse complement strand
CGAGTTGTCGCTCCACGTAGGACGCGCAGGCTTCGTATTGGGCGTCGAGGGTATTGAACTCTTGCTCGAGTCCCCGGGCGGTGGACTTGCGGGTGTAGATGGCGCAGCGCAGGCGGCGGTTGGGGCGGGCGTTGATGTCCATCATGCTTCCTCCCGCTTGCGTTCACGCAGGCCAAAGAAGCGGTAGCCATTCCAGCGCGTTCCGGTGATGGCACGGGCCACGGCCGAGAGCGATTTGAACTTCCGGCCCTGCCAGTCGAAACCGTCTTTCAGGACGATCACCGTATGCTCAAACCCGTCCCATTCCCGGATGAGCTTGGTACCTATGACCGGATTGCGCGGATCGGCAATTTGGTTTTTCCGGCGCGCGACGCCTTCAACTTCATCGGCAAGCAGATCCAGCATGCGGTGGGTTTGCCGGTCGGGACCGCCATAGGTCAGTTCCTGGATGCGATAGGCGATCCGGATTTCCAAAAAGGTCCGGCTGTTGTTCGGCGCGGCACTGCCAATAAGCTTTCCCCATTCGGCTTTCAGATCCTTGACTGACATGGCCTTCAAGGCGGCCAAGCGGGCCAAGACGGTTTGATCAACCGTTGGATCCAGACCCGGCTTTACAGGCGTTATCTTATTGTGGTGCTTCATCAATTCCTCCGATGCGGATACGTTTTGCACGACGACCACCGCTCTTCCGGGGCGAGAAGTCCACCAAACTGTCTCCGCCTTCGGCAGATAAAGAACTGGCGTTTTCGGCGTTCAGGCGAATGACGCCAGCTGCCAGAATGCGAGCGATTTCTTCGAGGCGCGCGTCCGCTGACATGCGCTCAGGACAAAGGGGATTGGGACCCGAAATCGGGCCTGATGTGATGCTGGGCATGGCGACGTTTCGCGATTGGAGTGATGCCATGAATGTATCGCGAAATCAGAAAATCACAAGCAATTCAATAATTTGCGGCCAGCATCGACCTGCGCGTAGAGCCGCGTATTTCCGCGCAATGACTATGCGGCCGTAGGGGGCGCCAATTGGAAGCACAGAGCCGAATCAGCCTGAGCGACCATCCATGAATTTGTCGAATGTATCGATGGTCTGTTCTTCTTCCAGCTCGGCCATCTCCCAGCGGGATGGAGCGCGGTCAGGATAAAGCAGCAGCGAGATCGTCATCTGGTCATTGCTGGGCGAGAACACCGTCATTTCATGGACAGGTTCAGATCCCAACCAGACACCTGCCGGGTGGAGGTGACCATGGCGACCAGTATCCCAGTCCACCTCCTGCACGGCCAAGGAGGCGGCTGGCATCTCGGTCACGGTTTGCCGCGCCCTGTAGAAGACGCCAGATTTCAGCAATGGCCCGCTGGACCATGCCCAGTCGATGAACCCCTCCTTGCCAACCACGATCATCGCCCGCTTGTCGGTGATGGTCATCCATTTCAGGATCGCCGCCGTGAGCGACACGGCATAGCGGTCGGCCAAATCAGTCATCACATCGATATCGATGACGCGTCCCTTGATCTGCTCACGGAAATCGTCGAGCGGCATCAACAGGTAGGAGGCGAAGGTATTGGCCTCACCTTCGATCCTGTTCCGGCCCTCATCCCAGTCGGCCATGTTGCGGTTGGTACACTCTAGGCCGTTGGGATTGGTCTGGCGGTGCAATAGGTAATGGCCCAGTTCATGGGCCAGCGTGAAGTTCCGCCGCCCCGGCGAGCGGATGGTCTCATTGTAAAGGATACCCCATTCGCCGGATCCGTTGGGGTGCGGCATCAACATGCCTTCGACGCCCTTGGACAGGTCCAACCCGCCGACCATAGTGATCGGTGCGCCCGGAAACACCTGTCGCGAGAAATCCTGTGCGAGCGCCGCCACATCGATCGGAAACCGCGGCAGCCCATGCGCCGCCTGATGCAGCGACAGGATCTGCGTAAGGCGGATTGCCCAACCCTGTGGCGTCGTGGGCAGGCTCAATCCTTCTTTCCCCACATATCGATCATCTGATTGATCTTCGCCTGGTCGTCCGGGTCGAGCTTGCTGAATTTACGGAAGAAGGCCTCCTTCAGAACTGCGTCTCCGGGCTCCTCGCTTTCGTCCAGCAGATAGTCGGTAGTGACCTCGAGGGCCTGAGCGATCCGGGTCAGTTTTTCACCGGACGGCTTTCGTGCGTCGCGGTTTTCCAACTCCCAAATATAGCTCTTGCTCGAGTCGGTCAGGTCCGCGAGCTTGTCGAGGGAGTATCCCTTTTCCTGGCGGTGGCGCTTGATCTTGGCGCCGAGGGACGTGGTCATCGTATCATCCTTATTTTCCTTGGTTACAGGAAGCTTGTTCGGTATGCCGAACAAAATCGTGCCGCGCAAGTAGACATGGCGGTTTGTTCGATATATATCGAACATCATCGTATCGCTTTGCGCCGATTCCCTCCTCCTCCTGGCCAGAAAGGGCTCCCATGACTGCCATCGCCGCCTTCCTCCGCAAAACACCTGTCACCCGACTGCAAGACTACTTCACCGCTGCCGGATTCACTTCCCTCGCGCCGGTCGATTGGACCAAGTCCGAGTCGGAGGTCGTCGAGCCCCTGATCAAGGCTGTCGACGACATGAACGATGACGAAAAACAGCGTGTCGTTCTCGATGCAGGCCGGGTCGCCGCCCTCGCGGATGAGCCGGGCCAGAACGCCTTGCAGAACGTGGTTCTCAACCGCGCTGTGTTCGACCCGCTGGAAGGGGCAAACAATCGCTCGCTCTGGGTCTTCCTCAATGAGACCGACCGTTTCCGTTTGGCCGAAGAGGTCCGCTACAATGATGAACGCCGCCGGACCCGGTCGTGGAGCGGTTTCGGAGTCGATGCTGATCTGGCAGTGCGGAAGGATCCAATCTCGATCGCGGCCTTCACCGCAGCGATCCGTGAGCGGTTTGAGACGCCGAATGTCCATGTCGACATCTTCGACCGCCACCGGGTGATCCTCGATGGCGAAGAGTGTGAGCTCGTCCAGGTCGCAGTTTATCGTGAGGGGCGCCCCGAGGACACGCTTGGCTTTGATGCCAATAGCACGCTTGCGCGTCGGATCGTAAAACCGGTGTTCGAGGCTGCACTGACCTATGAGGCAGCGACCGGCGTGATCGAGGTCGTGGCCAAGACCCGTGAGGATCGTATGGATCTGACGCGCTTCATGGCGCGGGATCTGCTCGGCATCACCATTGATGAGCACCAGGCGTTGCCGCTGCGCGAATATGATCTCAGCATGCTTCTGCAGCCTTTCGACTTTCCGACGGACCCGGCCGACGGCATCGCCAGTGTAACGGTCAAGGAATTGCGCCTGATGGATCTCGGGGATGCGAAAGAGCGCATCACGCTTGAATCCATGTCGGGTGCGGACCGGACGATCTGGCAGATGGGAGAACACCGCATCGGGCTGGATATTGGCGGCGGTGCCCATGTGTCCGGTTTTGCAGGCGAGGTGCCGGAATGGGTGATCACCCGCGCGCGCTTCACGATCAAGTTCCACCCCGGCCCCGAAGGTGGGCGCGGCAAGTCTCTGGCTCTGACTGTGACGATGCCGCACGGCTGCAATCTGAAGGACATGACGCCACAGGAACGCCTGATCGGAGAGAAGTACCTGCGCCTGTGGGGCATCCTGAAAGGCGACACCGACGACGGTGATGTTTTTGAGTAAGCGGGCGATCGACCTTCTGCTGCGGGCTATGGAAGCCCGCAGCACATCTGTTCAGGGCGCGACCCTGCATCAGGTTTCGCCACGAGCAACTGAGATTTTGCTTGAGGCCAAGCTCCTCGTTGCCGGTGGGCACGTTCCGGTCATTGCCGGGATGGATGATTATGAAGACGAGCCGGTCGAGGCCACCTGGTCGCCAGAGCTGAAGTCGTATGGCTACCACGACAGTGTGGGCCGCTGGATACAAGTCGATGAGCACGAGATCGCGGCCTATCGCGTCGACTACCAGCGCGCGTTGGCGGCGATGCTGATGCCGTTCGAGCGACAGGGGCCGTCTGCGCCACAGCCGCTTATCAAGGACCAGCTTTGGGATCTTGGCACCATCAAGCTTGCCAGCGCCAAAGCCCCTGTGCCTATCTGGTTCGCACGACGGCTGGGAGATCCTTCGACTTGGTCGCAGATGGTTGGGTTGATCGAGCGACGGCCAGTGGCGGAGAAGCGGATCATTCTGACCTCGACACGGGGTGACCGGATCCTACCGGCCCCGAACACTCGGCATGTGATCGTTTCCGTTGCGGACGTGCTGAACGATCAAGGTAAGCTCGCAATCGCCCCGCAGGTTCTAGGTGCGCGTATGTACCCAGAGGAGGTCCAACGCCGGTTCCCCATCGACCATTCCGAAGACTGCGGGATCGTCTGGCTCAAAGGCGAGACGCTCACGTTCCGTGGTGACAAACAGCGGCTGCTGCTGAAGCAGCTCTTCGACGAGTATTGGTCGGGCTCACCCGTGTGCCGGACATCCGCTATTTTGTTCGAAGCTGGCTATAAGGATCAGACCAACAGTCTGGCAAAGGCATTCGGTAAGCGGAGGGATTGGCAGCGGTTCATAAAGTACGACGACGGAAACTGCTGGATCGAACCGTGATCCAATAACTCTGTTTCTGTCAGAAGGCCGTCCCCTGGGGCGGCCTTCTTGCATTTCGGCGCGCCAATCTTCGCCAACTCCCAGTTTGCCTCCCCGCTAGCTTCCCGATGCCTCCCTCGGGGTCCGTCATGTTGATCCCGCAAGTGTTCGCAAAAACCCGAAGGAGGTTCACATGGCGCTAAGGCACCTTTCCCAGATCGAGCTGGCGGCTCGCTGGAACATTTCACACCGCACGCTGGAGCGTTGGCGGTGGACGGGCGAAGGCCCGAAATTCATCAAACTCGGGGGTCGGGTGATTTACCGGCTCGAAGATGTCGAGGCTTTCGAGGTCGAGCAGATCCGCGGCTCGGACCACGAGCCCCACCGCCCGATGTCGGCGTAAGGGGGACCAACATGACAATTTCTAACCACATCACACTGGCCGATATCCACCGCATGCCGGTTGGCCAGATCGCGGCACTGCCCGCTGATCAGCTGGCAATGCTGAAGGAGACGGCCGATCAGCAGCTCACCCAGGCCAAAACTGTATCTGATTGGCTCGATGGTGCCATCTCTCTGAAATACGCCGACCGTGCTGCCGAATGCCGTCACGACGCAGGCAAGGACACGGGCACGATCCGCTTTGAGGATGGTGGCGTCACCGTGATCGCCGACCTGGCGAAACGGATCGATTGGGATCAGGCAAAACTCACCCAGATCGCCGAAAACATCGCTTCGGCTGGCGAGGACCCGGCCGAGTTCATCGAGACCACGTTGAAGGTGTCAGAGCGTAAATACACGGCACTGCCGGAGTCCTGGCGCAAGGGTTTTGAACCCGCACGAACGGTTCGGACAGGCAAGCCCAAGTTCCGCCTGTTGCTCGGTGAGGAGGTGCGATGATGGCTATTTCTCTCGCATCTCTGCGCACGACATCGGAGATCCAGCCGCCACGCATCCTGATCCACGGGGTTGCCGGTGTGGGCAAATCCACCTTCGCGGCTGACGCTGGCGCGCCCGTGTTCATCATGACCGAGGATGGTCTCGGCAAATTGCAGGTCCCGCATTTTCCGTTGGCGACCAGCTATGATGAGGTGGCGGAAGCGCTCGACGCATTGCTGGATGAAGATCACGATTATGGGACCGTCGTCGTTGACAGCGTCGACTGGCTCGAGCCGCTGATCTGGGCTGAAGCGTGCAAACGCAACGGCTGGCAGTCGATCGAAACCCCGGGCTTTGGCAAAGGTTACGCCGAGGCTCTGACCGTCTGGCGCGAATACCTCGATAAGCTGAATGCGCTTCGCGATCAGAAGGGCATGGTGGTTATCCAGATTGCCCACACCGACATCAAGCGTTTCGACAGCCCCGAGCACGAACCCTACGACCGGTATGTGATCAAGCTGCAGACCCGCGCTTCGGCGCTGCTGCAGGAGCATTCCGATGTGGTGCTTTTCGCGAACTACCAGATCTCGGTCGCAAAATCGGATGTCGGCTTCAACAAGAAGGTGACCCGGGCGCTCGGGTCCGGTGCGCGCGTCATGCACACCGAAGAGCGCCCGGCCTTCCTCGCCAAGAACCGTTACGGCCTGCCGGACACCCTGCCACTCGAGTGGTCAGAGTTCCTCGCAGCTATGCCCCAACCTGAATAATCCGCACCTGAAAGGATACTACCATGGCACGTTTTGACGCCGCATTTGATGCCTCGGGCATCGAGCCCACCACCGCCTATGAGCTGCTGCCCGCAGGCAAATACAGCGCACAGATCGTCGAGAGCGAGATGCGAGTGACCCGCAACGGCATGGGCCAGTTCCTCTGGCTGATGCTGGATATTCTGGATGGCCCGCACAAGGGCCGGAAGATCTTCGACCAGCTGAATCTGGTGAACCCGAACCCGACCACGGTCGAGATTGCGCAGCGGACACTGTCGGCGATCTGCCATGCGACGGGCAAGATGCAGGTCAGCGACAGCGAGGAACTGCACCTCATCCCGATGACGATCCAGGTGACGGTGAAGCCGCCCAAGAACGGCTACGGGGAGAGCAATGCGATCCGCTACATGGCGCCGGAACAGGGCACGGCCGCATCGCAAGCGGCGAAGAAAGCCCAGACTGCCGGGGCCGCTGCCGCTGCTCCGGCCAAGATGGCCTCCGCTCCCTGGAACAAGAAGGGCTGATGCTCCGCGCTGCTCCGCTTCCGTTCGCCGGGGCAGCGCCCAAACACATCTGAGGATACTTCCATGACTGACCTGACCAACGCGGCCCCTGTGGCCGTGATCAGCCCCGGCTTGCCTGAAGACCAGCGCCGGTTGATCGAACTCGACGACGATATCGCCAAGATCCGCACACAAATCGCGACCGCCGATCTGGCACGCCAGCGGGGGCAAAAACCCATCGATCCCGACTGGTTCCACCGGGCACGGACCGCGCTGCGCCACCTGTGCCGCGAACGGGCAGAACTGCTGGCGAAAGGAACCGGCCGCCGTCGTCGCGAGAAGCTGAAGGACGCCCTAATCGGCGTTTTGCGTGACCGGCATGACCCGGAGACCTGGGACGGCATTCTGGCCGAGGCCCAGGCCCGCAGTGAACGGGAGGGTTTGTGATGGCTGATCTTCCCGCACCGTCCACGCCAACACTGACAGCGATCTATGCGTCTTACGAGGCGCGGCAGGGCGATGGCTTCCGCGATCACCTTGGCGCGTCGATCATCGGCAAATCCTGCGCACGCGAGCTCTGGTATGATTTCCGCTGGGTGACGCCTTCACGCCATTCCGGCCGTCTGCTGCGTCTGTTCGAGACCGGCCAACTGGAAGAGGACCGTATGGTCCGCAACCTGCGCGCCACCGGTGCGACCGTGCTTGAGGTCGATACGGACACTGGCCGCCAGTTCCGCGTCGAAGCCCATGGCGGCCACTTTGGAGGCTCGCTTGATGGCGTCGCCATCGGGCTGCTTGAGGCACCGAAAACCTGGCACGTTCTGGAATTCAAGACGCATTCAGCGAAGAGCTTTGCCGACTTGACTTCAAAAGGCGTGGTGCTGTCGAAGCCGCAACATGCGGCGCAGATGCAGATCTACATGCACCTGACCGGCATCATCCGCGCGCTCTACGTCGCAGTCTGCAAGGATACCGACGCGTTGCATATCGAACGGGTTGAGGCAGATCCAGCCATGGCCGAACGCCTGTTGGACAAGGCCGGTCGGGTTATATTCGCCCAGCATCCACCCGTGCGGATCAGCGAGGACCCGGCTTGGTTCGAATGCCGGTTCTGCGATCACCACATCGCCTGCCATGAGGGTGGCGGTACGGCTATGACCTGCCGGTCCTGTCTGCATTCGACGCCCATTGACGGCGGTTGGCACTGCGCCCGCCACGACCGGATGCTGGCTCCACCCGAGCAGCGTGCTGCCTGCGGAAAACATCTCTTCATCCCCGATCTCGTGCCGGGTGAGGTCATCGATGCGGGAGACGACATCGTCACCTACCGCATGGCCGATGGCTCCTCCTGGTCAAATGACGCTCGTACCACGGAGGCCGCGCCATGCTGACCCTGCGCCCATACCAAAACGCTGCGATCTCTTCGATCTACGGCTATTTCCAGAGCAACACCGGCAATCCGCTGGTGGTCATTCCAACAGCTGGGGGCAAGAGCCTCGTCATGGCCGCCTTCATCGAAGGGGTGCTGAAGGCCTGGCCTGATCAGCGCATCCTGATCGTGACCCATGTGCGCGAGCTGATCGCGCAGAACCATGCCGAAATGATCGGCCTTTGGGCTGACGCGCCAGCGGGCATCTATTCGGCGGGTCTGGGCAAGCGCGAGGCGCAGGCGCGTGTCTTGTTCGCAGGCATCCAGTCGATCCATCGCCGGGCCCGCGAAATCGGCCACACCGATCTGGTGCTGATCGATGAGGCCCATCTGATCCCGGGCAAATCAAGCACCATGTATCGGCGTTTCCTCGATGCGCTGAGCGCGATCAACCCGGCGCTGAAGGTGATTGGTCTGACGGCCACGCCGTTTCGACTCGACAGCGGCATGCTGCATGAAGGCAAGAACGCGCTCTTTACGGACATCGCCTACGAAGCCCCGGTCCGCGACCTGATCGATCAAGGCTATCTCAGCCCGCTCGTCTCGAAGCAGCCCACAACCCGGCTTGATGTGTCGAAAGTTGGCAGTCGTGCCGGTGACTTCATTGCCCGCGACCTGGCAGCGGCGGTCGACCAGGAGGCGACCACCCGGGCGGCAGTCACCGAGATCATCGAGTATGGCAAGGATCGGAAATCCTGGTTGGCCTTCTGTTCGGGTGTCGATCACGCCCGCCACGTCGCTGAGGAATTCGGACGTCAGGGTATCACCTGTCAGACGATTTTCGGGGACACACCCAAGGACGAGCGAGATGCCATCATCGGCGCGTTCAAGCAGGGTGAAATCCGCGCGTTGGCGTCGATGGGCGTGCTGACTACCGGCTTTAACGCCCCAGCCGTCGATCTCATTGCGCTCCTGCGTCCGACACAGTCAGCCGGGCTCTATGTGCAGATGGTTGGTCGTGGCACGCGCCTGGCACCGGGCAAGGAGAACTGCCTCGTTCTGGATTTCGCGGGCAATGTTCGACGCCACGGGCCGATTGATCTCGTGCGTCCGAAGCGTCCCGGTGAGAATGGCGGGGGTGAGGCGCCCACAAAGGTCTGCCCAATGTGTGAGAGCATCGTGGCGCTCTCGGCCACCGAATGTCCGGACTGCGGATACGAATTCCCGGCCCGTGAGGTGAAGATTGCGCCGACCGCAGCCTCGCTGCCGGTCCTGTCGCCAAAAGCGCCTCAATGGCTGCAGGTGAGCGGCGTATCCTACACCCGACACGACAAACGCGGCGGGCGGCCCTCGCTCAAGGTCACTTACGGCTGCGGTCTCGCCACTTACAGCGAATGGGTCTGTTTCGAGCATCAGGGCTATGCGCGCCAGAAGGCCGCGGGTTGGTGGCGCAAGCGTGCGCCCGGTCTGCCCGTTCCGCTCAGCGTCGACGAGGCCATTGCGCAGGCAAACCGTCTCACGCGCCCAAGCGAAATCTCGGTCCGTCCATCGGGCCGCTATTTTGAAATCTCCGGCTACAGGTTCGATCCATGCGCCAAACCCACCCCGGCCTCTGCGCCGTCTGCCACCGGGAACCTCGCGGCTTTGGCTGGTTCAACCCGATCTTCCGGATCTCGGACCAGCGGCGGGACGCAAGCCGCAAGCGCCTCTGCTCTCGCGCCTGCCAGGACATCTGCCATGGGAGGAAGGGCATGATCGACCCCACTCCGAACGAGAGCGTAGCCATGAGCGTCGGCGGCCAACAAGGCGGTGAATACCTCGAGAGCATCGGTAAATCCGATTTAACGACGCTGACCGAGACCGAGTGGGACCGCTTCATCGACGCGGTCGTCACTGGATATTGCGACCACCTGCGGGAGCTTGCGGCCAAGGACCGCACGCGGCTCGACGGGATGACCCCGGAGGTGCCCTTCTGATGGTCGAGACATCCTACATGGCGCGTTTCGGCGCGCGGCTGGTCACCAACGGCTATGCCATTCTGCCGATTGGCCCGGGCACCAAGAAGCCGGGGCGGTTCCAACGAGGGGCCTGGACCGATTATCCAGAATGGAACCGGCATGCAGAGCGCCCCACGACCGAGGTGGAGGTGACGACATGGTCGGCTTGGCCCGAGTGCGGCATCGGGATCGTTGGCGGCGCAGTTGCTGCTGTCGACATCGATATCGTCGAGGATCCTGAATTGGCGCTCCAGATCGAGCAACTTGCGCGCCAATGGCTGGGCGATACGCCCGCCTTGCGCATTGGTCGCGCCCCAAAGCGCATGCTGATTTACCGCACGGCCGCGCCGTTCCGGGGAATCAAGCACCACCCTTTGGAAGTGCTCTGCCTCGGCCAGCAGTTCCTTGCTTATGCCGATCATCCGGACACGTGCGCCCCCTATGTCTGGCCCGAGGAAGGGCTGGCTGATCTCGACATCACCGATCTGCCAGAAGTCACCACCGAGACAGCAGCCGCATTCTTGGACGAGGCTTATGCGCTGCTCCCCGAGTCGTTACGGCAGCGTGGGTTTTCAGCCATGTCGCCTGCGGCGGAACACCTGCGTAGCCATAACCAGGTCGGTACAAGGCCTGCCATCCAGGCGGCGTTGGAATGGTTGCCGAACGTGGAACTCGACTACGACAGCTGGATGCGGGTTGGTATGGCCCTGAAGGGCGCGCTCGGTGAAGCCGGTAAAGACCTGTTCGCGAAATGGTCAGCGCAGGCAGCGAAGGACGTACCCGCGACCACCGCCAAGGCGTGGACGAGCTTCAAGCCCGATCGCATCGGGGCTGGTACGGTCTATCACCTCGCCATGGAGCGCGGCTGGCAGCCTGATGCATCGTTGCGGCTTGATGGGTCTTTGGCCTGCGATGATAAGCATCCAGCGGCGGGGCTGTTGTCGAGGCTAGATGGTCATCCTGAAGAAGGCGTCGAAACCCCGGCGAGCCCGCCGTTCGAGTTGGAGATGCCTGACGGGTTGGTGGGTGAATTGACGGATTACATGTTGTCTACGGCCCGACGACCACAGCCGCTTTTGTCGCTTGGAGCAAGCCTCTGTGCGATCGGCGCTCTTATGGGGCGGCAGTATAGGACCGAAAGCAACCTGCGTTCGAACCTGTATGTCGTCGGCATCGCCGACAGCGGATCGGGGAAAAACCACGCCCGCGAGATCATCAACGAGGTCTTCTTCGAGGCGGGGCTGGCGCTTCATCTCGGTGGCAACAAGATCGCCTCCGGGGCGGGTCTTCTGACCGCGCTGCACCGCCAGCCCGCAATCCTTTTCCAGATCGACGAATTCGGCATGTTCCTGGCGGCGGCAGCCGATCGACGGCGCAGTCCGCGCCATATCACCGAAATCCTCGACAACATGACCGAGCTCTACACCGCAGCGGGCGGGATCTTCCTCGGCGCGGAATATGCCAACCGTGATGGGTCGAACGAGCGGCGGGATATCGTCCAGCCTTGTCTTTGCGTCTATGGCACCACGACGCCCTTGCACTTCTGGGGCGCGCTGCAGGGGGCAAATGTGGTCGATGGATCGCTTGCGCGTTTTCTGATCCTGCCCAGCGACGAGGATTACCCGGACGAGAACATCGCCGTTGGCATTCGCCAGGCACCGCCAGCGCTGATCCACGAATTGCAGGGTGTGGCTGCTGGGGGTTGGCACCAGAAGGGCAATCTTGCGGGCAAGACGGCCGATCAGAACACGACCGTAAATCCGATCATCGTGCCCATGACCGATGAAGCCAGAGCGCGTTTCAAGGCACTGAGTGCCGAATTGACGGAGGAATTGCGGGCTGCAGCCGGGACAGCATTCACAGCGATCCTGGCTCGCATTGGTGAAAACGCGTTGAAGCTGGCGCTGATCGTAGCAGTCGGGCGGGATCCGGCAAAACCCGAGATCGACCTCTCGGCGGCGGACTTGGCGATAGATTTCGTGCGCCATTATGCGCGGCAAACCA
>ENA-OWNT01004544-OWNT01004544.1-seawater-metagenome-genome-assembly--contig:-NODE-4544-length-12082-cov-5.856893_pt1 | contig 12082 bp, 15 predicted proteins | sample MGYA00238136_ERZ651165 | MGnify/ENA primary metagenome ERZ651165 (study PRJEB26861, sample SAMN08777766) | seawater metagenome | isolation source: coastal seawater | place: USA: Florida | collected... | reverse complement strand
GGAAGCCTGGCACTGCTGGTCTTCATGATCCTGCCCTCCAAGACAGAGGGCCAGCGCTTCGACATCCCCGCAGCCGCGTAGGCCCCGCCGGCGCGTCCACGCACGGGCATTCGGGGGTCATCGGGATTTTTCTGCCGGTGGCCCCCGCCGTCATAGTGTTAGCCAGCAGTCGACACCACCGCGCGCACGCGCAAGCCGCCCTCCGCACCATCACCATCCGGCTGTGCTAGTCCGCAGATCCTGTTCTTCCCGGCAGGCCGGCATCGACCGGGAAGGTCATGAACGCCGGCGTCTCGTACGGATGAACGGATAGCGCGGCGTCGAGGACGGCCTTGCGCCGGGAGTGCGGGTAAATTATCTCGATCCGGGTTTCTGGCACCTCCTCGGGGACATTAACGGCGCCAATGGCCGGGTTCGCGCCCGGCATCGGGGTGAAGCGCCCAGTGCCTTCGAGGCTGAATGAGCAGTGCGAGTAGTTTCCCAGCCTGCCCGCCCCGGCGTCGCCAATGGCCTGCCGGACAGCGCATGCAGCTTCGGTGGGGACGTAGATGACCAGACAATCCATGGGCTCCATGGCCGAAATTCTGCCACGGAACACTGATGAATAACGGGGCCGTACGCCGGGGCCCCTCCCGGACGGGCATTGACATGCGCCGCCTGATTGCGCACGCTCCTTTCCCGGTTGCGGCGTCGACCATGAACTGGTCAATGCGCGCCGAGTCCGTCTGGGCGGCTTTGAGTGTGTCGGGATGTTTGAAGGGTTCCACCAGTGCTTTATCTGCCTGTTCGGCGCGCGACCCGGTACGGTTCACACCGCCATCGAGCGGGTGGTGAGGCCGGGTGGATGGCGACAGTCATTCTCGTGCGGCACGGCCGCACCACAGCCAATGCCACTGGACTGCTGGCCGGTCGGGCCGTCGGGCCGTCGGGCCGTCGGGCCGTCGGGCCGTCGGCGTCAGCCTGGACCAGATCGGGCGCGACCAGGCGGCGCTGACCGGAGACCGGCTCTCGGCCGTGCCCGTGGTCGGGGGGTGCCGAGTCCTCTTGAGCATTGTCAGCGGACCGAGGAGATGGCCTTCCCTACTCCCCCAGGTCTGCCGATTCCCACCGCTACGGACCTAACCGACCGACTTCCTAACGGGTATCCGTTTCCGCGTCGACAGCCGATGCCGCTTGGCTGGCGAACCCGGCCGGCCCCGCTTATCGCTTAGGAGTGGGCGTCGTCGTAGGCGTTCTTGATGTCCCGGCTGATGCGTCCGCGGGAGCTGGGGCTGTACCCGTTGGCCATGGCCCATTCCCGGATCTTCTGAGTCTCTTCCCTGCCGATAGCTACGGTCCTGCCGCGCCGACTCACCGAAGCGCCCCGGACGCGCCGGCCGTGCGAAACGAACCGCGCCAGCGCCTTGCGCAGTTCGACCGCGTTCCCGGCCGACAGGTCAATTTCGTAGTCGGCGCCGTCAAGGGAGAATCGGACGGTTTCCTGTGCGTCCTCGCCGGAAAGGTCATCGATCAGCTGGACATGGATTTTGCGGGCCAACAGGGGGTCCTTCGTTTGTGGTTCATGCTGTCGTCTCCCCCAAAGCCAACGCAGCCTTGTCCTCAACACTATTTCACTTCCAGCACCATCGAGACCGCTGACCAATCGTCATGGAATGTCTGCGGTCTATACCTCGATCCTCACGGCAAGGTGTCAGGAAATGGCGGATGAGACCCCTTACTGTCGCGAGTGGGGACAACTGCCTGACGTCCGGTTGGGGTATACCCCAAGCGGACGGTATTAGAGTCGGCCATCGAACGCCCTTTCCAATTCACCGTCCCAACACGAACCGCAGCCCACCCTGGACTCTGTCACTTCGGAACCCCGGAAGTCACGAACTCCGGAAGTCTGTCTGTACGTGAGTCACGGAGTCCGTGATGCCTCATTCACTTGCCGACCACACAGCCCCGGCGGCCTACTACCGAACCACGTAAGTCTGTCACTCTGTCACATCCGGACTCACGGAACTACCGGACTCTGTACAAACCGCGCCGGCAAACCCTGAACCGCCACCTGCCAGGAACGCCCGCCCGGCAAGCCAGCGAGTCTGTTAGTCCGCGAGCCTGTAGACCCAGAGATCGCTGAACAGAGTCCCAACACGAACCGCAGCCCACCCTGGACTCTGTCACTTCGGAACCCCGGAAGTCACGAACTCCGGAAGTCTGTAGGTGTTGGCCGCTTTAGACGACACAATGTCCTAGATCCACCCAGTTCCAGCAGGACGTGGCTGAAAGAGCTCCGCGGCTTCGTAGTCAGGGGGCGGATAGCTGCCGGGCGCGATTGATTGGCCTTGAACTGAATCGTGGGGGAGTGGTCTCTTTGGCCGACCCGGACGCCTAGAGAGTTACAGAGTTACAGAGTCACAGAGGAACGCAGTCACTGACTCTGTGCGTCTACGGCGTTTCTTCCGACTGAAGGGGAGTGGGGCTGGTAATTTTGGCGTAGCGCTTGCCGGCGACTTGGATATAGATGTTCTCTGCCTTGGATCGAGCTGACCCATCTTCTCGGGTTGTGAAGCTTGGATGAGGTCCCAATCCGCCGTCGGTCCGAGTGCCATAGAAACCAAAATTAAGGAAGCACTCATGAGGGTCGTAGCTGTCGTCAACCAAAAAGGCGGCGCCGGGAAAACCACCACGGTGATGAATCTTGCCGCCGTTGCCGCCCAGAGCTCGAAAGTGCTTGTCGTCGACGCCGACCCGCAAGGGTCAGTAACGATGTGGGCAACTAATGCAGAGGAACTCCCTGAAAAGGAACAGCTGCAGTTCGACGTCGCCACTGAGACGGATCCGGAAGCGCTCACACAAATGCGCGGTCTCGACTACGACACGGTCTTCGTCGATACCCCCGGTAACTTGGAAAACATTCAGGTGCTCAAGGCCATCGTTAGCCAGTCCGACTTCATTGTGATGCCCACAGAAGCAACTCCTTTGGCCCTTCTGCCGCTCGTCTACACTTTCGAGAAGATAGTCCAGCCCTTCGGCCTGGACTACAGGGTCGTGATCACAAAAGCCGATTCGCGTTCCCCGCAAGATGCACTGGATGCACAGGAGATGCTGCGAGAGCAGGGGATCCTTGTATGCAACTCGTTTGTTCGAGCGTATAAGGCACACGAGCGGGCACCTATGTATGGAACGGTGGTTACTTCTTACGAGAAGACCCGCAACTCCGAGAAAGCAACTATGGATTACAAAGACGTCGCCTTAGAACTGTTTAGTCTCTGGGCCAAGACCAGGAAGGGCTGACCTCGATGGCGCTCAAAGGTGGATTCAAGAACTTTGCCAATCAGACTCGGGAGATCAAAGAAGCCCCTCCCATTGACCTAGATGGAGATGCGCCCGTCCTGCACATTGTCCATGAGGCTGCTGCATTGCATAATGGCTCACAATCGCACTCGACAGCACAAGTTGCCACGCCTGCGCCGGCTGCTGAGCCTGCACGAACCGTGACAAATGGGGGAGTGGAGTCCGAGATCGCGCTCCGGCCTGTGAAGCCCTCTTCGACCCAAGAGGTACAAGAGGCCAAGGGACCCGTCGTTTCGAGCCATACCCACTACACAGATCTGGTCCGTAAGGAATTACGGCTGCACGCAGACCAGGCCGATGAGCTGACAGTACTCGCTTCGAAGGTTCAACGTGCCCGCCGGGAAAAGGGGGAGCGAATCACCGATAACACCCTGATCCGCGTTGCCGTGGACCTGCTGCTGGAGCGCCAAAAGGAGCTGGTGGGTTCTACAGAGGATGAGCTCCGCGTTGCCTTGGGCCTGGCCCCACGAGCCTAAGAATATCCCCGTTCCCAACGACCAGGAGGGGTCTGACTACTGGGCATCGGACCCAAATACTCTGTGAGTAAGTTATTCACAGACTGACAGAGTCCGTCACTACCAGACTGCCAGACTGACTATCTTCGGCTTGGTCCGATCACCCTGCCCTAGTGAAAGCCATGTCCGTGAGGGCCCACTCGTCCGGTGGACCCTCGAAGGCCTCCCACGGGTAGTCTTCGCCGGGGGAGAGGAGCTCGGCGACGGTGTTGACGTTCTTGGACAGCCATTCCTTCCACAGAATCCGCTCGATCCGGTAGCGCTGCAGCTGCGCCGCTACGGCTTCCATGACCCCGAAGTGCTCGGCGAGGTCTTTCAGTGAGGTCGATGCCACCACCGACCAGGCCCGTGCATTGTTCCGGGCAATCATATTCCAAGCGGCCATCACCTCAAGCGCCTCAGTGACAGCTGTTCTGGAGAGCCTGGTCAGCGTGACGATTTCGGATGTTGCCAGGCCGGGGGAGTGTTCCAGTGCTTCGTACACGAAGGCCGCCGGGAGTCCCAGTTCCCTGAAAACCGGGCGAAGTGCGTGGATTTTCCCCTTCCGCCAGGTCAGGTCTTCGGCCGCGGCCTTCACCTCTTCGGGAATGGTCAGCATGTAGAGGTCTCCCTTGGTGCCGCGGCCTTGTTCGACCAGGGTCACCAGCGGGTCCGTCTCGCTGCGCAGTGCTCTGAGGTGTAATCCGACCGTAGTGTGGTCCAGACCGGTGGCCACCGCGATGGACCGGTCACCGAATTCAATGAACCTGGACCCGGTCATGTGGGCTGCCTCCCCCAGCGACCTCAGCACCATTCTCCTGGCCAGCCCAGCCCTTGACTCGGTGTAGGAATGTTCCTTCAACCGCAGTGCATTTCGCCAGGTCCGGACGAACCGATGCTCAGCATCGGGATTCGATGAAATCGAAGTCCCTTGTAGTATGGGGGGCTGTGTATTTGGCTGGCTTGTGGGGGATATACGGGCATTGTTCTTTCCGTCCCTGGATCCGGGGTTTTTGCGCAGATACGTGATCGCACTCAGCCAGTCCCTGCGCAATGCCGGGACACGGTGCCGGGAGGCATAGCGGGCATAGAACGAGGCCAGTCCGGGCCAGGTCCCCTGCATCATCCGGCGTTCGACGTCGACGAGTTCCAGTCCGGCGGCCGCGGCCCCCGTGACAATGGCCTGGCGTGCCTCAGAATCGGAGGCGTACCGGTTCGTGTCGTATAGCCCCGTCTGGGCCATCAGCTGCATCGTCCGGGACATTCGCCCGGCCGGGTGCTGGATCGGGGGCTCTTCCTCGGCGGCCCGAACGATAGTCCCTTCGAGGCGGAGTGCTTTGACCGCGGCGATCTCCCCTGCCAGATCATCGTTCATGGCCGCCCAGACCCTGGCAGAGTTGGGCCGGCGGGCAACGTCGTAGGCCATGGACAGGCTCATGGCGAGTTCCTGGTGTCCGCCACGTTTGTGCGGGGATCCGGGTGTGCGCATGCAGCCATGCAGGAGGTTCTGGTGCGGGGTCTTGTCCAGGCTCCGGTACCGGGTGCCCAGCGCCTCGACAAGATCACGCGCTTCCGAAAAGGTGACCCGCTGCTCGAGCGGGACGTACACGTGCCGGCCGCCATTGGGGGAGTAGTCCTCAATCCACCGCGCACCGACCGAGTGCAGCCACATCTGGACGGCCCGGACATCGGCTTCGACCCGGTCAACACCGGCGACGGACGAGTCAAAGTCGAGGAAAATCGCAGCGCAGGTGCCGTCTTTGCCGAAAATCCGGACCGCCGCAGGAAGCGTGGGCAGCGTCTCACTGAGAGTGCGCTCGTGCTTTTGAGGGTACGTCTTGCCTGCATCCCGGGAAAGTCGAACTCGGGGCTGACCTGCGAGGATAGGCGCCAAGGCAGCCCAGGCCTGAGCGGGGCTGTGAGTGGAGGATGGCTCGCGCGACACGCCAGCGCCGTATATGGCTGGCAGCACGCGGGCGTGCTGTTGTACGATGATTCTGTTCCTGTCGAGGGAATGACTAAAGGCCGATCTTGCAGGATCGGTTTTGCAACACAAATGAAGTCCTGTGAAGGTCTTCCATCCGATCTACGATCTGTTCGCCGGCAAGCTTCCCGGATCGTGGATCTTCAGCTTCGAAGGCCCGCCTAGTGCGGGCCTTCTTCTGTTATGAGGCTATGCGGATCGGCAGTTCCTCCTGATGGGCGAAATGATCCAGCAATGCCAGGTCTTCGCGCAGGGACCGGTCGACGGCGGAGGAAACGTAGTCAGTGACAGTCATGCCTTTGGCGGCAGCGATCATCTGAACGTCCTCCGCGGTCTTAGCCTGCGTGCGGAAGCCAATGTATTTGCGTAGGCCCTTGCTGGGTCGTCCGCCTCCACGATTGATTACTGCGCTCATGGTCATGTCCTTTGAATCTCGCACAACCTGCGGCTGTGACTGCTTCATCGCTGGTGCTACTTGAAGTCGACCACTTTGAGGTTTCTGTTTACAGCTATCGACTGAGTCGAAATTAGCACTGCTGTCGGCGACATCCGGGGATTTGTTTACAGAAAACGACTCCGCGTGTCGCATCGCACTTTTCTTGGGCTTCGCAGACCTGCGCTGAAACTCTATCTTCCTGGTGGGACGACAGCCCGACCTGCCGACGTGAGTCGATCTTCCAGCGACCCTGCCGAACCGGAAGACGGGCGGCGGAGGGGCTGAACTCGGACACATCGTGGGTGACTGCGGTGTCGGGGCGGTGGTCATGCGCATCCTTCCTTCCCCTAGCAATGACGGTGACTTCTAAGATCCGCTTGATATCGTTGGGGCCGTTCTGCCCGGATAAGCTGGATCCTGAACCAAACTACGACATGTTTGAAACATGTTTCAACCTAGCCTATCCCCCCGATGAAGCTATTGAAGGGTCATGTTGTTGTGACGCAAGCTCTGCGTTCTCTGTCTGTATCTACGTCTGAGCAGGCTTTCCGCGATGCATCCTGTGCATTCGCAGCCTTGGAACTGCCCGGAGGTCTGACTTTGAGTCTGCTTCTGAGTGTCATCGAAGACATCCGCGGCAAGCGAATCCGAATTCGTGCCACAGAGAAGCTGGTCGGTACCTCCATCTGTGGGCTCTGGCTGCCCGGGGCCAAGGTGGAATGGGTGTTTCATCCCCCCACGCCCTGGGAACTGCAGCGTCAGCAGTTCATTCTTCACGAGCTTGCTCACATGGTCTTGGGCCACGACACTACTCCGGGAGCGGGCACCGTCCTGAGGAGCGGCTTTCGTGGCTTGTCTCCGGAGATTGTGCGCAGGGCCCTCATGCGGACCGAATTCCAGACATTGGAAGAAGCAACGGCCGAGTACCTTGCCGATCTTATGGCAGAGGCTCTGAGGGCCGGCCCCGGTGAACCAGGCGCCTTCGAGGAGGTCTTCGGATGATGGAGATCATCGCAGCGGGGCTGATGGTCACCCTGACGATTATCATCACCGCCTCACGCGGCCATGGTAAGGACACCAGCATTCTATGGGCCTCCGTGCTGATTTCTGTGTCCATGGTGCTCAACATAAACCCTGTTTACCTGTTCGCAGACGGGTGGGTGGGCGGGAGGAACCATGCAGACCTTGGAGCGAATCTTCTGCTGCTGACCGGCGTCTATTTTCTTGCCCGGGCCATTCATCGTGCTGCGCAGCCGAGCTCCCACGGCACGAAATCCTCGTACGAGGTATGGGCCAAAGCAGGACTTATGGGCGCTGCGATATTGGCGACCATCATGTTCATTCTGATCGATGCTCCCGTTACGTCGACGGCGTTCATGCGGGACTACGGAGGGCAGTGGGCGGCTGGCCTGTATTCGGCTGGCCAGTACCTCTACATCGGCGGAGTCATGGCCGCCGCAGGCTGGACCTGTGTACGCTTTCGGAAGGCTTGGACGACAGGGATCTACACCGCAGCGTTCGCGCTCGTTGGATTGGGATGCCTATCCGCCGTCTTGTTCGTTGTTGATGTGCTCGCACTCGATGCACTTCACGTACTCGGTTTGGTTGAGGCATTCCCCGCCCTGTCCGCGCTCTATACCGTATTAAATTCGGCTACATTTCTGTTTCTCTGCACCGGTATGGCGCTGCCTCCTGCCACCCGCAAAGTCGCTGCGGTCTACGAAACCGCCCGAACCAATTCGGTGCTGGCGGATCTGGAACCTGTCTGGGGACAGGCAGTAGCCGGGAATACGGGGCTGACCCTGGACCTTGGTGTGGTTCCGAAACGACCGGACCGCCGGCGCAGCGAGCTGCACCGCATGATCGTGGAGATCCAAGACGCCCTGGCCCGGAATCCCGAAGCAAGAGACAAAATTGGAGACGAAGGCCTCGGAAAACTGGCCAGCGCCTCGGACCACCTCGAACGGCTGTCGTGGCGTCCCCGCTGAAAGCTCTCGCCTGGTCCGGCTTACTCGGTGCAGCGGGCGCCCTTGCCGGTACAGCATGGGCCGCCCGTCAGGCGACTTCAGCCACTTACCGGCGCCGCTATGACATCATCCCCCTGGCAATTTCCGATGATGAGATCGTGCTCCCAGCCACGAAGCACACGTTGGCGCCGGGGCAGTTCGGCCTTCAGCTCTCCGCAGGCGGCCCTCCGGCCGTCGTCGGTCCGATCCTTTACACGCGTGACGGCATGGTTACACGACGCCTCCTTCATCGGCCCGCCGGGCTGTCCCTGAAATCCAGGGGCAGGTGGAGTGGTATTGTCTCGGTCGATCCATCCTCCGCTGCAGCTGATGTGGTCGAGACTTTTGTCGAGACAACTCTCGGCCCAGCCCCAGCCTGGATGATCGACCGCGGAACTGACCGCTGGGCCATTCATGTCCATGGCCAAGGGAGTGCGCGGATACAGACGCTGCGTGGGGTTGAGAGCGCATCGCGTTTGGGACTCAGCTCATTGGTCATCTCATATCGGAATGACGGTGAGGGTCCTCGCTCCAGAGACGCTCGATCGCATTTGGGCGAATCGGAGTGGCGAGATCTAGAAGCAGCTCTTCGGTTGGTTGCGGAGCGCGGCGGAACTGAATGTGTGGTGTTCGGCTGGTCCCTCGGGGCAACTATGGCCCTAAACACCGTGCAGCGGTCATCCTTGGCAACAATGGTCAAGGGCCTCGTCATGGTCGCGCCTGTCTTGGTCTGGGAGGAGGTATTGCGCGCCAACGCCCTCCACCAACGGTGTCCCCAATTTCTTGGCTCACTCATAAGCCGCTTCCTAGCTCTCAACGGATTCATCAGACTGGCCGGGCTCGAAGGTCCGTTGGAGGTGCGCGGCCCTGACCGCACGAGATTCCACGGCTCCCTGAATATCCCGGTCCTGATCCTCCACAATAGGAATGACTGGTCCGTTCCTTTTGAAACGTCCGCTCGCTTCGCGCGAGCACATAAAGACCGGGTTGAGCTCGTGGAGTTCGATTGTTCCGGACATACGCAAGAATGGAATTCCGACCCGGTAGGGTGGGATCTGGCTGTTCGCCGCTGGTATGAAAATTGGTTCCCGCCGGGTCCGGCCAGGGAACAAGCTGCGGCAGACAGCGAAAGAAATTGAATGGGGTTGAGTTTATGGTTGGCGGCGGCAGTCCCCGCGATCGGCTAGAGCGGGCGGAGACCCTTGCTCGCAAAGTGAATCTCCTCTTGGACGTCGTGGTGGCCGAAGGCGGAGAACCCTATGAGTTCGCCGACATCCAAGCAGGCGTGCGCGAAAACGGTTACGAGCTTTCTCGAACACGCTGGTGGCGAATTCGCTCCGGTGAGTCACCCGAAGCTGTCCCCAAAGAAGCTTTGGTCGCGATGGCTAAATTCTTTGAAGTGGATCCGGCCTACCTGACCGATGAATCCGGCGAACTCCCGGAACGGATTGAGCGGGAGTTGCAGCTTCTGAAGAAGATGCGCCGGAACAAGCTGAAGAACATCGCGGCCCGAACTCTCGGCGACATCGACATTAAGACCCTCGAGGCGATCAACGCACTCCTGGACGACGTGGATTCCTACGAAAGCGACAACCCAGAACGCGACTGAAACATGGTTGAAACATGTTTCAGCCCTGCTATCGTGGAGATGTGTTCACAGCAATAAGTCGTATCACCCTCTTTCGCGCACCGGCGTACCGCCGGCGCGTCCCGAGGCAGTCACGGTCGCATTCCTTCGACATAACTGGTGTACGCCTGGGTCAGCTCTCGGACCCGCGCGGAGCGAACGGTATAGACGACAGCCTTGCCATGGCGCATACCTGCCGGGGGGTCGGTCTGAACCAAACCCGCCTTGGCGAGAGAATCGAGGTGTCGATTCAGGCTGGGCCGGCTGATATCCACCGCAGTCTGCAGTCGCCCAATGGTCGACGGGCCGAGGATCGACAGGTGGCGCAGGATATCCGCCCGAGCGCGGTTGCCCATGAAACTGATTGCCACCTCAACTTCGGGCGGCAGTTTTGGTCGAATGAGGCTTGGCATAGGTCCATCTTGCCTGAAGTAATGAAGAACCAATGGCCCTTTTGGGTCCTCACTCTATTACTAATCAATAGAGCTTGTACCGATCTGACTCTGTGGGCCGCATGAAGCCGAAGGGACTGCAGATCGGTGCGGTACTCCTGGTGCCAGCGACGTTCCTGGGTCTGGTCTTGTCGGTCGTTCTGCTTCTCGGGGACTCAAAGCCGGCTTCGGCCGATTGCGGCCCCGCGGTTTCGGTCGCGATCAGTGCCGAGTCCAAGGTCGACGGATACTCGACTGAGCAGCTGAGAAACGCGGCAGCGATCATGAATGCAGGCAGGTCCCTGAACCTCTCGGCCAAGGGCCAGATGGTCAGTGTGATGGTGGCTCTGGGGGAGTCGGGTCTGCGGGTGCTGGATAAGGGCGACGGTGCCGGTCCGGACTCGCGGGGGTTGTTCCAGCAGCGCGACAACGGCTCGTGGGGCTCCTACGCGGACCGCATGGACCCCACCAGGAGCACCACGAACTTCATCAAGGCCCTGCAGGCCGTGCCCGGCTGGGAGCTGTTGGAACCGACCCTTGCCGGTAACAAGGTCCAGCGCAACGCCGACCCCTACCACTACCAGAAGTACTGGCCCGAGGCCGTCAAACTCGTTCAGGCGCTCTCGAACTCGAAGTTCTCCCTGCAGGGCAGCGGCTGCGCCATCCCGGGACAATCCGGCGCGGGGGATGACTACCCGTGGAAGAACTCCCCGACCTGGTTGCAGGCCGGAGCGAACACAGCCAGCACGTCACCGCTGGGCATGTACTACCGCGAGTGCGTGGACTTCGCCCTGTGGCGGGTGAACCAGCAGATGGGTTCAACCAGCGCCCCGTTCAAGGTCCTCAACGGCACCTTCCGCCCGGACGGGCAGGGCCTCGGCTCGGCCCTGACGTGGAGGGCCGGCTGGGACGCCAAGGCCTGGCCTACGGGCAGCACACCCCGGGTCGGTGCCGTTGTCTGGTACGCCCCCGGTGCCGGGGGAGCGGACCCGACCTTCGGCCACGTCGCCGTCGTGAAGGACGTCAACACCAACGGGACCTACGTCGAAGAGGGCTACAACGGCAACCCGGCCCCGGCGGACCACCGCTACTACACCCGGACCGTGGCCAACACCGTCCCCTCCGCCTTCCTGTACCTGCCCGCTCAAGAGGAGAAGAAGTGAAGAAGCCCTTGACTCTGCTCGCCATGGCGCTGCTCTGCGTTTCCTGCGCACCGGCGGCGAACACGACGGCGGCATCAACCAGCAAGCCCACAGCGTCCGCGCCGGTCTCACTGAGCGCCAACAGCGGACCCCAGGCACCGGGCGGCACGATCCCCGCCACTATCGGCATCATCTGGGATCAGGTCAGCAAGGACGAGGCCATGGACGTCGCAGAGAACGCGATGACGGATTTCGCCCGTCCCACGGTGGAGGACAAGCAGTGGGCCAATGACCTGGCCCGGTGGCTGACCCCGCAGGCCACCGCCGACTACTCGGCAGTTGACCCGGCCAATATCCCGGCCAGCCGCGTCACCGGCCCCGCCACGTTGAGCGTCGATGAAGCCAACGCCTTCGGCGTCATGGCAGCGGTCCCCACCAACGCCGGGACCTACACGGTGCAGCTGCTCCGCACGGGCAAGGACGCCCCGTGGAAGGTCAACCGGCTCACCCCGCCCTCGTCCTAAACGCCGCACCTCTGAATCTCACACACGTAAGGAAGAAGCTCATGGGTACTACACCAACCGAAGTCATGGCCTTTCCCAACATCCGGGCCATCGTCCGCG
>ENA-OWNT01004543-OWNT01004543.1-seawater-metagenome-genome-assembly--contig:-NODE-4543-length-12084-cov-3.724661_pt1 | contig 12084 bp, 12 predicted proteins | sample MGYA00238136_ERZ651165 | MGnify/ENA primary metagenome ERZ651165 (study PRJEB26861, sample SAMN08777766) | seawater metagenome | isolation source: coastal seawater | place: USA: Florida | collected... | reverse complement strand
GTTCGTCGTTCGTCGTTCGTCGTTCGTCGTTCGTCGTTGCAACGTCGCAACATTCGTTGCTCGAAGTGGTGAGCGGTGGGATGTCGTCACTATTGAGGGGTTTTATACGACTGGAAGACGGAATGAACGAATGACGGAAATGATGACGAACGGCTGGCTGAAGTGCTGAGCCTGTGAGCCCGTGAGCTGCAAGCCACACGTTGCAGCACATGACCGACGCGACGGGTAAGCAGCTGGTCAACGGGCATATTTGCAACAATACGTTTTGCTGATTAACCATATCACCAAACTCAAGCGCAGTAACTATAAAAGCGATTCAGACAATGGTACAGTTGGTATGACACGCTACCTATATCCCAATGATTTTCGGCGATTTTTCCGGGCTTTTTCCGACCGCTCGTGGCTTATTTTCTGTGAGGCCGAAGTGGTCCGATTTGGTGCTCAGTCCCCGTTCACTGCTGGCTCTCCGCTTACAGGAACCTGCAGTGAACCGAAAACTTGAGCTTCTCCGCGGCGTCCACACTCACGGCGGCAGTGACTGACTCAGTCACGCAAAAGCACCTCCCAGCGCACAACACCGTCCCTGCACGACGCAGCACGACTGAGCCCGTCGTCACTCTCGCGTGTTAAATGCACCGTATCTGCACTGTCAGTCTCTTTGAAACACGGCATTTGACCGCGCTGCGGTCTTCGAAGCACCACAACTGTCGTGCGGCAGCCCAGCCCGAGCCAGCCAATGAAACACTGAGCGAACGTGCAGCCAGCCCTCGTCAAGCGTCAAGCATCACGCACTCAACTGCCCACAGAAAAACAACGTCACGAGTCAGCTGACACGGTTCTGCGCACTGTCACCCGCGCACTCGCAGTCACTGGGAGAACGTTCACACCTCACACCCAACCCGGGACGAACCGCACATGTCGATAAACACCGAAGAGCAATGAGCTCTTCGGTGTTTATCGACTTTGTAATAGCGTAGTTGCACTATGTGAAATACTATATTCCGTACTGTACGAAGAAATATCGCGAACAGCGAATTGCGAATTGAAGAATCAAATTGGGCATTTCTTTTGTATACAGTACTAAATACGTGATCATACTAGTACATATTGTGTACTGATTGGGTACACACAAACAGTTATTTCAGCGTATCGACCCACATTGTATAGTTATACGCGCTGCGTAAAATCCAAAATTACTAAATACGCAAATGGACAAATTCACAAACTCAGATTACAGACTAGATCTACGATCTACTTTTGCACTTTTGCCCCAAACGCACTGAAAGAAGAGTGAGTGAGTGAGTGAGCGACTGACTGAGAGCCCAATTCCGAATTCTCGAATTCTCTGTTCTCGCACTCACCACCAAACTCGAAATTCGTGCAACGCGCTGTTACTGTATTTTCCAGCTTAACCGATTGTACCATTCTACGATAGCCTCTGATAACCGTAAGTTACAGTGCATTAACGTTAATTTTGCCGCTACAGTTTAATCCACAAAAGCAGAAAGCGTAGAATAATAAGTCAGACATCATTCACCGACAAACCGGCAACGTTTGTTTGCTGTCAACTCAGTCACAGTGACTCACTGCGCCGTTCGTTCGTTCGTTCGTTCGTTCGCTCGCTGTCGTCGTCGTTGTTCGTTCGTTCGTTCGTTCGTTCGTTCGTTCGTTCGTTTGTTCGTTTGTTCGATCGTTTGTTTCGTTGCGTTGCTTCGTTGGTGCGCCGATAAGAGACGCCAACACGAGCGTGTTGAGGGACAAACTAAGAGGCAGAGCGAGACCAGTGCGCGCTGTTGCACTGCATCATACCAACCGACCAAACAACAATCTACTCCTCGTTTTCTTTGTCTTCCGCCTCGTACTTTGTCGACTCGGCGAGGCCACTTCTTGACGAGAGGTGGTGCGGCTGCGTGGTGCACGGTGTGTTGGACACATTTGACAATGCCGCTCTACCAGTAGGATTTTGACGTACTGAGGCGGTTGCTACATATCCAACGAACAGAGTTACCGTCCCGGGCGAGACCACATGCTTGTGTTCAAGCGTGGGGCTGCCTGGAGACGTGTCTGGCCATGGACGCACGGTTGGAAATTGTGAGTCGCGCGGGCGTCCAACTGCAGCGCTGCGTTTCCATTTGCTTGCGCGGGCGTGGATGGAGGAGACCTGGAGGAGCAGCTGCAGCATTCAAACAATGCAGAATGAACGAACGCATGAGGTCACCTTGAATGAACCAACGACGGAGGGGCGCAGCACCTTCAGTTTGTCGCGAACTGCGTCTTTGGCCGAGAAGATGTGTTTCATTCTTTTCCCCAAAACGGACTGAAGCGACGTACGTTTGGAGCAGAGTTGTTGCACCACCGCTCGCGCGGTGAGGTGTGTGCAGCTTGGTTTCTTTCTGCTGCAGCAGGTGCTGCCGAACTTGACAAAACAGCGTGCGAACCAACAATCGCGACTCATCGGAGGGGAGTGGCGATGTATTTGATACGCTCATGACTTCGCCTTGCGATTGATGCACGCCACGGGCAATACCAATCCTTCCCTCTGTTGAAGTCGAGCATCCAAGATGCCAGTGGAGATCATCATGTCCTCATCACCAACCCACGGTGAGGGCACAATAGACGGGGACGATACATCGCGGTCAAGACAAGACGAATCAAGTTCGGGATCACCGTCTCCTTCGTCACTTGTCTATGGAGAGTATTCAATACCATCCGCGGAACGCGCATCGAGCCCGGGATCGTCAGGCGGGCAGTCACCGCTTCGAGGACGTGTCCGAGCTAGACGTGGCCGCAAGAATTCTCCTTCGACACGGAGTGCAACCAATTCACCTCAGAACGACAACTCTCTGAATCTCATCTTGGAGCCATGTGCGTACGCGGAGGGTCGGGTCCCGACCTGCGAGGAATGTGGTTGTTGGCGTTGCAATCAGCGCATTTCTCTGCAACGACACGATCGTGATACACGTCACATCGACGGCTTTGAATCACCTGTTGCAACGATTCGCGATATCATGCGCTGGCGCAAAGAAGAAAAGGCTTTGCGGCCGCGCGAGAGAGCAAAGCTTATTCGTCAACAGCGAGACGCTGAGACAGCTCGTCGCAAAAAGTCGCACAGGAGCAAGACGAAGAAGAAAGGTTCCAAGCCAGCTTTCAAGGGGAGCGGAAAGTTCTCATCGAAAGCAGCAATTGCCGCCGCAACGGCAGCATACGGGGCAAAACTCATCATCCCCAAAGAATCAGGTGGAAATCAAGAGCAGGTGCTTCGGGTTCATTGCCTCTGGAAGCGGTCGTTGTCAACATTGTTTGTGAAGACCTCCTGTTCTTGGAGTCGTCTGCAGCATGTCCTGACAGGTCGACCCGAATTTGCGGACAGACTCAAGTTACCGTTTCAATTGACTTGCCATGACTGGGGAGGTGGCAGTCGTAATGCCAACGTCCCCTTGACGTCGGCCGCACAGTGGTCGGCGGCGAAAAAATTCTTGCGCAAACGCCTGCGCGAGAAACTGTGCGCGCGCCCAAATTCAAACAAAAATGTCCCTGGGCACCAGATCGAAGACGCCAAATCCGAGGTGTTCATGAGTTTGTCGATTGAGCGCCAAGCACCGTGGACCGATGATTCAAGAGTTGGTGATACCAACCACGTACGTCATTCTGACTGCTCAATCGAAGTCACGCGAAACTATTTGCAATGTAGTTGTATTGAAAACCGCTTGCTGTTGTCGCACAGGTTTTTGGTTGCCTCCGTGGAGGGTTTGCTCGCAATCCGCCCAAATGGTATTTGTGGCGCCTCACGAGGTTCATGCGCCTGGATACTGGACGAGAGATTCAAGCTGCGTTGAAGAAGCGTTTGCGGCAGCGTGTTGTGTACTTCGATGAATGGGTGCGATTTCGCCAACCACGATTGCAGTCGTCGAATTCGCGTGACTACGGCAAGTCTGGCGGCACAACGCAGCTTTTTTTCCACACATACACGGCCACATGGGCCGAAACGCTCCCTGTCCCCAGCGACCCTCACCACAAAAAGCCAAAGCATGGCAAACGTTCCAAGCGGCAGCATAGACACTCCACACACACACATGTTGGCCATGAAGGTAACGAGCTCCGGTTGAGGAACAATGACGACAACCCACGTACGCACGTGGAGAAGAAGAAACGACATATTAAGCTGAAACCCGATGTTCCAACACAACGTAGTCGCGCCAAGAATCGGATTTCCAACAACATGCTCAAGGGAGCTCTGCAGAATGGCGGAGGGGAAGCTCACCCAAGTTTGAAGGTGCGGAGGTTCGGTATCCTTCCATTCGAACTGTGGTGCGTGCAACGAATTCAGATCTTTTGGAGGCGTCTGTTACAGTGGCGTGAGCGACGCGCACAGAGCATCAACTTACTAGCTGAGGTCTTGATTCCGTGCACGTTGGCGAAGGTACGTCATTACTTCGACAGCCAGCTGCAAGAACGGCGCGCAGCAGCTTGGTAACATTTTGAAAATAATTTGTGTCCAGGCTCAGTTGCGATGCTTCGTGTCAGCAGCGTGCCTTCTGCAAAGGACGATGCGTGGGTTGATAGCGCGACGGAAGTACCTGCCAGAAATAGCTCGGAGGAAACGTCTTCGAATTTTACGGGAACAAGCGGCTCGCGCCAAAGCTGAAGCAGAAGCAACAGCTGCCGCAGCTCGCGCAGAAGCTGCAGCACGTGCCCGAGAAGCTGAGGTTGCCGCTGCACGTGCGCGGGAGGAACGGAAAGCTGCGAAGCAGAAGCGCCTTCGTGCTAAAAAAATTGCTGCCGAGCGAATTCGCCAAGAGAAGGAACAGCGTGAACGTGCACTTGTGGAGGAGCAAAGACGCCAGGATGCAGCGACTCGACTTCAGGCACGTGCGCGTGGAATGAGGACTCGAACTGTGCACCGGCAACGAGTTCGAGCAGATGCGGCCAGAGAGGTTGCAGATGCTGTTGCGACCGTGTTAAAGACCGTTCTCTCCCAAACCTTCCAAATCGTCGACGAGCATTTGCAATCCGTCGTCCCACAAGCTCGCGGAGATGGACATCAGGCACCACAGCCACCACAACAGTACACAGAGTCTTTAGAACGAATACGTTCAGAGCAAGAACTGGCAGCCAAGCGTAGCTTTGTCTTAGGTGGGTCGGTGGACGAAAATGTGGGCGACGCTACGGACTCGTTGGATCGAATTCGATCTGAACAAGAGCTAGTTGCCAAGCGTAGTTTTGTGCTTCAGCAGCCGTCCCACAATGTCACAATCGATGACGAAGACGAACTCGCGGAGCAGCAACATCTCACACAGGGCAGCAATGCCACTGCCGATCTCACAGACTCCGATGCCGATCAGAAAAACATTGGCAAAGAAGATCAGGCGGCGAAAGAGAGAGCTCTTCAAGAAGCAGAAGAAGCGCGGCTGGAAGAAGAGCGACTGCGAAAAGAGCGTGAAGAAGAGGCAGAACTTGACCGCAAAAAGCGTGAACAAGAAGCTGAACGTGAGCGCTTAAAGCGTGAAGAGGAGGCAGAACTTGACCGCAAAAAGCGTGAAGAAGAAGCAGAACGTGAGCGCTTAAAGCGCGAGGAGGAGGAGCGTGCCGCGGAGGAAGCTAGGCAAGCGCTTGAAGCCCAGCAGGTGAAGGAAAGGCTCATTCAAACACAGGCCGCCACCAAACTGCAAGCCACTGTGCGCATGTTTCTTGCACACAAAAAGTGGCCAACCCTTAGGGACGAGAAAACCAAGTTACAAAGGTTAAGGACGCACCTGAGGAGGGCCTCCGAGTCCACCGCGAAGGATTTGGGATTGGATGAATTTTTGGGGATTTCCAGTTCGCCGCCGCCACGACGAGAACGGTCCCACACCATGGACGACGCATTGTTTCGTGTTGACGAAGGAATGCAACACCTAACAGAACTCAACCAAGCCGTTCGTAGTGCCAAGTTTGACGGCCTTGCTAAATCTGATGACGCAGTTCGCAAGGCGGAGGCGGTGGTAGGTACTTGTATATGCCTGATGCACGCAGCGCGTTTAAGCTCAAGTGTCGGTCACGTTTCGTTCGGGCAGGTGGCCGCGTCGACACAGAAGTTATTGCAGTTGAGGAGGGAGCTTGCCTCTGTTGGCCCACATGCTACCACGATAGCCAATGCATTCCGCTGCTACCGCAGTCGCAAAATAGCGCAACAGCTACGCGAAACACGCGCCGAACGAGAACGGAGCACTGCTGCTTCGCGAATCAATGCAACGTGCCGGCGCTTCATACAGCGGAAAAAGGTAGCCACTGTATTTTTGTTGCCACACACAATGACATGTTGCTCATAATTGCGTCACGGTGTGGTTTTGTACAGTTTTCGGAATCGTTGTTACAACATCGCATCCAAGTGTTGGAAGATATCGAAGCAAGGGCCCGCGTTGACTTCCAGTCAGTGAAAACCAGTGAACTCTCCAATGCCATACAGCGTGCCCTCGCAGCAGGCATGAAAGAACGATCACACACTTATATAACGGCCGGAGAGTCACTTGTCTGGCTCGAGGAGATGCAGCGCGAACACGAAGCTTCGTCGTCGGTAGACGTTGTCGAATCATTTAAAGATCGCGCCATGGCCACAGGGTTTGCAGTGAAGCGCACAGAATCAGGCTTTCGACAACGAATTGGTGGCTTGCAGGCTATCATTCGAATGAAACTATCGTCCCGCCGGGTCGCTCGGCGTCGAGTGGAAGCCAAATTAGAACGCCAGGTGCGCTCCCGATGACGCTTCTCCTGATGACTGTTGCTGTTACCATTGCGCAAAGCTGATGAATATTGTGATGGTGTTGTAGTTGGAGCAAAGGCGACTAGATCGAGACGCCGATCTCCTGCAAGCCAACATATTTGAAGCTCTGGAAGCTGGGCTCGACGACGAATCCGATGTGTATGCGGAGGCTGGGATGCTGTTGAACGACTTAATGGACGGCGGAAGCTTGGGTAGCAGTGTGTCGACAACGCCCACGTCTTCTCCTCACCGTCACCGATTGGAGGTTCGGTCGCCCTGCTGGCTGTCCACGAGTAATTCTCGTCAGTGGTCTTATTTTGTCGTTGTTGTTGAACAGGGCTTCCCAACGAGCAGTCTTGGCACTCCAACCTTTTCGTTCGAACCGCTAGTGGAAGATGCAGCGGCCGAAGCAGCAGGCAACAACGATGACGATGAGTATGACTCACAGGATGTTGAAGAGGACACGAATGGGTTGGCATACATGTACTGACGAACAACGCAATATTACCCAGTAGTGCCGGGGTAAACACTTAGTTAATTTAAAAAGTAAGAGTTGGCGTAAACAATGATTGTGGGTCGGTCTAAATACCAGCAAAAGCATTCCCAAATTCAACATCGTCTCCGAGCGCAGCATGCTCTGCTTCCTCTGCTTCTTTTTTCTTTCGTGCTGCAGCTAGCTTTCGTTTCTCGAGCTGCTGCGCGAGTGCGGCCTCTTCCGCTTCCGTCGGCTCCGACGAATCCCGAGGTTCATGCGGGGACTGATCGACTCCTGCAGCTACATCCGCATCACTATTATTGCTCGCAGCTAAAGCGGCTTTGGCTGCCGCTGCTGCCGCTGCTTCTCTTTGCGCCTGGATTCTTGCGTTCTCGTCGACAAGGTGCTGCACCGTGTGGTAAACGTCCAAAATTTCGTCTCGAGGGTCGCTGAAGCTTACAAAACGGCGAGGTCGACACAGAGGGGCATCGACGTCCACGAATTCTGGGCTTTCCTTCAACGGTTTCAATGACTGACTGCCATTGTGTGCATTCGACGCAACGCGTCGGTTGGACAACTGAGCTGTAAAGCGCTTTTCAGTGCTGGACGGCGTGCTGGCATCAAGGGTCGATGGAATGCTTTGATCTGTGGAGGTTTGGCCGCTATTCAAACCACTATCTGTGGGAGCAGGAGTCCCGCTAGTGTCAGTATTCTTGTTTGCGACGTCCGATAAGCTCGCCAACTCTTTGGACAAATCTGTTACACTAATGTCTCCATCATTGGCAGGTGTTCTGCTGGCAGCCGCGGAGTTCGCAGGGCCGCTCGCATCACCACCGTTTGGAGTTTGCTGGTTGCCACCACGGTCTTGTTCATTTGCTTGCACGGGCGGCAAAATGGGGATTCCCTTCTCATCAACTTCGACAGGGTGAAGCAGTCCGTCGGCGTCGCGCACCATGACTGTGTGGGGCATCGTGTCGGCTTGACGCACATCTACATTAATGAGGTTGACGCAAAGTTCGTCGCGCAGCCTTTGCTGATTGAGTTCTGGCTTGTTCGCGAACGGTTTCAAGAACGGCATCGACAAACACTTCGATGCTGTTGGGCGGCTTTTCGCGTCCTTCACCAGAAGAGCACGGACGAAATTCTTGATGTTGGCGCTGAATTTCCGTTTTGGGGCGTCTTCTGGCTCGAATTCCTGCAGGGATGCGGTCAGAGTTTGCGAGTAAGTGGCCGCAGCCAGCAACAACGTGGTAATCCCAAGACATACCTTGTAGGTGTCAAAATTTGGAGGCGGGTCCCTGATGGTCCGCAGCAACACCTTCATTGCGCGCTCTTTAGCGTACGGCGGGTATGACTTCGCGAGCTCCAACACACATATGCCCAGCGACCAAACGTCGGCCCGATCTGAATAGCCCTCTTGTTGCCGCATGACCTCGGGTGCCATCCAGCAAGGGGTACCTGGTGACGAACGAGAACAAAACGGAAGATGAGAAGCCCGCGCACGTGAGCATGTTGAACCAAGAGCAGCTACCAACCAACGAAGGTGCGGCGTTGTTGTTCCTGCTTGCGGAGAATGGGGTCGGGCGTGTCTTTCATGCCCGCGACTCCAAAGTCCGCAATTTTTACTTGGCCGAGCCGATTCAGGAGAATATTCGCTGCTTTTAGATCACGGTGCATCCAGCCACATTTGTGGATGTACTCGAGACCTTTGCAGGTTTCGCAAATGGTGATTGCAATCCAGTCCTCTTCCAACAGGACGGCGCCTGGATGGTTCTGCATGTACTCTTCGCGCTGGACGATCACGTCCCTAAACGAGCCGCACTCCATGTAAGGAAGGACGATGTACAAGAACTCTTTGTCAGTGAATGACCGGTGCAAGCTCAACACATTGGGATGTAAACAGCGCGTCATAGTCGTGATCTCTTTGCGAATGCTCTCAATGTTGAAGTCCAATATTTCAAAGTTCATCTTCTTGATGGCACAGATTCGCTCCGGGTTCGACTTCACTGTTGCGACGTGAACATTGGCGAAATTCCCTTCGCCAATTTTGACTTTGAATTCATACGCGTCTTTGTCACTGGGCCACTCTGCTAACACCGCCATCTCCTCTGCGGAAGCCTTGATGCGAGGAGACAATGCCACTTCTCCCGTACTTCCGCTCCTGGCTCTGGCTCGCTTGGCCGCGGCCTTTGCATCGATTCGGTGGGACATCTTCTACTCGTGAACGCAGTTCCTGGCGACAATGAAAGGTGAGCAGACGGAGATCACGCAACCATCCGGCGCTGCATCCACAAGCTGCCAAGTGCGACGTCGCTGTCACACGAGGCGGTCAAACGCAACTCTAATATAAAAAGAGGTTTTTTGTCGAGCACAGTATTTTTGCTCAACAGCAGACCAAGGAGCAAGGCGGGAACTCGCACATTTGGCAAGTTGCCGTTCGATTATGCACTGCATTCCTTTCTGCACGTGCTGCGTCAGGCGCGCCGCGCCGCACACACGTAGCGACGCAGTGCGTTTGTTCAATGCGGACGGCCGATCCAACAAATTACACACCCGACCACCTGAAAGACCGGACACGACACGTCGGGAGAACGAAGGCAACCGCTGCACAACAGAACCTACCAACGAACACACCTTCAAACCAACACGCGACACCAATACCACAGCAGATAGACAATCGGTCACCACCACCACCACCACAACAACAACAACGCAACGAACCAGCAGACCAACAGAGAGAACGAAGACGAACGAACGAACGCACGCACGAAAGCACGAATGCACCAAGAAACCGACCAACAGACCAACAGACCAACAGTTGACGGGGAGTGAGCGACAACAACAACAACAACAACACAACACTTGATACACCACCAACCAGAGGACGACCAAGACGACCAACACCACAACCACCAACACCACAACGCCTACTTCGACAACTCCACAACTCCACAACTCCACCACCCCAACAACAACAACAACAACACATCAACACATCAACCCAACCGGCAGACAGACCGAAGAACACCCACCAACCAACGCAACACGACGACGACAGCTTGACCGACTATGTCCGCCGGTTGGGTTGATGTGTGGATAGAAAGAAGACCATCAGATCAACAGCCAGACCCACAGACTAACAAACAGACCAACAGACTTACAGACCAACAGCCAGACTAACAACAGACCAACAAACAGGTCGACGCGACAGACAGACAGACAAACCAACCAACCAACCAACAACAACAATGAACCAAGAAGTAAGTGACAGACACACCGACAGACAGACCAGCAGACGGACAGACCAACAGATCAACAGACGGACAGACCAACAAACGGATAGACCACAGACCAACAACAAACAGATCAACAGACCAACAGACCGACAGACAGACACACAGACAGACACACAGACAGACACACAACATGCAAGGAGTAAACGAAGAGCACAGACTCAACAAAAGACGCATCTTGGGGGATTGACGCACGTCACAGCAACGCCTTTCAGCTGTGTCATGGGCGCAAGGGCTCGCACAGACGTCATGTTCACCAGGGGGCATCTCAAATCAAGATACTCGAGCTTCTTCAGCCCAACCACGCTCGCAGCGCCCGTGTCCGTGACAAATCGACACTTGTGCAGTCTCAACAGACGTAGCTTGGGGAACAAGGTCGCAATGCTGCTCGTACACAGTAGTGGGGCGGGGCACGTCAATAACGAGACATACACAAGTTACACAGGTTACACAAACACGAGCGGCAAGCGACAGGCGGCAAACGTACTGTTGTAGTGCAGTGTTGCCCACACCGGTTCCACTGACATCCAACGCAACCAGATTCTGGAGCCGATGGCCGAGCCAAACACCACAAAATACAACGACGTGGAGATAACCGGTGAAGCGATACTCTGCAATAAGGTCCGCCAGGTGCGGTGCATTTCAAACAGGTAGATTGCGCGTACGGCATAGAGATTCATGATGTTATTGCTCCTGTTCGCTGACCAAGCTAACAAAAATGTCTTCCAGCGAACGCTGCGTGGAGTGTAGATCTTTGTAGTCAATGCCGTGACTTTCCAGCCGCCGAAAAAGCTCGGCGATACCGGTTTGCTCGCTCTGGCTGTCGTAGTGATAAACCAGCTCCAGACCGTCATCGCTGAGGCTCAGAGGATAGCTCTGCAACTCTTCAGGGATTGTCAGCAAGGGCTTCTGTAATTGCAGGCGAAGCTGCTTCTGGCCGAGCTTTTCCATCAACTGATGCTTTTCTTCAACCAGCATCAGCTGACCGCGACGAATCACGCCAATGCGGTCCGCCATCTCCTCAGCCTCTTCGATATAGTGAGTGGTGAGAATGATGGTGACACCGCGCTCACGCAGGCCCCTCACCATCTCCCACATATCCCTACGCAGCTCAACATCCACCCCCGCAGTGGGCTCGTCGAGGAACAGAATTTCCGGTTCGTGAGACAGTGCCTTGGCAATCATCACCCGGCGCTTCATTGTACTTTTTGACGGTATTTTCCGAGGGGTGATAACTGCCTAATTGCGTTTTTACCTCGTCCTTCGCCAGTTGCTGCCATTCATTATCCGTCATCATTGAGTTGGTAATGTAAAAGCCCATTGCGGGATCAACAGTCAGACTGGTCAGTAACGAGTTCGCCTTTTTGAACGGGCGCAGATTTACCTTGCTACAAATCTTAGCTAAGCCCGGAAATACCCCTTTGCGCAACCAGGCAGGAAATTTCATTCTCAAACGGTTTTCAATGTCGTCTACATTGTATTTCGAATAACCAGCAAATACCTCATCACCACCGTCACCCGCAACTGCGACGGTTACTTTTTCTCTGGCAAGTTTAGATACAAAATACGTTGGCACT
>ENA-OWNT01004542-OWNT01004542.1-seawater-metagenome-genome-assembly--contig:-NODE-4542-length-12092-cov-5.338910_pt1 | contig 12092 bp, 11 predicted proteins | sample MGYA00238136_ERZ651165 | MGnify/ENA primary metagenome ERZ651165 (study PRJEB26861, sample SAMN08777766) | seawater metagenome | isolation source: coastal seawater | place: USA: Florida | collected... | reverse complement strand
GAGCGGGAAACGAGATTCGAACTCGCGACCCCGACCTTGGCAAGGTCGTGCTCTACCAACTGAGCTATTCCCGCATGCCTTAATCTTACATTTCGTTTCGGTGATGTCCTCTCGAAATGTGGGGTGCATTCTACCTACCCATTCAAAACTGTCAATACGAAAAACCGTTAAAATTGAGATAAATGCAGTTTTTTATGATCGTTTGCTATTTTTTTATTCACATTGATTAATGCGCGATCAATTCAGTGTTTAAGCGCTACCTTTTAAATGAGGCCATGCCGCTTTTGAATATACAACCATAGACCAAATTGACAGTACTGCCGCGATATAAAGTAAAATATATCCTAGTGTTACCCAGTAAATTGGAAAGCCCATAAAAGTTTCCAGACCCGAAAGCAAGCCAATTAGGGCTAACATTTGAGCAGTGGTTTTTGCTTTTCCAATAAAAGACACTTGAACCGCATCACGAACACCATTCGAACCCATCCACTCTCGAAGCGCTGAAACATAAATTTCGCGCACGAGTAACGCTATGGATGGAAGCGTTATCCAAAGGGTGGCATAACTGTGTGTGATCATTAGCAGCGCAGCACCAACAATGAGTTTGTCTGCCACTGGGTCTAAAAATGCACCAAAAGGTGTTGACTGTTGTAGCTTTCTTGCCAAATAACCATCAAACCAGTCAGTTATGGCAGCAAGCCAAAATATAAAAGCGCCAGCCTCATGGGCCCACTTCCAATCTAGAAAATAAACTACCACGAAAACAGGAATAAGGATTACTCTGAATAAAGTAATACAGTTTGGAACAGTCCACATAAAAAATACGTCTCGATATCTTGCCACGTTGGGCGTTTAGCGCTGCTTTACAGCTATTATTCTTGTTACACATTACCTTAAAACACATCGTAATGCTTGTACGACCTTCGATTTAGTTATGAAGGTGATCGTAAATTGTTTCTGCTAACTCTTTGCTAATACCCGGAACACTTGCTATTTCATCCCTACTTGCTTTTTTAAGGCCTTGAAGCCCTCCCATAAACTTGAGCAGCTGTTGACGGCGTTTAGCACCAATACCAGGAATACTTTCAAGGCTTGAGGTGGTTTTGACCTTTTGACGCCTATTACGGTGACCAGTAATGGCAAATCGATGTGATTCGTCACGAATATGTTGAACCAAGTGCAGCCCTGGCGCATGACTTTCCATAGATACAACGTCGTGACTTCCCGCCAAGATAAGTGTTTCTAAGCCTGCTTTTCGTGTAACTCCTTTTGCTACACCAAGTAACATAGGCTTTTTGTCGTGTGGCCAATCCTCAAAAAATTGTTCTGCTTGCGCAAGTTGCCCTTTACCACCGTCTATTAACAGTAAGTCTGGTATTTTTTGTACTTCTTTAACACTTTTATATCTGCGTTTTAGTGCCTGAGCCATAGCGGCATAGTCGTCACCTGGCGTAATACCCTCAATGTTATATCTGCGATAATCGCTTTTAAGAGGCCCTTCTCTATTAAATACCACGCAAGATGCCACGGTTTGTTGACCAGATGTGTGACTAATATCAAAGCATTCCATGCGCTGGAACGGCGTATCGACTTCCAGAGCTTCTTCTAAATCTAGATAACGCGCAAATACTGACTTTTGTTGGCTGTATTGTGCCTCAAGTGCACTTTCTGCATTTGTTTGCGCTAACTGTAAATACTTCCTTTTTTCTTCACGAGCACCTTTGAAAAATGACACTTTGTGATTGGCTTCGCTCGATAGTAGCTCTACTATCGCGTCTTGGTCGCTTAAGTCATTCGCAAGCACGATTTGTTTTGGAATAACTTTGTTGCCGGCAAGGTAAAATTGCAGAAAGAATGACTCGAAAACTTCTTGTTCGTCTGCGGTATTGGGTACCTTAGGAAAAAATGCTTTACTTCCTAATAGCTGCCCATCTCGAATAAACATGACTTGAATACAGGCCATGTTACCTTTGAATGCAAACCCAAATACATCCATCTCGTCTTGAGTTCCGGCTACCCACTGTCGCTCTTGTACCTTGCGAAGTGCGTTAATCTGGTCGCGATATCGTGCAGCGGCTTCAAAATTTAAGGCCTCACTTGCGCTTTCCATTTTTTCAACCAAGCTTCCAATGACTTGCTGGTTCTTTCCTTTTAAAAACAATCGTGCAAAATTGACCTGCTCTTTATATTCCTCGTCAGACACATATCCTTTTACACACGGCGCGCTGCAACGCTGCATTTGATACTGCAAACACGGGCGGCTACGAGCACGGTAATAGCTGTCTTCACACTGCCTTACTGGAAAAATTCTCTGCATTGAGCGCAAGCTTTCGCGCACTGACCACGCACTGGGGTATGGCCCAAAGTATTCTCCCTTTTTCTTTTGAGGTCCACGATGAAAAGACAATCTAGGATGTTCGTGGTCAGATAAGAAAATAAAAGGGTACGATTTATCATCGCGCATCACTACGTTGTAGCGAGGCTTATATTTTTTGATAAAATTGTTTTCAAGTAGAAAGGCTTCCGTTTCACTGTTAACTACCGTTACATCCATTTGATGTATTTGGCTTACCAGCGAACGGGTTTTAGCATTATCGACGTTAGTTCGAAAATAACTCGATACACGTTTTTTAAGATTTTTAGCTTTCCCAACATAAATAACCTCTTCCTGATCATTGTACATGCGGTACACGCCAGGTTGAGAAGTTAGATTTTTAAGGAAAGCCGCAGAATCGAAGGCTGACATAAAGATTTTATCGACTATAGAAGATTTGGATCGATAAGCTTATGGCGTAAAGCAAGATGCGTTAGCTCTACGTCTGAAGTAACACCTAACTTATCGAACATTCGGTAACGGTAAGTATTTACCGTTTTCGCAGAAATGCTTAATTCACTTGCAATGTCTTTAACGTTTTGGCCTTTGGTCAGGCGCTGTGCAATGTTTAGTTCTCTGCTGGATAAGTCGTCGAATGGATTGTCTGTACTTGGCGAAAGCTTACCGATAGCAATACTGTTAGCTACCTCACTATCAACGTATTTTTGACCAGCGAAAACCTTGTGAATAGCCATTATGACTTCAGCCGGCTCGGCATCTTTGGTTAAAAAACCAAATGCGCCAGCTTCCATAACTTGCATGGGAATGGGGCTTTCTTTATGCATAGATACACAAATAACGCGTGTATTTTCAGACATGCGAACAATTTTCTTTGTTGCTTCAAGCCCGCCAATTCCAGGCATGTTAACGTCCATGAGTACCACGTCTGGTGCATTTTTACGGCATAACTGTACAGCTTCTTCTCCGTTTTTCGCCTCGGCGATAATGGTGAAGTCACTTACATCTTCCAGAATTCGGCGTATCCCTGTTCTGACCAGATCATGATCGTCTGCTAGGATTATTTTTATCACTCTAGTATCTCACTGACATCTATAAACACGTAGATTGGCATTTCAGCGTTATAAAACACGTTTTGTGCGCATTGTGCTACTAAAAATAACACCACTGAAATGCCACACTAAAGTCATCATACCACGTCAATTTATTTCGTGAAGTGAAGATACACAATTTGTAATAAATAATTGAATTTATAGAATTTTAGTCTAGCTTGGCAAATCAAACCACAGCGCGACAAATGCATCTTTTGCACGTATCGTCATAGCATCATGCTCATAAACACCCACGCCATCGCCTTGGCCCACAGAAATAGCGTTATCTTCACTTTTTATAGCAACCTCTGCTTGTCCACTGACAACATGAAGGTAGCCTTTGCGCGCTTGTGTAATCTGTTCGATTTGCTCTCCGTCGCCTAGCTGAATTCGGCTAATAGAGGCATCTTGCTTTATACGTAATGAATCTAGTTTGCCATCACTACTCACTAATAACTCTGACTTGGTGGATGGTGCATCTTCTTGAGCACTCTTTCCAAACGAGCGTTGTGAATACTGCGGCTCACCACCCTTTTCACTTGGCACAATCCAGATCTGTAGGAAGTTAACCGGTGCGTGTTGAGAAGGGTTAAACTCTGAGTGCATTATACCTTTGCCTGCACTCATTACCTGGATGTCGCCCTCGGGTACAATGTATTCGTTACCAGTACTGTCTTTATGCTTAAGGGCTCCATTTACAACATAGGAGATGATTTCCATATCGCGATGGCCGTGTGTTTCAAAGCCTCTGCCAGCTGCAACTATGTCGTCGTTGATAACGCGTAATACAGAAAAACCCATGTGCTTTGGGTCGTAGTAATGACCGAATGAAAAACTATGCTTGCTGCGCAACCATCCAAAATCTACTGCACCTCTAGATGTCGCTTTTCTTAAATAAACCATTTTACACTCCTAAACCTTTTGTTCGTCTCGGTACACTAAATTTTGGTTCCGAAACATTTTCTATAGGAATATTATAAGGTCTATAAATAAGGATAAAATGTAATTAAATAAGTGTATTCATTCTTTTATTTAGAATGATTAGAGTCTAAAAAACACAGCCGGTTGAGCGCTAGCTCAATAATTTCAGGGTGACAAGCTAAATTCAAACGAATGTAACCAGGCTTACCAAAGGCTACTCCATCACTTCCAATCACCCCGCTTTTTATGCAATCGTTTAGCGTTGCACAATCGTATTCTATTCCATTGCTATCAAGACCGCCTTGTGGTCTTAACTTTTCGCGTTTTGATGTTAATGAGATCCACAAAAAATAGCCCGCAGCGCCCATTGTGTAATCCCATTCAAGCTTATGGTATGAAAAAAACGTATCCACTAGATAACGATTAAATGCAATGGCGGCCCGCACTTTTTCTAGCCACTTTTCTCCTAGTTTATATGCTGCATTGAGTGCCACCTTACTTAAGTTGCTTGCATAAAGGTGTTTTGCATTTAAGTTACGCTTTATGGTTTCTCGTCTTACTTTATCTGGAATGATGGCGTAAGACGCGCCAGGCACACTCGCTAAATTAAACGTTTTCGATGCGCTTCCCACATGGATAACGTTGGGTGAACATAGCATGCCTCTTGCCGCACCAAATAAAGGTATTCCGGACGGTTGAACGTAAGGTAGAAAGCCAAAGTCACCGTGCACTTCATCTACAATTAATAGGATGTCGTTCAGCTCACAAAATGCAATCAACTCAGCTTGGTTTTCACTAGAGAGAACTGTTCCCGTAGGGTTGTTTGGGTGGCAAAGCACAAAGGCCTTAGCGGAGCTATCTAGCAACTCCGTGTTAATGGTTTCCAGTGAAGTATTGCTCTTGTTACCCGTTGATTGTTCTGCTTCATTCGACAATGGTACGGGTATTGGCATTAATTTATTTAAGCTAATGGCATTGCGCAGTGGTTCGTATGTTGGTGAAAGGAACATTACCTTATCGCCTTCACAACAAAAGGTTTGTAAAGCTAGGTCAATAAAGCTAATAACACTGGCAACATCAACAATGTGTTCTGGTAACAATGAACTTTCACTCGCGATATCCAATACATGCTGAGAATGCCACTCACAAACGGCTTCACTGATACTGCACTCTTGATAACCATATTCTTCGTTGATGTTTTTTTTCAACGCGTCTTTAACCGCCGAGGGTGGCGGTATATTCATATCGGCTATCCACATAGCAATCGCATTCGCAGGCGCATCGGGGAATCGTGCACGCACTGCTGAATACTTTAATCGCGGCGTATTCAGTGCCACATCGACGTCCTTATCCCAAAGCGGCAAGTGCGTTTTAGCGTCATCGTATAAAGACGCTAGAACCGGTGTTGCGTTTAAATCCATTTATTTCTCACATTTACCTTTTTCTAAAAACATTGAATTCAGAGAGCGTGTGTTGAAACTTACGTTTCGTTTCTCGAATGACAAAAGGAATATCGACGGGATCATGAATACGTTCGAATTGAGCGCTTAATACGTTATCCAGCGCTTGCGTGGAACTCAATGTTTCGCCATTTTCGTCTTTATAACCACCTAACCATTCTGAACGCTCTGTATAATCTTCAAGCCAGGTGAATGGACTTGCAATAATTAAAATGCCACCTGATTTCAATCGTTCACTTACGTCTGATAGCACTTTTCTAGGGCTATATACCCTGTCAATTAAGTTACCCATAAAAATAAGATCGTAGTCGTTAAACTGGTCTTTTAAGTTACATGCGTCACCTTGGACAAAATTTACCTTATTAGCGACATCTGCTAGTCCTAGAGCATCGAGTTTTCTAGATTTAAAAGAGGTCAACTCTCCCTCTTCTATCAGGTGATAGCGTATCTCGCCGCGCTCTTGCATATCGACGGCTGTTTTTACGAATCGCGCAGAAAAGTCAATGCCGTCAACATGATCAAAGTATCTTGCAAGTTCAAAACTAGATCGACCCACTGCGCACCCTAAATCAAGCGCTTTAGCGTTGGTCACCCCTACTCTTTTTGCCATGTCAATACAAAGCGTTGCGCTTGCCTTAGCAAAATTAGGAACATCATAGTATTCTTCGCCGTAATGGAACTCGCTATATTGTGACACCTGTGTATCACTTTCATAATCAAAGTCGTTCACTTTAACGTTACTGTCGCTTTGTACATAACGAAAACCTGCATGTTGGAAAAAGTGTCTTCTGAAAGCATAACGGCTGTCTTTCGTTGCCTCATTGCCGGTGGAAATCCAGCTGCCACCTTTTATCAAATTGTGTTTATTATCAAACGTTGGCGTGGTGAAGTCGTCATAAAGCGGATGCACTTTAAAACCATCGAAAGGATATATCGGGGTTTCTGTCCATTGCCATACATTCCCCACTACATCATAAAACGAACCCGACTGATTTATATTTACTGGCTCGCTTGATGCGTATTTCGACAATGCAATATTGAAGCCTTCTGAATAGCTACCTTCATTAACGCCTGCATGCTGACGCATCGCTAGCCACTCATTCTCAGTAGGTAAGCGAATAGACTGCCCTGTTTGCTCAGCTTTGAAGTTACAAAACGCTTTCGCTTCGTGATAGTTCACATCTACAGGCCAATCTAGAGGCAGCGCCTGTTCTTGTAGCATACTTCTATAGCGGTAACCTTTTTCTGTTTTTACCCAGAAAACAGGGTGCGATGCTTTTGTATACTCACGCCATTTATTACCTTCTTTTTCCCAGTATTCGCTTTTCTCATAACCCCCATGGTTAACAAACGCTAAAAACTCTCCGTTTGTAACAAGAAAGCAAGACGCTCTAAAAGAAGGTGTTTTTTGACGAAGTTCACCATACTCGTTGTCCCAGCCGTATAACTCGTCATCTGTGGTCTTATTACTTAACACTTCAGTTTCAGGTACTTCGATTAACTTGTTTTGAGGGATCGCAGACAAATCAGTTTTGAAAGTATCGCAAACAGGCCAGTCAGCATGTGGTTTTACCGATGACAATGGTAACTGTCTAATAAGCACGGAAGATGTTTCTAAATGAATTCTTTCATGCTCAATACCCATGACCACTGGCCACATACTGCTCTCCCAGTCTATTGGCATAGAGAACGGCATAGTATCGATGAGATCACAGACCAATGTTCTTACCTGATCTCGGTAATGTCGTACATCATCGACGCTTGGCCAGTCGTAATGTGCATCGTTTAAATCATCCCAGCTCATTTCATCTACGCCAATGGCAAACAAAGACTCGAATTTGGGATTGATGCGTTCATTGATAATCTTTGCCAAGATAAGCTTATTAATGAAAAACGTTGCGGTATGGCCGAAATAAAAAATAAGAGGGTGACGAAGTTTTTCTGGTCTTTCATAGAAGGCGTTGTCAGAAGAAAGACAAGCGAACAATGACTCGTAGGTATTAAATGAATCAAGAAAATACGCTTTTATTTCTTTCCTTTTCTGCTCAACAGAGCCTTTTCGAAGGTTAAGCGTTGGCATTGAATGCATACTATCCTCTTATCTTTTTATTGTTGCTTACAACCGTGCGTTTGGAAAAGCTTCGGTCGCACGTAGGCAAAGCCATGTTGTAATGAAAAGTAGCAAATCTATTCTGTTGTATCAGGGTTACATGACGGAATCACGACAACGATAGATTTTTTATGGGATGAACCATAACTACAAGCATAGGACAGGATGAGATCAGTTTTTATTTCATCGCAGAAAGCGAATAATAGGCATAAAAAAACCCGCAACATTGTGCGGGTTTCTAGAATATGGCGGAGAGTGAGGGATTCACTCGCGCCGTCCATGGCGCTCGCCCTACGGGCAGCCTTCGGCTGTGCAAAACGGCTATCGTGCCGTTTTGTCGAACAACGGGGGTTCTCACCCTCACTGTGCAGTAGTTTTCTTTAGACATAAAAAAACCCGCAACAATGTGCGGGTTTCTAGAATATGGCGGAGAGTGAGGGATTCGAACCCCCGGAAGGTTTGACCCTTCGCTTGATTTCAAGTCAAGTGCATTCAACCGGACTCTGCCAACTCTCCGTAAGTGCTGCGTATAATAATGATTTAATTTTCTCTGTAAAGCACTAAATTCAATAAAATTAATCAAGTGCTGAATTGCTAACCAAAACGTATATTTTTTATCGAAATCACTCGAAAAATAAACAACTTGGTTGTTGTTAAAGTAACAGAAAACAAAAAAGCAGAGGTGACTCCCCTGCTTTTATCTGCACTATGTTAACCGTTTTAAGCAAGTTTTTTTGCAATAACGTTGTCTACTGAGTATTTGCCGCCACCTTGAATGGCTAATGCTACATTTACAGCAAGTAATGAAAGTGCAAATTCGTAGCCGTTGTTACTCATAAACAAACCATTGCTTAAGTGCACGCTAAAAATGGCAATAACCATGGTAAATGCGCTTACTATGGCTGCAGGTCTGGTTAACAAGCCAAGAAGTAAGGCAATACCACCAAAGAATTCCGCGCTTCCAGCCAATAGTGCCATTAGGAAACCAGGTGCTAAGCCAATACTTTCCATCCACTGGCCTGTACCTTCTAAGCCGTAGCCGCCAAACCATGCAAACAGTTTCTGAGCGCCGTGTGCTGATAGAATAATACCCACTGGCACTCTAAGCATAATGTTTGCGATACTGTTGTTTGTAGTAAAAATGTTTTTCAAAAATTGCTTGTTCATTGTCATTTCCTCAATATTCATCATTCGTCGTTCGTGTCGTTGCCTTGGGTAAGTCAACGTTATGGGTAAATAATAGGCCTCAACATGAAAGTAATAAAGATGTGCTATATTGAATTATTGCCAACAAATTATTGATAATTAACTATGGATCGATTAGCGCTTTTAAAGACCTTTTGCGTTGTGGTTAGTGAAGGTAGCTTCACACGCGCAGCTGAACGTCTCGATACATCAAATCAGCTGGTAAGCAAATACATCGCTGAACTTGAAAAGCAGTTAGATGTCCGCCTATTTAATAGAACCACGCGAAAAATACACCTTACCGAAGCAGGACAACAATGCGTCGAGCATGCTAGGCACATTCTAGAAAGCGTTGAAGATATGGAAGGACAGCTTGGGCTTTTAAATACATCAGCCAAAGGAGTATTACGCATAAGTGCGCCCGTTTCATTTTCGACTTTGCACTTATCAGCCTGTTTAGGCGCATTTCAACAGCAGCACCCTGATGTAACAATTGATCTTCAGCTTAACGATAGAAAAGTGGACGTTATTGAAGAAGGCTTTGATGTAGCAATTCGGGCAGGACAACTAAGCAGTTCCTCTTTTATAGCTAAAAGAATTGCAACAATTAAATTGGTCTTGTGCGCATCTCCCTCTTATATCGCACAATATGGCATGCCTAAACATCCTCGTGATTTAAATCCAGAGCATTATTTAGAGTATGCCTATATCAACTACGATGACGAGTCTTCTGAGCTTATTCAAGCGTTAAAAGAAAATTCCCAACGATACAAACCTAAGCTCACCGTCAATAATGGTGAGGTATTAACCGATGTGGCAAAAATGGGGCAAGGCTATGTTTTGCAGCCAGCATTTATAGCTGGTCAAGCATTAAAACGTGGCGAGCTTGTCAGCATTCTTGAAGACTATATGCCGCGTTCCATTGGGCTTTATGCGGTATATCCTCACAGAAAGTTGGTGTCGAATAAATTACGCGTGTTTGTTGACTTTTTAAGTGATTATTTTGCGACGAATGCCAGTTGGGAATAGCTGTGTTGGACGCTACATGCTTTCAAGCGCTTCAACACAGTCATCATCGTCAAGTGGGCAAAGGCCACCTACCAACCTTTTATCAAACGGAAGTACCGTTGTACCGGTAATTTGTGACACATAGTCGGCAAGCAATTCCTCATCGAATAATGCCACAAGCTCTTCATGCTCTAAATGGTAATAAACATTAAGAGATACATCATCTCTATTAAACAGTTTGTTGTTATATATCTGCGCGGCATTCACCACGTCATCACTCATTGATGCGTACATAAAGATAGGCATGGGTTTGGCATCATTTAATTTGCTCATAATATCAAGATCATGTCTTGATAAGCCACTGCGTTTAAGCACAATGTTAGCCGCTCTATTTAAGTTAGCTTGAGAAACAAATAACCGTATTAGCTTGTTGGCACTGTAAAGCTTGTATATTGCGTTTAATGAGTAATCAAAATTAATCATCGGCGCGATTAAATGCAGTGACGCGTTGTTGACTTGTGTAGATAGCTCAGTAGCAGCTACAGCCCCCATCGATACACCCACTATATGAACTCTCTCCGCATTTTTTTCTTTAATCAATGCCTTCAACGGCTCAACATAGTTAAGCCCAAAAGAGAATTCATCTTCAGCGTCTGGGTTGGGTGCAACAAATACTCGCGCACCGGTTATCCGCTGCAGCCAGAGTGCTTTGAAGGTAAGCAGCTTAGGGTCAAGCATGTAGCCAGGTAGTACGACAATGATGTCATTTTGAAGAACCTGCGTAGTTAAAGGCTCTGTTTTATTATTTTTGAACTTCCAAACTTTGCGAGTCTCTGTAGAGTTCAATTTAAATGAGAGTGTAAGGTTCTTTGCTTTTATAAAATCGTTTCTGATATCGTCTGACGCAAATGATGTTACGTTAATGCATTGCTTTTTGTTACTGCAAAAACGCTCGGATGTGAGTATTTTGGAGAGATCGCTTTCTATTTTGCGCAGTCCAGGATTCATAACCTGCGTAGCAATAAGCGAAGAGCATCCGCTGCTTATCAAACAGATACTGAACACTACTAGATAAAAGCATGCACGCGTCTTCACCAGAACCTTAATATTTTTTTTATTATGGTTTCATAATAGGCACGATTTACGCGTTTAGTAAACGATCTAAGTTGGCATTATTGCTGATTAAAAAAATGGGGCACCTAATCGTCGGGCTCCACGCTATTTTAGAATGGACCATCATCTGTGGTTGCCCATACATTGAACAATAGCTGATAGCTTGGACAGTCTATGATATCTCTTCGTGCTTTGTGAGCATGGATAGGCGTAATGCGATTGAGCCAAAACGACGTTTCAGCGTTATAGTCTATACCTTTAGCTATTTTCATAATGGTATTTGCCATTTCTAGTGCTAAACCACCTCCCTCTCGGCTAGCTAGGTATTTATTGTCAAATGCGCCTTTATGCTTGGGTGGGAAACGCATTAGCTCCCCTGTGAGTTTCCGATGGATGCACGAAAATAGTGTTATTGGCCTAATAGGCTCACCGATGGGGTATTTGCAGGCGAGTAAAGCCAGTTCAGCTTCGTTAAACGTGCTATCTACTGGACACCAGAAAGCGCAATTAAAAATGTCGTCTATTACGTGATTGCGACCTACATCAGCATACTTGTCCATGAAACCCTCGAAGAGCGACGAAAATTGATTAGGAGAACGCAGTGCAACAACAAAACACGCCTGTGAAGAATATTGCACTTAAGAAGCGTGTTTTTTAAATTTAGCAGGTATTCGACAGTCTTCAAATAATGTAGAAAAGTCAACAGAACAACAGTAACGGGGGTCTCACCCTCACTCCACTGCAGTTTTCTATAGGCATAAAAAAACCCGCAACGTTGTGCGGGTTTTTAGAATGTGGCGGAGAGTGAGGGATTCGAACCCCCGGTGGGTTTGACCCCACGTCTGATTTCAAGTCAGGTGCATTAAACCGGG
>ENA-OWNT01004538-OWNT01004538.1-seawater-metagenome-genome-assembly--contig:-NODE-4538-length-12104-cov-4.000416_pt1 | contig 12104 bp, 10 predicted proteins | sample MGYA00238136_ERZ651165 | MGnify/ENA primary metagenome ERZ651165 (study PRJEB26861, sample SAMN08777766) | seawater metagenome | isolation source: coastal seawater | place: USA: Florida | collected... | reverse complement strand
GGTGTTGGTCCCCGTATGGATACGCCAGCGCACTTGCGAGACTCAACTGACTCAATTGGCTGCACAACGGATGTGCGCGTGATTGCAGATCACTAACAGCCTTGCCAACGGCGCCTCCTAGTCGAATCCGCGCACTCACTCACTCACTCATTCACTCATTCACTCGTGCACTGGGAGACCGCGAGTGCACACGCAGTGAGTTTCTGGCTGGACTCCACTCACCCATGCACGCACCTGCGCACTCACTCAACTTTTTTATGCTGTGGTATCGTGGTCGATCGTTCTTTGTTGGTGTGGGAGGATGACTTCCTTCTTCCTTCTTCCTTCTTCGCGGGTCTGGTGGTGGTGCACAGGCTAACTAACTAAATGGTCGTGTGTGCCGTTTGTGTGTTTGTGTGACGTTCGTTCGTTGTGGTGCAAAAGAATGAGCCTGTGAGCCGATGCATTGACGGCTCACTGTCCGTGGTTCTTGATGTTTTGTGTATGATGCTCTGTAGTAATGCTCTGTGATGTGAGAGCTTAGAGCCGCGAGCAGCGAGCTGAAAGCTGAGAGCTGAGAGCTGAGAGCTGAGAGCTGAGAGCCGAGAGCTGAGAGTCCGTCTGCGCTTTCGTGGTACCAATAATAATGCACGGGCGATGCGTCTGGGGTGAATGATGCGCGACCCACGATGAACATTGGCAGTGTGACGATCATACCACAACATACCCCAGGTTTTTACTGCTGTGTCGGCGGATGCAGTCGTTGAAACAAGCCGACTTGCGCTCGAATTGTTGCTACAATTGGGATTGAGCTGCAGACAGACGACGATAATAGGTCCCAAGTTTTTCACTATGATGCATCCAAGTGTGCATCCACGACACGATGGACACTTGACACAACAATGCAACAAACTCGTGACAAATTGAGTCACAGTAAAGAATTAAACACGAAATGGGGCCGATTGGAGAGCAGCCGAAAAGTTGCTTCTGATGGCTTAAACTCCATAAGAAACTGAAGAGCCGATGGAATCAGAACGGCCGTCACTCACAAGTCGAGCCCGCAGCGCGAGCTGACTGGTCTGAGTTCTGAAGCACGACAAAGATAACCAATAAACTGTGAGAGGACAGCCAAGGCAGGCAGGCATGCACAACAAGTACACACTGGGAAGTCAAGAAACTTTTGTGGGATTGGTCGTCATCGGACGAATCTGACGAATTTGCAACACATAGAGTGAGATAGAAACCTGTGCGCTCTCACAAGAGCCTCGCGACGGCCTACCTGGTCCGCACCCAGTACATGTGCCAATTTCCCACCGCAGGAGGGTAGCATCGGGCACGATGAATATAAGAAGGCACAACAGCCTACGAAGAGAACCCAAACAGCGATTAGTCACGGTGGACAAGCACAAATTCCACACGACAACATCAACACGCTCGTATCCACAAACCCATCGCAATGTTCCAAAAATGAGACGAATCCGAAGTAGCCAAGAGGAGCAGACGAAGCGTCATCGTGCCATGTTCGTCCGTCAGCGATGTTGACAGCGAAGTACAGGGCGGCGTTTAATATCAGTAGCGCCATGATGGCCAGAAATAAGGCCCGTCTAACATAGTACAATTGTACAAGCTCGCGAACTCCGGACCGCACATGATGTTGCAGCTAAGCCACCCACACCAACAACACGTGTCAGGGCACAACGCAACAACATCAGACTCCGACTAAGCAAAAAGGTACCTTGCACCAGCGCCGCGTGCTCACGCCGCACAAACTGACCGCCACAGCTAAAACAGCTAGGCAAACGATGAAGAAGAAATAAATCGTGGACAGAATGCAGTTTGGGCGGGCGTTAAGCCAACAGAATGCGAGAAGGCCAGAACTCGAGTAGAATGGCTTTTCAGTTGCCACTTGTAATAACAGGGGCAGGAGCGCCAGTGCAAGTGAGAGACCGTACACAAGCCCGAAGTTCCGGCAAAGGTTACGCGAACGAATGTCCGATATTGCACGATTACGCACAAGCACCTCGAACATCTCGAGGCTCACCGCTATGACAGACAACACAAACAAGCATTAACGACGGAAATGTGCAGGGGTCACGCAGCGTACAATGCTACTCCGAACAACGAACCTGCAACTTCAAGAATTATCCCACAATAAGAGAATTGGTACAAGACAGCTTGGAAAAGACACAGGTCCGGGTTCAAACGCCGAGAATCAAAACCCGCTGAGGCCGACAGAAAAAATGCTATGCCTCGCAATATCTCTAGTGATGCTACTGACAGTAGGTGAGGCTCCGAACTTTGGCTGGCGCATCAATCATTTCACCATGTAAGCTCAGAATGCATTGAAAATGGAACAACGATGAAAAATGAAAAACCTGAAGAATAGAGCTTTAGTCACGCTAACACTCCTCACATGTGCCGCTCGTCTAGCAGCAAGGACTTTGAAAATCCAATAGGCCACACACATCATCATCGACAGTACTGTAGGGAAAGCTCCAACGCCTATTGTGAAGTTCGTCGAAACGGAGGGAAGTTTCGACACATTTGTTCTCGTGTCATTGGAGCACGTGTTAAGGATATCTTCCAGACTTTCCATTGTGAAAGACTGTTTGACCCGGCGTGGGGAGTTCGTGAAAGCAGCGGATCTACATTGCAAACACAAGCGCGGTCGCAAAGAAAATACAGGAAATGTCAAGTCGATCACTCTAATAATACAGAGAATCTATGCACTTCCTGCCACGACCAAAGCAACACACTGATCGACGCAAGCACCGACATCTCCAAGAATACACGGCCGACATACTCACTAGGTCCCGCGTCATGAATCACCAGGCACGCCAATGTGATTCAGCAGAACCTCTGCGCACAGCAGTATCTATTGACTGCAAACCCCGCCCGGCGTTGATAGATATTGAATGTTGCGAGCAACGATCTTGATGGATTGCTATGGCAGGTCATGGAGGGCGAAACAGCACTGTGCAATGACACTGGCGCATCGTCGGCATGCAACCAAATCACTCCACAACGCGACGGGGCAACGAAAGGAAAAAGACACTTTGTAGTCACTTACCCAGTCACGACGCCGAGTAGATACACGCTATCACAATGCCATGCGACACACAGACACCCAGGTGGTGCATGGTGCAAGGAATCACACGGTAAGTGGAACGACCTTGATCCAACAGTCCGTCCGTCGTCAGCGCGTTTGTTTGTTCCGTCACCAAGCGAACGACTCCAACCAATAACCAGCAGCAACCAGCAATAAAACGAGGAAGCAAGAAGAGAGTGAGAGAGACAAACAAACAAACAAACAGCAGCAGCTCACCGCATCACTCACTCACTCACGAACGCACTCAATCAACGAAACTCACTCTCAGCCAGTCAAAGTCCGTCACCACCAACCAACCGACCAGCAGCACAGCAGCACAGTCAGCCAGCCAGTTATAAAGCAGTCGCCGTGTCGCCGTTGAGTGCGTGAGCGAGCGGGTGATGACGAGACGAACGTAGTATCTACATATGAGACAACAGACTGAGTAGTCCGCACTTAGCCCCTTTCACAACCACGTAATATCATATGTAGAATAGTTTTATCTACATTTGACACTCTGAAATATGTGTTCACTCATGACATCTTTATCAACCATAGAATATCATTTGTAGAAATAACTTGTCTTTATTTGACACTGCATTGTCTCTTCATTGAAAAGGTCTTGATAAATCATAGAATTTCAGATGTAGATAAGTAGGCGGGGAGTGAGGTGCCTTCGGCTGACGGCTGACGGCTGACGACTGTCAGTGGGTGACTGTGAGTGAAGCCGATCGATCACACACGAGCACCGCGACTGACTGACTGACTGACTGACTGACTGACTGGGAGTGGACAAGGGAAGGGGCGTGGCCGCAGAGGGAGTGTTGTTTGTTGTTGTTTGTTGGTTGTTGTGCGTTGTTTGTTGTTGTGTTGTTGTTGGTGGGTGCGTTCGTTGCAGGACCGCGTGTTGTCTGTGTTGTCTGTGTTGTTGTGTGTTGCGAGAAAGAAAGTTGCAAGAATGCGTGGTGTTGTGTTTCACGTGGGTGCGCCCGTCCGTCCGTGCTTGCATGATGTGGTGAATGCATGCATGTTACGTATCATGTCGACCAGCAGCTGGTTAGATGCAGTGAAGTACTGTACAAAGGAACGCTGTTGACGGAGACACAAACACGCAAGCGAATGGCCCATGAAGCTAAAGTCTTGGGTGCCCTGTCGATCCACAGTGACTGTTCATAAGGATCTTCGGTCACAACGACGAATCTTTGATATATGTTGAAGAACATCAAAGACCGTTGTCGAGAGCTGACTTTGCTGCTTGTTCTTTGGACAGCGACGTGCGAAACTCACCGAGCGACACCTTTAACTCAGAAATTTCAATATTTTTTGGGAAATCCACTTTCGTTTGGGTTGTGATCTTTGAAGCACTCGTTCGAACATGCTGTCCACACTTTCCAATGCATCGCGGACTGCGCTCCGCCGCAACTTCGCGACTGAGGCCGCCAAAAAAGTTGTTCTTGTTGACGGCGTCCGCACGCCATTCTGCTTGGCAAGCACTGAATACAAGAACAACATCGCCTACGACCTCGGTCGCCAAGCTATTCGTGGCCTTGTTGCCAAAACTGGTATCGACACATCCGATGTGGACTACGTTACGATGGGTACCGTGATCCAGGAAGTCCGGACGTCCAACTTAGGGCGAGAATGTTCCATCGGCGCTGGTTTGCCAAAAAACGTGCCCGCTAGCACCGTCACGATGGCGTGCATCTCGTCGAATCTGTCAATTACTTCTTCCGCTGAAAAGATCCAGGCTGGGCACGCTGACATTTGCATCGCCGGCGGCGCAGAAACATTTTCCGATGTTCCCATCCGCTTCTCGAAGAAGCTCCGCGCCAACATGATTGCGTCGCAGAAATCCAAGGGCATTCCTGCCAAGCTGAAAACAATCTTTAAAGGAGTTGGTTTGAAAGACCTTGCGCCGGAAACTCCCGCCATCGCCAACTTTGCCACTGGTGAAGTTATGGGTTCCAGTAGTGATCGTTTGAGCCAGCGCTTTGGAGTAACTCGTGAAGAGCAAGATCGTTTCGCTCTGGACTCCCACCAGAAAGCAGCAGCTGCTCATGAAGCCGGCAAGTTCGAGGATGAGATTATTCCCGTGAACGGAAACTCCTTCGACAATGGCATCAAAACTGATTCTTCTTACGAAAAGCTCGCAAGTTTGCGCCCGGCCTTCATCCGCCCCCACGGAACCCACACCGGTGGCAACTCTTCTTTCCTGACGGACGGAGCTTCAGCCGCCCTCATTGCTTCCGAAGAAGCCGCACTTGTACGTTGTGTCCCGCACATAATCTTGCGTTATTGTATGCTGAGCATCGCTGATCCTGCAGGCAAAGGGTTTCAAACCTAAGGCTGTGTTGAAAGATTGGACTTACGTCGCTGTCGATCCCTGGGAGGAGCTGCTTTTGGGTACGTGGGCTGGATTGTCGACGCGTGCGCTCTGTCGGTGGAATTGTGTGTTCATTCTCAGTGTGCCGTGTACGTAGGCCCGGCTTACGCCATCTCCAAGGTCTTGCTCGAAAACAACCTGACTGTCGATGATATTGATGTCTGGGAGATCCACGAAGCTTTTGCCGGTCAAGTCCTTGCCAATTTGAAGGTACAATGCCAACACTGTGGTTCGTTGACATATGCATAGTCGTCATCCCCATGCGTCATGACCACCAGGCCCTCGAGTCGGACGAGTTCGCTAAGAGTAGTTTGGAGGGACGGGATTCGGCCGTCGGTGTCGTTCCCCGTGAAAAACTAAACTCCAACGGGTATGACTTGTGTGCGCTGGTGTCCGTCCTCTAAACTCGATGCTGAGGCGCGTGCTGGTTGTAACAGAGGATCGCTGGCGTTGGGTCACCCTTTCGGTGCCACGGGCGCCCGCCTGGCAATGACTGCAGCCAACCGACTTCGTGATGAAGGTTTGTACCGACGTGCACTTGTTGTGACCCAAGTCTAGCATTCTGACAATCGTTGTTCCGGTGACCAGGTGGCCGCTATGCAATCCTTTCTGCATGCGCGGACAGTGGACTGGCGAACTGCACTTTGCTCGAGAAGTATTAAAAAATGTGTTGCGCGATTTCCGCTCCTAACCTTCCTAAAACACTGGCTCGCACGATTTCACTTTGTTGGGTCGCTCGGCAACGTAGTTTGGTCCCCGTCCCGGCATTGACAGCCGTTTGCTCTCTGCTCCTAGAGGTTCTAATAATACACAGCATCTGTTGGTCGCACTCAGAATCAACTCGTCAATTGTCAGCTCATGCTTCGTTGATCAACTCGGCTTCATCGGCATGTATGTATGTATGTGCAACAGTTCTCAGTCCACTGTACGCGGGTATTTGATGAACGACTGTGGTGGGTGGTGTGCGATGTGAGTGAGCGAGTGAATGACAGTGAATGACAGTGAGCAGCCGAGACAGCGATACTCACAGCTCACAGCCACTGACACACGAAATCAACGAGTGAGTGCACTGACAGACAATCCACTGCCCCACGCCCCACGGCAAGTTCACGCGGCAGCGCGGCAGCGACAATGTTCGTTCGAATGTTTGAATTCTTCGTGGAGTGCGTGTTGCGCGCATGGTGTCGTTGTCTAGCGTGTTGCGTGTCAACCAACAACCCCCTGGGTAGGTAGAGGCGGTTTTTCAGAGAAACAACACAAGTGCGTCCAGGTGCGTCAAGTGGGCGGTGCTGTTTCAGCGGCTGCGGCTGAGAAGACGACAAACTCCATGCCGGGGATACGGTGACGTAAGATGCCGTTGCTTCACGCCGATGCAGCACCTCCCTTTTGCGTCAACAATGATGTTTGGAGTATACTGAGGCCCGGTGGTCAAGAAGCAGTCAGATCTCGGAGGCCACCCGTGCAACAACAAGCAGTCGTGATGACCCCCTCGTCCAATGCATGAGTTCAACTCTATTGTTTTGATTCAACTGTATTGTTTTGACCAGAATATCGTCACGCGAAATCAATCTTGTGTTCATTCGATGCACATGTAAAGGGTCACGCACGCAGGCGGGGGGCGCTGGAACGTTCACGACGCCTCCACAACATGTCGCATGATCGTAACATCCACGACCATGAGGTGGCATTCATCGTTTCCAACTACCTCGCTGAGAATGGTTTTTCCGCGACACTCAAATCTTTTCAAGCCGAAGCTCAAGGCATTCTAAGCAATGTTCGTCGACCTGCTACGTCGGCAAAGTCGCTAAAGTCTCTTCTAGGAGAGTATCTGTCCTTAAAAGCTGCTGACGTGGAGCGGCAGTATTTGTTTTCACAGCCAAATCGATCTGCGATTTGTGGTCAAATTGTGACACGAATCGACAATCTTTTAGCAGATTATCAGCGTCTGGTATCGTTGCCCTCTGTTTCGTCATCGTCGATGGCTGCAGGAGACAATGCCGAGCCACGGCATTTTACGTCCAGCACCAATCAGCACTCCGCAACGTCTGCATCTCGCGACCAGCAGCAGTCAGCACATTCATTCGCGAAACGGAAAAGAAAGCGGCCTCCGCGAAGAGCATCACGATCAGACGGAAACCACTCAAACATATTCGGCGTCGACTTGGACAATCAGCCCATTATCCCGGGGTCGACGATTGGCCTGCTGGACTTAGATCCCGCGAAAATCGCAGCTCAAATCAACAATAGTTCACGTGATGGCCTTGAGACGTTCGATGGCTTTGACGATCCGTTCCATTTTCTGAATGACGATGCGCTAGCTGCGCTTGAGCGTGACGGTATGGACGGACCCCGCGCTCTGTCGCGAGCCTCCACCCCGGGCGGAGGAGGTGGTGGACACCAGAAGGCACCCACTGCTGTTCGCGAGCGGAGCTCGGGTGACGTGCGTACATCCGTGGGTACAGCACCAGTCAGTCACACTGCGACAGAACCTCAAACGCAATCAAGCAAACGCTCAGATGCCCTTGTGACACCGCCGACATCGACCGCGGCGGCATCGGCTAAAAGTGGTGCGCTGCCGCGCGATGGAAATCGCAACGTTCAAACGCAACCAGAGTCACCCATTCGAATTTTTGAAGGAGTTGAGCGAATAAACAAGCTCACAGCACAAAATAGGGCTGGTATGATCCATTTGTTGACAAGTGACACACAGGCCGCACCCCGAGACAACCACCGCAGTGCAACTGCCGCGTCATCAGCAGCCTCCCGAGCGACAAGAGAAGCGGCCGTGGCTGCACCAGCGCCAGCGCCAACAACGAAATCACCAACGGTGCCGACTGCTACCACGGCTGCTGGTGAGGCCATTCCAGAAAATATCGACGCATTTTTGGATACTCTTGATTACTCATGAGAAGATTGCGACAGTGGGGAAGAGGAGCAAGCAGACTGACCTTCTTCCTCGTTTACGTTAAGCCGGTTGTTGGCACAAACACCATTACTATTATTTGAATTGAGGATCTATTTGTTGAGAACTAACACCACTTCAAAATCAATCCGTCGCAGTTTTCTTCTTTTTCTTCTTGGTCTTCTTAGCCTTCTTAACTTTCTTAACTTTTTTGATGGCGGGAGCTGGTCCAGGCGGTGGAGCTGATTCAGTTGTTTTCGACTTTTTTGCTTTCTTCGCCTTCTTTGCTTTTTTGGGCTTACCACTGTCAGAATTGTCGGTGGCTGGGGCCTGGGCTGCGGCCGCTGCTGCAGCCAACTTCTTGGCTTTCTTTTCTTTCTTTAGTCGTTTCTTCTCTGCTTTGAGATCTGCGGCCGTGGTTTCAACGGCGGCAGCTTTTCGCTTCTTCGTCGTTTTTGTGGATGCGCTTTCTTGACTAACACTCTTTTTGGCATCCTTCTTTGCTTGCTTCTTTGCTTTCTTTGCTGCTTTCTTTGCTGCCTTTGTGGTTTCAGCAGACACAGCTGCTTGACTCTTCTTTTTGTCTTTTTTCTTCTTTTTGTCTTTCTTGCTCTTTTTCGTAGCCGGGATCAAACCAAGTTTCTTTTTTCGTGCAATTTCAGCGTGTTTTTTGCGATTTTCTTTCTCTATTTTGCTGTCTGCATGCGAAATCAAACCGTAATTTGTGGGAAACTTCTCGTCTTCATCAGATGAATTATTTGACTCCTCCTCGCCATCTGAATCGAACTTGATAGTTTTGTTCTTGCTCCACCCTGCTAGCACGAAGCGACTGTACAGTCTGTACTTGTCTTGCTCTTGGCGGGACAACTTAGAGAACTCTTCTTCCTTTTCTTTCTGCAAGGCTTCACGCATGCCCGCGAAACGGAGCTCGCTGCCACGGCCGAGACCCTTACGTCCTTTTGAGGACTTGGCTTCCAGGTCCTCCGCATACGCGGTGAGTTTGTCGTCCTCCATTGTCAACAACTAAGGACGTACACTGACTTTATCAAAAATTAAGTTGAATCTAATTGTCGTTCGTAAAGTGTTTGCTTCCATTGGAAGATTTAAGTAGCCCCACAAGCACCCTTCAGTGCTCTCGCAAAGTGTCTTTGTGCAAGCACCAGCCCTGTGGTCTCTCCCTCCATAAAGTCTTTGGGTGGTAGCATCGGGCACTCGCGCTCATGTGTGGCCACCGTCTGCTATGGCGTTCACGCAACGTTGCGCTTCGTTGACTCGTCATACTCACAACGTTATCCGTGCTGCCAATTCCGGTCAGATGTCGTTGCCGTGGAACGCATTGCTGTGGTGGATGCACCCGAGTGCGGTCGGTAGTCGTCGTCGTCAACACCGGGGGAGAAGAAAAGAGTCGGTAGGTGCGTTGCGTTGCGTTGCGTTGCGTTGCGTTGCGTTGCGTTGCGTTGCGGGCAAAGTCAGTGGCCGCTGCTGCGCCGTTGCGATGATGTTTGGCCAAACGAACGACAATTCGTTCGTTTGTTGTTGTTGTTGTGTGTGGCGTGTGGCCTCACTCGTCACTCACCCACTGACGCACTCACTCACACACGCACGCACGCACTCACGCACTCACGCACTCACTGCCACTCAGCCAGCCACCCGTCAATCAGTCACAGTGAGAGTGAGTGACTGACTGACTGGGAGTGACTGGGAGTGACTGGGAATTACTGGGAGTGACTGGGAGTGACTGGGTGAGTGGGCGGTGTGAGTGAGGGAGCGAGAAGGTGAGCCTGTGAAGTCGTGGCGTTGACGTTGATTGATGGAGGGTCTCGGTTTGATCTCAGATGGCAGTTGCAGTTTGCAGTGCAGCGATGGCGGGTGTAAGTGAGTCAGTGATCAGTGATGTGTGATGCGTGGTCAGTGATGCGTGATCAGTGATCAGGAATCAAGGATCAGTTGATGAGATAGATGTTCAGTGATCAGATTTTGTGAGAATTGATCACAGAGCAGTGGAGCAGTAATTACAAGGTATACTGTAGCGAGCAGTGGTTACATGGATCTGTGATCATGTTGAGTGATGGAGTGATGACAATGGAGTACGTATCATGCTGTAGATCGCGTCAAGGCTGGCGGCGGATCTTGTCAAGGCTGCAGGGACGGAGGGAGCCGTACTGACAACACCGCTGAGAAAGGGATAGGATTAGACTTCTGCTTCCAGGGAGAGTAAATAAATAATGAGAGGAAAATGACACCTGGCCTCCGCGGAGATTTTTCTGACCATGAGAGCACAGTCAGCTTCAAAAGCACGTTTGCCACCAAGCACAGGTCTGCGGAGTGCCAAGAGAGAACTCGACGACTTTTTCAACAAAGACGCTGACAATGATGTCCAAACTTGCCCTCTTGTTTGCGTGGCCTTCGATTGTTCGCCACTTTGGCGCCTCAGTTAGCATGGTGTCCGCGATAGTCTTAGTGAACGAGCACACACACCATCTCCTTTAACTCCTTGTGCAGTAGTTGGCAGACCACAAAAATAAATAACATACACACCATTGCGTAACGGTCCAGCTGGTGCTCTTCGATTATCCGCTGCCGGAAGGAGGAACTCCGTTGTGTTCCACACACAGGAAACGACAATGCGGCATCGCTCGATATGCAACCCGCAGCTGCGCCCAAAGGCTGGAAACGGGGCAGCAACACTTGCTGGACGAAATCCGACGCCAGTTCAGCGATTCCTCGTTGACGCGTAGTCGCGTCTGAGGAAAGGGCGCCAACACGAAATAGGATCTCTTCAACCAAAACAGCCAAGGCTTGAAGGGAATTGGTCGATTTTTCGGCTGGGTCTGCAACTGGAGCAATGATGTCCGGAAACCCGGCCATTAACGCCGCGTCGAGAGCCCGAACTTCTTGCGACGCTGACCAAACGTTAGTGGAGAGTACCCACGTGCTACTGGAGATTTCATCGCTACTGTTGTGTTCGCCACATGAATGTGTGGACACCGAGTGAAACCACAGCGGCGGAATGTAGATCATCTGCAGCCGAACCAGTTGTGAACGCGGTGCCATAACACGACATGCGAACCATTCGGGTGGATATCCTTACCTGGCCAGGGCCGAGCTCGACTTCAAGAGCATCGTCCACATTAGCAAACTGGGGAAATCGACGCACATCTATCGAATCTTGGCGCCAGTACACTTGGCTCTTTCGGAAGGCTGGGTGGGCATTTGGATACAAGTACAGATTCGTGTGCTCCTTTGGAGGGAGGAATGTAAATCTTTTGCATCCACGCACCATGGCATGAAAGTTGTGGCTTAGATCGTAATGCAACTGGACCGAAATCCCAACAGATGCAAGCCACACATACGCCAAGACGTCGTCGGGCGGGCTCGTAGGCTCCGTGAGAGCTTGCCACATCGACATATCCGTCGCTAGCGGAGCAAATTCCTCATGCAAGGCTCCCAAATAATACAAATATCGCCCGTTGTCTACGCTGTCAAAAAACTGGCGCACAGTCATGTTATCATGGACAACTGGTGGATGCATCTGCCCTTGCACTAGGAAAGGTGTCAACGATCGCTTTGGATCCTCATTGAAGATCTTGTTCCCTTCTTTGACGTTATCAAACTGATGCACATGATTCTGTAAATAGAACTCATTCTGCCACTTTTCAAAAGCACGCCACTTCCTTCCATGGTTCTGAATGATCGTCGGAACACCACCGTTTATTACGTCGGCGATAGCTGAGGACAAGTTCACATCTGAG
>ENA-OWNT01004537-OWNT01004537.1-seawater-metagenome-genome-assembly--contig:-NODE-4537-length-12105-cov-5.929997_pt1 | contig 12105 bp, 14 predicted proteins | sample MGYA00238136_ERZ651165 | MGnify/ENA primary metagenome ERZ651165 (study PRJEB26861, sample SAMN08777766) | seawater metagenome | isolation source: coastal seawater | place: USA: Florida | collected... | reverse complement strand
GCGGCGACGATGACGAGGATTTAACGACGACGACGACGACGACGACGACGAACACCGAGCAACTAACTATTGACCCTCGGGCGTCTGTCTGTTGTGCTTGGTTGTGTTGCGCAGGTCGGACGCACAGGAAGCGTGGACTCTCAAAGAAGATTTTTGTATCGGCACGGACGGCATGCGGTTGCACTGCAGTGAAGCGCTTTCGCGGGGAACAATGTGGTGGAGGTGGTATTTGATGGACGTTAATATTTTTTTTGGAATGGGCTTTTTTTTACGCTGCCAGCGCGTTGAGCAAAGCTGACGTCGACTAAAAGAATGCGCACTGGATGTCTGATCTTTTGTGCAAAGATGCACAGATACAAGGTCCTGGGCGTGTGATCATGCAACAAATCCCGGCGTTGGTTGCGACCATGTCAAGGGACGAGATGACCAATCATGTGCTAAAGTCTGGTCATTCGCCTTCTCGAAGCAATTGACAACGCCGCTCGCGAAGATGCATCAACCGAGCTCCGATCGCGCTCAAGGGATCAAGTCAGGACCGGCGAAAGCGAGGATCATCGTTCATGTGGACATGGACGAGTTTTTCGTGCAGGTGGAGCGTCACCGCAAGCCAGACCTTCTCGGGGTGGAGAAAATTGCGATTCAGCAACACGGCGACATCATTTGTGTCAGCCACGCAGCAAGGCGAGCAGGAGTAACCAAGCACGTGAATCCAGCCGAACTACGGCGCGAGCACCCCGATGTACGAATAGTCCACGTGCACCAAATCAGGGAAAAGGTGTCTTATGAGCCTTACCGGGCGGCTAGCCACCGCATATTCGCCGCCATTGCTGCGTTTTTAGAAGGTATCGACGAGTCATGCTTCCAAATCGAGGAGGCAAGTATTGATGAATTGTTTTTTGACGCAACAGAATTTGTGTCGCGAAAGGTAAATACTTCTGGACACGGTGGACGTGCAGATGCCACAGACCACAGTCCAATCCACGAGGAAGAAGAGTCCCCTTCGCGTGGGATGCGTGCTTCGCCGCCAGCTGCTTCGCCAACAACATCGACCGCACGCCCCGACGTCGTCGCGGTAGAAACTCTTTGTGTTGCGCTGCAAGACTTTCTCAAACGTTCTGTTGGATATCACTGCACACTTGGAGTTGGCAAAAACCGGCTACTCGCGAAATGGGCTGCCGGCTTGGCGAAGCCCCGACGAATTGCAATTGCATTGACAGATCTTGAAGAGCGCGGCGTCCTGTGTGCCACTCCTGTCCGACGACTACCAAGATGGAGCGAAGCCAAGAAGAAGTACCTTGTCGGACAGCTGGCGCTGTCTAATGTGATCTCTGTCCAAGCCGTTCCGCTTGAGACATTGCAGGAGCATCTCGGTAAAGCCCAGGGAACCGCTGTGTACTGGCATTGCCGTGGTACGGACCACGGACGACCCGACCAGCTGAGAACAAAGAGTCCTCCGAAGAGTGTCGGGGCGTACATGTCGCTTGCGCTAGACCCAGACCGATGCATCCCCGTTGCTGATGATGGAGGTGTCGGATGCGGTCGTGCGCAAAAGGTGCTGCAGACCATGGCAATTGACTTGTGTCACAAAGTGGTGGTCGACAGTCGTCGTTACCACGGCAGGCGCCCTCACCGTCTGTCGCTCAAATACTCTATTTACGACGTGGCCGTCGGCAGACAGCCAAGATTGTACGGGCCGGCCATTCAAACTGCTCCAACTCATCGCAAGTTCCCGTCCGTGCCCAACGAAGGGGAGCAATCTACTCTAGCAGCGCAAAATAAAGTTGCTGAATTGGCGTGGTCAATTGTGGGGGATGTGCGTCGGCATATCGAGATGCAACAACGCCGAGATCAATCTGCGCGCAGCAGCACCGAGCGCATGAGCCAGTTGTGCTTTCGGAAGTTTGTTCTCGAAGCCAGTCACTTCCCAAGCCAAGCACCGCCTGGACAACAGGCTATCGCGGGCATGCTGGGGCGGCGACGTCCACTACAACGGAGTGAAACTCCCCCGGCATCAACGAAGCAACGAGCTGTGGAAGTGCTTGATTTGGTTACTCCAAGCCCCCCCGCTGCACGCGAGTCGCGGATCCGCAAGGTGAGAAGTTCACCAGAGGTGATTGTAGTCGAGCAAACACCCCCGAGTCATAAGAGTGCCAGTCCTGGGTTTGCATCCTCGAGTCTTCTCAGTGATATGACGCCAGAAGATATTTTCAACGACGAGCGCATGGCGGGCCCAGAGTTCATTAGAAAGTTCATTCGCGGTTGAGGGCAGCAAATCACGACGCTGCCGCACCTGCGTAAATATTATTTATGTTAGCAAGTTTCCTGTTGCCTCTGCCATCGAAACCGTATCGACGAGTCTTCGCAACCTAAAAGTCGTTCTCGCGAATAATCGGTAATGTGACGGACAGCATGTGCTCGTCTTGAACCCATTTTGCGCTTCCCTCCTGATCCTTGACGGGATACGGCAACGATATCGCTAACCGGTGAGTCTCCGATTGAGCCACTAACTTTTCACGAGTAACATCTAGATCCTGCACAACAAAAAATGGCGACGGCGAGTTAGTGACCTATTAGTCGGGCAAGACACCAACAATGCCGAGAGCACAACAATGGAAAACACGATGTATCGAACCAGGTCTTTCATTGTGTGCCCTGGGAATTTAATTTTGACCACAATTTGGTTGCAAGAGATCGAAGACGGCGTATTCCCCGTCAACCCGGACCCGAACGCGTCCATTGCAGACACAGACTGCTTGTACAGAATATCGTACCACGGCCTTTTCCGGGAATCTTTTTCAAATGCGACGTCAATTTTCTCCGGGACCTCCTCCACATCCCAGATGTCCCCGTTGGCAGGCGCCTGCTTCGGCTTTTGTTGCTGTGTGGTGGCCGCAGCCGCTTTTCCTGCCGGAACCGACACACCCAAGGACGCTGGGGTTACGGTCTGGTTGCCTGCGGGCGCCAACTCCTCCTGTTTCAGCATGTCGGCCAAGGCCGAGATGTTGCTGGCATTCATAGCGTCCATGTTGGCTGATAACTCGAGTTGGCAGCAACCAAACAAGTTTCAACCGCGACCTATATTCGGAGAAGTTTCGGTGCATTTTCAACAGTTCATTTATCAAAAACACCAGCGGTGACCACACTCGACATCTTCACGTGTTGTCCTCCCGACTCAGCGGTGCCCGATCTCAATTCCTAGGTTGTAAGGGGCGATGGTAGTGTCCAAAAACCCCAGGAATGGCCGACAGAACCGAGGTATCCTCAGCAGAACCGTCTTCTTCGCCAATAATTCAAAGCTGCGACTTGACCTTGGGCGGATCTTGCAAACCATCACATCACCACAACGTCCTTGCGTCCGCCTCCCCATCGAGTGCTGTCCTCGACAATTTACCGTTGAAGCCGTAATCTTATAAGCAACACGAATCTCCTACACTTCGCAGTCAACGTCATCGAGCATTGTAATCGGCCGTCGTCGCCGTTGATGTTTTTCTTCGTCGTCGTCGTCGTCGTCGTTGTGCGTCGTCGTCGCCGTTTCATTCTTCGTTCGTTCGTTCGTTCGTTCGTTCGGAGCGTAACTGACAAACGAACGAACAGCAACGCTCACAACTGGCATTCGTACTTTTGGTATTCACTATTTCAATATTATTCCACTTTGTTTTTGTCCGCCGTTACTCACTTAAAATCAGCTCTGTTTTCTATACCAACTTTATATGTACTAGTACGTACTCTTTTCCGTACTAGTTCTAGTATTTTCATGATTAACGTACATCCAGCATCCTTCCCTCAAGTTCCCACAAGTCACGGTTCAGATTCACATTCATCAATCCAATATTTTATGGTACCGACAGTTACAAAACCGTCGAATTTGGAATTGATGAAGGTTACTGTCGTGCCCAATGAGCGAACGAACGAAGGAACGAAGTTCGGGGGTTCGGAATTCGGAATTCGGCGGCGGCGGCGGCGGCGGAATTCGGCCAAACGAAGTGCCAACGCAACGAACGACGAACGACGAACGACGAACGACGAACGACGAACGACGAACGACGAACGACGAACGACGAACGACGAACGAACGAACGAACGACGAAAGATGGAGATGGAGATGGAGATGGAGATGGGAGATCGGGAATGTCGGAGACGACGGAGAAGAAGGTTGCAAGTGGAGACGGCGACGGACGGCGACGGCGACGACGATTCATGGATAGAAGGAGGCGGAGGGGATGGTAAAAGACGACGGTGGTGGTGACGGAGACAAAGACGGTGTAGAAGTCCGTGTTATTGTCTTGTCTGGTGGAATTGATCTGCCTGTTGGTTTGGGTTTGGGTTGGTGTGGTGTGGTGTGGCTTGTTTTGGTCGGTATGTTCTGTGATGGTGGGAATAGTTGGAAAGCTTGGTGCTCGATTGCAACTGAGGTGTTCAGACGTGCTCAATAGAGGGTGGTTGCACTCCAGCGCCCGTGTACAATAGCAATTCACCGATAACCGGCAGTTCGCGTTGTCATTTTTCCTGCAGTTCACATCGATTATTCACCCATTTTGACGAGACCCGCCACTTCCGAAGCGTGCCTTGAGCACCACAGTTCTGTCCTGGATGTCGGAGCACGATCAGAAAGAAGAACCCGTTGCCACGACCGCCGCGGCAACCGAGACGACGGCCAAGCCTGAAGATAGTAAAGCGTGGGGCAAGGATGGTTCAGTGAATGACTACAGCCGGTTCGACAAGGTCGACGACCCGGACAACGAGGATCCGCTCGCCGAATCCACACGCTCCAAAAATCGCGGCAACGATGCCTTCAAGGCGAGCAACTATTCGGAAGCCATCACTCACTATACAGAGGCAATCTCGGACTTGCCTCCAAAACGCGATGACAAGAAGAATGATGCCGCGCGCCAGCTTCGGGTAAGCGCTGCAGCTGACTGGCGATTTTTGAATGGCGCTGATCCCCACGATGATAGCCATCTGCTGAACGCTGAAGCTGACGTTTTGCTTCGTTTGCTTCGTTTGTGGTAGGTAACATTGTTTTGCAACCGCGCAGCATGCCATCTGAAATTGTCGAACCTAGACAGCTGCATTGCCGACGCGACTTCTGCAGTAGAATCCGACCGCAAGGCTGCCAAGGCTTTGTTCCGACGCGCGCAGGCATACGAAAAGTTAGGCAAGGTTGAGGATGCCTGTCGCGATCTGTACGCTTTGATGCGGCAGGATGCGGCCACCAAGCAGGCGAAGAAAGCGTATGCTCGAGTTAAGAAAATGGTGCGTGGCTGTTTTGCGTTGCCGCATCGCTGGGGGAAAGATGTGTATTTGAAGTGGCGTTTCCGTTTGCCAGGTACACTCGCGATCTTTGAAAGCCATCGTTGACGCTTACAATGCAGCCGAGAAGAAAGAGGTGAGTGTTTCCGAATCAACGTTCGCGTTGCACTGCACTTCGTCACACTTTCGGCGCACCGTGACACAGGCAAAGGAGGCTCAGGAGAAAGCGGAGAAAGCTCGCCGAGAAGAAGCGCGAAAGAAGGTACATCCCGATGCCAATCCGCATGCTCCCGGAAGAAGTGCCGTGATCGACACTGTTTCTGTGCTTGTAGGCACGCCTCGACAACCAAAGCAAACCCAAGGCACCGTCAACTGCCTCTCGCCGCAAACCAGATGCTCTTAGCGAAGTAGATACTGTGGAGGCTCAGGAGGACGAAGAAGCAACTCTCAAAGAAGTAAAGAAGAAGGGATACTGCTACTTCAACACCAAGATGGATGAAAAAACTGCTGCATTGTACAAGGACACCACTCCCCGCAAAATCACACCAGGTGCCACAACAGAGTCGTCCGGACCAGTGAAGCTGGCATCACAGCCCAAGCCCCTGCACCACAAACTGTCGGGATCATCTAATGGATCTGGAAGTTTCTCGGACTGGAACAAAAATGGAACGACCTGGGAAGAAAAAGATGTGTCGTCGCAGGTCCGTTTGCGTTTCTGCGTTCTCAGTCGTTGTCGTTGGACTTCAAAGTACTAAACCGGTCATTGTGATCAATCCTCACCAGGTCCAAGCAGAACTCAAGAAATTTTTGGAGGGAACTGCTGCCACTCCTGGAGATCCCAAGAGCGCGACCATCGTTACAGTGTCAAAGTGTGACGGAACTGCCAGCGTCGCCTGTGTGCGCGCGAAATTGCGATTCTTCTTCGAATTGGCAGTGGATGCCAAGTTCTCAGTAGGCCTGGCAGATGGTTCGAGTGCCACTGGAACATTAGCATACCCGTCAATGACAGCGATTGACATGGATGATCCTGACGAGCGATTTGAGCTCAAAATCAAGTTTGATGCTTCCACACCAAACTCAAGTCGCAAAGAAGCTAAAGAGCTCCTCAAAGGACTGCAGGTACATTTCATTGGTGCCGTGTTTGGCTGCCTCTGCGTGCTGGTCGCGTATGCTGATGGCAACTGGTTGCGTGGCTGTGTGTGTAGGATGCTGTGGAAGTGCGAATCAAGGAATTTGCAGCGCTTTTTCTGTCCAAGTTTTGATTGACCGCGAGCACAGTAATATTATAACATGAAGCAAAATACATCGACGCCACACGTCCTCCTACACTCGGTGCAGCAACCGAAGCTGCAAGCTGATTGTGTATTTTCACTCGGTTGCTGCCGTCCCCTCTGCGCGGCTGCGTTTGTCTTGGCCGGATGCCTCGTCCGTCTCTTTCATTTGAATGGCGTTTCCGCTTCGAACTCGTTTCGCTGGCTTTTTTGCACGTGGAGCAGACCGCCCATCGCCCTTCACCTCGACTGATTGGGCGTCACCGCCGGCCGCAGCTTGCTTCCTGAGCAATTGTTGGCGCTTGCGATGGTTATGTAGTCTCTCCTTTCTCGCTTTAATGTAGCTGCGCCGCAATCGGGAAAACGAGGTCTTAGGTGACACACCGGTTGCAGTACCCATGCAACAACTGTTCTGCGTACCTAGATTTGTCGTGCAGTGCGGCTTGAGTGTCTGCATCCATCAGAGGAAGAAGCGCTCGCTTCAGGTTTGGGTAGAGGCCTGGGAACAGACTCTCTTGTTGGGAGAGGAGCTTTTTCACCCTGTGGCGCTCTTTTGGTTGCTCAAAGCATGCCTGTTGGACAATGTGCAGAGATGCGTGATTGTTGATGGCGAACCGCGGACCGCCGACGGTGTGTCGCTCTCGAACTTACGGGGCAGTTCTCGTTGATGACGGGGAGATTCGAACTCTCTGCAAATGTCCGGAGCATGCTCTCACGCACGTAGATCAGTGGCCTGGCATGAAATGAACACTTCAGCACAACCCGATTTGGCTGATTCGAACACATTAAAAGCAAGCAACGAACCGAATGATGCGAACGTCACCCTCTTTATTCACATAATGTGCATGCATTGTACGCAAGATCCCTGTTACAGCAGACACACGAAAAGGTCAGATTGTACCCAGTCACAATTCGCGACAACGCCGTCAAGACCACCGTACCGTTGTGGAACAGCGACATCATCAGTGTTTCCGCGCAATCGTCAAGATGTTGTCCAAGCACTAACACATTGAATCCTTGCTTGCGACAGCACCTGCGCATCAAGTAAGTGAACGATGTCAAACGAAAACTGTTTGGCCACTTGCAATGAAGTGATGTTGTGTTGTCACGCACGTGTACAGCATGCCACGCTTCATGCGTGAGCAATAAGCGCAGATTGAATTGCCTTGTAGTTCTCCACCTTTTGCACGGTCGAAAATTGGATCCTCCAAAAAGTAGTACGGCACGCCCAGAGACTTCATGTAACTGCATTGACAAGCAAGCGCATGAATCATTGTGTACCACGGTCACTTCGAACACATGTGCGCCAGCAGCTTACGCTTTCAGGGGAGATGGGTCAAATGCGGACGTCTTAGGATCCACAGTGGCGGCCGCAATCTCAAAGTTAATTGGAGAACGTTTCTGCAATGTCAACTGAAGGCAAAATGCAACATATTGGCATGAAATAACGCTGAATATCCATGCCATGCATCGGAGTCGTCGGTCTATGCCGTACCAACGAATGAAGCATCGAAAGCGAGTCTTTCCCCCCACTTAAGCCGATCAACAGGCGGTCACCCTGCATTTCGGAAAAACGGGGTTCATTGTCAGTCAAAGCGTGGAATGCAGGAACCATTTGCACAATAATCAAACCTCTCTTATCATGTCCCAGTCATGCACGGCAGTGCCGATCGCTCGCATCAACTTCGGGGGCGGCTTGGGGAACTTGCCTTTTGAAACAGGCTTCTTTGGTTCACTTTTGACCTCCGCAGTCCCAGTCGTTGACGGGGCGTGAGCAGTGGCTCCGGACGCCGACCTGCGTGGGTGCTTCTTGTCCTTGCGGCTACGCTCTGGGTGCGACGAAACTGGCCCTTGCGGGACAACAGACGAAATATCGGCCATGGGCACCGTCTCGGTGCGACCGAGCAGATCGAGAGCTTTGCGCCTGATCACGGCAGCCTCGGCCAGTAGTCGTTCCCCTTCTTCTTTTTGTTCTTCAGAGATCGCAACACTGGGTGCAACTGCCTCGGCTTCTTTCGGCACAGGAAACTGGCCTGCGTGAAACAATATTTTCGGTCGTCGCACTTCGATCGAAATGTCAGGATTGCTTTCAATATCCGACATCCCGGCGCTTTCGCCGTCCATGAGCTGTTTCAGAGCTTCGCCAGGAAACCAAAACCAGCGCAGTGCGGCACCGCCGCCGGCTTCGCCACTGCTGCTGCAATAAACAACGAAATTCAAATACAGTGATCACGGGTGCTACACCACCACAACATTGTGAATCGTCATTCAGCAACTTACTCAGAGTCGCCGCCGAGAATTTCTTCCGGTGACTGCCGCCGAATTGCCTCGAGGTTCGTTTGTTTCAGCAGCTTTTTCACATTGCTATCTTTCAAGTAATTCTTTGCTTCCTCCAGCATTAACTTCAAGGGGTGGCTTCTTGCGGAAACACCATTGTCTGCAGCGCCCTCTAAAAACAGAGGTTCTCCGCTCACGTCGGAGTCGAATGTGAAGGTAGAACGAAGTCCATAGAACGAATCAGAGGACGGTTCTTCCTTGGACTGTTCTTGCTGCTGCGCGCGATTCCGGCGGAACACTGTGGGGAATCCTGTTTGCGGGTTCACCGCTAAATCGCTGAGCCAACGTCGCGACGGGAACTTGGTTGCCAGTGTCCAGTGCTTCCATTCCCCTGAGATGGTCAGTCAACAAAATGTCATCACGGAGGAATGAAACAGGTCCAGCAACCACGGCAAGTTCCCAATGGATCACATTGACGTACCTGTGCGGTGGTTGAATCGATACAACGGCAGCAACTTCCAGCCTTGTTCGGCCACCAACTTGAGTGCTTCCAAAATGTACTCGATCTCCGCAGGGTTCATCATGTATGTAAAACCAAGTCGAACAAAGCCTGGGCGAAGCAATTCTCTTGAGTGAAGGAGTTGCTCCTCGACAGCATCAACAGCTTCTTCCGACATGCCTGTTGCACGCAGCGCACACAGCGAACACAGACATGTTGAGATCAAGGGCAAGATCCTACACCGTTCACGGGCGAGCAGCGGCTGACTAACCTAACAGGTGCTGCGCGTACGGTCCTGCGCATGCACACCCACCACGAGCCTGGATGCCGAAAAGATCATTGAGGACCGCCGATACGAAGTTGTAGTGAAGATAATACCGTCCGCGGCGGACCATGAACGAAAATATTGGAAGATGGCGCGGTTGCTTCTCTCCCGTGCGGCCGTAGTTGTTGCCCAAGACATGAATGTCCGGGGCATTTTTGGCCAGCCAAGCAGAAATGTGGGAGTGCAAGTGCACTTCGTGGTCCTCGATCGTTTGTGGAGCGGTGTTGCCGGCGGTGTTCTCGAGGCACGGCGGGGCCAGTGGCAAGGAGCATCCTGGTCCACGCTGTTTGAACGCTTTAGTCACCCAGGTTTTTACTTGGAATGCCAAGGCCGCACGAATGCTGCCCACAATGTCAGGGGTGCCACCTTCTTCACGCTCCACGCGGCTCGATAGGTATCTGTGTGATCCAGCGTGCGTGTCGTCTGTGACGTAGAAAACGGTGCCACCGCCCGGCTGGTTTGGCACAGGATTGTTGAAGTGCTTCTTCTTCGCGATCAGGATACCCGGACTGCCCGGACCACCGGCCATTTTATGAGCGGAAACGTAGACCGCATCTTTGTACACGAATTCCCTAGCCGGATCAGAGGTGTCGAGGACTGGGTTCATGTCAATTTCACAGTATGGCGAGGCCGTGGCGTAATCCCAGCAGGCCAGTGCACCGTGGCGGTGCAGAATCTCACTAATGCGGTCCACGTTTGAGAGCAGTCCCGTTACGTTCGAAGCAGCTGAAAAAGATCCCACTTTGCGCGGAAAGAGTGCGTGAGCCAACAAGCTAGATTCCAACGCAACTTCGTCCAGTTCCCCAGTGTCAGTCAGGCCAATGGTCACCACCTTCGCGGCACTCTCTCGCCATGGCAAAATGTTCGAGTGGTGCTCGTACGCCCCCACGAAAACGACTCCGGTGTAGCCCGCCGGATTCACAAGCGCAGCGTCGCCAGGGACGGTGCTGGTTGGCGGTTTGTTGTTGCCGCGGGATCCAAATCCGAGGACGTGGCAAAACAAGTTGACGGCGGCCGTGACACCTGACCCGGTAAAGATCACCACGTCGTTTTTGGCATGAGCGTTGACGGCTTCGGCTATGATCTGCCGCGCTTCGTGCCGGTAGCAAGACGTTTGCAAGCCGGTGATTGATGTACTAGTGTGCGTGTTGCCGTACAGAGTGAGAACATCTGACGCAATGTAATCTTCGATGAATTGAAAACTCTTCCCGCTGGCTGTCCAATCGGCATAGATCACAGGCTTCCAGCCTAGCGGTGATGAGAATGGATGGAAGCGACCGATCAAATTCGACCGCAGAAACTTCATCAATTGGTCGAAACGTTCGGTACCATCGACACAGTCGCGCCGACTGTGCAGACTCTTGATGTCGGAGTCATCGCGGGCAGCACTGTCCTTGAGAAGGGCAAGGAACTGTCGATGCCGGTCAGTCCGAGACATTCTCACCGATATCTGGCAGCAAAGCCAGTGCCAAGCGACGGGGAGCTACTCGATGTTTCGCGCCGCAGCACCAGGGCACACCTCGGTTTCCTTGTCCCAAACGATTTCGGTGCCGTCGGCAATTCGGCGTGAAAATTTACGAGAACAAATGAGTTGGCAATCGACTCGACGCCATTGTTTCCGCGTCATTTTTGCCCGCTGCACACAAGTGTGTAGGTTGTGGTGAATCCCTGGCGTCGTGCCCAGCCCTCACATAAACCACGGATCCGAACGGGAACCGCTCGCATCCACACCCCGTGCCGCCCAGCATACGTCTTCGTTGTTTCCCGTCCATCATCTTCGTTCCGTTGCACCGCCACGCCTCTTACCTGCGTCGCCGAGTACGCTTTAGCGCCATGGTACTTACTCGAGTATGGCATGCCCTCTGGCCCTGTTCGTTTGCACTGTTCCCCGAATTCCGACGCCGTCATCGCCGAATAGTGCGAACGAACCAGCGAAGACGACCACAACACAACGACGGCACCAACGAACACCAAAGCAAACGAACCAACCAACCAAACAAACACCAACGAACGCACGAACGGCAAAACGAACGAACCAACCAACCAACCAACCAAAGAACAGTGCAACCGAACCAACGAACGCACGAACCAAGGAAGGAAGGGCAAAACGAACGAACCAACCAACCAACCAACCAACCAACGAACAGTGCAACCGAACCAACCAACGAACAAACCAACGAACGCACACACGAACCAACGCACGAACGGCAAAACGAACCAACGAACAGTGCAAACGAACGAACCAACCAACAAACAAACCAACAAACCAACCAACCAACCAACCAACGCACGAACGCACGAACGAACGAACAAAGGAAAGAAGGGCAAAACGAGCGTGTCAACACGACGGACGGACGGACAGACAACAACGACAACGACGACAACGACGACAACGACGACGACAACGACGACGACGACGACGACGACGACGACGACGACGACGACGACGACGACAACGGCGGTGTCCACGCCAACAACGCCGC
>ENA-OWNT01004536-OWNT01004536.1-seawater-metagenome-genome-assembly--contig:-NODE-4536-length-12118-cov-4.247156_pt1 | contig 12118 bp, 12 predicted proteins | sample MGYA00238136_ERZ651165 | MGnify/ENA primary metagenome ERZ651165 (study PRJEB26861, sample SAMN08777766) | seawater metagenome | isolation source: coastal seawater | place: USA: Florida | collected... | reverse complement strand
TTCGTCGTTCGTCGTTCGTCGTTCGTCGTTCGTCGTTGCCAACACAGACTTTTCTAACGGGTCTTCAAAGTCCACTAACCTAACCCACTTGCGGAACCATAACGGACATTAATGAACCACCGCAGGAAAAAGACGAATTTATGGGCGTTCAAAGTCCATTACGTATTATAACGGACAACAACCACCCACTATCAACAATCAACAATGTTTTATGGGTGTTATATGGCCACTTGCCAATTTATAACGGACAAAAATGAACCGTTACTCACGGAGTGGCCATTGGCCAATGTCGTTCGCCGTTCGTCGTTCGTCGTTCCTTTGTCGTTCGTCGTTCGTCGTTCCTTTTTCGTTCGTCGTTCGTCGTTCGTTGTGCGTTCCTTCGTTCGGTGGCTGCGTTCCTTCGTTCGGTGGCTGCGTTCCTTCGTCAATTCCTTCGTCTCCGTCGTTGCGATGGGATAGTTGTTGTTCGTCTCCTTCCTCTCTTCCACCCTCCCTCCCGTCGTCTGTTCGTCAGTGAGTTAGCTAGTGGTTGAGTTAGTTGAGTGGATGCGCTTGGGTCGGGTGAGGTGAAGTGAAGTCGGATGGCGTGGGACGAATCAGAAGACAACACGTTTGAACGATGGAAAGCAAGAACGCACGAGCGAGCGAGCGAGCGACACGCGAGACAGGGATGACAATTTGTCCCACTGCTGACCTCCCGTACGTGCTCGCCCTCAAGCACTCGCCGGTGGCTGATTTCCTTTAAAACTGCGGCTTTTGTTTCGTTTCTTTTTCTTGTCCTTCTTTCTTCTGCCCACGTGGATCGCTTCCCTCTCCTCCCACGCTGGAGATCGACCGCAGCTGTGTGACATCCGCTTTGCCCCGGCGCTCGCTGGAAGCTCGCGTGCCCTCGGTGGAGTTTTACGTGGCTCGACCGCACGCCGGTGTTGGGCGCCGTCCAACGTGACCCGTGAACGCCCGTCCGCGGAGCTGTAGACCCCACAACACAACCATGCAGCCTTTCGAGTTGACGAAATGCATCACCCTCTCCGGAGAATCGGTCAAGTGCGTCTCGTTCCTCTTCGACGACATCGATCTGTCCAAAGTCCTGGTGTACATTGGCTCCAGCAAGGGCACCCTCACCGCGTACCACATCAACAAAGCCGCCACGGCGTCGACGAACAAGCGCAACGACTACGATGCGGAGGAGCTGTGCTCCGAGGTGATCCAGCGCAAGCGCCCCATCCGCCAAATCCAAGCCGTCGGCGGCTCCGTGCAGGGCGTCGTGGTCCTCTGCGACGGCAAGGTCAGCCTGCACCACCTCCGCTCCCTAGGCTCGCTGCAGTACTTTGACCGGCATCGCCAAGCCACCCTGTTCTGCGTCAACAAGACCTCTGGCGACCTGCGCTACCTGTGCGTCGCCGAGAACCGGAAAATCACACTCTACTCCTACTCCAAAAAGTACGCCATCATCCGCGAAATCATGATCGACGAGGTGGCCGTCTCGCTGGAGTGGCTCAAGCAGAGCCTCGTTGTCGGATTCCGTCGCGAGTACAGGTTGATCGACGTGCACAGCGAAGCGCCGACGTTGGTGCCAGTGCCGCTCGACGAGACCATGCAGCCGCTCATCAAGCTCCTTCCCGAGCGGGAGATGCTGGTGTGCACCCGCAGCCACGACAACCACCTCGCCATGCCCCTGAACTTCAATGCCGACCCGTGCCCGCGGCCACCGCTGGTGTGGAATTCGCCGCCCTTGCAGATCGCGTACTGTTTCCCGTACGTCGTGGCGCTCACCACCCAGCGCCGCATCGAGATCCACAACTACGTCAACCTCAAGTGCACGCACTCCATCCAAACACTCAACCTCCCGCAGGGCGTTGGCATCGTTGATTGCGCCACACTCGCCGAAGGCCTCACCCCGCACGACTTCAAGCTGGTGCTCGTGGCGTCGCCCACCTCCATCATGCAAGTCAAACCCAAACCGTTCCCCGCGCAAGTCGAGGAGCTGCTCATCGAGGAAAAGGTGGAGGAAGCTTACACGCTCGTTCAAAAGACCGCGATTGGCAGCGACCAGGAGAGCATGATCAAGTCTTTCCACATCAAGGCCGGCATCTTGTGCTTCAAACAGCTTGAGTTTGAAAGCGCGTTCCAGCGTTACTGGTCCAACGCTGGTCTCGACCCGCGTGAGTTCGTCGCGCTCTTCCCTGATTTCGACGTGCACGTGGACCAGGACCTCGAACCCTACACGCCAAAGCATCTGAAGCTGGAGGACATCGTTTCCAACTCGCTCGCGAACGTGCAGAAGGTGGACAACGAGTCGGTCATCGTCCTGCTCATACGGGAACGCAAGAGTAAGGAGACGGACAATGAGCCGATGCGCAAGCTGCGGGCTGCCACCGAGTGCCTGCTGTTGCTGCTCATGGCGGTGCGTGCCGACCTCTGGCCTGCCAGTCGTGTTGTTGTGGCGGTGTTCCGTTGGCCCACCGTGCCCTCACTTTGCCTGTGTCTGTGACTACACCAATCCCTGTACCGTTCTGCTTGACGTCGCCTATTCGTTCATGTCCCAATGTCGCTCGCCTACGATGCTGGCATCGTCCATGCGTGCAGTTGCGGACGAAGGCCAAAGGGGCGCACCAGATGCCGGAGGACGCGTTGGTGGTCCTGCACACGGTATGTGCTCATCGGCATCAACATGGCTGCCGTGGTTGTTTGGCTTTCGATGTAATTATTGGAACTAACTCGTTCGTGCGCCCTCCCGTCAATTCCCATTTCGCCAGGCCATTGTCAAAGCCATGTTGTTCCTCGACGCTGGTCAGTTCGGAAAGTGGTACACGCGTGCAGTGGACATCGTTACAGCAGCAGACAACAAGTGCAGCATCCCAGACTTGACGAATTTCTTGACAACCCAAAACATGCATCTGGTGCGTTTCGGATACGGTCGCGGCGTCCGTTTGGAGGGGTCCCACTTTCGCTAACCTCACATCGGTTGCTGTTTTTGTGTTGTCGTAACAGCTGCTCGCCAAACTTCTGTTCCGCCGAGGGCGGTCCAAGCAAGCTATTCAGCTGCTCGAAAAACTCGGACGAAAGGAGATTGTGGAGGTCGACCACGGCACAGGTGACGCCAACGGCATTGCGGAAATCGTGGAATACTTGTGCGATGACGAATACGAAAAGAGCCAAGATGTAATTTTCCGGGCATGTGAGCACATTCTCGCAATCGACCCGTTCAAGGTGCTGCCAGTGTTGAAGAAAGTGCGCGACCCGCCACTGGACTCGCAACGAATCCTCACGATGCTTGCTGATTACAATGACGTCCGCGTGTTCTTCCTTGAACACATGGTCAGCTCCAAAGTGTACCACGCCAACCGTCCGGAGGAATTCCGCGAGTTAACAACGTTCGTGACGTGCGCACTGCTATTTGTGCCTGTTTTCGTGTTTGCATACGTGGCCGTGCCTCATGAACCGCGCCGAGAGCATGATATGTAGAAGGATAGTCACCTCCCGGATCTTGCCTTCTGTTTTGCAGGCGACTGGCCTCGGAATACGTGCAGCAGATGATCGATGCGGACCAACACGCCACGCCAACTCAAAGACGACAGAAACGTAGGGAGACCGTGACACAACAAGGCACGGAGTACGCGCAGGGCATCAATTTCTTGAAAACCAACCAGGACTACAATGCGGAGGAAGTTTACGGAAAGGTGTGACCCCCGCCTACACGTCAACTACTCCCGCTGCGACGGACATGCTGATAATTGCATGTGCTTGCCATGTAGTCCCGAGACATCCTCGAAAACAAGAGTCTGCCCAGCGGGTCCTTGCTCCAAGACGTGCGAGTTCAACTCCTCGGAAAGTTAGGCCGCCACCAAGAAGCTTTGAACATCCTTATCTATGTGATGAACGACGCCAACAAAGCAAGTTATCTGTTCGACGGTCCAGCATGCTGGCGCCTCAACTCTTCGTCCTCACGCCCTCTCATGAAATGTCCATGTTCCGGTTGCAGGCTGAAGATTATTGTGTGCACAACCAAGTGAGGCAAGACCCGTCGGCCGCAATTGCCGCCAAGAAAGCTGCCCGGTTCGGACGTCGTTCATCGAAACGAGTCACAAATCCGTTCATTGTGCTTCTTCAAATCATGTTTGGCGAAAAAGACCCATCCAAGAAGCAAATATTTAAGAGGCGGGCACTGCGGATCCTCAACACGTATACCAACGCGTCATCTGCGGCATCGGGAGGTGAGTCGTACATCAACCCGATGGAGGCTTTAGCGGTCTTGCCAGGAGATCTTGGTATCAAGGATCTAGAACCGTATTTGAAGAATACCATCCGGCAGACCACAACTGAGCTCCGGAATTCGAGCGTGAAGGTGAACATCCTTCGTTTCAAGAACTTGAAGACCAACGTGCAGTTGCACGAGCTGCAAAGTCGCAAGGTGATCGTGTACCCTTCGTCCCGCTGCCCTCAGTGCAAAGATTCCATCTACGCCGATCAGGTCATTTCAGTGTTCCCGAACGATGACATTTACCATTTGGCGTGCTCGCCTTCTCAAAAGCAGATCCAGCAGAAGTCTGCCAATAGTGGCAATCCTTTTGGCAGGTAGATAAAAAAAGGCTTCCAACGGACGACGTTGTATTTTTATTTTTATTGTTCGACCAGCCACCACTGTCTACTCTTAGTTGGCCTACGGTGTCACCCGGCTTCACCCTCCGTTGATCGTTGCTGTCCATGTGATTCACTTGCTTGGGCATACAGGTGCTGATGGTGTGCCAACACGGCCCCAGTAGTCAACGGCAGCCACAGTGTAGCAACACGCTTCGGCTGCAGCCGTGTAGTTTTGGACGTGTGCAAACGACGTGAAAATAGTATCGACGTCATTCACTCTCGATGAATTGGAGCCGTCTGCTGCGCCGCACTCCACCACGAACGTCTGCACACACCGGTGGGTTGCGTCTTCGGCATCCCACAACACTAAGAGGTCTTGCGATGTTGAGTTAGCGGCCGCCCTCGGTGGGATATGCAGGCGAACGTTCGAAACACTTGCGGGTGCTTGCGCCGGCTTGCTGCAAGCATGGACAAGAACGATGCCTGGCTGTGGGACCTACAAAACCACGTCGAACAAAAAAGCCAGTGAGCAGTGGCAAGGTTGGCAAGGTGCATGGGTGCGAACAGGCTTGCGCGGACCTCGAATGAGAGCGGCGTATCCCAGTTTACTTGAGCAGGAAATGATGCGTCGACGACAACTTCTGCGGCATCTCTCAATTCGGCAAACATTTTTGCGCTTGGAAATTTAGGGAAGCCTTGCCCTTGCCACGTCGCGTAAGCGTTCCCATGTTCGTTGTCGAGCCGAAAGAGTGCCACTGCCGCGTCAGTCCCCATGGCGGCGACAGCAGCGGATGACAGGTTGAAGTTGAGGGTGGCAGTCCTCGTGGCGTTGGGATCGGGCTGGCTACTGTCCGCTGAATTATACACGAGAGCAGCGATCTCCGAGGACGCGGCTTCCATGCCATCGTCATATCCGAAGCCTCGGATGGTGGAGAGAACATTCATTGTGGATCGGCTCGAGGGCAGAGCCCGTGATGCATTGCGATCGAATATCAAATTCCCGAGGCGCGGTAGGAGACCCATGACGTTGAGAACTGGCTTGCGCACAAGCTGCGCTCGATCGTTTGTTGCTCCAGGAATCGCAGATGCATTCAGCATCCACCGAGCAACCAAAGTTCTCTGCTGAAAAATCGACGCCGTGTTGTCTGCATATGGTAAGAAGCCGTTGTCGTTCCCCAGCAAATCGTACACAATCCCGTTCTGCTCCATGAATTGCTCCTGGTGCTGAGCAATCACCTAGATGTAAACAGACCATCATGCATGCATCACGCAACACCCAGAAGTTAGCGTGCGGCAATCGGCACATGGCACACGGCACACGGCACACGGCACACGGCACACGGCACACGCGACGAACAGGCAAAGCAGGAGTCGATCAATGAATCAAACATGCTGATGGCCGGCTCACCGCCGGCACAGAACTCACCTTGGGCACCATGGCAGCGTATCGTGCATCGGCACGCCAGTCGTAGCTTGTCGACCAGCCGACTTTGGGGTCCGCCTCGTCGTTTCCCCATGGGGTGTGCTGGAGTACAGTGCCATTGACCCTACTCTGCACCTTCAGAGCCACGGGGAGTTCAGCCTGAGATATTGCCTCGCTGCTCTGGTCACCTTTTAAATGCGCGTTGAGGAATGACGGCGGCTGGCCACACCCTTGTGACCCGTCGACGCGGTTCACGCCGTGAAGGCAGTGGTCAATCAAGGCAAACAAGTAACTTTTGTCACCGTCTGAGGCGGGTCCCCCAAAGATGAGAGGGGCATCGAGGCCGTTGGAAGCTGCAGCAGTTTGGAGGCCGAGTGCGCTCGCGTCCCAGTAGCTCAAAAATGCGGATAGGTCGCAATCGATACCAACGGTGAGCTGCTGCGGACACTGTCCCTCCGGCTCGTTCCATGACTCGAAACGCCACTGCGCCACTTCATCCGCGCCAAATCGTTGGATGTAGCGCGCGGCCAAAGCCTCCACAAGGTCTTTCCACCCGCCGACTTGGGTCGCGTTCTTGAACGACGTGAACAGCCGGTCGGAGCGGTCTTCTTTGCTGCCCGGATTACCCATTATCTCAAACCCTGGGTGAAGGTGTTGTGCCACCAGACTGTCCAGGGCATCGTCCAAGGCGCACCAATCGAGCGCGCCGCCGGCTGCACCGAGCTGTTCCAGTTTCTGGACAACGTATCCGTCCGCTGCCCCTACCTGTGATGTGCAGGCGGTGGGCGTTGTATCGTTTGCTGGTGCTAGAAGATCTAAAAGGTAGTGAATGCGCACAAACCGTATCCCGCGTAGCGGGGTGCTCCCGATGAGCGCGTGGTTTTGCCACACATCGTCCCGTTCGAAATATTCTGGGAACAGTGGGTGCGGGTCTGGCGGGCACCAGCCGCAGGAGTTCCAGAAGTGTCGAAACGGCACAGGGTCAACCCCTGTTTCGGATCCAGCAACGTGGATTGGTCCCACAACAAATGACGCGTTCCCACTGCTTCCTGAACGTGAAAATGCTGTGTAGCCGGCCGAGCTCTCCTCTACCTCTGATGTAATGGTGGTGAAGCGACACGGCCACTGCCCAAATTTATGACTCACGTCGTAGCAGATACACTCGGATTCCTCGCATTTGGATTTGCACTCCTCCGGATCGTCTAGGCCTTCATAGTCCGGTGGACCTGGGTGATTCCCAACGCAAAAATGGCCATCGTGTTCCACCCACGGTCCCAGCTGCTGCGCTCGCAGTTGAGCGGAGCACTCCAAAAGAGCAACCACAAATGCCGTCCGCCTCATGCCACTCGGTTCTTCGTGGCCTGCAGGCCGATGCCCCACGCAGCAATCGAGACGCGAAGAAAGAAAAAAGAGAAGAATGAAGAGAAAGTTGTTGTCGACGCCGCACCTTTGACGCTAAATTTTCAGGACACAACGCACAGAGACCCGTGCATGCACCACGCCACTCACGCGCGGCAATATCCATGCACGCATCTGATCTTCAACAAGGATCTCCACCTATCTCACCAGCACTCAACAACACCTCCACCATCACCAACCAGGCAAAAAAGCCCCAGACAACTCCACCACCGCTCACCTCTTTGGTATACAACTAACTCCTCCGACTCCTCAACGCCACAAGCAAGCAAGTTGGCTCGCTAGCTAGCGAGCAAGCAAGTACGCAAGACCACTCCCCCACAGCTCCAACACAACACAGCACAGCAACAACAACATGTTCCACGACCACTCTGTCAAAGTCTATCAAAACTACACCGCCACAGTTCGTCGGTCGTCGGTCGTTGGTCGTTGGTCGTTGGCTTCCAAAGTCAACAAAGTTGGGAGACGCCGTTCGTTGGAAGTTGGTAGGTGGTGGGTGGAGGTGCGAAGAAGTTCGAGGTGCGGGTTGGGAGTTTGTTGGTGGGCTGGCTGGTGGTGGAGGTCGGTGTTGGTGGCATGCATACCAAAGTTGTTTAGGTTGAAAGTAGTTTGAAGTGTCGTGTGAGATGTCGCTTTGCGGGTCGGTGTGGTATGGTAGTCGTGTACGTGTGTGGCGTCTTATTAGTCCGTGGGAACCAACACTTCCTCGTGGTTTGTGGTGGTGGTGGTGGTGGTGTGTTGGCGTGTGTTGGTGGTTAACAGGTTCTTGATCGGCACCCAAAGTTTGGTGTAGTCTGCTGCTGCCGAAAATTCTGGACACAATCACATTTGTTCGCCAACTATTTGCACTTGGTGCGCATTTCTCGCAGCGCGGCTGTTGGTTGCAGTGGCAATAGATATCCCACGCACCGCGTGCTCAGCCGTCTACAATGAGCAAGCCGTCTGTGTTGTACCCATTGATCTTGCTTCTGGGCTGGTTCGTGTTCAGTGTGTTCAATAACGTAGCAACGAAAGGCTTATTGCGTAAGAATGTGACGGAAGACGACGCGGCGGCCGAGACGTTCAATTTTCCCTTTACACTTTGCCTAATCAGCATCGCTGTCCAAAGTGTTCCGTCTCCATTCGGGCGAAAAGCCGCACCCACCCCGTCAGCAACAGATGGACAGCCCCAAAAAGATGCAAAGACTGCCCTCAGTCTGTTCAAGATACTACCCTACAGTGCGGCGATTGCCGGAGGATTTCTTCTTCATCGCGTTGCCTTGCAGTTTGGACCAATCTCAGTGGTGATGCCCACCAAGGTGACGACGAGCATTCTCATGACGACAACTCTTTCGCACGTTCTCAGCTTGGAGCGGGCAACTGCTGCATCCATCTTTAGCGTGGTCATGGTGCTCGCCGGAACCACAATCACTAATCTTGCCAAGGCTAAGGGTGATGTCGAAGTGCTGGTTCCATGCATCGGCGCAGCGCTGGTGGCAGGCTGTTGTGGCAGCCTGAAAACCGTCATTGGCTCCTTCTTGTTGCGCTCGGAAGGTCTTAGCAAGGCTCAGTTATACAGCTCGTCTCGATTGTGGGCGACTATCATCATTGCGGCGCCAGCCCTGTACTTCGAACTTGGTCCCCTTTTGCAAAGATACACTTCGTTCTACGGCACTGAACCAACGGTTGCGTTCCCGGTTGTTGCTTTGACGAAGGCGGTCGTAGCACTCTATGGCATGGAATTGACCGGAACTCTCTTTTTGAGTGCGACCTCACCCGTCACTTTCACCTTGTTCAACACCCTTCGAGCTGCCGTGGTGTCTGTTGCCGCCATGATGCTGGTCGAGACACAACCTTCGTTTGAGCAACTCATGGGTCTTGGACTCGTGTTCGCAGCTGCCCTGACACACAGTTTGTTCAAGCAGCGAAAGAAAAGGCAGACTACTGCGCAGCAGAAGAACAAGTGACGTGCCCGCCATCAGCGGGCACGGTCAGCCGGCACGGTCCAGTCGCTTCGGCGTAGCAAGAGCACCGAGGATTGCACGACCGCAAACACGTACTCGAGGACTACTATTTATTCAAAGCAACAGCAACAAACAATAACATAACAAAACATCAACATGAACCGCAATGCTCCAAGTGGATGTTCGTTAATTACTGTGATCGATACCCTGTCGCAGTGTGGTTGCGCGTGTATACCTCTAATGTTCGACACTTTGATACCAGTCGCCAACTTCTATGTTTGACACTTTGATACCAGTCGCCAACACCCAATGCCTCCACCCAGAACGGTGATTTGCCAGATCATGGATTTTGCTCAAAGAAACTGGGCAACTTGACCGAAAGCGAAAGAAAATGACTTGGAGATGTCTGGAGGTTTGCTTGCATTGAGCCAGTCGTCTGGCACAAACCCCTTCAACGGCACAATCTTGGAAATCGATTGCATGCACAGCGGGCAATTACTAAACTTTTGCTGAGGCCTGCCTTCCTGACGTTGTCTTTCTGGATCTCCGCCCTGCTTATCGTTCTGGTCGCGGAAGGCCTTCAAATGGTGAGGACAACAACTTTCGTGACGGCGAACAAAGCAAGCAGAGAGACATTGCGTACTTGCGGCGACGTACCAGCCCCTCCTGGTGTTGTGCCACCGCGGCCGCGGCCGCTGCAGCATTTGTCGCTTTAGCACTAATTTTCAGCATGTCCATGCACTTTTGGCACAGGCAGGCATGATGGCAAGGGAGGAACACATATTTGACGATGTTCTTCTGACAAATGCTGCAGATAAGGTTCCCGCTTTGACGCGGTTTGCGCATGACACTGTGCTCAACATCGTCCTGTGAGCGAAGACGCTTGAGATGCTCCACCACATGGAATTGGGACGTTTCCGCAAATTGCCGCGCCATCTTCTCGTAGTCCTTGACCAACTTGCGTGGAAAAGTGCGGTTGCGTTCCTTCCTCTCACGGCGCTGTTGTTCCTTCAGCTTTTTCTGTTGTCGGTCGTATTCCTGAGCAGCAATCTCCTCCAGCCGATCGATTTCTTCCTGTTTTCTCCTTTCTGCTTCAGCTGCCTCAGCCTCCTGAGCGAAATAGACACGTGCAGCGGAACGTGCACAAGTCAAAAACACAGACCTACGGAGGTATCAATATCAAGCTCGCGCACCTCTGCGGCCGCGTCTGCAGCGGCAGCCGCTGCTCTCTTTGCCTCAAGTTCACTCTCCACAGAAACTAATTCTCCGTTCTCGTCGTGTTCCCATTCTGAGGCACCAGTTTCACTGTTCAACCAGTAATAGTACCCTGACTCTTCGTCAAGAATCCGTGACCATTTGTCTGTGGCGGCCTGCAACACACATCACATTTGTGAACTTTTGAAGTGCCACTGAACAACCACGAGCAGCCACAAACCTGAACGCTTTTCGCAATCCCAGCCGCTGTTGCTAAGTCCCAGTTTCGACTCTCGTGTCCGCCGGCATGCTCGTTGAAGTCCGGGACCGGGTTGTAGAACCCTAAGTATTCTTCCATGATCTCCACACACTTCGGTTTCTTGCACAGCCTGGCCAGATCGAGTGGCGTGTAGTTGGCATGATTTTTGTTGTCGGGCCGGGCAGCGTAGGACAGTAGCAGCTCCACGACTTCAGACCGGCCGTTGCAGCAAGCGGCGTGCAAAGGGGTGTCGCCACGGGCATCGGGTGCATCTAGCATGATTTGTTCTACGTCAATTTCAAGAAGGAAAGCAATTCTTTCCAAATCTCCCTTCGCGGCTGCATTGAAGAGCAGGCTGCGCTGTTTGGAATCGGTGCAGAACAGATTAGCCCCGGTCTCGAAGAGCACCTCTAGCGCCTCGACGGACTGACAGATGCTTGCTGGCGTATGGCCATCACAGTTGGGGATGTCAGGATCTGCTTCCGTCTGCAGGAGTAAGTTGATGCAGTCAATGTAATTGTTGGCACAGCAAACGTGCAACGGAGTGTCGCCATTGTAGTCAGCCATATCCAATAGTTCCGGCGCAAAAGTGATCAACTCAGCCACCGTGTTGAATTCGCTGACAGTGCAAGCATAGAAAAGCGGGGACCGGCCATCAAAGTCGACAGCCTACGTTGCATGAAATATGCAGGGAATCAGCCAGCAGATCCAACGTCACGACAAACAAAATAAACACGTTGTACCAATGGATTCGCCCCGCACTCTTCCAGCTCTTGCACGCAGTCAACATGGCCGTAAGATGCAGCTAAATGCATCGGAGTACGTCCGTACGCATCCGTTGCCTCCGAATCGTAGCCTTGCTCCAGCAGCGCCTTCAGACACTCCATATGGCCGTAAGTACAGGCATAAGAAATGGCTGAAAAGTCACCGACATCTTGGCACCATTCGCAGGCACCCGTTGAGTAGTTGTATTGTCGATTGTACTCTTCCCACTGGGCATCCCACAATTTTTGCTGCTCTTCGCTAACAGTGTCATTCTCCCCGTGAGCATCTGTGTGGCTTCCCGTGGGCGAAGCCGTGTTTGCGGCCACTGCGTCCTGCTGCTGCTGCGGCGGCGGCTCAGACTTCAGTGCCGGCTCTGGTCGTGATTGTGGCTGTGGTTGTCGCTCAGGCTCGGGCTCGGGCTCGGGCTCGGGCTCGGGCTCGGGCTCGGGCTTGGGCTTGGGTTCTAATCGCGGCTGTGGCTGCGGCTTTGGTTGGGGCTCAGGCTCCGGTTCGGGCTTTGGCTTTGGCTGCGGCTTT
>ENA-OWNT01004535-OWNT01004535.1-seawater-metagenome-genome-assembly--contig:-NODE-4535-length-12119-cov-5.116675_pt1 | contig 12119 bp, 7 predicted proteins | sample MGYA00238136_ERZ651165 | MGnify/ENA primary metagenome ERZ651165 (study PRJEB26861, sample SAMN08777766) | seawater metagenome | isolation source: coastal seawater | place: USA: Florida | collected... | reverse complement strand
TTGAGGATCCCCCGTCCCATGTTGGCGCCGCGGCTCACGCAGTCGATCCACCCCACGGACATGGGCCAGTCCGACTCAGTGGCGTGCAGGCGCTCCAGGTAGGCGTGGATGTTGGGGACGCGCTCGCTCTCCCCATGGATCCACGGCGACGGGATGCGCTTCATCCGAACCGCGACCTCGAGGATGTGCCCCGTGAGGCCCATGCCGCCGATGGTGGCGTCGAAGAGATCCGCGTGCTGCTGGGGCGAGCAGTCCACGATGGATCCATCGGCCACGCGCATGCGCAGGCCAGCGAGGTGCTCGCCGAAGCTCAGGGCGCTGTGGTGGTTCTTGCCGTGCACGTCGGCGGCGACCATCCCGCCCAGCGTCACGTACGCCGTCCCCGGGGTCACCGGCGTGAACCAGCCGCGGGGCAGGAAGATCCGGTTCATCTCCGTGAGGGAGAGCCCGGCCTCGGCGCGCAGCAGACCCGTGTCCGGATCGAAGCTGATGATGCGGTTGGCGAGCGTGGTGTTGGCCACGCGCCCACCCGGAACCGGCAGGCTGCTGTCGCCGTAGCTGCGACCCAGACCGCGGCTGAGCGCGGCGCCCTCGGTGAGCGCGTGCAGATCCTCGCCGACGAGCTGGGTCCCCTCCACGGCGACCCGGCCCCAACCGGCGATGGGCCCCTGCACTTCGGTCACGCGAGACGGCATCGGCCGGGAATGTACCCTGCGGCCATGGACCAGCGCACTCATCTCGGCATCTCCCCCACCCTCGTCGGACGCGTGACGAGCCTCGATGAAGGTACGGCCACGGCCTCGCTGCTGGCCACCAAGGAGATGGCCGCGGACGATCGCGGCCTCGTCCACGGCAGCTTCACCTTCGGGCTCGCGGACTACGCGGCCATGTGCGCCGTGAACGACCCCAACGTGGTGCTGGGCGCTGCGGACACCCGCTTCCTCGCCCCGGTGACCGTGGGGCAGACCATGGTCGCTTCCGCCTCCGTCCAGACCGTCAAGGGCCGCAAGAACGTCGTGGACGTCCGCGTGGACGTGGACGGCAAGACCGTGATGACCGGCACCTTCACGTGCTTCGTCCTGGACCAGCACGTCCTCGACTGAGCCGAGCCCGCCTCCCGGACGCACGTCAGCCGCAGCCGCTGCCCTGGGTGCGGTGCAGGTACGTCCAGATCCGGACCTCGGTCCTGGCGACGACCCAGCCCTCGACCCACAGCACGGCGTCGGTCTCCAGATCCTCGCGGATCCGCGTCGCCAGCGCCGCCTTGAACGCCTCGGGGCTGGACTGGTCGAGCCCCGCGCTGATCTGGTCGGCGAGCTCGCTGGTGCTCACCTCCCCGTACTCCGCGTCGTGGGCGCGGGCGGCCAGCGCCAGGATCGCGGGGTCGAGCGAGAGTCCCTTGAGGACACCCGTCGCGGTGCCCGCGGAGCAGCTCGCGCCCAGAACGAACCCGCTCGCCGCGAGCAGCCCGAGGAGGACGCTGCGGCGTGTGGGCCCCGTGGCCAGGGATGAAGGCAGGGTCACTGGTCCCCCAGGCGGGATCGGATGTGAGCGGCGAGTCGCACGGCGAGGGCGACGATCGTCCAGGTCGGATTGGCCCAACCGCCATTGGGGAAGACCGAGCTCCCCGCGATGAACAGGTTCGACAGGCCGTGCACCTTCGTGTCGGCGTCGACGACGCCCTTCGCCGGATCCGCATCCATGCGGGTCGAGCCCATGTAGTGGCTGTCCGGGTCCAGGAGCTTCAGCGGGCCACCGCCTCCCTTGGCGTCCGCGCTGATGATCTGGAGTCGCGCCACCCCGAGGCGGCCGAGCTCGCGCGCGAACGACCGCATGCACCTCACGACGGCAGAGACGTCGGCCGGCCCCTGCTCCATGTGTACGTGCATGGTGCGGACTCCGAATCGGTTCCGGGAGGAGCCCAGCTGAACGCGGTTCCGATGGCTCGGGAGCTGCTCGAGGACCGCGGTGAACAAGCCGCTCACGCCGCCCCAGTCCGGCTCGAGGTAGCTGCTGGTCGTGTGCAGGGCCGGTCGGATGGCGTCGCGCGCCCGAGTCCGCTCGGCGACCATCTGGCGCATCCTGGGATCGTCGGGGATGAGCCCCAGCTGGATCGCTCCGCCGATGGTTCGGTCTGCCCGCTGGGTCGCGTCGTCCAGAGCGAAGAACCCGTCCGGTGCGAGGAGCGCATCCGCGTGGGGGCTCTTCCGGTTCACGATGAGCGCTCCCGACTGGGCGACGTGGCCCATCAGGTACCGGCCCACCAGGTCCCGCGAGGCCGCCGGCATCGCGCCGAGGACCGACTCCGAGAGCAGCAGGAGCCGGGCGTTCTCGAGCCCGGCCGCGAGCACGAACGACCGCGCCCGGACCCGGAAGCGACGCCCATCGGCCTTCGCGACCTCCGCGTGAGTGACCGTTCCGTCGACCTGGTGCAGCGCTGTCAACGTCGCGTGCAGGACGAGATCGATGCGCGGCGCTTCACAGACGGTGGCTCGGTAGTGGGGCCCGAGTCTCACGTGCAGCGGGACCGCGACGTGGGATCGGAGGAGCCGCGTCCCGGGCTGACTCCGGGCCCCGCCGACCTCGTTGGCGCGAATCGTCAGGAACTCGGCCGCCAGCCGATACCAGGGTTCGAGATCCTCACGATCCAGAGGCCACGCGGCCAGGTCGAGCCAATCCCGCGCACCCAGCACCGTGGGGCCGTACTGGATGCAGCTGCCACCCCAGTGGTTGCTGGTTCCACCGAAGTAGCGCAGCCGGTCGGCGGCCCAGGCGCCGTGGACGGTCCCGCTCACAGAGGCCGAGCTCAGCATCTCCACCTCGGGCTCGAACTCGAACCCGCCGGACTCCAGCAGGGCGACGCGCAGACCGCCCTGCATGAACTGGAGCGCGAGCGAGAGACCCGCCGGACCGGTCCCGACGACACAGACGTCACAGTCGACCGTGGCGTCCGTCTGGATGGAAGCGCTGTCGCGAAACACGCGGGACTCCTCTCAGCCGCGCCAGTGGAAGCGGGGGGCGGCGGCGGGCTCGGTGAGCTCGCCGCGGAGCGAGCGCTGCATCTGGGCGCGCACGTCTTCCGGCCTCAGGTCCTGGGACAGAAGCCACTGGAGCTTCGTCAGCGCCGCCTCCGCGGTCATGTCGGCGCCGGGGATCACCCCGAGGGCACCCAGCGCCCGACCCGCGGCGTACTCGGCGTTCACCATCCCCGTCTGGCACTGGCTCCGGTTGACGATCACGACGCCCCGTTCGCTCGCCGTGCGCAGCGCGTCGTGGAGCGCGGGGCGGTTGTCGGGAGCGTTGCCGGAGCCGTAGGTCTCCAGGACCAGCCCCTGCAGCGGGGGCTCCAGGAACCGACGGATCGTGGCCGCCGCGATGGACGGGAACATGCGCAGCGCGGCGACGTGGTCGTTGGTGATGGGGCGCACGTCCAGCCCCGCGTCGGGGTCCCGCGGCGTGATGATCAGATCCCAGCGCACGTCCACGTCCACGCCCACCCGGACGAGCGACGGGAAGTTCCCCGAGCGGAACGCGTCGAACCCGGAGGCGTCGACCTTGGTGGCCCGGTTGCCGCGCAAGAGCTTCGTGTTGAAGTAGATCGTGACCTCGGGGATCACGTAGTGCCCCGCGAGCAGGAGGGCACCGAGCAGGTTGTCCACGGCGTCGTTGCGCGTGCGCGACACCGGGATCTGCGACCCCGTCAGGACCACGCTCTTGCCGAGGTTGCCGAGCATGAAGGACAGGGCGGACGCGGTGTACGCCATCGTGTCCGTGCCGTGCAGGACGACGAAGGCGTCGTAGGCGTCGTAGTGCTCCTCGATGGTGCGGGCGATGCGCACCCACTCGCCCGCGCTCATGTTCGCGGAGTCGAGCAGCGGCTCGAGCTCGACGATGTCGTAGCGCACGCGGCGCCCGAAGCGTGACGGCTGGGTCACCTGCCCGCCGCCCACGTCCGGGTCCGAGAAGGCCGTGATCTGCGCCATGCGCCGCGCGAGGTAGCCCGCTTCCGGCTCGTACCCCTGCGGGGTCTTGCGCATGCCGATGGTGCCCCCCGTGTGGATGAGCAGGACGTGGCCGTCGTTCATGGCCGAAGTATGGCACTGCGGCGCTGTCACGGTCGGTGTTGCAGCCCGTGACAACCTGTTCCTCGGGTTCGCCGCCCCTCCCCGATAGGGTCCTCGGCACACGACCTTTGCGTGCCAACCCCGGAGGGACCCTTGTCACCGCGCATCCAACCGCTCGCCCTTTCTTCTTGTACCGCCATTGTCTCCTTGTTGCTCGCCGGCCCCGCCGCCGCCCAGATCGGCCCCGACGCCTTCGGCTACTCCGGCCAGCCGGCGGTCTACGACTTCGTGGAGCTCGCCAACAACCCGGAGGCCCAGTCCGTCGGGATCACCGGCGATGACCAGGAGGCCAACCTCGACCTCGTCGTGGCCACCGGCTGGAGCTTCCCGTTCTACGGCAACAGCTACAGCACCCTGCGCGTCGCCGACAACGGCGGCCTCCTCCTGGGCGCCACCGGAGACGTGCAGTGGACGAACACGACGCTGCCGTCGTCGGTGACGTCCTCGCCGGACATCGCGGTGCTCTGGGAGGACCTGCGGTCCGACCTGGGCCAGCTCCGCTACCTGTACGACGTCCTGAACGACCGCCTCATCGTGTCGTGGGAGGACGTGCCCCACTACCTGAACAACACGGGCTCGGGAGTGGACTTCCAGATCCACCTCTACCCGTCCGGCGCCGTGGAGTTCCACTACCAGGACCTGGGCTTCGGGAACCCGCTGTACGACGACGCGATCAGCGCGACCGTGGGCCTGCAGGACCGGGCCGGCGGCACGAAGAACAACGGCAACGCCCTTCAGCTGTGGTTCGACGGGGCCGGCGCGGCGACGATCGTCGACCAGGCGGCCTACGCCATCGCGCCCTGCGCGGACGACGACGGTGACGGCGCGTTCGCCCTGAGCTGCGCCAGCGTCGGCACCGACTGCAACGACAACAACGCCAACGTGTTCCCGGGCAACACCGAGATCTGCGACGGCATCGACAACGACTGCGATCTGACCACCACCGAGACCGCGGACAACGACGGCGACGGCGTCTCGGCCTGCGCGGGCGACTGCGACGACACGGACGGCGCGAACCTGCCCGGCGGCACCGAGACCTGCGACTTCGCGGACAACGACTGCGACGGCCAGATCGACGAGACGTTCGACCTGGACGGGGACGGCATCACGTCCTGCGGCGCCGACTGCAACGACCAGGACGCCACGGTCTACCCGGGCGCGACCGAAATCTGCGACGGCCAGGACGGCGACTGCGACGGCCTCGCGGCCACGATCGACACGCCGCCCGCGCCCACCTACTCCGCCACGGGCACCGAGCGCGTGCGCGGCAGCTACTGGGCGCTCACCCAGGACACGACGCTGAAGAACCTCGAGGCGTACCTCGACGCGCCCACGGGCACGAGCCTGGGCTGGTGGGTCTACTCGCGGGCAAACAGCAACGCCGCCTGGTCCTACGTCGGGGGCGGCAGCACCACGACGACCCTCGCCGGCGGGACGACCGCCTGGCACGCCAGCCCGGACCTCGACTTCGCCCTGAGCGCGGGGGCGCAGTACGCCTTCGTGGTCTCCTGGACCACGGCGAGCGTGACCTACTGGTACTCCTTCGGGAACGGTCAGCAGCCGGCGAGCTTCGGCACCTACGAAGGCGGCCTCATCGGCACCCCCGGGGTGGCGTTCAACACCACCACGACCGACTACGCCCTGCGCGCGGTGACGGCGGAAGAGGTGGACGCGGACGGCGACGGCAGCCTCGCCTGCGGCCTGGACTGCGACGACAGCGCGCCCACCATCTACACGGGCGCCCCCGAGCTCTGCGACACGCTCGACAACGACTGCGACGGCCAGCTCACCCCGGCCGAGTCGGACGCGGACGGCGACGGCTTCCTCGAGTGCATCAACGACTGCGACGACACCGACGCGGCCGTCTTCCCCGGCCAGGTGGAGGTCTGCGACGGCCTCGACCAGGACTGCGACGGCACCGCCGATGAGGACTTCGACGCCGACGGTGACGGCTTCTTCGTGGCCAGCGACGTGGGCTGCCTCGCGACCTACGCCGGCACCACCGACTGCGACGACACCGTGGCGAGCACCTACCCGGGCGCCCCGGAGCTGTGCGACACCGTGGACTCCGACTGCGACCTGTCCATCGTCGACACGTTCACCAACAGCGACGGCGACACCGATCCCGACTGCGTCGACACCGACGACGACAACGACGGGGACCCGGACACCACGGACTGCGCGGACACGGATCCGTCGATCCACAGCGGCGCGGTCGAGATCTGCGACGCCATCGACCAGGACTGCGACAACGACGTCATCGAGGGCTTCGCGAACAACGACGGCGACGCCATCCCGGACTGCGCGGACGACGACGACGACAACGACGGCGCCACGGACGGCCTGGACTGCGCGCCCTTCGACGCGACCATCTACCCCGGCGCCACCGAGGTGTGCGACGCCATCGACAGCAACTGCAACAACGACATCGTCGACTCCTTCACGGACACGGACGGCGACCAGCAGCCCGACTGCATCGACACCGACGACGACAACGACGGCGCGCTGGACACGGCCGACTGCGACGACACGGACGCCAGCATCTACCCCGGCGCCACCGAGCTGTGCGACGCGGTGGACCAGGACTGCGACGGCGACGTGGTGGAGTCCTTCAGCGACTTCGACGGCGACCTGGACCCGGACTGCAGCGACCCGGACGACGACAACGACGGCGACGTGGACGGCAGCGACTGCGACGACCAGGACGCCACGGTCTACACCGGCGCCCCGGAGGTCTGCGACAGCATCGACCAGGACTGCGACGGCGACATCGTGGGCTCCTTCCCGGACGCCGACGGCGACGGCCAGCCCGACTGCGTCGACGTGGACGTGGACGGCGACGGCTTCAACGCCACGGTCGACTGCGACGACACCGACCCCACCGTCTACCCCCTGGCGCCCGAGAGCTGCGACCTCGTGGACAGCAACTGCGACGGCGACATCGTCGACGGCGAGCTCGACACGGACGGGGACCTGGTGCCCGACTGCGCCGACGAGGACGACGATGACGACGGCGCGCTCGACACGGACGAGCTGCTCGCGGGCTCCGATCCGCTGGCGGTGGACAGCGACCTGGACGGCGTGACGGACGACCTCGAGATTGGCGCGGACGCGGCCAACGCGGACGACACGGACGGCGACGCCATCCCCGACGTACTCGACGAGGACGACGACGGCGACGCGATCTCCACGGCCGTGGAGCTGGGCTCGGACCCGCTGAACCCGCTTGACAGCGACGGCGACGGCACGCCCGACTACCTGGACCTGGACAGCGACGAGGACGGCATCGACGACGCCCTCGAGGGCGCGGGCGACGCGGACGGCGACGGCATCGCCAGCTACCTCGACGACGACGCGGACGGCAACGGCATCGATGACCCCACCGACGGGACAGGCGACCTGGACGACGACGGGATCATGGACTTCCTCGACGTGGACGACTCCGACGGCCGCCTCGGCGACCCGGACGGCGACGGCCTCACCAACGAGGAGGAGCTGAGCCTGGGCACCGACCCGCAGGCCGAGGACACCGACGACGACGGGCTCACCGACTTCGACGAGGTGGTGAACCTCGACACCGACCCGCTCGTGGCGGACACGGACGAGGACGGGCTCGACGACGGCGACGAGGTCAAGGGCGGCACGGACCCGCTGGACGACGACACCGACGGCGACGGCCTCGGCGACGGCGAAGAGATGACGGCGGGGACGGATCCGCTGGACGACGACACCGACGACGACGGCCTCTTCGACGGCGAGGAGATCGCCCTGGGCGCCGACCCGCTGGACGACGACACCGACGACGACGGCGTCCTGGACGGCGACGAGCCCGAGGGCGACACGGACGGCGACGGGCTCATCGACGTCCTCGACCCGACGGACGACAGCGTGGTCGGTGACGACGACGACGACGACGACGTCGGCGATGACGACGACGACAACGGAGACGACGACGACATGGACGGGCGCGGCAACGGCTGCCAGAGCAGCGTCAGCGGCTCCGAGCCCAGCGGCGGCCTGCTCCTGCTGACCCTCCTGGGGAGCGTCGCCCTGCGGCGGCGGATGCGTGACTGAGCGTCAGTAGGAACGAGCGGGAGGCCCGGGTCGCGCGAGCGGCTCGGGCCTCTCTGCTCACCACTGCAGGTCGGCGACCACCGGGAAGTGGTTCGCCGGCCAGCTGCCGCCGCTGGTTCGCCGCACGATCTCGGCCCGGTCCACCTCGAACAGGCCGGTGGACACGAGCAGGTGGTCGATGCGCGCCCCGGCGGGGTCCCCGTGGCCACCGTGGTCGGTAGCCTCGTCGGGTTCCACGTCCGGATGGGCTACGCGGTAGGCGTCATCGAGGCGCCCGCCGTTGCGCAGCGTGCCCATGGGCTCGCTGTCCTCGGTGCAGTTGAAGTCCCCGAGCACCACCCGCGGCATCGGGTTGGGCGCCAGGAAGCCCAGCTGCTGGACGATGAGCGAGGCCCCGAAGGCCCGCGCGTCCTCGCTGGCGTCGTCCCAGTGGCTGTTCAGGGCCAGGAACGGGCGGCCGGAGACGCGATCGATGAGCTCCACCCAGGTGGCGATGCGGACGTCCGCGTCCTCGAAGCTGGAGCCGGGGACGTCCGGGGTGTTGGACAGCCAGAAGGTGCCGTCACCCACGAGCTCGTAGCGGTCCCGGCGATAGAAGATGGGGCCGAGCTCGCCGGCCTCCACGCCGTCCTCGAGGCCGACACCCACCCAGTCGTAGCCGGGCAGGCCCTCGGCCAGCTCCAGCACCTGGGGGATCAGCGCCTCCTGGACGCCGAGCAGATCCGGACGCTCGGCTTCGATGAGGTCGAGCACGGCGTCGCGGGGACCGCCGTCGGAGGCCGACCATCGGTCGCCGTCGAAGACGTTCCAGGTCATCGCGCGCAGGCTGTGGGTGTCGCCGACGCGGCCGCCGGCGGACCACAGATCCCCGTCGCACCCGAGAGCGGGCAGGAGCAGCAGAAGGCAGCAGACGGATCGCATCACCAAGATCGTACCCGCCGGATCGAGCAGCAGCGATCCGCTTCGGATCTGCGCTGGATCAGCCGCCGGGCTGCTGCACGTCGATGGGGTGGCTGCCCGTGGAGTCGATGATCACCACCTGCGCGGGCGAGGCGGCGAGCGGCAAGGACGGCGTGCCGTTGATCTGCTGGTCGAACCCCACGGTTCCGGTGGCCTTGCCGTTGTCCACGACCTTGAAGGTCGGCTTCGGCGGCTCGCCCTGCATGCCCTCGTACTTGAAGGTCACGGCCATGCCGGGCTTCAGGCTCACCTTGGCGTTGGGCAGGACGTAGAACTTGCCGTCCGAGCCCTTCTTCGACTCGGCCTTCCAGCCGCTGGACTTCACCAGCTCGTCAGCCGCCTCGGCCTCCCGCGGGGCGCCCAGAGCCACGAGCCCCAGGCCTGCGAGGGCGGCCGTCCCCAGATCACGTCGTCGCATGAGTCATCCTCCTCAGAAGAGTGCTGAGGACCACTTTGCACAGGGAACGGTCAGAGGTCCAACACGACCCGGAAACCGAGGTAGGTCCGGCAGCGCCCCGACGGCTCCTCGAAGCGCCCGGCCAGCCGCGCCTGGCGCAGCGTGCTCGCCCAGGAGCCGCCACGCACGCCACGGCGCGCGTCCTCGTCGCCCGTCGCGGCCGTCCACTCAGTGATCCCGCCCGCCACGTCGTGCACGCCGTAGGGCGAGACGTCGTGACGGCACGCGCCCACCACCTGGGGCTGCGGGCCGCCCCTCTGCGCGTCCCGGATCCAGCACAGGGTGGCCTCGGGCGTCGCCCCCCAGGGGAAGGGGCGCCCATCGACGCCGCGCGCGGCCTTCTCCCACTCCTCTTCGGTGGGGAGGCGGTGCACGCGGCCGGTGATCCGGGTCCGCCAGGCGCAGTAGGCGTCCGCGTCGTGGGCGCTGATGGCGAAGACGGGGTAGCGCCCGTGCCAGGCGTCGCCGTCCGCGTCCGTGTCCGGCAGGCGGTAGCCGGCGTCCGTCGGGGCGGGCAGGTAGCGCTCGGCCACGCCGTCGAGCCCCGCTTCCCTCCGGGGGACGCGCTTCCAGGCCGCGTCAGGGTCCTCGGCGTGCAGCGCGTTCAGGAACGCCAGGTAGTCGTCCATCGTGACCGGGAGCGTGCTGATGAAGAACCCGGGCACCCGGCGACGCCCCGGAGGCAGCGAGCTGATCGCGGCCTCGTCGGCGCCGAGCACCGCGAGGCCCGTCGGCACGTACGCGAACCCCTCGGGGACCGTCTCGGGGATGGGGACGGGGGCCGCCGAGGCGTCCCAGTGTCCGCCGCGAGGGATGTCCACCGGGTAGGTCACGGGCGGACGCCCCGGCGCCTCGATGGTCAGGATCCACGAGCCCATGGAGAGCGGCACCTGCAGGAGCGGCGTGGCCCCGAGCTCGATCCGCTCGCCGTCTTCGATGAGCAGGCCCTTCTGGACCTGGCGGACGGCCACGACGCGGGCGTTCAGGGGATCCGTGGACAGGGAGATCGCGCCGTCGCCCCGGAGCAGCGCGCGCAACGGGCCGTCGTCGTACTGCTCGACGCGCTGGGCGTAGAAGGCCTGGTCCGCGCTGTCGCCCCGGGCCTCGGCCTCGAGCATGCGCGCCCACCAGGCCCGGGCCAGGAAGGCGCGGGCGCCGGCGTTGTTGGGATCGTGGGCGAGGGCCCGCTCGCCGGCGGCCACCGCGGCCCCGAACGCGCTGGACTTCTCGAGGGCCAGGGCCTCCCGCTCGGCGCGCAGGTCCAGCAGCTCGGACTTGTCCGCCACGGGGGTCCAGCTCTTCACCTGCTTCTCGAGGGTGCGGATGCGCTTGCCGATCCCCGCCATCCGGTCGCGGACGGTGCGGAACGTCGCCCAGTGCTCTCCGGCCTCGCGCACGCGCGCGCGGGCTTCTCGACGGCGGCGCGCCCCTTCGAGCCAGTCCTCCACGGCCTGGGCGAGCTCCCGGCCGTCCCGGTAGCGGTCGCCCGGATCGTGTGCGAGGCAGCGCATGCAGATCCCCGCGAGCTCCTCGCCGATGTGGGCATCTGGAGCCCGGTCCCGCGGGTCCTCGATGGCGTCGCGGTTGACCCGCCGCAGGTACTCGAACGGGTTGGTGCCGTCGAAGGGCGTGCTGCCGGTCAGGAGCTCGTAGAGCACGGCGCCCAGGCTCCACACGTCCGAGCGCGCTCCCACGGCGGCGCGCTCTCCGCGCGCCTGCTCCGGGCTGATGTACCCCGGCGTGCCTGTGGCCGCCCCCTCCCGTGTCAGGGGCCGCTTGCCGACCGGAGTGGGCGCGGCGGGCTCCTGGAACGAGGCGTCGGGATCGTGGGTGTCCGGGCGGTCCACGAGGCGCGCGAGCCCCCAGTCCAGCAGCAGCACCTCGCCGAACTCGCCGAGCATGATGTTCTCGGGCTTCAGGTCCCGATGCACGACGCCCCGCCGATGCGCATAGCCGGTGGCCAGGCAGACCTTCACGAAGGCGTTGAGCAGCCGACGCCGCGTCCAGCGCCGCAGGGTCGACTCGTCCCCCTCCTGGCGACTGTGCAGCACCTCCGCCATCGACGTGCCCTCCACCTTCTTCATGGCGTAGTAGAGGCGGCCGTCCGTGGTGACGCCGAGCTCGTGGATGGGGACGATGTTGGGGTGCTCGAGCTGCGCCGTCAGCTGGGCCTCGGTCACGAACCGCGCGAGGCGGGCCTCCGTCAGGCGCGCCGGATCGCGGACGACCTTGATGGCGAGGCGTCGACCGAGATCCCGATCGACCCCCTCCACCACCCGGCCCATGCCGCCAGCGCCGAGCTCGCCGATCACGTCGTACCGACCGATGCGCTCGCCGGGCGGGGCCTGGGGGGGCACCGACGCCGAGTCGTCGTCCGGGACGATGGTCTCGCCGTCCTCGTCCACGTCCAGGGTCGGCGCGAAGCCGATGCGCTGCGGGGCTTCCCAGACGCTCAGGCCCAGGTCCGGGACGTTCGTGGGCGCATCGCCGGGCAGGGTGACGAC
>ENA-OWNT01004533-OWNT01004533.1-seawater-metagenome-genome-assembly--contig:-NODE-4533-length-12120-cov-4.685045_pt1 | contig 12120 bp, 17 predicted proteins | sample MGYA00238136_ERZ651165 | MGnify/ENA primary metagenome ERZ651165 (study PRJEB26861, sample SAMN08777766) | seawater metagenome | isolation source: coastal seawater | place: USA: Florida | collected... | reverse complement strand
ATCGTGCTCTATGTTGAACGCGGCCTTGAAATGTTCAGAACACTATTTCGCTGTTCGACGAATGAAGTCAGCTATGAAGCAGCCAAAACGGATGACGACGAAGTGGGTGTGCATGTGTTAGAGTCGAGTGCCCCGCGCATGGATGTTAGAAACGTTTCCGGTGAATCTCAGACGGAATCGTCGGCATCAAATTTGGACGTGCAAAGAGTGGTCCAAAAAATTCTAGATTCACACCCGATAATCCAACAAACCGTCGAGTTGTATACGAACCCACAGGCTGCATGCCAACCTGAAAACGAACTCCCGCAAAAGCCGGAAGGAGGGTTCCGCTGCATTGCATTTGATTTCGGAGGAACCTTGTTTACGGAGGGCAAAAGTGTTGCCTGTAAAAGACTGTGGGATTTACACCGTTACGATTGGGATGTCATATTCCCGTTGCTAATTAACGCACCCAGCACAGCATGTAGACTAGGGCTACTGGATGAAGACACCTTCTGGCAGTACACACAAACGAAACTGCCGCAGGGGTATGATGCGCACGTGGTACGACGTATGTGGTAAGTAGCTCAGATGTTGAGTTCCAATGTTTCCCTTGCTTAGATATATATCTGATGTGTTTTCATGTTTAAAGGTATGGCGGGTACGAATTGGACTACAACGTGGTCCACGTCATCATTGCATTGAAGAAGGCCGGATATCGGATATTGGCCTTCACCGACGGCATGCCACAACGCGTCGAGGAGCTGGATCGGCGATACGCTTTTCGTAAGCTTGGACTGTTTGATGCTGAGGTGCAATCGTATGTGCATGGCAGTTGCAAAGTTTCAGTTCAGTTATCGAACAAACTCCTTGAGGCTGCGCATTGCACGGAGTGCCCTGAGGCTCTTTTGCTGGTGGATGATCGGCCCGAAGACTTAGTTGTGGCCCGGTCCGTTGGGATTTCAGCTCTCGTCTACGAACATGAAAACACACGCAAGCTTGTTCGGCAGCTGTGCACCCTCGGTATTCTTGACGAAACAACAGCACAAGGTTTAGGTGACATCAAAGCCCGTCTGCAGTAGACCGAATTCTCAACACGGTTTAGAAGTGGTAGATCTCACTGTACAGATAGATGATTTCGATGTCTGGGACTGTCTATATGATACTTCCTCATTGTCAGTACAGTACTGTAATTACATTTAGAGTTACGTGTTAATTCACTGATTCACTTTGCCTCATATTGCCGCATGTGGATGGAATTGGGTCGCATTCAAATGAAAAATGAACGACTGTCAGCTGCGACGGATTGACTGGCTGACTGCCCCCCACTCACTCCCACTCCGACTCCGTCCACAGCGCATCAACAAAACACTGCCGCCGAACTCGATCAGTTACACGCAGCCGCGACAGCCGTCGTCGCTGTGTTGTGTCGATGTTGTCGTTGCGTCGTTGCGTCGTTTTGTCGATTTCGTTGTGTCGTTGTCGCGTTGATGGTCGACGGTCGACAAACGAACGAACGACACTGTGGCTGGACTCGCGGGAGGAGGAGGGAACCTGCAGAAGGCTGGGTCTGGAGAAAGCCTGCGTGTAGTACGTGCATGGTGTTGGTGAACGGGCACGTGGTGGAGGGCAAGCGCTTCTGTTTGCTTCAGCCACTTTGGCAGAAAACGACCAAGCCTGCGAAAAAACCGACTCACGACGTTCGATTGTGTCCGTCACAACTACTTGGCGTACTGAAACGGCAGTGGTTCAGTCGTATGCTCGACAATTGTGCACGTAATCATTTACGAAATTTTTCACTGTGTACTGAGATTTAGTCGTGTAGAAACGACGAGTTTCCGCGGGGGACAGTGAAGCATACGCAATGTCTCTTTCATAATTAGTAGTCGCTGTCGGTGCGGAGCTCGAGAGACCGTTGGGCGATATTGGAAAGATGGATAACGCTGGAGATACGCCAGGACCAGCCACAGACGACGAAGGCCAGAAAGTTCGAGAATACGCGGAGACTAAGGCTGAGTTTGACAAAGATGTTGCGGAAACTGCAGAGCTAACGAAGCGCCATTATGAGGCACCGATCCTCCTCTCCAAAGAACAACAGAGCATTTTAGAGACCAAAAAGGTGAGGTGACTGTTGACTTGTTTGGTTTAGGTCTCGTGTTACTGGTTGATTGTGACCCTCTTGTACAGATCAATTTGCGAATGGCAAACGAACGATATTTCCGACAACACGCTGAGATAAAATCGATGATCAAAATGTTCATCGAAACCTGTCTCAAGGAGAAGCCTCAAGATACCGTTGGGTTTGCGGCAAACTTTTTCTGCGATCATCTTTTGGCAAAGAAAGTTGAGGATTACAACACGCGAGCAAACTTTTGATCATACGCAATCGCACCCTGAAGGCACACAAAAATCTAAATTTATGTTTCATGCAAGATATCCTGAGCATCCTGAGCACTTCGTTTGATGTATCATAGCATGGTATACGACGGTGACTACAAAAGGAGCTGCGGCAATCATTCCACGTCCTGTCTTTCGAATATCATCATGTACGACTCTGACAGACCAATCAGCTGCGGTAGAATCTCCTGCACGTGGAGGTCTTGCATTTCGTACCATTGTTCGGAGGCCTTGCAGCAGACATGAGCCCGGTAGGCGCCTTCTTCCAAAGGATCGGTTTGTCCCTCCTTCCCCTTGCCCGGCGGCAGGTCATGGCAGACATTCGCGACTAAGTTGTACTTTGTCGTCGTCAACTCCGTGATGTACTTCCCAGCAAGCGCAATCAGATCACTTTTCGTCAGGCACTTTGGTAGTTCGGCCTTTGCCCGCTTTCCACCGAGTCTAGCAAAAGTAGGTGCAGGTTGGGTGAGGCAAAGGGCATGATAAACAGTGAAACCATCGCAACACTGCGCACCTCTTCGCCGTTTTCTTCAGTGACTTAACGCCGAGACTTTGGAGCGACTCCATCGATGGGAGACTTCCCTCTCCCTCCGTGGGGCGCGGCTTGACGTACGACTGCAACACCAACACAGAGGGAGAGATCAGTCGGAAGCGCGAGAAGATCACGGCAAGGCAAACAAGACACTCACCTCCATTTCAAGATTTTTGACGGGCAAATGTACAATGGTAGGGTTCTTTTCTTTGAACCAATTGTTCTTCGTGAATCTCTTGATGTGCAGGATGAGGTACCGAGGTAGTTGCGTGATCCGAAAGCGTTTTCTGATTTTTTTGAGTACCACATCGGTGTATGTTTCACCATCAAATTTTTTGAGAACGTCGGCAAGAGGAACTTGGGGGATCAGTTTCCCACCCTCGGAGTCCTTGAACAGAGGCGTTGGAGGAAGATCCAATGACAGGAACAGGAATGGCGTCTGCGACACCACTGCCTCCGAACTTTCCCGACGATCTTTCGCGTTTTGATCCGCACTGACGTCTCCAATCAAATTCGTGGTTTTCACTTCAACCTGTGGAAATCGAACAAGCGACAATATGAGACAACTACGTTCAACGTGAACGACCCCAATACAATACACGGTCTAAACCTGGCCCTGAAAGCATCGGTAAATGATGGAACTGTTCTTCTTGCGAGTTCCGCCAAGGCCGATGTGGAGATTGTTCAGTAGCCAAGACATAAACTCGATAGTGTGACTCTGGACGCCAGGCTACATTGGTGGCACACGACACACAGCAAGAAAGTGCGTGAGTATTATCGTACGATGATTCTTGAGTGAGACCATCGTCATGTTGCGTCTTACCTGAAATTTTTTCTTTGACCGCTGCGACACACAGTTAACAAATTCGTGCGGAGCTACAGAAGACTTGAAAGATACGGGACTCCATACTTTTCGAACCAACTCCCCGAATGTCAAGACGAGTTCGTCGGAACACCTGTAGATAACCACAGAGTGAGCACCAATAACACCTTGCTTTCAGAACGGGTCATCAACTTACCCTTCATAGTTCTTGGGGTCAATGAAGAAGTCTCGCAGCATTTTCACGTGTGTCAGAGCTTGTATGGCCTAGAAGGAGCAAAGAAACATGAAAACTCGTGTGTCGTCAAAAGCAGTCGACCATCAAAGAAAGCAGGAGCCTCACCACATTGATGAAGTCCGTGTGCTTCAGATTGTTGAGGCCAATAAATCCCGGCAGATAACGGACACCGAACACGTCCTGTACGTAGTCATCATGCATGCAATCCTAAAGTAAGAACAATTCAGCAGCACAGTCTCATGCTGAACAAATCGAACCTGCGACAGGATGGCTTTGTCATCCAGTGTTCGAATTGCTTCGGGTGTAAACACCGGATCCAGGGCCCGCTGGATGTCTTGCAACGAGGAGTCATGAACCTCGTAGTTGTCAGGTAGACAGTAAAACTGTTGCGTCCGCAAATTTATGAAAACCTAAGAGACCAACAAAATAACACGGGAATTTAGATTCGTCGGGTCCGATTAGGCACCGGTGCAGGCAACTGCAAACACAAACGTACGTGATGGCCCATTTGGAAGGAGTGGGAGTTCGCGTGCGTGTTCCGGCCGCGTCCTTGGAAATAGCCACCACATACCAGGCAAACATAGACGTTCTGTTTGAGCAATGACACAGAACATTGCTTGGTCAAATCGAAATCTAGTCGCTTTCTGTTAATTGTGTCCAAGAATGGACAGACTCGTCGCTCGGGTACTTTGCTGGCCGACGCACTCGAAGTCGACTTCGGCGATGATACCCTGGCAGTTTTGACCACTTCCTCCGTGGAGTCAAGGTCGCCTGCTGGACGTTTGTGGGACATATTGGGGTGCTCAGTGTTACAAACGCTTGGAGTTCGCCACAACTTGTGTGATGTGGCCCAGACGAACCGAGCCGAGCAAAAACACAAAAGCGAACAGAGAAACAAATCACTTCTAGATTGACTCAAGAATCATTTCTAGCTTGGCCCAGAACATAGTGCCGTAACCACTGCTCGCAAACACAATCTGGTCAACTTCCGTCATTTCATTCGTCACAACTACCACTTCCCACTCCCAATCGTTTGCTTGTTTCCTCTGACAGCGGTCAATCTGGACGGCAGCTTCAAGCCTTCTTGGAGCCATTCAGTCGACGTCCAGTTTCGTCGGAGCTTTCGCATGGCTCGACACGAATACCACACTCGAGTACTTCAGTACTCGAGTATGGTAAACGCTACACGCACATGCTCGACTCCATCTGCTAATTTTCGTGAGCTGCTGTTTCTCGCTCGACGTGTGAGGTGGTGTGGTGCCTCACCAGAGCACCACACCCCACCCCACCAGCGACAGCAGAAGAAGGAAAGAAGCAAAACAAAAGTGAAAAGTGGGGCCAACCAACAACGACGACGACGACGACGACGACGACGACGACGACGACCGACGACGACGACGCGATCAAACAGGCTGTGACGCTGTGACGCTGTGACCGACCAACCAACTCAGCGTCTGACTGTGTGACTGAGGGTGAGTATTTTTACGCCTGGAGTTGAGCGAACTCACCAAAAAGTCCCACTTGTCACATCGTTTCCTACAGTCTCCGAGGTGGTGACGTCACCGGAGACTGTAGGCTGCACCATGTCAATTTGATTCAATTGACATGGTACATTCTACAGTCTGAGCTTCATCGTGAAATTTGAAATTTGGAAATTTGGAAATTTGAAATTTGAATCCTGCACGTGTCGTGTCATTGGACTGTGTTGGTCGTGGTGTCGTGGTGTTGTTGTGGTGTGGCGATGTTGTCGCGTCGCTGTGGCTGTGGCGTTGAAGCGGTATGACATTTGAATTCCGGTTGTGTGACTCCAGTGTGTGTGTGTGTGTGTGTGTGTGTGTGTGTGTGCGTGCGTGCGTGTCCGTGTGTGTGTGCGCGCGTCTGTATGATGTGTGTGTGCGTGCTACTGGAGTTCGCTATCAAGGTTGCTACCCGTCAGCTTAAACGGACTGACGACTATGATGTCCGCGAACGATACGAACAGTTACTGCAGGGATTGCACGACAAACTAATCAACGTTATGGCAGGAGATATGGAACGCAGCGAAAGTGAATCTGAATGATATAAATGTATTTTCTCTCGTGTCACCAGAGTTTTTTTTAATCTTAACGTGGTCTCCGTGCTGCTGCGCATTCAAGCGTCTAGATAATCGGACGAATGCATCCGTTTGCATGAAGTCGTTGAGCGATCATGCGACGCAGATCATGCGCCTCACGCACTGCCTCTCTTTCCTCTGCGGTACCATCAATGGATGATGAATATACAGGGCACAGGTCATTCACGACCGCGCCATCGGTCAGCGGCTGGTCCCCTTCGTCATCACGGTGGCGGCGCATCCCTGATTGTGGGTTGCGCCGGAGCATACAAATGTTATGCAAGCGGCACAGTGCGAACACAATCGCAACATTTGCGCCGTGTGGAAATTTTAACGGACGCCATAGAATGCCCCAGCGACGCACGAGGCAACCGAAGCAGCGTTCGATGGCTGTACGGTGGGAACTGTGGATGAAGTTGTATGTGTCGTGCAAAGTGCCAGGGGCAAAAGATCCAGTAAAGGGTGCCACAACGCCAGCATTGCCCCTGTATGCGGCATCGCCACAAAGAAAATATCCGCCTGGTATCCGGTGTTGCTGAAACAACCTCGCTAGCCCACTGCGACGAAATGCGGTGGAGTCGTGCGCATTGCTCCCGGTGGTCATCGCGATAAACGTAACTCGCAAGTCACAATCGCAAACAACTTGGAAATTTATGCCATACATTTTTTCCGGTCACAGTATTGGTCCCCAACAACGATGTTTCGTGTAGCTCGAGGTTTCTCCGTACGCACCACAATCCCATCCAAGTAGCCAATAATGTTTTGCCAACAACCCTCCCCACTGCCAGCGACATTACGCTCCGCGATTCCTTGCAAGACAATTGGGTCTTCCCAGTCGATCCCGAGCGGCACAGCTTTGTTAATAGCGGCTATTGTCTCTCGAAAATCGGTGTAGAATGCGGGCTCTCGCTGCCCATGCGTGAGTGCAACGTCTATTGCACTACCGCCAGCAAGAAACCGCAGCGCCGATGCGAGTCTCACTCGGGAGCTTAGACGCGTACTACGCTCCCCGATGTATGCCGGAACAGCTCTTTGGATGGTACTGTGGAGGGAATTAAACTCGTCCATCGTCAGTCTGTATCGTCGCTTGAAATCGACAGCATTAATCGAGTCAAGGTTGACATATCCTTTCCTTCTGCCGGAGTGGCTGCGGCGTTTAGCAGATGCCAGCGCCACGGCCACAGCAATCGCGATGTCGCTGTCGCTGCAACTGTCGCTGCAACTGTCGCCGGAACTGTCACTGGAACTGTCGCCGAGACTGTCGCTGGAACTGTCGCTGGAACTGTCGCTGGAACTGTCGCTGGAACTGTCGCTGGTATTGTCGCTAGCTTCGACGCTGATATCACCGTCAAATTCTACATCGCGATCGAAGCGACGCTGCCACCCATTGCTGTCCGTGTTCATCGTGATGGGCACTGTTGCACAGGGTTGGAGCCGTGATATGAAAGGAACAACCGCGTATTTCTGACGATTTTTTGTGTTCCTTTATTTGCCCGGTGCCGCCATGAGTATGACAGACACAACGGGAATGGCACCGCCATATGTGACCGACGCAACCGGCGAATGTTGCCGCCTTTTTACGACGTGGCTGCACCAACAGTGTGTCGACGGACTTGCGAACAAAGTCTTGTCTGGTTTGGCAGCGCGGGAACCAAACGTCACCGCATTCTGAAACCCGGGAAAAGGAGCCAGATTTCCCAAACCATATTTTGTACTGTACACGCTGTTTTTTTACGAAAATTGCTTGCATTATAGCAATTGACAGAAACATGCAAAACATGTAGGCAACGAAGGGAGTTCGCTGGCCTCCAGGCGTAAAAATAGCCGCTCTAAGTGAGTGAGTGAGTGTGGATGGATGGATGGATCAATGGATAATGGATGGATGGATGGATCAATGGATGGATGGATGGATGGATGGCACCAGACTTTAAGGAAGGAAGGAAGGAAGGAAGGAAGGAAGGAAGGGAGTGATGACGTAACCCAAAGTGCGATCAAAGCTCTGATTCCAGTGTTTGGGGGCAGACGCAACCCAACCCACACCAGAATAAAACATATAATCTGCACTCCCATTCATTGGTCCATTGAGAGCGCAGTGTGCCACTCTGATGAGAGGATTGGGCCACTTTCATGAGAGGACTGTCCGACCATGTTTCTTCAAAATAATCCTCTAGATCTATAAAACGCGATGTGCTATTATTCGAGCCGAACCCAGCAATTCGGGACCTCCGACGTCATTAAGCCTGCGAAATCGTCAGTATCTAACAAAGAAATGGGCCACGGCCCCAATTGCGCACAAACGACATTGGTACACTCATGTATGTATATATTGTGATCGGGTGCGTGACAGTTCAGTAGTTGCACTCACCAGCCAGTTGGTTGGCGCGCGCGTCGAGAGCAATGAGTGCAGTCAGTTGCGCAAGCTCGGTTGGGATGCGACCTATGAAACACGGAAAAAGTCAGTGAATGCGGAAACGAGCTGCCCAACTGCGATCGAGCGGCCGTCAGTCGTACCCACCCGTCAGTTGGTTATTGTGCACCCAAAGACGTGTCAGAGCAGTGAGGTGTCCAAGCTCTGTCGGAATACGACCTGTTTGCAAAGAGCATGCATGATGGCCAGTGCACTCATTTATCACGTGGAATCGAGTGCATTGAAGTCCCACTCACCAGTCAGCGCATTACAGCTTAAGTTGAGCCTTGCGAGAGAAACGAGGTGGCCCAGCTCCGTCGGGATGCGACCTGTCAAACAAGTATTCAAACCGGTCAGGTTGCCATGTTGCAAATGCCACAAACCAGGCCTTAGCCACGTTTACCACTCAGCTGATTGCTGTCGACGTAGAGCGTTGTGAGTGCAGTCAGCTGCCCGAGCTTGGTTGGGATGCGACCTGTGAAACAAATAGACGGCCGAGTGGTCAGCAAGTGCGCTAATTATTGCAATCAAGCGAGGCTTAGTCACACACACCAACAAGCTGATTTTCGTGCAAGTAAAGGCTTGTGACGCATGTCAGCTGCCCAATTTCGGTTGGGATGCGACCTGACAAATCAGCGCTCAAAATAAATGAAGTAACGGGCACACTTGCACCAATAATTTGAATTCAAACGACATTTAGTGGCACTTGCCAGTCAGCTTGTTGGCGGACAAGTAAAGGCTTTTGAGGGCAGTGAGGTGCCCAAACTCGGTTGGGATGGTACCTGAGAAACAAATACGCACATAAGGTGGTTGGTGAACTCGCTGACCAAACATTGCAGTCGCGCAAGGGTTCACTCACCGGTGAGCTGGTTCGCTTTCAACCAAAGGCCCGTGAGTGCAGTAAGGCGACCGATCTCGGTTGGAATGCGGCCTCCACACACAGAAATAAAATTAGTGAAGGAAATCGGAGTCAGATAATGAGTGAATGCAGCGAGTGAGTGTAGTGCGTGCGTCTAGAGTGAACTATTGCTGCGAAGGTTGCAGCGCTAGATGATCGTCACTAATCACCGCTCTGGTCACAACACTGGCACGAACACAAGCGCAGGCAGGCTGCAACGCACCAGTCAGCTCGTTGCTCTCCAAAGTAAGTTCGGTGAGCGCAGTATGAAGGCCAATCTCGCTCGGGATGCGTCCTGTACAAGTACGCAACGTCAACACAGTCACACAAGAAGACAAGTTCGTGGTTTGTTCGTCTTGAGGTCGGCAAATGCTGTGAAGTCGGCGTGTGCTGTGAAAACGCGGCGCTACTCACACCAATCACTCCGCTCACACAGACAACAGAGAGACAGGCAGACACATATGATGTGCTTCAACGCACCGGTCAGTTCATTACTCTCCAAGCGCAGAGCTGAGAGAGCAGTGAGCCGACCCATCTCGGTCGGGATTTGCCCTATACAAGCACACAACAACGACAACAGCATTCCCAGCACAAGCGAAGTCGAACCAGCCCGGGCAAACATGCAAATAGGAGTGCACGTCCATTCGCGCCCTTGGGGCATGTCGCAAGACGAGAGCACAAGACTGCAACTCATAGAGTCGCTGCACAACGCCACAACGCGAAATAACGACGAAGCACTTCGCCAAGTTTTGTGGGCGATAGCAGCCCGCGGCGACGAAGGCGGCGACGAAGTTGTCGATGCCCGTCGCAGCGATGGCCTGTCTGCTCTGGACATCGCGATCGAACATCGAAACATCGTCGCAATTTGTCTTCTGCTGGAAGCTGGCGCTTCGCGTGGGAGTCACAAAGGGTGGGATGCGCTATCTTCACCGGGTTTTGACCAAAATCTGGCAGAGGAATGCCGTCGCACATTGTCCGACGCAGACGTCATGATGCATCGCGATCGCGCGGAAGTGGCGACCGGGGCGACCGCGGCCGGTGTCGAAGTGATTCACGTTACCGATGACGTCGGCGACGAGGGCAGTGAGCACGAAGTCGACGACGAAAGTCCATATTATGACCCGGCGCAATGGGCTGCCCGTCGGACCCAAAGTCCGCTTTACGACCCGGAGAGCCCGCCGTATTCGCTTACTTCTCCACCGTGTTGCCCACAGTTTTCTGGCTGGGCTGGAGCCTCGGGTCAAGCCCGCAGTCCAGCTTACACCCCTGCAAGTCCAAGATACACGCGCAGCCACAGCCGCAGCCGCAGCCGCAGCCGCAGCCGGAGTTGGAGTCGCAGTCGCAGTCGCAGCCGCAGTCGCAGCCGTAGCGGCAGACTCACTCCCGGACGTGGCCGCTTCGGTAACCCAGCATATCACATCAGACGATGGGACGCACCACGTGAAAGTGCGTTTGGAAGCCGACGCAATCCAGCGTATACCCCATCAAGCCCAAGGTACAGTCCAACACCGTGGAACGAACCACGTGAACGAGCGTTTCGAAGCCGAAGTCCAGCATACACCCCTTCAAGTCCAGGATACGCCCCTGCAAGCCCAACATACACCCCGAGACCGTGGAATGAATGAACGCTGATGGGACATCCATCGTGTCGCCGTCGAAACCCAGCGTGTCACGCACCGCAAAGAGAGAGTTTTCTGGTGCGGCCACGGGCTCGTTGCGGCGCTAACGGTGCAATCAGAACGGTGGTGCCGAGAGCGCGTCCAACAATGCTTTCACTGGAAGGCCATTCTTCTTTGCTTGCGGTTCAGAAAGCTAGACTGCTGCTGTAAAATCTAAAAACAAATCACACATATATAATTTGCTCGTCTTTTCTTGTCGATCATGATGCCCGATGTATGAACTCGTTGCGCCCTTTGCCACACCACCACGCCTGCATGAATATTTGTTTGTCATGTGTGAAAGCAATACTACGGCCAGCACCAACTGCCAACCTACTGCACAGCAACTACCACTTCATTTGAGGTTGAATGGTTCGTCCGTTCGCGTACTTATCCGCATACCGATGCACAGACATGAACTGCTGACGAGTAAACTCAGCCTCCACTGCACGGATGCATGGGAACCCGCAGTGAACGCGTCTTCCCGTCAACAACGAAGACAACGGCGGCACCCACAGCGACGAACGACAAAGGAACGACGAACGACAAAGGAACGACGAACGACAAAAGAACGCCGAAGGAACGCCGAAGGAACGACGAAGGAACGACGAAGGAACGACGAAGGAATCAACGACGAAGGAACGACGAAGGAATCAACGACGAAGGAACGACGAAGGAATCAACGACGAAGGAACAACCAACGACAACTGAACTCCGAAATACGAACGAACGATGGAGGAACGACGAACGAACGAACGAAGAACGAACGAACGACGAACGAAGGAACGACGAAGGAAGGAAGGAAGGAAGGAAGGAAGGAAGGAAGGAAGGAAGGAAGGAAGGAAGGAAGGAACGACGAACGAACGAACGAACGAACGAACGAACGACGAAGCAACGACGAAGGAACGACGAACGAACGAAGGAACGAACGACGAACGATTTGAAAGTTTGAACGTTTTCAACGTTTTGTTTGGCCGCTCACTCACTCACCGACAACCAACCAGTCAACCAGCCAGTCGTCGGCCAGCCGCAGCTTTCGTCGTCGTCGTCGTTGTCGTCGTTGTCGTTGTCGTTGTCGTTGTCGTCGTCGTCTTCGTCG